>Ga0066709_100002642_pt1 | contig 13214 bp, 14 predicted proteins | sample GraSoiAngelo_158_FD_79665 | JGI IMG/M metagenome (GOLD analysis project Ga0066709, IMG submission 79665) | Grasslands soil microbial communities from the Angelo Coastal Reserve, California, USA - 14_1009_16_30cm | ecosystem: Environmental > Terrestrial > Soil > Grasslands | place: USA... | reverse complement strand
TCTCATCTCTCTAATGTAAGAATACTCAGTAATGATTAAAATAGTATTTTATTAATACTGAATATCTTTAGTTTGTATTTAACTTATTATCTCACTATTGTTCTAGTTACCCTCATTTAACTACTGGTATAAGAGCTGGTATTATCTTTTATGGGCTAGAATTTTTTACTCGAGCATTACCATGTATAACTTAATTACAATCTCTGTTTTATATTCAAAAGTTAAAGTTATTCCAGAGGATATTGATAATTTACTAACACCAGTTGCTTTAGCTCATTGGATAATGGGGGATGGCTTAGTTAAAAGTAAAGTTAGCTCTTTGTACTGATTCTTATTCTATCCAATCCAATCCAATCCAAGATGTTGTACGTTTAATGAACTATTAATTATATTATGATTTAAGATGTACTATACACAAACATAGAAAAGGTCAATACATAATCTGTATTTCCATAAATTCTATGAATTTACTGAGAAGAGTTGTTCTTGCCCATATGGACCCTAGTATGTTATATAAGCTTTCCTTATAAATCCTTTTTGACATTTCTTTTCTACTATGAATATCGATGTACTTTACGATTATATAGTTCCTTTTTCCAATCAATGCCTTTCTTAACTAGAAAGTCTATAGAATTTCATTATTGGGCTATTTCTGTACGAATGCATAAATTTGGTTATTTACCTCCCGTCGTGGTCGACAGATTGTTTTACAGATTTCTATGGCTACGAATAAATATCGTTACACTACTAATTTAAACAAACGAGGGGAACTTCCAAGTCTTCCCTAAAAACCGCATGAAAGATTCTGTTATTACTCATTATAACATCGGGTACGGCTTCCACATAGGTCTTCATTTAAGAGACCTACCATTGATTAAGGAGAATAATTCTATCTTAAATTTCTAAGGGCTAATTTATGAATATCCAACTAAAAACGAAGCCCTTTTAGCTATTACAAAACTAGAACACTTAAAATGGCTAATTGAAAACCGTCTTTGCTTTTTTTCCTTTATTGACAGTCTATCAACGGGAAAGATTTGGTAGATTAAGATATGGTGTTTTAAATAGATTAAACAGAGTGGAGAATTTTTCCGAATACAGAATTTCTTAGAAGATTCGTCAACCTGGTTGATACCCTTGGACCTGGATTTGAGTGATCCTTTTCCAATTGAAGGGTTTGATAACTGGTTATCGGGATTCATAAATGGTGAAGGCTCATTCTCGATTCGTGCTAATGGTGAGTGTTGTTTTTATATTGAACATACCGATAAAGTAGTCCTAGATTTAATCCGAAAAGATTTGACCTAAGGTTAATTTTAGAGCGGGTAGACAAGAAAATAGATAGAAAAGACACCTTTGCTTTAAGCATCAGTTCTAAAAAAGGATCTTGAGACTATAATTCGATTCTTCGACAATGAGGAGGTTTTCCCTCTTCAAGGTTCAAAAAGGTTAAATATGAAAACTGGGTCTCTGAGTTTAGAAATCAAAAATCATACCTTTATTCTCACTTCAGTTTCTGAAGGATGGACGTCTACCCTTCTTATTTCGCCTTTTGACGTTTGAGCCGTATGCGGTGAAAGCTGCACGTACGGTTCTTAGAGGGGGAAAGCCCGAGAGGGCCTACCTATCTCAACTAGATACCCTCGTAGTCCACACCTTAAACGATGGAGGCTATAGCTTGGGATACTGGCTCTGTTCTCAGCCTAGAAGCGAAGGCATTAAGCTTCCCGCCTGGGGAGTATGAAGGCAACTTTGAAACCCAAACGTCTAGACGGCCCCGAAGACCAGCAGTGAAGCATGTTGTTTAAATCGATAACCCGCGAAGAACCTTACCACTCCTTGTATGCTACACAGGTGCTGCATGGCTGTTTTTTAGTTCATGCCGCAAGGTATAAGGTTAACTCCGTTAATGGACGAAACCCCTCCTGCTAGTTAATCTGTATTAACCTTACCTTACCTTTGCTTCGGAATTATTAAAGCACACATTAGGGGTTGTCCTATGATACAGCACGGTCCTCGGTACTGAGTAGGATTCTAAAAGAGGTCCCACCTTCCCAAGAAGTCAGTTTGAAATTTGACAAATACCATGATGCCACTACCACATGAAATACAAGAGATTATCGTAGGGTGCGCCCTCGGTGATCTCCACATTGCCAAACCTTTTGCAAACGCCTTTTTAAGGTTCGCCCAATCGACACTTCACTCGGAGTACCTCCTTTACCAATATTCATTGCTTGAGGTCTATTGCAATAGTCCCCCTAAGACTCATACAGCACGTATAGGGAATAAGGGGTACCGCAATTAGTTTTGTTACTCGTTCTTTAGCTGTCTTTAACCCTTTGTATGACCTTTTTTATCTTAATGGGATTAAGATCATACCACCGGCGGCGGCCATAGGTACTGCGGCGGCCATAGGTACTGCGGGCGGCGGCCATAGGTACGCCGCCGCGGCCATAGGTACGCCGCCGAGCCGATGCGGCGTGCGGCGTGCGGCCGTCCAACCCTGTTGGGTCAGGCGGCGGGCACAGCGACGCTCGCAGAGCTCGTCTGTCGTCCGCCCGCCGGCCACAGCCGCCGCAACTTTGGTCTGGTTTGTTCTATTCACTCTGACCGTGGGAAACCACGGGTTTACATCCGGGCAAGGTCGTTGGACCAATTCATCACCATAGTGCGTCCTTACTTTCACGACTCCTTGTTATATAAGTTAGAGAAGCAGAGTAAGAAATAAAGAGTCGTCAGTTCATGTCGCAAGATTTTAGGTTAATTCCGCTAATTAACGGAAGCCCTCCTACTAGTTAATCTGCCTATGCTCCTGCGCTTTGGTTAAGATCAGATATTATTTCGGAGTGAAGCAAACCATAATCAATTAATGCCTTAGATAGATCTAAGACGGACGTCGGTGTTAAGGAGGGTTGGCTTCTTTCTTGTTCGGTGAAACCGTGAAATTCTATAATGAAGTAGCTCGCTTCGCGAGGCTATAAAACAATCATTCATTTTACTTTACTAAGATTTAGTCACCTGGATCTATCAACCAAGGTAAGGTTATTAAGGTTAATCAGATCTAGCAGGTCCAATGCAAAAAGCATTGGTAATTGGGGACCACGACAAGCCCTCATGGCCCTTATGGAGTGGGCTATAGAAACGTGCCACAAAATCTTTAACAATGGGAGGCAATGGCGTGAGCCGGAGCGAACCCCCAACCGAAGATAATGTACGAACAGTTGGCTGCAACTCGCCTCCTCGAAGAAGGAACTGCTAGTAATCAGCTGAACAGAACGCAGCGGTGAACCTTTTCTTTCGTGGCGCACTAATTGTCGGTCAGTGGGGGAAAGTCGACGAGAGTGAAGGTAGTCGGCTGTGTTCTAGGGCATCCTTAGTCTATAGCCGGCTGCTCATCTGGAGTTGGCAATCTCTCATAAGTCCCCACAAAGTAGGGGTACGGGAACGTGCCCCTGAAATTATATCTTGGCCTTCGGGCCCCCCCTCTTGCTTAAGCAAGAAACCTATATTGCACCCCTTGACCCCTGTGCTTTAGTGAGAGATGGCCTAAATGTATAAGAGGCCCGCTTCCTTTAGGTTTAAAGCAGTACAATGATGACTTTAGACGAATTACTACACACTTACCCTGAAGCCCTTGTCTATGACCCTCTGACCCAAAGAGATGAGCTAAATAAGGTACTAAAGGGGCAAGCTGGGATCTACCTTTGGTATAACCTGGAATCAGGGGAGTACTAGTGGGGTCTTCAAAAGAGCTTCGTACTCGCCTACGTTGCTACTTTAATGCCACTCTTCTTAAGAAAAAGCAAGATTTCTCGGATCTACCGTGCTATAGCAAAGTATGGTCTAGGGTCCTTTAAACTTATCATTTTAACTCACTCTCCTCCTTGCCCCACGTAGGAGCTATTGGCGGAGGAACAGTTTTCATTGACACTCTGAACCCTGCTTATAACATATCCCCTACGCAGGGTCGAATACAGGTTTCACACACTCCGAGGCAACCAAGTCTATCTTGTCAACTCAGAAAAAAGGAGCTCTAAATCCGAACTTTGGTAAATCATGTGGCCGGCGGCGGCCATAGGTACTGCGGGCGGCGGCCATAGGTACGCCGCCGCGGCCATAGGTACGCCGCCGAGCCGCAGCGGCCGCTAGAACAGGAAATGATAGATACTCTTAATCCGGAGTACAATATTTCTCTTACGGCAGGTTCCACAGCAGGGTGCAAGCTAAGAGATTCCACAAAGGCTAAAATAGCTGACGCCCGAAGAGGAACAAAGCATTCTGCTGCGACCAAAGCCAAAATAGCAGTGGCCCTACAGGGCAATAAAGCCAAGTATAACAAAGGGAAACCTATGTATTTGTAAAACTCCTTACGAACGGCTTAGAGCTATTGGCAACCTATCCTAATAGAGTTAGAGCTAGTGAAGCCTTAGGAATAACTAAATCTACACTTGTCAATTATGCCAAGGCGCGAACTCTATTTCAGGTCCATGGGCTTTCTACCATAATATCCTGGGAGGGAAATTTAGATCATAGTTAAACTCTCGGTCCTTCTCTCGTAAACTTCTTATCTTTAATGAGTGGCTAAGAGGGCATCTTATAATGATACCGAATCAGCAGGTCACCCAAACCATACCTCGGATTATGAATTGGGGAAGTGCTCCATTACCTAGCCTTGAAACTAACTAAACTAATTGTGTCATCAGGACAGTCGTAACCTAGCGAAGCCTGGTAGCTGTACCTAGGGCATCGTTTACGGCGAACAGATTAGCGGGAAGCGGCAATCGGGATTAAGTTGTAACAAAGTAGTGTAGGGGAACCTGTACGTGAAAATATCACTCGCCCTTCGGGGCCCCCCGTATTGTATCCTTTAATTTGAATTTCACCGGTGAAGACTTGTTTTTTATTGGAGGTTGTGCCTAAGTATGAAAAGAAAACTTTAGATTTAAATGCAATGATAAATTATTGCTTCTATTCGGGACCCTTCACAGCGCTCTCTCCGGAAGAGCGATTAATCCTGGCATGCTGTTTGGGGCGAGGCGCGGCCATAGGTAGCCGCCGCGGCGTACCTATGGCCGCCGCCCGCCGTTGGTGAAAGCTTTTATTCCACCTTGTATGGCTAAGCGTGTTGGGGTAGAATGATGGAAAGCTTCAGATTACAGGAAAAAATGCTCGCCTTCGTATAAAACAAAAAGACAAAGAGTTTGTAATTCATCTTAGGATCTCTTTAATCATGTAGGTATTGTCGGAGCTGCCCCTTTGCAGTGTACTACTTTTGATAAACGTACAGGGGAAACCTACTCTGCTTTGATTTTCTCTACCTTTACTCTTCCTTTCTTTACTGAGCTCCATAGCAAAGGGTACCGTAAAGTAGAGGGGAAGAACGTAAAGGTCCTACCCGAGAATATAGCTGAACTGTTGACACCTAGAGCCTTGGCCTATTGCCTCGCGGGAGAAGGTGGTTATGATAAAAGTCGAGGAGCAATACGGATAGCCACTCATTCCTTTACTCCAGAGGAAGTTGATCAATTGCGAGCTGCCCTACTGAATAAATTGAATATTGAGTCTAGCCGCAATGTTTATGGTAAAGCCAAAGCCAGTAAGAATCCGTATCGCTAAAAGAGAACTACCTAAGCTTCAAGCTTTAGTGAAAAAGCACATTCCGCCAATTATGGCCTGTCGGGTAGGGATTTAAACTTAGTTGTAGGGTTTTTAAAGGCTGCCCTAAGGGGCATAATAACTTTCTTTGTTTATTTTGATTCTGAAAGCTTTAAGAAATTCCCCCTCTCCCCCAAGGCCCTCGGCCTCCCTATTAGCTAGATTTATCTTAGTGCCCCTTGTAGATTGCCCCGTCTTCGACGGGCGGTGGGTCCCATTAAACTCTCTAATGCTAGCTTCGGCAAAAATTATTGGAGCTGGTTTGGCAACTATCGGAATTGCAGGCTCTGGGGTTGGAGTCGGCTTAGTCTTTGGTGCCCTTATACTGGCTACAGCCCGGAACCCTTCGCTTCGAGGCCAATTTTTCTCTTATGGTGTCTTGGGTTTCGCCTTAGTCGAGGCCCTTGCCCTGTTCGCTCTTATGATGAGCTTCCTTCTTCTTTATGGAACTTAGTCTTCTTTCCTTTTCTTTTTAACTTACCTTAAAAATTCCCCCCATTGGATTCAGGTTCCTAGTAACCAGGTCTAGTTAGATTAGCAGAAGTAATTCGTAATTTTCATTAGCTGTGTAAATGATTTTCTTGATAACCCGACGACCGGGTGTTGGCCAAGGCGTGTTGGGCAAGAACGATCGGTCGAGACGCGGGCGCCGTTGCGCGTCGGCCTCGTGGGGTATGTTCGTCGACGCGCTTGCCTGGAGCAAACGGATCGGGGCCTGATAGGGCTCCAACTTTAAAATCGCGAGCGGTCGTTGAATTCTTATTGCTTGCCCCCCTTCCTTACTTACATAACCCGGCTTATAGGCAACTAGGTATTGGCTTGCCAGCAGAGCAGTAGAGCAGTTTCAGGAGACCCTCTCTAGGTATTCCTCTAGGTATTTTAGCCTGGGGTGGAATGCTCCGCAATGCGAAGTTTGGGCCGTCTTTCTCAAAAATTGTCGTCTAAAAGCAAAAGCTCCCTTGACCAAAACCCTTTGAGAAACAGCTATCCGCAACGATCAGGAATGTGGAACCAAAGAAGTCCTGGGCATTACCTTAAAACTGCGCGGCGCGGGCGGCGGCCATACCTATGGTACGCCGCCGCGGCGGACGACAGCGAGCTCTGCGAGCGTCGTGTGCCCGCCGCCGGCCTGACCCAACGGGTTGGACGGCCGCACCCCTCCGGTTCCATTATACGCCTTGTCGCTGCCGGTTACTTGATCTATTGTTCGAATACAGGCTCATTCTACTTCCTTTGCCTCTCCTTTGGACCCTGCTTTCCACTTTCACAGCTCTCGTGCGGAGCTCGCCACTACTTAAGTAGTGATCTGTCTTCACGGGGATCTAAGCGCTCATATTCTACTGCCCCTCCTTCATCGGGGCAACCTAAAGCTAAAGCCACTCGAAATAAATTAACCAGAGCCCAAAAGGCTTCGATCTCTATTACTGATGATATTCAAGAGCTTTCAACTGGAATGATGCTGGGCGATACCTCCAATTGAATGGCAATTATGGGTCATGATGCCCGAATGCTAATTCACCTAAAGGATTATGCCTTTGCAACCTACCTGTGGAGCCAATTTGATACTATAGGTATTGTAGGGGCACAGCGGGCGGCGGCGGTCAGTACCGTATTCGTATCCCTAAAAGAGAGGTAGCTAAAGTAGAGGATCTTGTAAAACCTCTCATTCCCAGTTCGATGGGTTATCGAGTCGGGTTATAAGAATTGCCGGCTGGGGAGTGCCCCTAATGAGGTTTCTCTTTTATAGTAAAACTAACACTTGACACCGTGGCGGCGGCCATAGGTACGGCGGCGGCCATAGGTACGCCGCCGCTGTGGCCGGCGGGCGGACGACAGACGAGCTCTGCGAGCGTCGCTGTGCCCGCCGCCTGTCCAACCCTGTTGGGTCAGGCCACAGCCGCCGCACAGCACGGCGCCACAGTTGTGAAATTACGAGCTATGGTTAGCCATTTGGCCTACCTCTTGGTTCCGCATTGGTCCCCTTTCCTTTCAGTCGCTGAGAATCTCTTTAGAGTAAAAGTAACCGTTTTAATTTAAGAGTTTGGTCTTTCCTCTCGGTAGACCTTCCCTGATTCTTCTAATGATCTTCCTACTGACTCTACTAATCCTGATTCTGGGAATCTAATATAATATCTCTTCTCTTGGCCTTTCCTATTATTACTTTAGCCCGCTTAAAAAATTCCCCCCCAGCTTTTTGGACCTCTTGCGCTCAATAATCTCTTCTTTTTGATAAATACGGAATAGAAACTACTCGCAATGCTGCTAATAAAGTTAAAGAACAATATATTATACGGATTCCGCAACGACAGGTAGCTAAGGTACAGCAACTCCTTAAACCGCATATAGGTTCTTCGATGAAATAGCGGGTTGGGCTTTAACCTTATTTTTAGAAGTTAAGTAAAAGGGGCGGGCGGCCGGGCTGCCGGGCTGCCTGTCCGAAGGTCGTAATGCGCTTTCTCAAGTTCAAGGAGCCTTCGCGTATTCGAGTAAAAGTAACCCTTTACCCTAGTCGGGATAGTATAGTGGTTAATACAGGCGTATCATAAACGCAAGACAAAGGTTCAACCCCTTTTCCCGACATATTAGCCTGGGGGGGGAATTTTTCAGGAGCGGCGGCTGTGGCCGGCGGGCGGACGACAGCGAGCTCTGCGAGCGTCGTGTGCCCGCCGCCGGCCTTACAGCCAGCAATGGCTACATCTTCCGTTTTAATTAGTACTGTTCATTTAAAAGCTGTTGCCATCTTAGTATTAGTGTATCCGGGAGTATCGCCCTTTAATGGTTTGCATTTAGTCGCGATAGCTCTCCGGGTAGCCATCTATGTGGAAATTTACAACTCCGCCTTCTGTCTAAAGCATTTTATAGGTTAATCCTTGTTAGGGGCTTTTCCTATGTACTATCAGTCCATTCCTATGACTTTTTCTATCCCCGCCCCTGCTTTCCATTTTTAAGGCTTTCCTTTACCTTTTAATTTTGCTTTTCATTATTGGTGTGCTTCCCTTTTCCTACCGCCCTAGGTTTTTCATCTTATTCACACTATTATCGCTCTTACACTTTCGGTCGCTTTTACTCTAGTGCTTCTTCTCCAGGAAAAGCTAAGGCCACCAGAAAGCGGCTAACCAAGGAACAAAAGGGTGCTATTTTTCCCTCCTCCTTATTACTTGTTTAATTGCCGCCCACCTACAATTGCGCAACTCTATTGCAAGACTAACAATTGGCTTTAAGGATAAGAATTCACTTATCACCTGTGGGATCTCTTCAATTCAATAGGGCTGGCCCTACTCTTCTACTCAAACCCGAAAGGGTACCCTTACGACGGCTTATCACTTCGCAACCCTTTTCACTTCCCTTCCCTTTTGTTTACTTTACAGTTACTTAACTTCATACCCTATGGTATACATTGGAGGGTGGAAGATATGTTCAAGTTATTCCTTCCAACATAGTAGAACTATTAACCCCTATCGCCTTTGCTTATTGGCTATGCGGCGATTGTGGCTACGATAAACGTGATGGCGTGGTAAAATTGTGCACCCTTCACTCCGGAGAAAGTCGAGCTTCTACGTTCTATTCTACTAGAGAAGTATAATCTAATATTCATTCTACTCGGGTTTCACCTGGGAATAAGAATAAAGAAGAGAAGCCCCTAAACGCGAGGTCCCTAAACTGCAGGCCCTAGTTTCCCCTTTGATGCCAGATTGTATGCGCTATCGCATAGGGCTATAAGAGCCTTTCCTCCTAAATAAGAATTCTTATCAAATTCCCCCCCCCGTTGGCCTCCTGGAATCCTTTTCTCTGTCGGCTAAGACTGCCTTGACCGAAGCAGATTTAATGAGTATGTGGGGGGTCGAACCCCAATTTAACCGTTTAAAAGACGGGTGCTCTACCTTTAAGCTACATACTCTATGGCTGCAATCATATAAGCCTTGGACCTCCTAGCCTGCGGGGGGGGGCTCTTAATGAAAATCTTATGGGAGCGGTACGATATCTATTCTACGAAATATTTCATTTCACTTTCAGCTCTTTCATAAATCCTTTCACTCACTTATTATACTTTCATCTTATCTGTAAAAACATAAGGGACGGCGGCGCAGCACGTTATGCTTATAATAATCAGATAAAATTGTGTCATCGTAGCTGTTCAGAGCTCTTCTCCGCAACCCCAGGCTCAAACAGGGGCCTTCATGTTGGGAATCCTCTTTCTGTTAATGGAGTAGTTAGTAACAATAGCTGCCCTGTTGGAACTCCTTTCAAAGCTACTAATCCTACTTTGGATCATAATAGATCACACCCTTCTGGTCAATCCAACCCCCCTCGGAAATCTACTTGGTTAACCAAAGAGCAAAAGGCAGCTATAGTGATTCCTAATGAGACTCAACAGGTTATAACAGGAATGATCTGATCTTAGGCTCCCTAGAAAAACCTCATCGATGCCATGATGCTCGCCTTCGAATCAAACAGAAAGATAAAGGCTTTGTAAAACACCTGTACAATATTTTGAACCCTTTAGGGATATTGGGTACCCCACCAAAGGAAGAGAAAAGCATAATTAAACCCTCTGGCAATACTCGCATAGCTTATAGATTCTATACATTTACTCTGCCTTGCTTTACTCAGCTACACTCCCATTGGTATACAAAAAGAAGATGGGAAAAACATCAAAGTCCTACCTACCAATATTTCTTAACTCTTGACTCCCGTTGCCCTTGCTTACTGGATCGGCGGCGATTTTCGATAAATCTACAGGAAGAATAGATATCTGTACTGATAGCTTTACAGAAAAAGAAGTGGAATGCGTTCTATCCTCTTAGATCACTTTGGTATTGAAACTACACATATGCTATCAACCGTGGCCGCCGCCGTACCTATGGCCGCCGCCCGCGCCTCTGGCCGCCGGCCGCGCCTCTGGCCGCGCCTCGCAGCGAAAGATCAATTTGTAATACGAATCCCAAAACGGGAACGTTGGGAAACTACAGCAGCTCGTAGCTCCTTTTATGCCCCCTTCGATGCGCTAGCGTGTTGGACTGTAAAGGCCTTGCTCTGGTCTTTAGCTTAATTCTATTTACTATTATTCTTGGGGCGCTATCTTGCCTTGTGATCCAGCCACTTTGAATTCATTTCCTTCAAAATTCCCCCCCAGCCCCCGGACGGAGCTCTCGTATTGTAAACCAGTACAGGCAGAATCACGTATTCATACTTAATACCGGTGCCTGTACTCATGACGAGGTGCTCCGCTCTTACCACTCGATAATTATGGTATTCCCTCTACTCGCAAATGGGTAAAAACCAGTACCAAATACGGATTGCTAAGGCCTCAATGGCTACTTTACCGGGCCTTGTGGGCCCGTTGATGTCCCCTTCCATGCGATCTCGTGTTGGCCTTTAAGGCCTTAACCCACTCTAGGCTTTTGTCTCTCACTGTTAATAATTAGTTCCCTTAAAAATTCCCCCTTAACTAACCCTGGGTTCCACCTATAGGTGCCTTTGGGTTGTCCATCGGACCTCACATCCGACCTAGTGATTCGTTAGCCCTGCTAATACTTAAATTCATATTTAATATGCCTCAACTTGTTCCTTTTGACTTCGTTAACCAGCTATCCTTTGCCTTCCTGATACTAGGGATATTGATCTATCTGTTCTCGAGGTACATACTGCCTCGCTATCCTCAGCTCTTTCTTACTCGATTACTAATAACAAAGCTTTTGCTTGTCCCCAAAAACTCCCCCCTCTGTGGCCTACCAAGGCCCCCAGGCGGATCGTAGTCAAATGGTAATGGCGATCGGTTTGGGTCCGATAGATTGTAAGTTCAAATCTTACCGATCCGAACCTACTAAGGCCTGTTTTAGGGCATTACTACAGAAGCTTGGTAAACGAGGATTAGGGGGCGGGCGGGCGGCGGCCATAGGTACGCCGCCGCGGCCATAGGTACGCCGCCGCGGCCATAGGTACGCCGCCGCGGCGGCGGCCATAGGTACGCCGGCGCCCCAAAAGGCAGGATCTTTTTCCTTGCTGGCACACAGGAGGGCAGGGGACAAAAGCACGCCAATCCCAGCTCCTGCTTCTTTGTATTCGGCCTCATTCTTACGTTTATCTTCAGGTTTACCCCGGAACTATCCTGGCCTTCCTCGTATTGGGGCTTCTAGGAAAACCTCTTCCTGTTTTTAGGGGGTTTACTCTACTCATTTGTTCCACATTTTCATTTGGCTCCCTTTGTGCTAGCCTTTAGCTCATTAGAGCAGGCCCGGCTTTATTCGACTGCAGCACCCTCTTTGCCCCACGATATCCCTAAAGGTCAGTCAAAAGGTAAAGCTAACCCTACTCGATTAACCAAAGAGCAAAAAGCCAAGGTTTCGGACATACTAGCTAACAATAGTGAAATGATAGAACTAATAACGGGAGTTCAGCTAGGTGATTCTCACATCACTATTCCCCCTGAGTCAAAGCATGCTCGCTTTCATTTTCCGCGATCAAGAATTTGTGTACCTTATTTACGCTAAGTTCAACTCTATTGGTATTGTAGGGGCCCCACCCAAATAGTGCTCTATTTTCCTAAAAGAAACCGGCAAAACCTACAAAGCCTACGCCTTCGCTACCTTTACCCGGCGGGTCCCCTTCTTTACCAAACTCCATAAGGAGTGGTATAAAAAAGTAGATAAAACGTGAAGATAATTCCTGCTAATATTGCTGAACTCCTAACACCTATTGCATTGGCTTACTGGCTAAGTTGTGACGGATCTTATGGGAAACGTGCTGGCTGCATCACGACGAATTCATTCAGCCCAGAAGAAGTCGATTTGTTACGCTCTATTCTTTTGAATCATTTGAATATTGAGTCTACTCGCACAGTTGCTAATAAAGGTAAGGAGCAGTACAAAATACGAATACCTAAACGCGAGGTGGGTAAACTCCAGCAAATTGTCAAACCATATATTCCCCCAATGATGGCCTATAGAGTAGGTCTCTGACCTTGCAAAGCTCTGCTCTTTTCCTCATCTTATAAATTTGACTCTAAAAATTCCCCCCCTGCGGAATAATACAAGTGCCCACTCTCTCTAGTCAAGGGTGAAAACATCTGCTATCTCAGAGAGTGAACTTATGTGATTCAAAGTAATTACGGAAACCCGACTTTTAGATTGGTAGTTGCACACTAAACGGTACTATGTAGTTCTGTTTATCGAGCAATAAGAATTAAGTGTAGTCTACGGCCTACTAAACCTTGTTCAATACTATTGGCATTGCGTCTTTCCTCTAAACCCTAGTCAAACTGATAAAAGGTGGTCTAAGTTTTATTCTTATGCATTCGCTACGTTTACCCTTCTTTTCTTCACTGAACTATTAAAGCTTTGGTATACAAAAGTGGAGGGTCAAAACGTGAAGGTTATTCCCTCTAATATAGCTGAACTACTCACTCCTCGTGCCTTTGCTTTCTGGCTCGCATCAGACTCCATTATCATAAACGAGATTGTTGCATACAAATTTCTTCGGACTCTTTTAATTTTTCTGTGCTTTACCTGTTTCGATCATTTTTTTTTTACATATTTTATATTTAATCTATTTGTAACTCT
>Ga0066709_100002641_pt1 | contig 13218 bp, 13 predicted proteins | sample GraSoiAngelo_158_FD_79665 | JGI IMG/M metagenome (GOLD analysis project Ga0066709, IMG submission 79665) | Grasslands soil microbial communities from the Angelo Coastal Reserve, California, USA - 14_1009_16_30cm | ecosystem: Environmental > Terrestrial > Soil > Grasslands | place: USA... | reverse complement strand
CGGGAGGGGCCAGATTGCTGACGTTGATCGTTCCTGACTTGTCTACCCACGTGTAGATTTCGGCGTGTGCATGCTGCGAGCTGAAGATGCAGGCCAACCCCAAGGCGACGGCCGTCTCACGAATCCGTCCAGGCATCATTGCAACTCCTCGCAGCATCGTTACCATTGTAGGTCGGCGCGTCGGCGTTGGATAGTGCTCCGGTTCCCACCTGTTAGGCCCACAATCTCGCCTTTAATTCCGTGAGCCACGGATCGCACCAATCGCGATCCAGGCGCTTAGCGCGGCGCCGGCGGCGAGAAGCGCAGCGATAAGCATGACTCGCCGAAACCCGGATACAAACGCGGCCGCAACCCCATGCCGTACGGAAACGCGCGTCTCCGGATCAGTCGGAGGCAGATCGATTGCAGCCAGTTTGAAGCGCTGCGCCTCCACCGTTTGAACGATTGATGGAGGGATGTTTGCGTCCGATAACTGACGATGGAGCGCGTCGTTGAACGTGTGCGACATCACCAAACCCAAAGCGGCGATCGCCAACAGTCCTGCGACGGTCGAGACGGCGTTGTTCACCCCCGAAGCCGCGCCGACGTCGTTCTGCGAAACGGATTGCATGACGGTGGTAGTCAGAGGCGCGACCGTCAAGGTCATTCCAAAGCCGAGGACCACGACGGCGGGAAAAAACGACGTCCAATAGCTCATGTCGATGCCGGACAATGCGAACATCCCGAATCCCAATGCGGCGATCGCAGGACCGATGACCAACGGTAGCTTCGCGCCATAGCGCTCGACCAGACCGCCCGCCCAGCGCGAGAGCACGAACATGAGCAGCACAAATGGCAGCAGCGCAGCTCCGGCTGCAAGCGTCGAATATCCCTGTACCTGGATAAGATTCAGAGGCAGAAAGAAGAGGCTTCCCCCGAGTGCGGCATAAAGGAGAAGCGTGAGAACATTTGCGCCTGTGAAGTCGCGCGAGCGAAACAAAGTCAGCGGCAGCATCGGAGCGCTCTGGCGCGATTCGACCATGACGAACGACGGCAACGCGACGAGGCCGATCGCCAGCGCGCCAAGCACCTTAAGATCGGTCCAACCTGCAGTTTGCGCCCCGATCAGTGCATAGACGATGGCGCCGAGGGCGATCGCTGCGAGCGCCGCACCGAGCCAATCGATGCGCTCGCTGCGGGGCCGGCTACGACTCTCCGGGATGTAGCGAAAAGTCAAGATGATCGCGGCAAGCGCGAGCGGCACATTCAGGAAAAAAGCGTAGCGCCATGAACCGTGGTCGATCAGGAAGCCGCCGATGACGGGCCCAAGCGCCGTGGTAATAGCGGTGAATCCGGACCAGGTGCCGATGGCCCGTCCACGGCGGTCCTTGTCGAAAGACGCGCTCAACAGCGCCAGGCTGCCGGGGACCAACAATGCACCGCCGATGCCCTGCACCGCGCGAGCAATAATGAGCACGTCCACGCGATCGGCTAATCCGCACGTAATCGAAGCAAGGGCGAAGACGACGATGCCAATCGCGAACACACGACGCCTGCCGAAAAGGTCGCCGGCAGCGCCACCGAGTAGTAGCAGCGCAGCAAGCATCAGCTCATAGGCCTCCACGATCCATTGCACATCGGCCAGCGTTGCACCGAGTGAGCGCTGCAGTGCCGGGACTGCAACATTGACGACGGTACCGTCGATAAACGCCATGCTCGAAGCGATGATCGTGGTCGCGAGAATCCAGGGCTCCGCACGCGCTGCGCACGGCCTGCCTTGCGGTGCCGAAGCCGCAATCGTCTTGTCGCAGGGGAATGAGGCAACAGACGCCACTACCGTCGAGGTTTCAAGGGTCAAAACGCATACGAAAGTGATGCCACCACGCCATTGCGGTTTCCGGTACCCGTAACGCCGTAGGCGCTGCTTGCGTGATTGACGCCGACCCAGCTCAACTGCAGATTGAAACTCTGCCACGTCATGCCTATCCCCACTGCGCCATCGATGACCGCGCCGGAAGATGCAGGGTAAGGCATGTAGTAAGACGGCTTGGCGCTGCTGCCGAGAATACCGATGTGGGCGAGAAGTTGAATGTTGTCTTGCAAGGGTTGCGCCAGATTCAGTTCTCCATATACCGCTGGCGAGTCAGATCCGAAATAACGCGGCGAGTAATACACCCGTCCGGTGATATTCTGGAATGCAAAGCCGGCGTATATCTCGGTGTAGTCGAATCGCGGCGCAGCAGTCACCACCGAATAATCGGCTCCCGCCTCCACAGTCAATCCGGATGTCATTCGCCAGGCGTAGCCGGCGAAGGCAATCGCCTGGACGCCGTGAGTTTCATAGAGCGCCGATTCAACCGTCGACACAAAGGCCCCGGCGTACCAGCCGAGAGCGTCGTCGTACGTCAGACCGAGCTGAAACGCCGGTTCATTGTCGCTCAGCGAAATGCCACGATATCGATAATCGGACAGCACGCTCAGTGTGCCGGAGAGCTGGGCGAAAACAGTCCCGGCGCACCAAAAGAGCGCCAGGCCAAGGACGCCCGCGACGCCGAATTTACCAGCCCTGCAACCCGGCGTGTCCCGCCGTGCCGCAGGCGCAGGCACAGGTTCCGGCTGTCCTCGCAACGGCGGCGCAGGCATCGACGATCAATGGTTGGTCGGTAGCGAGCGAAGAAAGTGTCTGCGGAGCAAGCGCCTGACGCAGTTGCTGCGGTTGCAGACCCGGCGACAGCGCGCGCAACAGTGCCACAAGCCCGGTCACATGAGCAGCCGCAAACGAAGAGCCGCTCACCAGACCCCACTTGCGGCCCGGTAGAGTCGTTGGAACGTCTCGGCCCGGCGCCACCAGGAGATCTGCAGACGAATCCTGCGCGCCCCCGGTGACGATGGCAAGCACGCCGTGATGCGACGCGGGAAAGCCGTCGCTCACTCCGGGTTGCACGGCGCCGACCACTGTAACGCCGCGTGAAAGCGCGACATCGAGAAGACGCTCCAGCAGTCGATCGCGAGGTCCACCGACGCTGAGGTTGATCACCTCGACGTTCTGCTCGAGCGCGAACTGCAGGGCCTTCGCCAAGGTGAAGCTGCTGCATAAAGCCCGACCGTCAGCGCCCGCTGCTTCCCAGCAGGCGCGCAACGCCAGAAAATGCGCTTCGGGCGCGATGCCAGCGATGCCAATGCCGTTATCAGGCCGGGCGGCAATGATTCCTGCGACGGCCGTGCCATGCCGCTCGGTGCTGCCGATGCCGCTGCCTACAAAATCACGGCTGACTGCAATCTGCCCGACCAGATCGGGATGATCGATTTCGACGCCGCTATCCACTTGCGCCACCCGAACACGTCTGCCGGTCGTGATCCGGTGCAGCTCGGACAGGTGCCACTCTGTCGCGCTCGGTTGCAAGGTATAGAGCGGATCGTCGTAGGCGAGCGCTCGAAATAGGTTGACCGCTTGCGCCGATTCGACCCGCGGATCCGCCGATAGCCGTTCGGCAAGTCGTGCCGGGGACACGTTGTCTGGAGCCTGCATGACGAAGCAGTCCACGCCGATCGCCGGCATCGGCCAATTGTCGATGACCGTGAGCCCGTATTCGGTCGCTAGCGCTTGCGCGATCTTCCTGCGCGCCTGTTGACCGACACGGACGTAGCTCGATCCATAAGCGACATCCGGTCGAAAGTGGACCGGCGGCATCCGCACCATCACCAGGAGTTGCCGCTCGACCGCTTCATCGCCGTAGGACTCGCTGACCGTGGCTTCACTCCCCGCCGCCGCGCACGCTGCAACACAAGCGCCAAGCAGGGGGACTAGCAGCCAACGATGCCAGGCAATCACGGCTTGCCTTCCTGGGTCAGGCGCTCGACCAGCAATACCGAGCGTTCGGAACGCAGCGCCCGAAGTGCGACGTCGCGTCGCTCAGCCGGAACATCGAGCACATAGGCATTGGCACGGGTCGGACCGTCGACCAATCGCGCGTCGGCTTCGCGCAGGATACGGCGCAGCTCTGCCTCGGTCGTCGCTGGATCGAAGACAACGATCAGCGATCCGTTACGCGGCATGACGTCCGACGCGCTCAGGGTGCGATAGAGAGCGGGGGACTCGCCGTCTCGCAGCGCCCAGGAGACGGAGGCGACAAGCACGATGACGAGCGCCGCCGTGGCCCATCGCGCTCCACGGGTGCTGTTCTCCAACGCGCGACGTAGCCGGGACCAGACTCCCCTTTCCGGCGGAGGCTCATCGAGCCGTCGGCGAAGGTTGCGTAAGGCAAGAGAGCCCGCCGGGGTGGATTGAGCGGCGGCGCAAGCCGAGTGCAATTCGCGCAACCACTCGATCTCCTGACGGCATTGCGCGCACTCGCCGACGTGTTGATGCACGTAATCACGCTCCTCGGGTGAGAGCGTCCCGTTGACGTACCAGGGTAAGAGCGCGTCGACAACCTTGTGTACGCCCGCCTCGAAGCTAAGAACACGTCCGCTCATGCTGCGCGCCAGTGCGTCGACCGTCCCAGGAAACGCCGAAGGCGCGGCCCGTAGCGGCGAAACAGGGCATCCAAGGCCGACACCCGCCCGCATGCGATGCCGTTGATGAAAGCGACGTCCGCGGCTTCCGGATCATTATGCCCGTCGAAGCGTGCACCGCTCTCAAGTGATTCCGTCAGTCGCATTGCTCAAACCTCACCGGCGGGCCTTTGCCTGTCGACTGGTCGGGTGGCAGCGAAGACCCTTCCGTGACGTAAACAAAAATAACTGCACACTATTCCCACCCCAGGCGGCTGCGGTCGACCGAAAGTCGCTTCGGTTGGACCTTGAGCCAAAACTGATGTTGCCAGAATAAGCCATATGGATACATCGCCATATCCGATTTTGACCGAGCGCGAAGAAATCTCGCGTGGCGTGGTAGCGGGGAGGCTCGATCCGGTCGATTGCAGCGTCGCTCGGTCGAGCACCGTCTATGATCAGCCGCGAGATCCGACGCAATGGCGGCTCCGGAGGCTATCGAGCCAGTCGAGCCGACCAGGCGGCTTGGGAGCGAGCCTGTCGCCCGAAGGTCTGTAAACTGGTGCAGAACTGAGCGTTGGCACACTTCGTGGCAAGCAAGCTATGCCGGGAGTGGTCGCCTGAACAGATTTCTGGCCGGCTCAAGCGTACGTACGCCGATGACGAAACCTATCAGGTGTCCCACGAGACCATCTATCGCAGCCTGTTCATCCAGGCCCCGCGGGGCTCTGAAGAAGGAGCTGATGGCGCATTTGCGGCGCATACGAGGGATGCGCCGTTCGCGACACCACACGCAAAAGACCCGCATTCACGGGCGAATCACTGATGCGGTATCCATCAGCGAGCGTCCCGCTGTTGCCGAAGACCGTGCGCTACCCGGTCACTGGGAAGGTGACTTCTGTTTGGCGGCAAGAATAGCCAGATTGCGACACTCATCGAACGTCAATCACGCTACGTCATGCTCGCGAAGGTCGACAGCAAAGATATTGAGACGGTCGTCAACGCCCTCATCAAGCAAGTGAAAAAGTTACCGCACGAACTCTACCAATCGCTAGACCGGACATTCCTCATGTTACTAACATGCGCAGGCACTAAGCTTGACCCCTTCATGCAAGAGGCATAGCATGAATGCGGTTTCACGGATTGGAAGAGACATACCACGTGGACTTCATCGAGCGGATCTTCGGGATGGCGCCAGACGGCGGATCGGGAAGCCTCGAGTTCCTTCTCTTCGCGCTGCCCCTCGCTGGACTCGTTTATCTCTCGCTAAGAGCGCTACGTCGTAAGCGCTGAGTCCTGCAGCCACGCCGGTTGGCGAGCGGAGTGCTTGCTTCGAGCCACTCCCTGCGCACATGCACAGACTGCGAGACTGGAACGACACGTAAGTATCAGCGCGCGCCGCTGCAGCACATGTGCGCGTTTCGCTGCGAGCGCAAGCGTAGTGGGAATTTGGATCGACCCTTCGCTTGAATCACAGCTCAATAAACATCCGGAGAATTCAAATGGCAACCGGCGCGAAAGCAGAATCGAGCGCTGAGGAAGCGAGGTTCGTTTTCATTGGTACCGTTCGCAAGCTACGGGCGGCAACGATGAGCGACGTTCCAATCGACGATACGACCGCCGTGGTCAGAGTGGTTGAGGTGATTCATGCGCCGGAACTGCTCGCTCATTATGCAGGGCAGGACATCACCGTGCGCTTTAGTGCCCGCAAGCGGCTCAAGGAGGGCCAGCAGGCAATGTTCTATACCAACGGCTGGCTGTTCGGCGAGAGCGTGGCTGTCGAAGCGCTCGAAATAGAGCCGGTCACCGCAAGCGCGTCCCGGGCGGGCAGAGATATGGGCGATCCGGTCGGGCGCCTGGCACAAAGAGACCTCCGATCGCGTTTCGCTGATGCTAAGTTGGTGGTCTCCGGCCGCGTGATCAGCGTGCGCATGCCGAGCGACGTGGTCGCCGCAAGGTCGGCACGAGCGGCCGAAAGACCTGTGGTGCGCCGGATCAGTGAGCACGACCCGGATTGGCGCATAGCGGAGATTCAAATCGAAAAGGTTCACAAAGGAAAACTCCAGAAGGACAGCGTGTCCGTCAGGTTTCCGAGCAGTGAGGATGTTATGTGGTACGGCACGCCGAAATTCCATCCGGGACAGGAAGGTTTCTTTATGTTGCACAAGGTCGACGATGCTCCAGAGGAGCGAGCCGCCATGGAGCGAGCTGCACCGGTGCGGGACAAAGGGGAATTCGTCGTCCCCCGCGCAATCGATTTTCAACCGTTCAGCGAGCCGGGCGGTATAAGGGAACTGATCGCACCTACCATGAGGGGTTTCGTCACGCCGATCGCCGAGCAAGAGCCCGGGACCCCACCACGCGTTCCTCCGGCCAGAAAACGGTCTTCTTCGGCAACGCCGCAGAAACGGCGACGTTGAAGCGGGGCCGCTGCTACTTCTATCTCGGCCGCTGCGCGTCGATTCGACAACGTGACGTCGTGGTGGATCGCGCGCCCGACACTTGTCAGCGAGCGCAGTGAATAGTCGGAAGAGGAAAGGACAATCATGCCGAGCCAGCGAGCAAGCAAGCCATCGGCGAGCAAGAAAGCAGCGCCGCGTGTCCGCGGAACGACGGCTGTACCCGAGAGAGTCGCTGGCGGCCGCATCGAGGCGGCCCCACCGGGTTTCCTGCTCGTGAATGTCATCCCGAAGTCGTTGAGTGGGGAAACGAGTCAGGATAGCGAGCCGCACCTTGCAGCAAATCCTGCGAACGCAGCGCAGATCGCTGCGACTGCCTTCTCTCCAAACCCTGGCGGCGGTTCACTCGGCCCCGTTTATATCTCCACGGATGCCGGCAATACGTGGAGAGTCAATGCGATCGTGCCGAGCGTCCCTGGCAGTGTCACAGGAACGCACGACATTACGACGAGCTTCAATGCCAAGGGCACCAAACTGTATGCTGGCATTCTGAGCACGCGTAGAGGCGCAATGCAGTTCCTGCGTACGGATAATCCGTTCGGCTCGACTCCAATGGTGATATTGAAGAGCCGCCCTGAAGCAGATCAACCCTTCACCCATGCGACGACGGTCCCGAGCGGAGCAGACGCCGGTAAGGACCGCGTCTACATCGGCAATAACGATTTTGCTGCACCCGGCGACAGGACCGAAACGGTAGACCTGTCGCTCGACGGAGCAGTGACGAGTCCGGCGTTCACCACGGTACGCATCGAGAAGCGGGGAGTCGCTGTCGGTCAGGGTGGCCCGCAGAGCCGCCCGGCCGCTCACCGCGACGGCACTGCGTATGCTGCGTTCTACCGCTGGCGTGGCTTGAGTGGAACGTTCGAGACCAACACGCTCGTGATTACGGCAGCCGACGTGGTCGTGGTACGCGACGACAAGGGGGGCGCGGCTGATTTCGCGAGCCTCGTAGAGCCTCCCGCGCCGGCGGGTGACGGCCGCATCGGCAAGCGTGCGGCGCAGGGCGTAAGCTTTCCTTTCATGAATCGGGGCACTCCGGCGACGGGCCAACAGAGGATAGGAGGACCATCTCGATCGCTGTGGATCCGAAAAACAGTTCGATCGTGTATCTGGCATGGGGCGATGCCCAGCCCGGTACCTTCCTGACTATTCACGTGCGCCGTTCGGTCGATCGGGGTCTAACCTGGTCGCCGCAGGATTTGCTAACGATCCCGAATGCGACCAACGCTGCGCTGGCGATCGCCGAGATCGTACCCGTTATCGGCGCGACGAAGACCGGTAGGACTGCTCGTCGCACCGCAGAGACCTCGCAAACCAGCGCCGTGCCGCCGGTGGTCCCCTCCAAGATCGTTATAGGCCTGCTGTATCAGCAAGTGACGGGCACCGGTGCCGCTCAGCGTTGGGTTACGCACCTGCGACGAAGCCCAGACGGCGTCAACTGGAGCGACTTGATCTTGGCGGATGCACCGGCTACAGCACCGGCGAAGGATTTCGATCCCTATCTTGGCGACTACGATCATCTGGTCGCCGTGCAGAACGTGTTCTGTGGAATTTTTTCGGCGAATAACACTCCGGATCTCGCGAACTTTCCGAACGGAGTGAAATATCAGCGCAACGCGAACTTCGCGACGCGTACGCTGCTGAATGTCGACAATCAAACGCCGGTGGCGATATCGATCGATCCATTCTTTTTTCGCGTCGTGAACTGAATCGCAGCTCTGCCACACCAGTTGGAGGTCTCGAGGGCGCGCGAGCTGTGAAGCGGATTGACAGCTTGGGCTCGTGCCCCAAAACGACGCGAAGCCCTTGGACGGCAGCGTGGTCGAAAACGGCTCGATGGCTTGGATCGGGGGTTAACTCGCATTGCGTCCGCCGGCTTTGGGTCCATCCTTCATAGATTTCCTCAAGCCGCATGGTCCTGATCGCCTGCAACACTTTCGACCTACCCAGGTCCATCCCCTTTCTCAAGGGGCAACGGTTAACCGGACATTCCATGGTTTACCTAGACCGGACAGTCCTCGTGTTACTAACAGGAACGTCGGTCGTTCGTTGACAAGCGCTTTCAATGAGTGCAGATTGTCGTGTGATCTCGATTCCAAGGAGAACAGCATGAGGAACATCCTGGCGATAAGCACATTGGCGATCTTCGGCATTGCGGCCGGTAACGCTATGGCTTGCGACTACGGCGACGAGGCGTCGGCCAGCGCTCCGGAAGCGGTCGCCTCGATCGCGCCTCCAGCGGCAACTCAGGCAATGACTGCGCCCGCGGTCGCGAAAACGGCGACGACCACGCGCAATGCCGCCAAACCCGTTGCCGTGAAGACCAAGGCCAAAGTGTCCGACCCGAAGGTCGCGGCGAGTTCTACAAACTAGTTCGTTCCGAATGACTGAAAAGCCCGCCTCGAGCGGGCTTTTTTGTTGGAAGACGCCCATGTGGATCAAAACTCTGACAAGCGCCACGGCCATCGCTTGGCTTACGGCTGCGATGTATCCGGTCGAAGCCGACGCGCAAATGACCAGCGCCCCCAGTCCGACGCAGCAGGCGCAAGCATTGTTCGACGATTACTGGCAGTGGATCTTGCGCGAATATCCCGAACTTGCGAGCTCGCTGGGCGACCATCGATACGACGATCGGCTGTCGGATCAGTCCGAGCAGGCTATAGCGAAGCGAGAGGCCGCACGCGCTCAATTTCTAGAGCGACTCGCCAAGGTCCCAGCAACGGAACTTTTGCCGCCCGACCGGGCCTCGCTTCGGGTCCTTCGTCATCAGCTCGAGGAGGCAATCGCTCTGCGTAAGCTGTGCGCGCCACTCTCCTGCGTGCGCTCCGAATTCTGGTCTCCGATCACTCAATTTTATGGGCCGCAGTTCTATGTTCCTTCGTGGGCGGATACCACGCGCTTCGCGTCGGTGCGGGATTACGAAGCGTACGTCGCGCGTCTCGGCGCACTGGCCGTGCAGATCGATCAGCTTATCGCGCGAATGGAGACCGGCATGAAGCTGGGATGGATGCCGGCAAAAGTCGCGATCACCCGCGTGCCCGGACAACTCGACGCGCAAATCGATCCGGATCCGACCAAGAATCCGGAGTACAAGCCATTCCTCAAGTATCCGCCGGATATCGCTGCAGGGGATGCCGCGCGCCTTAGCGTGGCGGGTCAGAGCATCATCAAGGACAAGGTGATTCCGGCCTTTCGCCGCCTGCGTGCTTTCTATGCCGAGCGCTATCTGCCGGCGGCGAGCGAGAACATTGCGGCGACAGCGCTTCCGGCTGGGGCGCCTTACTACGAAGCGCGCCTGAAGGAATATACGACGACCACGATGTCGGCGAAGGAGATCCACGAGCTGGGTCTCGCCGAGGTCGCGCGGATCGGCAAGGAGATGGACTCGACGGTCGCCGCCGCGGGGTTCAAGGGCTCGCGCACCGAATTCCAGAAAGCGATCAACACCGATCCGCGTTTCTTGTACACCAAGGCAGACGACATGCTGGCGGGCTATCGCGATATCGCCAAGCGAGCCGACGCGGAACTGCCAAAGTTGTTCGCGCAGCTTCCGAGACTGCCTTATGGTGTGCGCGCCATGCGCCCGGAGGAAGGAGACAATGCCGAGCACTACGTGCGCGGCGCAGCGGACGGGAGTCGCGCAGGCTATTTCGAGGCCAACGTCAATTCGCTGTCGCGGCGCCCGAAATGGTCCATGGAAACGCTGGTGCTGCATGAAGCCGTTCCAGGACATCACCTGCAGGTGTCCCGCGCGCAGGAACTGGCATTGCCGGAATTCAGGCGCAACGCATTCTTCGTGGCCTATTCCGAAGGCTGGGCGCTTTATGCCGAGAGCCTCGGATACGAGATGGGTTTCTACGCCGATCCCTATTCGAAGTTCGGCAACCTGTCGGCGGAGATGCACCGCGCGGCCCGGCTGGTTGTCGACACCGGTATCCACGCTTTCGGCTGGACGCGCGAAAAAGCGATGGCGTACCTCCAGGAAAATGCCGCGCTTACGCCAGAATTCGCGACCGCCGAGATCGACCGCTATATCGTCACGCCGGGACAGGCGACCGCATATAAGATCGGCGAGCTCAAGATCAAGGCGCTGCGCGCGAAGGCGCGCAGCGAGCTCGGGGAAAAATTCGACCTTCGCCGCTTCCACAATGCGCTCATCGACAATGGCGCGCTTCCCCTCGAGATGCTGGAGCAGGAAATCACGACGTGGATCGCCAGCGAACTTGCAAGGACCCCGTAGTCCTTACCGTGCGCAGCACAGCATGCCAAGTCAGGGATCTTTCGACGCGACAGAGGGCTCGCCACCGCTTTGTAGCCCGAGCGTAGTCGGCGCGTTCAGCGCGGAGCCGGGACATGAGCAAACGTTGCCTCGAATATCCGGCGCTCCTCTGCATTTGAGAGATTACCGCCCAGTTCCTTGGCTATGGCGTAATGACGGGCATGGGTATCGACGTCGTCCGCGACCGACGCCGCATTGGCGAGAACCGCGTGCGCGAACGCAAGCTCCCAAGGTTCAGTTTCGTGTGCCGTGAAATATTTGAATGAAGAGCCGGCATAACGCATCGCTGAGTCTCCATGGCCGAGCAATGCGTGGATGTGCCCCAATAGCATGTCGGCGCGAGCCGCGTTGAGCTCGGTGCCCACCTTGCTCCAGTGCAGCGCGGCCGCGTGTGCGGCGTTCAACATTTCCTCGTCTTCTGCCGGCGAACGAGCCGAAGCCTCCGAGAGCCGCCATGCGCGATTGTTGCTTTCGGCAGCAAAACGCCGGTGCCACCTGAGAACTTCTTCTTCAGTCGGTTGATCTGCCATGGCTTTGGTTGTGCTGTAAGACGCTATCGAGTCCCAGGGTATGCGGTGAACAGGTTCTGATACTTCCCCTCTGCGAGCTCGGCGTTGAAGCGCTGTCCGATCTCCTCGATCAGGCGATAGTTCACGGACAGATCAGCGTTCGCAGGCCCCGCTGCTGAAAGCAAAAGGGAGCGCTCATCGGCACTGTAGAATAGGTAGAACTGGCTTGTGCCGATCGCGACCATTTTCGAGGGCGAAGTCGGGTTGCCTCCCTGCGCTGCGGCGACGTAGCTTGCACCGTAAGCCCGCTGCAGATAGCCGAAAAACTCGTCCATCACCTGCGGTTGGGTCGGATACAGGACGTAGTCGACGCGAGGCCGGGTTCCCCGCAATTTTCCCTGCCACGGCGGCGACTTGAAGTCCTTTCGCAGCCGCAATTCCTCGACGCCGTTCTTGTCCTTGGTCCATTCGAAGTTGCGTGCAATCCATTCCGGCGTTACATCCCACACGGATTCGAAGCGCAGCGCAGTGCGGTCGAAAGGGACGCCGTACACCCGTCCGGTTGCATATTCCGCGAGCACGAGCGCGTAATCGAAGCGCGAATTATCGTAGCGATTGCCGACGAAGAGCAGTTGCGTCCGGCCCGGCGACATCGCGCGCACCGGCTCGTTGCTGGCGTTGTAATCGCCGATCTTCTGCAGAATCTCATAAGTGTTGACGACCACCGGGTAGTGCTTGAGCGTCGCGACGTCGAGCACCACGCGGCGATTGAGCAACAGGAGCCGCCCGCCGCGTTCCGTTCGCGGCTCGGCGCTTGCATCACGTACAGTGATGTTGCGGGGCGCAATGGGTTGGCCGTTGTCGGCATCGAGCCATTGCCACGACGCGATGTCACTGCTGGCCGGCGCAAGCGTTTCAACGCTGAGCTGCCCGCTTTGTTCGCTGATGAGATAGGTGCCGGCCTCCGATGCGAGCACCGCGGGACGCGGCGCCGCTTCCAGGAATCTGGCATCTGAGAATCGAGACACTTGCGCCGTACCATCGCTGAGCTTGACCGGCACGCCACGATAACGCACCTCGAAACTGCTCACCGTCATGCGGCCAAAGGGGTTCGCCGTGAGGTTTGGAAAAGCGCCCGACGAGATCTTCCGGAACTCTGTAATGATTTCGAACGGCCCCATGCTGACGGACGGCGGGTCGGCGGCGTGTCCCGTCGTCGCTGCGCTCAGACCCAGGGCGCCGATCACAAGTCTCCATACACTGCCGGACATTCTCATGCACCTGAACAATTACCGAAGATCCACGGAGTCAAGAATGTAGTCGGTCAGAAGCTTATCGGTAAGGGCGCCGGCACCCTGAATGCGGAAGTTAGTCGTCGCCACGACCACGACCAGGCGAGTCTCGGGCAATACGTAGACCTTGTTGCCGCCCGTCCGGTACATGCCGTAGGACCTGAAACTTCGGTTCCCCGCGTGGAATTCCTGCAGCCACCATAAAT
>Ga0066709_100002640_pt1 | contig 13219 bp, 10 predicted proteins | sample GraSoiAngelo_158_FD_79665 | JGI IMG/M metagenome (GOLD analysis project Ga0066709, IMG submission 79665) | Grasslands soil microbial communities from the Angelo Coastal Reserve, California, USA - 14_1009_16_30cm | ecosystem: Environmental > Terrestrial > Soil > Grasslands | place: USA... | reverse complement strand
TCAGTCTCGACGAGATCGACTTCGTTCAGATCTTCCGACATGGTAATTTCCCCCCGCGGCCTCCCCATGGCCGCATCCTTAACCGAACACCACATCATCTTGGCAAAAGGCTGACGGTAGGCTGTCTGGATTAAGACCATACAGAAGATTGTGAAAACGAGATGAAAACCCGGACGCATTTTGCCCACCGGATCGACATGCTGGATGCCCGCTCGAAATCCTGAATATGCCGACTCAGATTTAAGCGCGTCGGCGCTTAGCTTGTAATCTCGGGCCTTAGCAATGAGGCTAGTTGCCGTGTCGTTATCGGAGGCTTTTCCTCCTGGTTGTGCATTCGTTTTGACTTGGATCAATGCACTGCCTGCGGCGGTTAGCTAGAGAAGAGAGCACCCTTACGCTTAGGCCGGCTAACTAGGCAACTAACGGCCACGCTTTCGGGAGGCGTAAAATGACAACGATCGACCCTTGGGAGAAGGCGACTGAATGCGAGCGCTACTTACAAGCTGTCGACGATCCTCAACGGCGGGCGATCTTTGCGAATCTGCGCGACCTGTGGGTAGCCCTTGGAAATGAAAAATCTCTGATGACGGTCGCAGAGCTTGCAAAAGAAATCGACGCCATCGCGCGACTACAGCGTGATTTGACCGATGGCGAGACGGGTATGCTGCATTAGGCCTATCGCTTGCGAAAACCCAGTCCATCGACCTCAATTCCGAGGTATCTCACCGTACTCTCGATCTAGGTGTCCTGCGGACGACCAAGTTTGAGTTGGTCATCAGCCTTAAAACTGCGAAATCGCTGGGCATTGACATTCTAGGCATTGTGCGCGCGCACGCCGACGAGCTTATCGAATAAGAAAATCTGCTGCAGTGCGAATGTCGCCTTTTGGCACAAAGCAGACATGCAGACCGCCGCACGAAATGTCCGCTTTTGGGGGAAGAGCAGACGCCGTGTTTTATAAGTACACGCCCTAGCGCCCGATCACCAACCCGCGCCGGTGCATTCGCAGAGTCGCACCGCCGCCTCAGTCAAACAAAATCAATCAGCTTTGGCACCCGAGGCGCGGATGACCTCGGCCCATTTCTTGGTTTCCGCCGCCAAGAATGCCCTAAAGTCGTCGCCGAAAGCCGTGCCCGGCTCAGAGCCGAGCTCGCGGATGCGCGCGACCACATCCGGCGCCTTGAGCGCCTTGGCCACCTCCTCGCGCAGTTTCGCGAGCACCGGCCCCGGCGTCTTCGCCGGAGCGACCAGACCATACCAGGAGGAAGCGTCGAAGCCGGGAAGGCCCTGCTCGGCGACGGTCGGTACGTTGGGCAGCGCCGACGGTCGCTTCGCCCCCGCGTTGGCCAGCGCGCGCGCCTTGCCGGCGGCGATTTGCGGCAACACCACCGGCATGAGGTCGAAGAACATCTGGACGTGCCCTGCGATCAAATCGTTCATCGCCGGTCCCGCACCGCGATACGGCACGTGCACGATGTCGATATGAGCCATGCTCTTGAACAGCTCTCCGGAGAGATGATTCGTCGTGCCGTTCCCCGCCGAAGCGAAGTTGATCTTGCCCGGCTCCCGCCTCGCCAGCGCGATCAGCTCCTGCACATTGTTTGCCGGCACGCCGGGATTGACGATCAGCACGATGGGCGCAGTCGCAAACAGCGCGATCGGCGCAAAGTCCTTCGTCGGATCGAAGGGAAGTTTGCTGTAAAGGGTCTGGTTGACGGTCAGCGGACCAGGCGCGGTGAACAGGAGCGTGTAGCCGTCGGGCTCCGCCTTCGCCACGAAATCGCTTCCGGTGTTGCCGCCGCCGCCCGAGCGGTTTTCGACGATGACTTGCTGGCCGAGAGCCTCGGTAAGCTTCTGCGCCAGAATTCGGGCCATCACATCGACAGACCCGCCCGGCGGATAGGGATTGATGATGCGAACGACACGATCTGGGTAATGCTCCGCGGTTGCCTGCACGCAGGGCACGAGCAGTGACAAAAAAGCCATCGCGACCAAGCGTAAGACCTGTGACATTACCTTCCTCGCGCTCGCATTTGTGCCGGCAGCCGAAACTATGTCATTTCCCCCGGCGCCGACCAGCGCATAAGCCATGCAGGCACGGGCGACCCTATCGGTCGAATTGACGCATTATTCGGCACCGGGCGGGACGAGGGCGACCGTCGAGGTCATCGGACCGCCTCGCGTGATTTGGCTGAAGTTACGCTGGCTTGACAGTGATCGAGCGTCGCGACAGCGTCGCAGGCAACGGCGAGGAATAATCCGATGAGCAAGCTGCGTCTGACATTTGCCTGCGGCCCCTACGACCGCACGCTCGCGCTGCGCGACGGGTCGGTGCAGCCCGAAGGCATCGAACTCAATTACATCGCCTCGCAGCCTCCCGACATTTTCTGGCGCATGTTGCAATTCAACGAGTTCGAAGTCTCGGAAATGTCGCTGTCGAACTACGTCACGCTGGTGGGCGCCGGCAGCGCGCCGTTCATCGCCATCCCGGCGTTTCCGTCGCGCGTGTTCCGGCACGGTTACTTCTTCATCAACACCGAGAAGGGGATCAAGACGCCGGCCGATCTCAAGGGCAAGCGCGGCGGCGTGCCCGAATACACCATGACGGCCGCGCTCTACATGCGCGGGCTCCTCCAGCACGAATACGGGGTCAAGCCGAGCGATGTCGAATGGGTTCAGGGCCGCGCCGACCGGCTCGGCCGCAAGCTCCCCGCGGACGTCCGCCTCACCCAGGCGCCGCCCGGCACCGAGCTCGGCGACCTGCTCGAGCGCGGCGAGATCGACTTCATGATGACCGCCAACAATCCGCTCGCCTTCCGGCGCGGCTCGCCCAAGGTGCGCCGCCTGTTTCCCAATTATCCCGAGCTGGAGAAGGACTATTACCGGCGCACCAAGATCTATCCGATCATGCACACCGTGGTGATCCGCAACGACGTGTACAAGCGCGATCCCTGGGTGGCGCTGAGCATGTACAAAGCGCTCTGCCGCGCCAAGGAATACGCCTATCATCTCTTGGCGGACATGGGCTCGCCCAAGGTTTCCTCGGCCTGGCTGCAGCCGCTCCTCGAGGAGGAACGGGCGATCTTCGGGCCGGATTGGTTTGCCTACGGCATCGAGCCGAACCGGCCCTCGATCGAGGCGGCGCTGCAATACACCCACGAGCACGGATTGACCGACCGGCGCGTGAAGCTCGAGGAGTTGTTTGCGCCGAGCACGCTGCGCGACATTCCCCTGGGCGAAGGCCAGCACGTGTGAGCGATCAAGACCGAGGAGGCAGCCATGACCATACCGCAGCTGATGCCGTGGATCGGCGGGCCGGTGAAGTTCGAAGCCAGCCTCTCACCGCTCCTGTGCCCAATCGAGAGGCTCGTCAGCCGAAACACCTCCGTCAAGCTCGTCCCGTAGCTCATCAGCCCGCCAGCCTCGGCAACTGACCTTGTAGCTCGGTCAGCAAAGCCGCAGCCTCCTTGAGATCCCCGGTCTCGAACCCCTCGGCAAAGCGCCCATAGATGGATGAAAGGAGGTCGAGCGCCTCCGCATGCTTGCCTTGATTCATCCAAAGCCTGGCCAGGTCAGTTGCCGCGCGAAGCTCGAGCGATCGCGCTTGTTGGCTGCGCGCCGTTCTCAAAGCCTGGTCGAGCAAAGTCTCTGCCTCGGCATCCGGTGCGCCGCGCATGAGAAGGGCGCCGGCCTTTAGTCGATACAGTTCGGCTTCAAAGGACCGTTCGCTGTTGTGGCTGACGATCGAGAGCCCGTGATCGATCACCTCCAGCGCCGCCTCGGATTCGTTGCGGAGCAGCAAGGCCGGACACAGCAGCACGAACTGCGCCGTGATGCCGAGCTGGTACCCAGCGCGCTGATACTCGTCCAGCGCAGACTTCACCTCGTCGAGTCGACCGCCTGATGCATCCAGCGCTGCCGCGCAGATGTCCCGGATCGCGCACGACAGTCCGAGCCACTGGCGAAATCCGTGTTGCTCCGATATTGCGAGACAGCGCTCCGCGTAGGTTTGAGCAATTGCCGGCTCGCCGCGCAGAGCATGCAGAACAGACGCATAGTACCAGGCGTAAGCGTGCGTGTGCGCATGGTGGACCGCCTCGGCGCGCTCGAGCGCGGCAGCCATTCGTGTGACCGCCCCGTCGACATCGCCGAGAACCCAAAGCACCCACGACATGAGGGCCAACATGGCCACTCCAGCGTCCTGGCCGGCTGCTCGCGCAGCCATCCTGTCGGCTTCCTGACTTGCGCTGAACACCTCTACAGCGCGTTCGACCGCCTCGCAGGCATCGACGATGCGTCCCAAAAAAAAGAGGATCATCGCCCGTCCGCGTATCGCGTTGATCAACGCCGGCCGATCACCGCGCGCTTCCGCGGCACTCAGTAAGGCCGCGACCGCTTCGAGGGCCTGTGGCAACTCGCCCCGCACGACGCTCACGGTCACCAGCCAGAACATCACTTGAAGGTACTCGGGCGGCTCTCCGAGCCGCTCGCACAGCTCACGAGCACGGGCAAAGGTCGCCACCGCCGCGCTCGCGGCCGGCCCCTGCGTGGCGATGAGACACGGGCCCAAGACCAGCTGGAAATCAAGCTCGGATTTGTCCTTGCCCTCGCCGACCGGCAAGTGGCCTGTCACCTCGATGCCTCGCTGCAGATGCGCGATGGCCTCCAGGTTGGCCGAGCGCAGGGCCGCGTTCTTGCCAGCCTGTAGCCAGTATCCGATCGCCTTTTCGATCAGTCCGGCTTCGGTGAGATGGTGCGCCAGGGTTTCGGGCTGAGTTTGCACGATTTCCGGAAACTGTTGCTCGAGCGCGTTCGCAATGGCGGCGTGCAGATGCCCGCGTCGGCTCTTCAGGAGGCCGGCATATGCGGCGTCCCGTACCAGCGCGTGCTTGAAGGTGTAAACCGCGTGTGGAATCTCGCCCCGGCGGAAAATCAATTCCGACTGCACCAGCTGGCCAAGCGCATCTTCCAGTCTCTCCCTCGGCAACCCGGCGACGGCGTTCAGCAATTCATAATGGAACTCGCGACCCGCGACGGCGCCGATCTGCGCCACCTCCCGCACCGGTGCCAACCGATCAAGACGCGCCATCAGCGACGCGTGCAAGGTTGTTGGGATCGCCAAATGCGGCAGCGGATGCTCGAGAACGTAGTGGCCATCCCGTTCCTGCAACAGCCCGCTTTCCAGCATCGTCTTGGTCAGTTCCTCAATGAACAGAGGCACGCCATCGGTGCGAATGAGAATCTCGTCCATCACCTCCTTCGGCAGGGTCTTGCCGCCGGTCACCCGCTCGACCAATGCCGCACCGTCGCGTCGGCCGAGGCGTGCGAGCTGGATCGTCGTCATGTGCGGGTAATTCGGCCAAGACGGCGTGAATCCGGGCCTGGCAGTGACGAGCACCAGTACCCGAAGTTGCGACACGCACTCCACGGTGGCGGCGAGCAGCTCCAGCGAGGTTGGGTCGATCCAGTGGATGTCTTCGAAAATCATGAAAACCGGCTGCCGTGCTGCCATCCCCTTGAGCTGAGCCAATAATGCCGCCAACGTCTTTTCCTTGCGTTTCTGTGGACTCAGCTCCTGTAGTTGGTAGCGATCGCTGGCTGGCAACGCGAGAAGGTTGGCCAGAACCGCCGTGTGTTCCGGGTCCGCCGTGGATTGCGCAACCAGAACGTCAAGTTTGGACAGCTTCTCCGTAGGCGAGTCGCTGCGCTCGAACCCGGCAGCACGTTCGAGTTGGCCAATGAATGGGAAGAGAGCACTGTTGGTATGATGCGCCGAACAAAAATAGCGCAATGTGATGTGCGGTTCACTCTGGAACCGGTCGTCAAGCGCGAGCGCAATGTGCGACTTGCCAACACCCGGCTCCCCCGTAAGCATCACCACTCGGCCTTCCCCTTGCGCGGCGTGTCGCCACCGGCGCAACAACAGCTCTATCTCCTCTTCGCGCCCGAACAGCGGCAGCAGCTTGGTCTTGTGCATCGCCTCGAAGCGGCTCGCCACGCCGCTCGGTCCCAACACCTGCCAAGCCGGCACCGGCTTCGCCCAGCCTTTCAGCGCGAGAGGACCGAGATCGCGGTAATCGAAGTGTCCCCCCGTGAGCCGGCGCGTGCTAGGGCAGATCAACACCGTCCCTGGCGCCGCCAGCGACTGCAGGCGTGCAGCAAGGTTTGGCGTGTCACCAACAACCGCACGCTCTTCGGAACCTTCGCCAATCAGAAGGTCGCCCACAACGACTGTGCCCGTCGCAATGCCAATGCGAACCTGTAACGCGACATCGACATTTTTTTGCAGGTTAGGCATGGCGTCGACGAGCGCGAGCCCGGCCCGCGTTGCTTGTTCGGCATCATCCTCATGCGCATGGGGATACCCGAAATAGACTAGTGCGCCGTCGCCCATGTATCGGGCGACCACGCCGTGGTACTGGCCGACGACCTCACGAATGCGGGTGTGATAAGCCGCGATCACCTGCCGCATGTCTTCCGGATCCAACCGCGCTGAAAGGGCAGTCGAGCCCACCAGGTCGCAAAACATCACTGTCAGGTGCCGTCGCTCGGCCTCATCCCGCGGCACCGATTCGGTCGCTGTTTCGGCCGGTGCAAGAGCGGCTGGATCAAGCTCCGCGATCGCATGCAGCATCTTGCGGCGATGCCCCAGCAAGACTCCGAGATCCTTGAGGTCCTGCTCCGTCAGATGGCGGAGGACCGAGAGGTCAATGGCGTTCTCGGCGAAGCGTTGGGCGTACTCACTCAGGCCGATCGATGCTAGCCACTCCGCAATGCCTTTCATGGCACTTCCCGTCGATGGCGTGCAACATCATACGCGCCCTGCAGGCTCAGTACATTATTCATGAACCGTCCCTCACTATCCCCTAGCCATCCCCCCGACCCTTTGGGTGGATGGTCACCCATGTCTTCCGGAATGCTCCCCAATCGCTGACGTAAACGCACAAAGCCCCGCGCTAGCGGGGCTGGTTTTCAGAGGAACCATCCAAGGATGAGCACCGCACATGCGGTACCCGTCGACGATCACCGGATTACCGCGGCCCTGGCGCTCGCGATGTGATGGCGATCACAAAAATGCTTTTTTTTGCCGAGTGTTGCAGAAGATGTCCACCCTGCGTGACCCCTCCCCAACCGAAAGCGGAAATCCATCCGCGATCTTGCCATCTCGCGTGAGTGTCTCCCGAGGTAAAGCTAAGATACCTGACCATGAGCGCCGCGGCGCCATTCTCGGTCCGGCGATTGTGGCGGATGCGCCGCCGCAGGCACGCCTCATGCGCGAGGAGGCGTTCGCGTTGGCGCGAGCGGCTTCGGGCGCGAAGGCGTGCGCTACGCGATGGAAGAGCTGTCGCAGTGGAAGTTCACGGACATGCGGCTCAATCCGCGATGACCGTCGAGCCGCGAACGTGGCGAGATGTTGAAATCGTCATTGCCGGGCTTGACCCGGCAATCCATCATTTTTCGCAAGAAGATGGATGCCCGGGTCAAGCCCGGGCATGACGGCCTCAATTGCGAGTATATCGGATGACAGCAATCGGCCTGATCGGCTGCGGCGGCATGGCGCAGGACGTGGTCGCCGCGCTGCGCGCCGTCGATACCGCAAACGCCGTGCGGATCGTGGGCGCGCTCGCCCGGCCCGGTCGCGGCGAGCGAGCGCGAGCGAAGCTCTGCGGGGTCGACATCCTCGAAGCGCTCGATGAGCTCATCGCGCGCAAGCCGGCTGTCGTGGCCGAAGTTGCGAGCCAGGCGGCGGTGGCGGAGTATGGCCCTACCGTGCTGCGCAGCGGGATCGACTGCCTGGTCATTTCCATCGGTGCGCTCGCCGATGCGGCGCTGTTCGCGCAGCTCAAATCGGCTGCGCGCGAGGGCAATAGCCGGATCTTGTTGCCCGCCGGCGCAGTAGGCGGCATCGATGCGATCGCAGCCATGCGCCTCGGCGGTTTGACCTCGGTGCGGTATCGCTCGCGCAAGCCGCCGCTCGCCTGGCGCGGCTCGCCGGCGGAGCGCCTGGTCGACCTCGGCAAGCTCACCGAGCGAACCGTCCTCTACAAGGGCACGGCGGGGGAAGCGGCGCTGCTCTATCCGCAGAACGCCAATGTCGCCGCCGCAGTGGCACTCGCCGGACTGGGATTTGACGCCACGGAAGTCGAGCTCGTCGCCGATCCCGATGCGCCGGGCAACATTCACGAGATCGAAGCCGAGGGCGCGGCCGGGCGCTTTGCGATCCAGTTGCAGGGTAAGCCCTCGCCCATGAACCCCAAGACCTCCGCACTGGCGGCGCTCAGCGTCGCGCGGGCACTGCTCAACGAACAAGCGACGATCGTCATCTGAAAATGGACCAAAAGCGCAGGACCAATATCCTCATCGGGAGCGCGATCGAACGCGTCGAGGATTTGCGGCTGCTGCGCGGCCGCGGCCAATTCGTCGACGATCTCGGCCGCGAGAATCTGCTGCATGCCGTGATCCTGCGCAGCTCGGTGGCGCACGGCCGGATCCGCTCCATCGATGCCGCCGCAGCGCGGACGCGGCCGGGCGTGCACGCCGTCATCACGGCCGCCGAGATCGGCACGGCGATTCCGACCATTCCGTTGCGGCAGGACTCCTCACCTGCCTTCAAGCCGTTCGAGCAGCCCGTCATCGCCTACGACAAGGTCCGCTATGTCGGCGAGCCCCTCGCGGTGGTGCTGGCCGAGACTGCCGCTGCCGCCGAGGATGCGCTGGATGCGATCGACGTTGCGATCGACCCGTTGCCGGCCGTCGTCACCAGCGCCGCCGCCTCGACCGATCAAAGCCTGCTGTTCGACGGCGCGGGGACGAACCGGGCGCTCACGCTCACCGGCGTGCGCGGCGACGCGGCGAGCGCTTTTGGGGATGCAGCTTACGTGCGCCGTGAAAAATTCGCGGTCCAGCGCCACGCCGCGGTGCCCATGGAGCCGCGTGGCCTGCTCGCCGAATGGGACGCGGCGCGCGCTCGCCTTATCGTGTTCGGCGCGGCCAAGGTCGCCTTTCTCAACCGGCGCATTCTGGCGAAGCAGATGGGATTGCCCGAGAGCGCGATCCGGATGGTGGAAAACGATGTCGGCGGCGGCTTCGGCGCGCGCGGCGAATTCTATCCGGAGGATTTTCTGATCCCCTTCGCCGCCCGCCTCACGGCTCGCCCGGTCAAATGGATCGAGGACCGCCGCGAGCATCTCGCCGCGACCAACCATGCCCGCGAGGCCGAATGCGAGCTGGAGATCGCCTGCGACCGGGACGGCACGATCCGGGCGCTGCGTGGCCACGCGCTCACCGACCAGGGCGCTTACATCCGCACCAACGGGCCGACCGCCGCGCGCAATGTCGCGCAGGTGCTCAGCGGGCCCTATCGCATTCCCCATATCCGCATCGACGTCTCCCTGATGATGACCAACAAGACGCCGGCGGGGACCTATCGCGGCCCGGGACGCTACGAAGCCGACTTCTTTCGCGAGCGGCTGTTCGACATTGCGGCGGCCGAGCTCGGCATCGATCCAGTCGAATTCCGCAGGCGAAATCTCATAGCCGAAGCCGAAATGCCATACCGGCTCGCCACCGTCGAACCGCTCGCGATCCAGACGGAAACCGACAGCGGCGACTATGAGATGACGCTCGCGCGCTGCCTTGAGGAAATGGATTGGACGGCGAAGGCGGCCATGCAGGGCAAGCTGATCGACGGCCGCTACCGCGGCACGGCGATCGGCTGTTATCTCGAGGGCGGTGCGTCGGGCCCAAGCGAGAACGCGCGCCTGGTGCTCGAATCCGACGGCAAGGTGTCGGTCTACGTCGGCTCCTCTTCCATCGGGCAAGGCCTCGAAACCGTCTGCGCACAGATCGCCGCGGATGCGCTGGAACTGCCGATGGATGACATCAACGGCGTGTTTCACGGCTCGACCGATCACGTCACCGACGGCTGCGGCTCGTACAGCTCGCGCGCGGTGGTGATGGGCGGCAACGCCATCGTCACGGCGGCGGCCAAGCTGCGCGATGCCATTGCGGCAGATGCGGCCGAGCGCTGGGGCTGCGCGGGCAAGGACGTCAAGATCGACGCCGGCGCGGTGCGCGGCCCCGACCGGCAATCGCTGCCGCTCGCCGCCTTCGCCGGAACCGCGGCGGAAGCCACCTATGCCAGCAACAAGCGCACCTACAGCTACGGCGCGCATGCCGCCCATGTTGCCGTCGATCCCAAGACCGGACACGTGGAGCTTCTCGATTACGTCGCAGTCGAGGACGCCGGGCGCATCATCAACCCGCTGACCCTGCACGGACAGGTGGTGGGCGCCATCGTGCAAGGTCTCGGCGGCGCGTTCCTGGAACATTTCGTCTATGACCAGGAGGGGCAGCTGCTCACGGGCTCGTTCGCGGACTATCTCGTGCCGACCGCGAGCGACTTCCCGCACATCCGTGCCATCGCGCTCGAGGAGCGGCCCTCGCCCAACAATCCCCTCGGCGCCAAAGGCGCCGGCGAAGGCGGCATCATTCCGGTCGGCGGCGTCATAGCCAACGCGGTTGCCGCCGCGCTCGGCTCGCTCGGGGTCGAGCCGCGCGAACTTCCGTTATCGCCGCCGCGGGTATGGGAGCTCATTCAGGGGCGAATTGCCGCGGGCTGAATTCAGCCAGGTCTTTCTTTGCCTTACCTTCGCGTGAGACAGAGAGTTTATGGCTGCGCTCGTCACTGTGTCCGCAACCAATCGCTCACTGTTGCCGCCAATGACGCGTATCCCGCATTCCGCAATTGTTGCGTCGCCAACTCGATAGAAGTCAGCGCTGTTGCTTTTTGTGCGTGGGTCGCCTGCGCTTCCGATTCGAACACGGCTTTGTAATTCTCTTGCGCGACGACCAGTTCTTGCGGATCGCTTGGAGACGGCGTGCCGGGCAGAGCGACACCCTGTCGCTCCTCTACCGGCAACAGCGCTCTCAGGCCGGCCTGCAGCAGAAGGCCCGTGTCGAACATTTCCTCCCACGACGGTTCGGGGACGGATGCATCGCGCGGACTAGCAACGATTCGGCGCGCAATTTCTCCGGCGCGCAGTTTGGCCGTCGCGATGGAATCAAACTCGGGACCGTTCTGTGCCCGTGCCATGTTGTGACGTGCGCGCGGTGGGGAAAGCGCGCGGACCGGGCAAACCGACCTGCGCGAGACTCCGTTGTGTGCTATCGTGTCGGATCACAGGCATTGTCCCCTCGACGAAGGAATTTACCCTATGCCAGTAGAACTAATCGTGGAAGCGGCAACCAAGCTCGGAATTGAAGCCGTTAAGAAATTTTTTGAAGGCAAGAAGGATGAGAAAGATCTCATTTCCATCGGTCTTGCCGTCGGCTATTTCTACAACTTTCTTAATGTTATTTCGGGTGTGATCAGACGAAACCAACTCACGCTATACGAAAAAACCGGTGACAAGGACGGCCGGCATTTCGCTCGCGAGACGGTGGGGGTACAAGTCATTCTGCCCGCGCGCCTGCATGTGGCCGCTTACGAACGCTGCGAGGATGAGTTCCGGCAAACAAAGAAGAGCTTCCTCCTTCTTGAGGAGGAACAAGGCCGGATGTACGGAATCAACTACAATCTCGTCCAGCGTGGTGACAAACCGGGAATAATTATCGTAGATCTCGCGCGTCCTTTGATGTCGGTGAAACGCTTCTACGAGGAGATCCTTCACTATCCCACACATGACGACGCGGACGCGAAGTGGATTAAGGCGCAAAAATCGGAAATCATCGCCTTCAAGGAGACATTGCTCCAGCTGCAAAATCGCGGTTACGGCGCGCTCGTCAACCGATTAGACTTCAGCGAACGAGCTTAGGGCTCGAGTTCAGCCGGAAGCGGAGAGGCACAAAGCGGGCGATTCATCACCGCCCGCGAGGGCGGTGCACGCTTTTTCGCGCAGCCAGGCCATCGGTTACATCGCAACCCCCGTCGCTCCCGCCCGGCTCAGCCCCAGCGCCAAAATGCGGTCGATCAGCGCCGGATAATCGAGCCCGTCGTGCTTGGCCGCCGAGGCGAACTCCTCGCTGCGCGCAATCTCGGCGTTGGGGTTGGCTTCGATATAGTAGGGAACCCCGTCGGCGGAGAGGCGGAAATCGATGCGGGCATAACCGTCGAGGTCGAGCGTGCGGTAGATGCGCTTGGCCGCGCGCCTGATCGTTTCCGCGAGCTGCGGCGAGAGGTCCTTGGCCGGGCCCACGGCGATGTCGTGACGCTCCTGGTATTGCAGGTCGTGCTTGACCTTCTCGGTTGCGATAAGGCGCGCGCCTTGCGGCATGCTGCCGAACTCGAGCTCCCAAATCGGAAACACGCGCAGCCGCTCATTGCCGAGCACGCCGACGTAAAGCTCGCGGCCCTCGATATATTGCTCGGCGATGGCCGCAGTGCCGATGCTTTCGTGAATGAAGCTTACGCGCTCGGCAAGCTTCTCATCGTTGTCGACCACGGAGGCCTGGGCGATGCCCATGGAGGCGTCCTCATTCAGGCTCTTGACGATGAGCGGGAACGCGAGGCGCGGCGGGCGGCGAACTTTGCGCCGCAGCGGGAACACGGCAAAGGCCGGCAATGGAATGCGATGATAGATCAGAAGCTTCTTCGACAAGTCCTTGCCGCGCGCGAGCACGAGCCCGCGCGGATTGCAGCCGGTATAGGGCACCCGCAGCAATTCGAGATAGCTCGCGACGTTCTGGTCATAGACGGCTTCGCCGTGAAACTGCTCGAGCAGATTGAAGACGATGTCCGGTTTCCAGCTCTCGATCTCGTCGCGGATCGGCTTGAGTTCGTTCTCGACGCCGAGCGGCCGCACCTCGTGGCCGACAGCGCGCAGCGTGCTCACCACGTCGTATTCCGTCTTCCATTCGTTTATTTCCTGCTCGCTGTGCCCCTTGAGCGAATCGGGGGGCACCAGTTCCGGATGCACGAGCACCAGAACGCGCAGGCGCTTCATAACGCCAGCCACTGCCGTCGCGACGGACTGTAAAGCGAGTGCACCGTCTTCGCCGTCAACAAGACGATGAATTCCATTCTCAGTTGCCGCTCGGAGCCGACCGCGCGCAGATTGAGCTCGCGGCAGCGGCCGATCATATCATCGAAAACGGCGTCCAACGTCAGCTGGTACTCGCCGGTCCACTTCGAGACGATCTGCCGGATCATCGCGCGATGACTTCGCAGAAACGCCGACGCCGCCGGCGACCGCCGGTGCCTCGGGTCGTCGGAGAAGAG
>Ga0066709_100002639_pt1 | contig 13227 bp, 14 predicted proteins | sample GraSoiAngelo_158_FD_79665 | JGI IMG/M metagenome (GOLD analysis project Ga0066709, IMG submission 79665) | Grasslands soil microbial communities from the Angelo Coastal Reserve, California, USA - 14_1009_16_30cm | ecosystem: Environmental > Terrestrial > Soil > Grasslands | place: USA... | reverse complement strand
GGGCGGCCGACGAGCGAGCTCGCGACGGCGCTCGCGGTCCCGATCGAGTCGCCGACGACGAGGGCGGTCTGCTCGCCTTGCGCGCGAATGCGATCTGCCTGCCGGCGACGGTCCAGCACGAGTCGGCGGCGCACGGCGTCGTCGCCGGGAAGCCGGCCACGTCCGGGTCGAACGCCTCGTTCACGTACGTCGTCACGGCCTCGGCCGCACTGCGCCGCGTCGAGATCCGTGTCCCAGTTCAGTGCGACGGCGGCCGCCTCGCGGCCGACGAATCCGAGTAGATCGCCGTTCGCCCGCCACCCCACCGGTCGCCCACCTCGTCGAGGCGGGGGACCTGGAAGACGGCGAGCAGCGCACGAACGTCGAGCTCGCCGAACGTGTCGGAGTGCTGGAGCGCCAGGCCTCCCGCGGACGGCGCCAGCGTCAATCGCTGGCCGGGCTCGCGGGCGAGGAACGCGTCGACGTGGAGGATCTGCTCCGTCGTCGTCGGGAACTGCCGCAGCGCGCTGAAGATGGCCTGGTTGCCGCCGAGGTTGTGGAGGTTCACGACGAACCGCAGCCCCGTCGTGTACGGGAACTGATTCTCGAGCTCGAGGAAGAAGGACTGGTCTTGCAGCGCGTGCACGAGTTGCCGTAGGAGCCCGTTCCGCCGCTGGGAGCCGGCCCGCACGAAGAGCGTGCGCGTCACGGGGTCGTAGAGGCCGAGTATGTCCTTCGAACGGGCGACGAGCACCGGGCCGACTCTCCGGACTTCAGCAGCCCCAGGGCGCGGTAGACCGCCTCGTCATAGGTCTGCTGATCCGCGGGATACGGCTAGAGACTTCACGGGCCCAGTTATCGGCAGCCCTGCGGACGGGCAACAGGCCGGGTACCTAGACTTCGGGCATGGCCACGACCGAGGACCCGAGCGCCGAGCAGACCGCTACGGACGAATGGCGCGCCGGGCTCTACGAGGCGACGCCGGAGCGGGAGGGAGAGGCCTTCTCGACGATCTCCGGGGTCCAGAACGAGCCGCTCTACACGCCCCACAACGTCGAGGTCGACTACGAGCGCGACCTCGGCTATCCGGGCGTCCACCCGTTCACGCGGGGCGTCTATCCCTCGATGTACCGCGGCAGGCTCTGGACGATGCGGCAGTTCGCCGGCTTCGGCACTGCGGCGGAGACGAACGCGCGCTTCCGCTACCTGCTCGAGCACGGCCAGACCGGGCTCTCGACGGCCTTCGACATGCCGACGCTGATGGGCTACGACTCGGACAACCCTCGATCTCTAGGTGAGGTTGGGAGGGAGGGCGTCGCGGTCGACTCGCTCGACGACATGGAGACGCTCTTTGCAGGGATTCCGCTCGGCGAGGTCTCGACCTCGATGACGATCAACTCGCCCGCGGCAATGCTGCTGGCCTTCTACGCGTGCGTCGGCGAGCAGCAGGGCGTCCCGCTCGACCGGCTCCGGGGGACGGTCCAGACGGACATCCTCAAGGAGTACATCGCCCAGAAGGAGTGGATCTTCCCGCCGGAGCCGTCGATGCGGCTGGTCGTCGACATGATCGAGTGGTGCGCGCAGGAGATGCCGCTGATGCACCCCGTCTCGATCTCGGGCTACCACATCCGCGAGGCCGGGTCGACGGCGGCGCAGGAGCTGGCGTTCACGCTCGCGGACGGCTTCGCCTACGTCGACGCCTGCGTCGAGCGCGGCCTCGACGTCGACGACTTCGCCCCGCGGCTCTCCTTCTTCTTCAACGCGCACCTCGACTTCTTCGAGGAGATCGCGAAGTACCGGGCGGCCCGGCGGATTTGGGCGCGCGAGCTCCGCGACCGCTACGGCGCGAAGAACCCGCGCTCGTGGCTGATGCGCTTCCACGCCCAGACGGCCGGCGTCTCCCTCACGGCGCAGCAGCCCGAGGTGAACCTGATCCGGACGGCGCTCGAGGCGCTGGCCGCCGTGCTCGGCGGGACCCAGTCCCTGCACACGAACTCCTTCGACGAGGCGCTCGCGCTGCCGACCGAGAACGCCGTGCGGCTCGCGCTCCGCACCCAGCAGGTGATCGCCCACGAGACCGGCGTCGTGAACACGATCGACCCGCTCGGCGGCTCCTACTACGTCGAGCACCTGACGAACGAGCTCGAGCGGCAGGCCTACGATTACTTCGACCGGATCGAGCGGCTCGGCGGGGTCGTGGAGGCGATCAAGGAGAACTTCTTCCAGCGCGAGATCGCCGAGGCGTCGTTCCGCTACCAGGCCGAGGTGGAGGCGAAGCAACGGATCGTCGTCGGCGTCAACCGCTACCAGATTGAAGCTGAACCTGAGCTCGAGATATTGAAGATCGATCCGGCCCTCGAGGAGCGGCAAATCGCCCGCGTGCAGGCGCTTCGCGCGCGGCGCGACTCGGCTGCGGTCGAGTCGGCCCTCGCCCGGCTGCAGGCCGACGCCGCCGAGGGCAGGAACCTGATGCCGCCGATCCTCGACGCCGCCCGCGCGTACGTCACGATGGGCGAGATGTGCGACGCCCTCCGCGAGGTCTGGGGCGTCTGGCGCGAGACGCCGGTCTTCTAGGCTTCCGCCTGATGGCACGCAAGATCCGAGTCGTGATCGCAAAGCCCGGCCTCGACGGGCACGACCGCGGAGCGAAGATCATCGCCCGCGCGCTCCGCGACGCCGGCATGGAGGTGATCTACACCGGCTTGCACCAGACCCCGGAGCAGATCGTCGAGACGGCGATCCAGGAGGACGCGGACGCGGTCGGCATCTCGATCCTCTCCGGCGCGCACATGACGCTCGTGCCGCGGATCCTCGACGGGCTGCGCGAGAACGGCGCGGACGACGTGATCGTCGTCGTCGGCGGGACGATTCCGGCGGACGACGCGGACGAGCTGCGGAAGCGAGGCGTCGCCGGGATCTTCACGCCGGGCGCGCCGACCTCCGAGATCGTCGACTTCCTCAAGGGCGCGGTGCCGGTCGCGTGAGTATCGACGTGCGCCGTGCGGGCGACGGCGTCGCGACCGTGACGATCGACCGGCAAGACGCGCTGAACGCACTCGACGTCGAGACGCTCACGCAGCTGCGCGACGTCCTGAACGACCTCGAAGCGGATGAGACGGTCCGCGTCGTCGTCCTCACCGGCGCCGGCGACCGCGCGTTCGCCGCGGGCGCCGACATCAAGTACATGCGCGGGCTCGACGTCGACGCCGCCAAGGCGTGGGGCGCGCTCGGCCACGAGACCACGCGGCTGCTCGAGGCGATGCCGCAACCGACGATCGCGGCGATCAACGGGTTCGCGCTCGGCGGCGGCTGCGAGCTCGCGCTCGCGTGCGACATCCGCTACGCGTCCGCGCGCGCGCAGATCGGCCAGCCGGAGATCGACCTCGGGATCATCCCCGGCTGGGGCGGCACCCAGCGGCTGGCGCGGATCAGCGGTGTCGGCGTCGCGAAGGAACTCATCTTCACCGGCCGCAGCGTCGACGCCGAGGAAGCGCTGCGCATCGGGCTCGTCAACGCCGTCGCCGACCCGGTGCTCGACCAGGCGCTCGCGACGGCCCGCGCGCTGGCCGCAAAGAGTCCGACCGCACTCGCGACCGCGAAGCGCGCGATCAACCTCGCGCTCGGCGCGAATCACGGCGACAACCTCGAGGCCGAGACCGTCCTCTTCGGCGAGTTGTTCAGCACCGCCGACGCGCGCGAGGGAATCAACGCGTTCATCGAGAAGCGCGAGCCGCGGTTCACCGGCCGCTAGCGCGGGAAACACCAGCGGCGTGAGCCGCTTCGGCCGGTGGTATCGCGCCTTCGACCGCTACCAGCAGCGGCACGCGTGGCTCGGGTTCCCGCTCGCGGTCCGGCAGAAGTACGCCGACGACCAGGGCAGCTACCTCGCCGCGACGATCACGTACTACGGGTTCTTCGCGCTCTTCCCGCTGCTGCTCGTCCTCGTGACGATCCTCGGCTTCGCGCTGCACGGCCGTCCCGATCTGCAGAACCGGATCGTCGGCTCGGCGCTCGCCCAGCTGCCGGTGATCGGCACGGCTGTCAAGACGCACTCGCTCGAGGGAAACGGCCTCGCCCTGGCTGTCGGAATCGTCGCCGCGCTGTGGGCCGGGATGGGCGTCTTCCTCGCCGCGCAGAATGCGATGGACCACCTGTGGGGCGTCCCGTTCAAGCGCCGCCCGGATCCGATCCGCGCCCGCGGGCACGCGCTCTCGCTCCTGCTCGTCCTCGGCGGTGGAATCCTCGGCGCGACCGTCCTCGCGAGCCTCGCCAGCTTCGGCGCGCACTACGGCGTCGCGTGGAAGATCGCGTCGGCGCTGCTCTCCATTCTCGCCAACATGGTGCTCTTCTGGGTCGCGTTTCGCGTGCTGACGACGCGCGAGGTCGGCTGGAGCGCGCTCCGGCTCGGCGCGATCGCCGCCGCCGTGCTCTACGGCGGGCTGCAGCTCCTCGGCGGCTGGTACGTCGGTCATGAGCTCCGGCATGCGAGCGCCGTCTACGGAACGTTCGCGCTCGTGATCGGACTGCTCTCGTTGATCTACCTCGGCGCGCTGATCACGCTGCTCGCCGCGGAGGCGAACGTCGTCGCGCACCGCCGGCTGTGGCCGCGCAGCTTCTCGGTCGTCGTCGAGCTGCCGACGACGCGCGCCGACGAGCTCGCGCTGACGCAACGGGGCAAGATCGAGGAGCGCCGCCAGGACGAGCGCGTCGAGGTGGAGTTCCGAAAGGACTAGCCGAGCTGGACGAGCGCGGCGGTGAGCGCGCCGTCGTCGCCGCGCTCCGCCTTCAGGCTCGCGAGCGCGGGCTGCGTCCAGACGACGACCGGCTGCCCCTCATAGGCGGAGAGGAGACGCATGCCGCCGGGGCCGCCGGGCTTCTGCTGAACCGTGGCCGTCGCCGGAACGGCGAGCGTCAACGGCTTCACCAGCTTCGTCACTGTCAACCCGCTCGGCCACGACTGCAACGTTGTCACCTGCACCTGCAGCTTGTCGGCGGTCGCCGTGACGACCGTGCCGGTCAGCGAGAGCACGAACGGCGAGCCCGGCTTCGCGTAGAAGAGCAGCGGCGTCGCGGCCTGCAGGAAGGGATACGGATCGACCGCCTTGCCGCCGTTCTGGTGCACCTCGAAATGGAGATGCGTCGCGATGCCGTTCGCGTCGCCCGAGTCGCCGACGTAGCCGACCTGCTGTCCGGCTTGCACGCGCGCGCCGTCCTTCAATCCCGGCGCGTACGCGACTCCGGCGACGCACTTGCCGCGGTTGTCGTTCCCGGCAGTGAGGTCGTTGTTGAGGTGGATGTACTCGTACATGGTGCCGCTGTTGCCCTTCAGGTAGAGCATGCAGCCGGCGGCGAGCGACGTCGTCCAGAACTTGACCGTCCCGCCCTCGGCCGCGACTGCGATCGCCTTCCGCGGCGCCATCAGGTCGTTGCCCTGGTGCGGCCCGCCGGGACGCGGCTGGCCGAAGTCGTCGGCGTAGGTCACCGGCCCGACGACCGGGAAGACGATCGGCTGCACCATGACGCGGGTCCGTGCTCCGGCCGGCGCGGCCGCGAGGCCGGCGACGAGGACAAGGAGAGCTACCCCTCGGGCTGTCGTCCGGTGGCGGTTCATCAAGCTCCGGTTCGCGCTCGAAGGGCCGCACCCTACCAGGGTCGCCGGAAGGACTCCAGCGCCGGAGCGGGTATCTGGCGGAATGCGCTACCGCATACCGGCAGTCGCGGCGGCGTCCCTCCTGCTCGCCCTCCCGGCGCACGCCGCCAATCCTCAGGCCGCCGGCCTGCAGGTCGCGCTGCGCGCGCAGGGCCTGTACACGGGCCGGATCGACGCGCTCGTCGGGCCCCGGACGGTGCGCGCGGTGCGTGCCTTCCAGCGCCAGCAGGGGATTCCGGTCACCGGCCGCGCCGACCTACGCACCCGCGTCGCGCTGGGGCCGTTCGGCCGCCCGCTCTACGGGACGCGCATGCTGCGTCGCGGGATGTTCGGCTGGGACGTCTCGGTGTTGCAGTTCCTGCTCATCCGCCAGGGCCTCACCTCGCCGGTCAACGGCTACTTCGACGCGCCGACGGCGCGTGCGCTCCGCAACTATCAGCGGAAGCTCCGGCTGCCGGCCGACGCGATCGCCGGGCCCGCGACCTTCGCCGCGCTCGGGCTGCAGACGCGCGTCCCCACCGCGCCGGCGAGGCAGCCGCGGCGCTTCCGCATCTACGTCGTCCGTCCCGGCGACACGCTGACGAAGATCGCGCACGCGCACGGGACGAGCCTCAGGGTGCTCGCGCGCGCGAACAAGCTCGACCCGTCGCGATACCTGCTGATCGGCGCGAAGCTCCGCGTGCCGGTCGCCGTCGCCTCCCCGGCGCCGGTCGCGACCGCGGCCGCCGACACGCTCGCCGTCCGCGCCGCGCTCGACCGCTGGTCCGCGAGCTACGGCGTCGACGCCCACCTCGTCCGCGCCGTGGCGTGGATGGAGTCCGGCTACCAACAGCGAGTCGTCTCGTCCGTCGGCGCCGAGGGCGTGATGCAGCTGTTGCCCACGACGTGGCAGTACGTCGAGGACGTGCTGATCGGCCACCCGGTCGAGCATTCGGCCGACGGCAACGTGCGGGTCGGAGTGGCGTACCTCCACCACCTGCTGCAGACCTTCGGCGGGAACGAGCGGCTGGCACTGGCGGCGTGGTACCAGGGTGAGGCGGCCGTCCGTTCGAACGGGATCTACGCGGTGACGAAGCCGTTCGTCGACGACGTGCTCGCGTTGCGGCTCCGCATGTAGTCAGTAGAGTCTCGCGCGCATGAAGATCGCGGTGTGCGTGAAGCAGGTCCCGGAGGGGACGTCGCTGAAGCTCGACCCCGGGACGAAGCGGCTCGACCGCTCCGGCGAGGGGGCGCTGAACCACTTCGACGCGAACGCCGTCGAGGAGGCGCTGCGGCTGAAGGAGTCCGCCGGCGACGCCGAGGTCGTCGTCGTCTCGGTCGGCCCGGCGGGCGCGGCCGACGCGCTGCGCAAGGCGCTCGCGATGGGCGCCGACCGGGCGCTGCTCGTCTCCGACGACGCCGTCGCGGGCTCGGATCTCGTCGCGACGAGCCGCGTCCTCGCCGCGGCGCTCGAGCGCGAGGGAGCTGACCTCGTCCTCTTCGGGCAGCAGGCCTCGGATTCCGACGGCGCCGTGCTCTGGGCGGCGGTCGCCGACCGTTTGCGCCGTCCGCTCGTCTCGCAGGCGGCCGAGCTGTCGGTGGCGGATGGGTCGCTGCGGGCGAAGCGCCAGACCGAGTTCGGCTACGACGTGATCCAGGCGGCGCTGCCGGCGATCGTCGCCGTGTCCGACGCGATCAACGAGCCGCGCTACCCGTCGCTGAAGGGGATCATGGGCGCGAAGAAGAAGCCGCAGGAGACGCTCACGCTCGGCGATCTCGGCGTCGACGTCGGCCAGGTCGGCGAGGCCGGCTCGAAGACCGAGGTATACGAGTTCTCGCTGCCGCCGTCGCGCGGCGACTCGCGCAAGATCGAGGACGACGGCAAGGCGGCCGAGCAGATCGTCGAGTTCCTCGCGGAGAAGCGGCTCGTCTGATGTCGATCCTCGTCTTCCTCGAGCACCACGGCGACGAGCTGCAGAAAGGCGCGCTCGGCGTGCTCGCGAAGGCGGCGTCGCTCGGCGACGCGGATGTTGCCGCGGTCGTTCTCGGCTCGGGCGTGAAGCCGCTCGCGTCCGAGGCCGGCAGGTTCGGCGCGGCGAAGGTGTTCGTCGCCGACGATGCGGCACTCGAGGCGCCGCTGCCGCAGCCCCGCGTCGACGTGCTCGCGAAGCTCGTGCGCGACCACGGCTTCGAGTCAGTCTTCTTCGCCAACTCGGTGCTCGCCGCCGATGTGGCCGCCGGCCTTTCGGCGCGGCTCGACGCCGGCCTGAACTGGGATCTCACCGATGTCGTCGCGCAGGACGGCAAGCTCGTCGGCAAGCGGCCCGCACTGCAGGACTCGGTGTACGTCGACGTCGGCTGGAAGGGGACGGCGCGGCTCGCGCTGTTCCGTTCCGGCTCGTTCGACGCCACGACGACGCAAGGCGGCGAGCCCCAGGTCGAGGACGTCGCGATCGAGCTCGAGGAGTTCTCGCAGGCCGCGAAGATGGTCGAGCAGGCGCACGAGGCGGACGAGAGCGGGCCGTCGATCGAGGACGCCGACGTCGTCGTCGCCGGCGGCCGCGGGCTCGGCAGCCCGGAGGCGTTCTCGCTCGCCGAGGATCTCGCCAGGGCGCTCGGCGGCGCGGTCGGCGCGACGCGCGCGGTTGTCGACGCAGGCTGGTACCCGTACTCGCAGCAGGTCGGGCAGACGGGCAAGGTCGTCTCGCCGAAGCTCTATGTCGCGCTCGGCATCTCCGGCGCGATCCAGCACAAGGTCGGAATGCAGAGCTCGAACGTGATCGTCGCGATCAACAAGGATCCGAACGCGCCGATCTTCGAGTTCAGCGACCTCGGCGTCGTCGGCGACGTGCACACGATCGTCCCGAAGCTGACGGAGCTCGTGAAGCAGCGGCGCGGCTCGTGACGAAACCTGCCGACTATCCGTCGCCCTTCTTGCCGAGCGAGTTCGTCGCGCCGCCTACGGATCCGGCCGACGAGCGGATCGAGGTCGGCGTGTTGATCGTCGGCGCCGGCCCGGCCGGGCTTGCATGCGCGATCCGGCTCGGCCAGCTGCTCGCGGATTCGCCCGAGACGATGGAGCGGCTCGGCGACGTCCCGGTCGCAGTCGTCGAGAAGGGGAAGCAGCCGGGGTCGCACCTGCTCAGCGGTGCGGTCGTCAACCCGCGCGGATTGCGGCGGCTGTTCGGCGACCGCAGGCGCATCGAGGAGATGCCGTTCTACGGGCCGGTGCACGGCGAGTCCGTCTACTTCATGACGCGTCGCGCGGCGATGCCGATTCCCGCGCCGCCGACGATGCGGAACGAAGGGAACCACATCGCGTCGCTGTCGCGCCTCGGCCGCTGGCTCGCGGAGGAGGCGGAGGAGGGCGGCGCGATGATCCTCCCCGAGACCTCCGCCGAAAAGCTGCTCGTCGCCGACGGCCGCGTGCGCGGCATCCGCACCGGCGACAAGGGCCGCGGCCGCGAGGGCGAGCCGCTCGGCAACTACGAGCCCGGCTCCGACCTCGTCGCGCGCGTTACCGTCCTCGCCGAGGGGACGCAGGGACATCTGACCGGCGTTGCGCTGCAGCACTTCGGGTTGCAGGGCGAGAACCCGCAGGTCTGGGCGCTCGGCGTCAAGGAGGTCTGGAAGGTCGAAAAGCCGCTTCGCTCGATCGTCCACACGATGGGCTGGCCGCTTAGGCCCTCGCCGCGGTACCGGGAGTTCGGCGGCTCGTTCATCTATCCGATGGGCGACGACATGCTGACGATCGGAATGGTCGTCGGGCTCGACTACCGCGACGCGGCGCTGTCGGTGCACGACGTGCTGCAGGAGTTCAAGACGCATCCGAGGATCCGGAAGATGCTCGAGGGCGGCGAGCGCGTGCAGTGGGGCGCGAAGACGATTCCCGAGGGCGGCTTCTACTCGCTGCCGCGGAAGCTCAACGCACCGGGCCTGCTGCTCTGCGGCGACGGCGCGGGGATGGTGAACGTACCGGCGCTGAAGGGAATTCACTATGCGCTCGAGTCGGGCCGGCTCGCGGCGGAGGCTGCGTTCGGCGCACTGCAGCGCGGCACGACGCCGGCGACGCCGGGCGCGCTCGACGCGTACGACGACGCGGTGCGCGAGAGCTACATCTGGAAGGACCTCTACGAGGTGCGCAACATGCGCCAGGCGTTCGGCCGCGGGTTCTACCTCGGCGGCGCGCTCGCGTCGGCGATGACCGTGACGAAGGGGCGCTTCCCGCCCGGCCCGTTCCGGACCGAGCCGGACGCGGAGCAGGAGATCATTGCAACCGACCGCGCCGCGAGCTATCCGGCGCCGGATGGCAAGCTCACGTTCGACAAGCTCTCATCCGTTTTCCTCTCGGGCAACAAGACACGCGACGACCAACCCAACCACATCCGCGTGCAGACGAAGGTGCCGCGCGAGGTCGCGGAGCTGTGGACGCACATGTGCCCGGCGCAGGTCTACGAGGTCGGGGCCGAGGACGGCGACGGGACCGTGATCGTCCGGCTCGCGCCGTCGAACTGCGTCCAGTGCGGCGCGATCACCGCCAAGGGCGGCCGGCTCACCCCGCCGGAGGGCGGCTCGGGCCCCGAGTACACGCTGACGTAAAACCGTTCGCCGGCCGCCGCCGTAGAACAGGTCCATGAAAGCCAGGCTGATCGGACTCGCCCTCGCCGCCCTGCCGCTGCTCGCCGCCGGCTGCGGCAAGGGCAAGTATTGACGCGGGAAACCTAGGTTCCCGCGGGCCCTTCCTGCGCGTGGCGCCTGTTTGGTGTGGCTGCGGCGCGGCGTCGGCGACGCATAGGGCTCAGGCTTCAAGGGTCGCGGTAGCGCGCCTCGAACAGGCAATAGAGGCCATAGGCGAGCAGGCCCGCGGCCGTGATTCCGAGCAGCACCTAGACTCGTGTGCGAGCCGCGCGAGGGCGCCGTCGAGACCGACCGCGTCCTGCCGGTCGTACTCGACGGCGGCCTTGGCGACGAACCAAGCGACGATCGCGAACACGACACCGCGCGCGACATGCCCGGCGACGCCGAGACTGACGGCGGCGCGCTCGGCGATGTCGCCCATCCCGCTCAGCTTGTCTTCGAACTTGCGCGTCACTCCGCGGTAGACGTTGAACGCCGAGGCGGCTGCAACGGCGAGTGCCACGGCGAAGACGAGTTCGCGCCCCGCCGGCCACCCGAGGACGCCGCCAGTCTTCCGCTTCTCCCCGCCGCGTCCGCCGCCGGCGAGGATGGAGATCGCCGTCCAGAGCAGTGCGACGTAGACCGCCGCCTTCGCGACGGATGCGCCGCGCTTCGCAAGCCCCTTCGCGTCGTCGCCCTCGTCGCGGAGGTCGAGAATCGCATCGGCGAGCCGCCACATCGCGTAGCCCGCGAAGCCGGCGGCCAGCAGCGCGAGCACCACCTCCCCGAAGGGCTGGTCGGCGATCGCGCGGAGCGCGCCCTGGCGGTCCGTCGTCTCGCCGCCGCGCTCGACCGCGACGAGGATCGCGAGCACGCCGACGAGCGCGAACGAAATTCCCTTCGCGGCGAGCCCTGCGCCGCCGACCACCTCCAGCCACGGACTTCCACGCAGGCGCCGCAACGCAACCGGAAGCATCGCCGCCACGTGGCGCCGACTTCCCTCACTGCGCAAACCGCAAGCGTCCGACTAGGATCGGCGCATGGCCACGACCGGCTCCGACCTGGTCACCCTCGACGACGTCTACGCGGCGCGCGAGCGCATCGACGGACGCCTGCACCGCACGCCGCTCCTCCGTTCGGCGACGCTGTCGAAGCAGACCGGCGGCGACGTCCGCTTCAAGGCCGAGCTCTTCCAGCGCACGGGCTCGTTCAAGCCGCGCGGCGTTCTGAACAGGCTCGCGACGTTGACCGACAACGAGAAGGCGCGCGGCGTGATCTCGATCTCGGCAGGCAACCACGCGCAGGCGCTCGCCTACGCCTCGGCCGTCGAGGGCATCGACGCGCTCGTCGTCATGTGGAGGACGGCGAGCCCGATGAAGATCGCCGCCGCGCGCGGCTACGGCGCGACCGTCGACGACAGCGCTGCCGACATCCCGGCGGCGTTCGAGTACCTCGACCGGCTCGTCGAGGAAACCGGTCGAACGCTCGTCCATCCGTATGACGACCCGCTCGTGATGGCGGGCCAGGGAACGGTCGGGCTCGAGATCCTCGAGGACGCACCGGAGACCGACGTCGCGCTCGTCCCGGTCGGCGGCGGCGGCCTCGTCTCGGGCATCGCCGCATCGGTCAAGGGCTCGAAGCCCGGTGCGCGCGTGATCGCGATCGAGCCGGAGCTCTCCGCCGCGCTGCACGAGAGCCTGAAGGTCGGCGAGCCCGTGACCATCGAGCCGCGCTCGCTGGCGGACGGGCTCAACGGCCCGTATGCGGGGCCGAACTGCGTGGAGGTCTGCACCGCGCTCGGGGTCGAGTCGGTGCTCGTCACCGACGAGGAGATCAAGGACGCGTTCCGCTTCCTGTACGGCCGGATGAAGCTTGCGTGCGAGCCGGCCGGCGCGGCCACGGCGGCTGCTCTGCTCTCCGGGAGGGTGGCCGTCGAGCCGGGTCAGACGGTCGCCGCGGTCGTCTCCGGCGGCAACGTGGCACGCGAGACGGCCGCTGCTATCCTGGCCGAGCATTGAAGGCCGGCATCCATCCCGAGTACCAGATCGCCACGGTCACTTGCTCCTGCGGGAACTCGTTCGAGACGCGCTCGACGAAGCCCGAGCTGCACGTCGAGATCTGCGCCGAGTGCCATCCGTTCTACACGGGCAAGCAGAAGCTCGTCGACACCGGCGGCCGGGTGGAGCGCTTCCAGCGGCGCCTCGAGAAGGCCGGCGGCGCCCGCCGCGGCTAGCCCACGCCGATGACCACAGTCGGAGGCCAGGCGGTCCTCGAGGGCGTGATGATGCGCGGCCCGTCGAACTGGGCCGTTGCGGTCCGCAAGCCGAACGGCTCGATCGCGCAGATCCACCGTCCGATCGAGTCCCTGATGGCCCGCCACCGGCTGCTCCGGCTGCCGGTGATCCGGGGCATCCTGGCGCTCGGCGAGTCGCTCGCGATCGGCTTTCGCGCGCTCGCGATCTCGGCGAACTACGCGGCTCAGGACAAGGACGCGAAGGATTCCGAAGAAGTGGAGACCGAGCTCTCGCGCGGGGCGCTGATCTTCGCGTTCGCGATCGCGATCGGCTTCGCGGTGATGCTCTTCAAGGTCACGCCCGCCCTGATCGTCAACTGGCTGCCGATCAAGGGCACCGGCTGGTTCGTGATCGTGGAGGGCTTGATCCGCGTCACGATCTTCGTGCTCTACCTCAGCGTGATCTCGCTGTTGCCCGACCTGCGGCGCGTGTTCCAGTACCACGGCGCCGAGCACAAGGCGATCAATGCGTACGAGGCGGGGGAGGACCTCGAGCCGAACGTGGTCCAGCGCTACAGCCTCATTCACCCGCGCTGCGGGACGGCATTTCTGCTCTGGGTGATGGTGATCGCGATGTTCGTCTTCGCGCTCTTCGGACGGCCGGCCTGGTAGTGGCTGGTCGTGACGCGCATTCTGCTGCTGCCGGTGATCGCCGGGGTAGCATGCGAGTTGATCCGCTTCCCCGGCAAGCACTCGAAGAACCGCGGCT
>Ga0066709_100002637_pt1 | contig 13228 bp, 12 predicted proteins | sample GraSoiAngelo_158_FD_79665 | JGI IMG/M metagenome (GOLD analysis project Ga0066709, IMG submission 79665) | Grasslands soil microbial communities from the Angelo Coastal Reserve, California, USA - 14_1009_16_30cm | ecosystem: Environmental > Terrestrial > Soil > Grasslands | place: USA... | reverse complement strand
TCGACGCCTCGTGAGGATGCCGCGCTTGCCTCGGCGCTCCAGGCAAGCGCCAAGGACCGCGCCGAAAATGTGATGATCGTGGATCTCGAGCGGAACGACCTGGGCAGGATCTGCGAAATCGGGAGCGTCCAGGTTTCCTCCCTCTGTGAGGTCGCGAGCTATGCCGACGTGCATCACCTGGTCTCGAGGGTGGAGGGCACGTTGCGCGAAGACGCGGGCCCGGTCGACGTGATCCGCGCCATGTTCCCGGGCGGCTCGATCACGGGCGCTCCCAAGATACGCGCGGTCGAAATCATCGACACCCTCGAGCCGACGCGGCGGGGGCTCTACACCGGCGCGATCGGCTATTGGGACGTAGGCGGCGCCTGCGACTTCAGTATCGCGATCCGGACGATCGTGGTCGAAGCGGGGACGGCGTCGTTTCACGCGGGGGGCGGCATCGTCGCCGACTCGACGCCGGAGGGGGAATACGAGGAAACGCTGGTCAAAGCGCGCGGGATGATGCGGTCGCTGGGGGTGCGCTGGGAGGCCTAGTGGCCGCCTGCCGCGTGGCCGCGGCGGCTCACCCGTCTTCCCATTTCGGCTGGCGTCGCTCCAGGAATGCCCGGATGCCCTCCTCCGCGTCGTGCGTGCGCATGAGCTCGTCCAGGTACAACCGCTCGATCGCTTCGAGCGCCGCCCCGAAAGCGGCGTCTTCCGAGACCCGAAGGGCGCGCTTGGCAACACGCAGGGCGGCGCCGCTTTTCTCCGTGAATCGAGCCACGAACCGATCGAGCGTCTCCTCGAGCTTTCCGCGGGCCGCGAGCGCATTGACGAGCCCCATCTGGGTCGCCTCCGCCGCCGTGATCGGCTCGCCGCTCAGGACCAGCTCGTAGGCCTTCTGAGGCGCGATGTGCCTCGGGAGGACCGCGGCCGCGACCGGGGGAAAACATCCGAGCCAGATCTCCGGGACACCGAAGGTCGCTCCCTCTTCCGCGACGATCATGTCGCATGCGAGCGCCAGCTCGAAACCGCCGCCCAATGCCATCCCTCGAACGGCCGCGATCGTGACGCATTCGAGACGCCTTACTTTTCGGATCAGGCCATGGAACTGCTCGAGCATCGCGGGGGCCTTCTCCCGCGTATGGTCCGCGATATCCACCCCCGCGGAAAAGGCCTTGTCCCCCCCGGCGCCGAGGATGCACACCACGGCACGGTCGCGCTCGACGCGGCTCAGAGCGGCCGAGTATTCACGGATCGTTGCGAGATCCAGGATGTGAAGCGGCGGGCGGTCGAGCGTGACGCGGCCCACACGGTCTTCCAAGATGTAGCTGACGACTTCGCGCTCGGCCATGCTCCTACCGTAGCACACGATAGAATCCGAGCCTACTGCGGCCGGGAGGCTCCGGACGGATCTCCGGGCGCGAGCGTGCGACCGGGGTCAGCGATCGCCGGCAACCGCGCTCATCGAAGCACCGAAATCTTGATCGTTTCCTCGTGCCCGCCGCTCGCCGATTTCAAGAAATAGATCCCGGAGGCGACGCGACGACCGCCGTCGTCCTTGCCGTTCCACCCGGCCCTTTGGAAGCCGGACGGGTACCCGCCGCGCACGATCGTGCGCACCAAGCGGCCGCGGACGTCGTACAAGGCCACTACGGCTGGCGCGGATGTGCCCCCGGGCCCGCCGGAGGACGCGAAGGAAATCGTCAGATTCCCGCCGCGGTACGGCAGCGGTCCCACAGCGAGCGGTTTTTGGGGCAGGAAGTCGGCTTCTCCCAGGAGTAGGTCATCCCCCAGGCCGTTCACCGCGGTCAGCCGGTACCGGGTGGACGGACCGGCCCCGGGATCGCGGTAGGAGAGCTCGCGCGTGAGCGCGAGGACCGAGGCGAAGCCGCCCGGGCCCACCGACTTCTCGAGCCGGTACCCCGCGAGATCGATGATATCCGGGTTGGTTCTCCACGTGACGAGCGCGCCCGCCTCGAACGGCACGGGGTCCGCGCGGAAGGTCACGAGATCCACGCCCGCCCTGATCTGAAACAAGGATTCGGAGAACGAAGCGGAGTATGGGAGCGAGCGTTGGACCCGGATGCGGCATTGCGTCGACGGAGACCGTGGCACGAGCAGCGTATAGGCGCCTCCGCTGATCCCGGGCGCGATCGTCTGGAAGGAGGCCCCACCGTCGGTCGAGATCGAGAGGTCCGCGAGTCCGGTTCCATCCCAGCGCACGACCCGATTCGCTCCCACGGGCCATACCACCGCGGTCGCCGGAGTGGAAAGCTCGATCGCGCCCGAGGCGTAGCGCAGATCGCTTGAGAGAACGTGCAGGAAGGCGATCCGTGGACTTCCGTCCGCGTCCAAGACGAGGGAGCTCAGCCTCCCTCCGCCCGCGGTCGGGTCGATGGTCTCCGTGATCCAGGCCCCCGCGGACCGGGACGCATAGCGGAGCCGCGCGGCGGCGGCGTCATAGTAGGCGATCTGCGGCTGGCCGCTGCCGTCGAGAGCAATGGACGTGGATCCATCGACGTGCCCTCCGAAGTCCACCGTCTCGATCGTCCACGGGCCCCCCGCTTTGGTGGCGTATTTCAAATATCCGTTCGCGACGTCGATGTAGCTCACGTGCGGATTTCGGTCGGCGTCCAGCACGAGCGAGGAATAGGCTCCGACGTTCCCGGCCGCATCGACCGTCTCGATCACCCACGTCCCGCTCGTCTTGGAGGCGAATTTCAGGTCCTGATGGGCGGCGTCGTAGTAGCTGATGTACGGATATCCGATACTGTCGAGCGCGAGCGAGTTCATGAGGCCGACATCGGTTCCGGCGTCGACGTCCTCCGTGGCCCATGAATCGCCGAATTGCGCGGCGAGGACAAGCCGGGCCGGCGAGCTTTCGTAATAGGCGATCCGCGGCCTTGCATACGAGTCGAGCGCCAGCGAGCAATGTTCGCCCACGGCGGTCAGCGTTCGCACGCCCTCGCTCGACCACGCGCCTTCCAACCGGACCGCATATCTGAGCTGCCGCACTGCGTTGTCGAAGTACGCGATCGAGGGAACCCCGAAGGCGTTGATCACGAGAGGCGTGGCCGTGATCGATCCGCCGGTGACGTCCACGGTTTCGAGATTCCAGACCCCGGCGACGCGCGATGCGAACCGGACCGCGCGTGCCGACTGATCCCAGTATGCGATTCGCGGGGTTCCCGCCGCGGTCAGGCGGAGCGAGGGATTGAATCCCGTGGAACCCAAAGCGTCGACGGTCTTCACCCACCAAGGCGAGGTGATGCCGGGTGCGATCGTGAGGAATCCCGGGCTTGCCGACGAGGACCGGGGCGAGCTCCTGACAATCCTCACCCGGCCCTGGGTCGTCGTCCACGATGGCACCGGGACAGAGACCTCGTGCTCCGCCACGGGGGAAGGCAGGGCCGGGGTGTAGCTCACGCCGCCGTCCTGAGAGAGCTGAACTTCGACCGGTCCGATCCCGGTCCAGACCACCCGCTGGGTGCTCCCGGAGGGCCAGCGCTCGCCCCCTTTGGGTGCGAGGAGGCGAACCGCCGAATCGGCGAACTTGAGGTCGCCTTTCTCGTTGTCGTAGTAGCTGATCTTCGGGTTGTCCTCGCGGTCGAGCTTGAGGGATGTGTAGAAGGAGGCCTGCGTCACCTGGTCCACCGTCTCGATATTCCAGCCGAACCCCGCGCGCGCCGCGTAGAGAAGCGTCTTGTGTGCGAGATCGATGTAGCTGATTCGCGGGCTCGTTCCCCCGGCGAGCTGAATCGAGGTGTAATAGCCTACCGAACCGCTCCCATCCACCGTGTCGATGAACCATCCAGCGCCATTTTCCGTGGCGTATTTGAGGTTTTGGCTCCCGAGGTCGGCGTAGCTGATATGGGCCCGGCCGGACGATTCGAGCGCGAGGGAGGAGTACGCCCCGATCGTGGCGCCTGGGTCCACGGTCTGGATGGTCCACGTACCCTCCGCCTTGTGCGCGTACTTGAGCCCTCCGCTCCCGATGTCCGAGTAGCTGACGCTCGGGTCGCCGAGGGCGTCGAGCGCCAGCGAGGTGTAAAACCCCACGTCGCCGACCGAATCCACCGTCTCGATGGTCCACACGCCGCCCGCCATCGCCGCGTATTTCAAGTCCCCGTGCGTCTTGTCGTAGTACGTGATCCTTGGATTCCCGCCGGAATCCAGCGCGATCGAGCTGTAATGCCCCACGCTTCCGGCCGAATCGACGACCTGGGTGATCCAGGATCCGGACACCTTCGTGGCATAGCGCAGGTCCTCATGGTCGAGATCGAAGTAGCTGATATGGGGGACGTCGGCTCCGTCGAGAGCGAGCGACGTGTAGTAGCCCAGGTTGCCGGAGGAGTCGGCTGTTTCGACCGCCCACGTGGTGTCGTGCTGAGACGCGTACAAGAGGCGGCCCGCGCCGGCGTAGGCGATATGCGCATCCTGGCGCGAATCGAGCGCCAGGGAGTTGTGGTTGCCACGGATCCCGAGCGAGTCGACGGTTTGGGTCACGAACGGCACGGCGAGCGCTTGCGGGGCGAGGAGCACGCCGAGCAGGGGAACCAAGGCTCGGTAGGATCGAACGCGCGGGCGCAAGCTTCCTCCGACGTGGGCCTGGCTGACGGAAGGGGATGCCGGGAGTCTAAACCCGGCGGGCCAACAAAAAAAGCGCCGGGTCCGTCGGGACCCGGCGCCGAACCCAGCTTCGAAGCCGATTAGATGCCCACGTCGATCACCAGCACCAGGGCCCCATTGGCCACGCTGAAATCATAGGACGCCCCCGCGGGCCCGACCACGTACAAGGTGAATTGCCCGTCTCCCTTCGCCTCGCCCAGGAGCGCGGCTTTGCCTGCCGTCGAGAAGAGCAACGCCGATTGATTCCAGTCGATCACTTTGGTCGCCGAGGGCGCGACCTGGAACGGCCCCCATACCTTGATCCGGGTGGGATCGGCCATGAGCGCCGCTTCGGTCGCGTGGTTCGAAGGGGTCGTGGTCATCCAGACATCGACGTTCACCGCGCTCGCGGAGTTGTTGGTGAACTTTCCCAAGACCGCGAGGTCGGAGAGATCCTTGAGCTTATCCTTGTTGTCCTTGTACTCCTTCTCGGAATTGAGATCGATCGTGGTTCCATCGATTCCGGTCGTGCTGCTCGCGGTGAAGTTGGGTAGATCGAAGGTAACCTGAATCTGACCCGAGGTGAGAATGCATCCCCCGGTCGTCAGCCCCAGCCCGAGGGCCAGGATCATCCATCCATAGCGTCTCATGGGTGCCCTTTCAGGGTTTGAGGCTGTAGGTCAAGCCGAGGGTCGCGTTCGTGAATTTACGCGACGTATCGCCGGTTGCCACCATCGCGAACTCCCCACGAGCCTGGACGGAAATCTTGGCCGCCGGCGAAAGCCCGAGCCCGAGGCCGAAGTTGTAGCCGGTCTTGTTGATTTCCTCCCCGGTGCGCTCTAGCTTGGTCTTGCCGAGTCCGATGTAGGGGAAGAAGTGGAATCCGCTCCCGTCCGGCCTGCCGAGAATCGCGTTCAGCCCGAACGACTTTCCGTCGAACCCCTCGCGCGTATAGGTGATCCCGCCGATCGTCTCGTCGCGATCCTTATACGAGGACTTCGCGTAATAAGGCTCGAAGGTGATCACGGGGATGGCGCGCACCGGCACGCGGATCCCGAACTGGGAGCCGGTTGCGCCGAACGCGTCTCCGGGGCTGAACGAGCTGGTCGATACATCCTGTAAGACGGGGATGGTCAGGCCGCCGAAGACGCCGATGCTGACGCCGACGGGTCCAGCCTGGGCCGCCCCACCCGCCACGACCAGGCCGAGCAGAGTTAACGCGAAGATTCGTTTCATGATTTCCCCCTGTGGTGGCGATGGAGAGGCGACGGACTCTAGCACCGGCGCGGGCGAGGCGCAATCGTCAACGATGGAGCGGGGCCCCGGAGGTAACATGTCAACCGCGCCCGCCGGTCCAGAAGCCATCCGGGTCGATTCGACGGAGCGATCCGATTTCCCCCTCGGAGAATGGACGCGTCATGCCGAGCGGCTGAGCGATCCGCGGCGACCAGCTCATGTCCACGAGGACGTGATCCACCGTGACGCCCGGAAAGATCTCGTACAGGTACGCCTCGGCGATGGCGCGATCGAAGCGGAATACCGCGTGCGTCGTGACGATCGCTGTGGGACCGCCGGGCGGCAGGCCGGCTCCCTCGCGGAAGCCCGGTCCGTCCCCATATCCGGGGCTGGTGCGAAAACGCACCCGCTCCACCAATCTGCGTTTCTCGTGCGGGATGAGAATCACCGTCCGGCGAGCGAGCGAGGCGATGTCCGCGGCGCCGCCGCTCCCCGGGAGGCGAGTCAAGTGCCCTGATGGGTCCTCGACTTCCGTTGAATTGACGTTGCCGAATCGATCCACCTCCGCCCCGCCGAGCAGCCCCAGATCGACGCGCCCCGCCTGCATCATGCCCATGACGTCGAGCGTTGTGGAGGCCGAAGTCGCGTTCAGGATGTTCGGCGGATCGCCCATCGTGAACAGGAGCTCGCGGGCGGCTTCCTCCCGGATGAGGCCGTTTTCATAGAGCGCGACGGCATGGGGGGCGTGGGTGTCTTTCGCGACCAGGTACGCAAGAAGGGGGAGCCGCGTTCCCACGAACACGGTCTCCCCCTCCTGGATCTCGCGCGCCGCACGGAGGACCATCCGCTCGCGCGGCGCAAGGCTACGCATTCACCATCCGGGACGCGTGACCGCGCGCGGCCCGGCTACTTGCCGCTGAACTTGGGCGGGCGCTTCTCCACGTAGGCGTTCAGCCCCTCGCGCGCGTCCTCGCTCGTGAAGAGCTGCTGCTGAAGCTCGCGCTCGATCGCGAGCGCTTCGCTGAACGCCACCTCGAGCCCCGACTGCACGGAGCGCTTGATCCGGCCGACGGCCCTCGCGGCTTTGCCGGGCGGGACGAACTGGCGCGCGTATTCCATGACCTTCGCATCGAAGTCTTCCGCCTCGTACACGTGGTTCACGAGCCCGTAGCGCTCCCCGTCCTCGAAGGAGAACGTGGATCCGGTCGCCATCAGCTCGATCGCCCGCGATTTGCCGACCAGGCGCCCCATCCGCTGCGTTCCGCCGGTGCCGGGAAGCACCCCCAGCGTCACCTCGGGAAGGCCGATCTTTCCGGCGTTCCGCTTCGCGATTCGGATATCGGCCGCCATGGCGATCTCGAGACCGCCCCCCACGCAATGCCCGTTGATGGCGGCGATGACGAGCTTCGGCGTTTGCTCGAGGCGGTTCAGCGTTTCGTTGGCGTGGAGGCAGAAGAAATACTTGAACGTTGGATCCGCGGTCTGAAGCATTTTGATGTTCGCGCCCGCGCAGAAGAACTTGTCGCCCGCGCCGCGGATCAGGATCACGTGGACGCCGGGATCGAAGCGCGCCTTCAAGATCGCGTCGTCCAGGTCGCGCATCATCTCGTAGGTGTACGTGTTCGCGGGCGGGTCGTTCAGCTCGAAAATCGCGATGCCGTTTTCGACGCGGTAGAGAACCCGCGTCCCCGCGGCCGGAAGAGTCTGCGTCTCGGGTGTCACGGGTGGACCCTCCTTCTTCGGGATGGGATTCAAGCTCCTCGTGGCCTCCGCGGTCTACGCCGCCTCAGCGGCCTTCGTAGCGCGGCTCGCGTTTCGCGAGAAATGCGGCGAAGCCCTCACGAGCGTCCTTCGAGCTCCAGCAGCGCTCTTGGGCTTCAATCTCCCGTTCGAGCGCCTGCTCGAGAGTATAGCCGAGCGAGGCCCTGACCGAGCGCTTGATTTCGGCCAGTGCTCCGGTGACCACGATCGCCCGCACGCCGGAGTCACGGCCGGTGTTCTCGAACGCCTCGCGCCGCTCGACGAGCACGTCGGCCATCGGGTCAGCCCAGGTCCACCCAGACGCTCTTGGTCTGGGTGTAGAAGTCGAGCCCCTGCATGCCGGACTCGCGGCCGAACCCGGATCCCTTGGTGCCGCCGTACGGAGAGGCCGCGTCGTAGAGGTTGTAGGTATTGATCCACACGGTTCCCGTTTGGAGCAGCCGGGCGGCGTGGTGCGCCTTCTTGATATCGCGCGTCCAGACGGCGGCGCTCAGGCCGTAGAAGGAATCGTTCGCCTCCTCGAGCGCCCGGTCGAAATCATCGAAGGCGATCACGGAGAGCACGGGTCCGAAGATCTCCTCGCGCGCGATCGTCATGCTGTTCGTGACGTTGTCGAAGATGGTCGGTTTCCAGAAGTACCCGCGGCCGTTTCCGACGCGCGCCGGCTCGCCCCCCAGGACAAGCTTCGCGCCCTCCTTCTTGCCGATGTCGACGTACCGGGCGATCTTCTCGATCTGGGCCTCCGAGGTCTGGGCGCCGAGCCGGGTCTTGGGATCGAACGGATCTCCCTGGGGAAACTTCTGCGCGCGGTCGATCACCTTTTCGAGCATCGCGTCATGGATCTCTTTCTCCACGAAGAGCCGCGACCCCGCCGTGCAAACCTCGCCCTTGTTGTAGAAGATGGCGAAGATCGATCCGCGGGCCGCCGACTCGAGATCCGCGTCCGCGAACACGATGTTGGGGGATTTCCCACCCAGCTCGAGCGAGATCTTCTTCAGAGTGCGCGCGGCGTTCTGCATGATGAGCTGGCCCGTTGTCGTCTCGCCCGTGAAGGCGATCCCCTGGACGCCCGGGTGCGCGACGAGCGCGGCCCCCGCCGTCGGCCCGAGCCCCGGCACGACGTTGAGCACGCCGGGCGGGATTCCCGCTTCCAACGCAAGCTCGCCCAGCCGGAGCGCGGAAAGAGGCGTCTCCTCGGCCGGTTTTAAGATTGCGGCGTTTCCCGCGGCGAGCGCGGGAGCCACCTTGCGCGCCGCGAGGAGCAGCGGGAAATTCCACGGAACGATGAGCCCCACGACGCCCAGCGGCTCGAGGAGGGTGTAGTTCAGGTAAGGCCCGCTGACCGGGATCGTCCGCCCTTCGAGCTTGGTCGCGGCGCCAGCGTAGTAGTGGAACGTGTCCGCGCTGAGCGGCACGTCGATTTTCGAGGACTCCCAGATCGCCTTCCCGGTATCGAGCGTCTCGAGCTGGGCTACTTCGGCGGCTTTCTCGTTCACAAGATCGCCCAGCTTCCAGAGGAGCCGCCCCCGCTCCGAGGCGGACATCTTTCCCCATGGCCCGTCGAGCGCCCGCCGCGCGGCTTGAACCGCGAGATCCACATCGGGCGCGTCCCCTTCCGCGACTTCGAGGAGCGTGTCCCCGGTGGCCGGGTTCAGCGTGCGGAAGCGCTTGCCCGACTGCGCTTCGCGCCAGTCGCCGCCGATCAGCATGCGGCCGCCGGAAGCGAGGGCGGGTTTGGGCAGGGTTTCGGTCGGGTTCATGCGCGCCATCCTCTAGCTCGGGTAATCGTAGACGCCGCGTCCGACCTTGCGGCCGAGGCGGCCCGCTTTCACATACTGGATGAGGAGCGGGGAAGGCCGGAACCGGTCGCCCAGCGTTCGATGCAGATACTCCAGGATGCTGAGGCGCGTGTCCAGGCCGACCAGGTCGACCAGCTCGAAGGGTCCCATGGGGTGGTTGAGCCCGAGCTTCAGGGCCTTGTCGATGTCGCGGGCCGAAGCGACCCCCGACTCGAGCACCGCGAAGGCTTCGTTCCCGATCAGGACGTTGATCCGGCTCGTCACGAATCCAGGAGACTCGCGCACGACCACCGTTTCCTTGCCCATCGCCCGCGCGGCCCCCTCGGCGAGGGCGAGCGTCTCCGCGCTCGTCTCCAGGCCCCGCACCAGCTCGACGAGCCGCATTCGATGGACAGGGTTGAAAAAGTGCATGCCGACGAATCGGGCCGGGCGGTCCCATGTCGCCGCAAGCTCCGTGATGCTGAGCGAGGAGGTGTTCGTTGCGATGACGCTCTCGGGCTTGAGGCGCGGCGCGACGCTCTTGTACACCTCCGCCTTGATCGCCAACGACTCGGGTACGGCCTCGATCAGGAGGTCAGCCCCTCCGACGGCGTCGTAGGAGCTGCCCCACGCAAGCCGCTCCCGCGTGGCGCGGGCCGCATCTTCGTCCAGCTCCCCCTTCTCACGCGAGCGCTCGAGGATCCTGTCGAGGTCCGCGCGCGCCGACTGGGTCGCCGCGTCGCTCGGCTCGATCACGCTCGTCTTGAGACCCGCGCGAGCCGAGGCAAGGGCGATACCCCTCCCCATGACTCGCGCGCCGACCACGACAACGCTTCGAATCGATCCTTCCGCCATGCGCGCCCCCGACGAATCCCGAGATGGATTCGAATCCGGTACCAATGGTATATGATGAGGGCACGATGCGCTGTACCCTTGCGATGCTCCTGGCCACGATCATGGTGGCCGCCCATGCCCCCGACCTTCTCAAGAGCGGCTCCGCGCGATCGGCGCCAACCCGTTCCGGAGGGACCTGCTGCGGCGCCAGGGCCTGCTGCATGCATGTCCGTGCGTGCCAGCCGCAGGAGGCATGCGCCGCGGCCGCAGCTTCGACTCGATCCGCGGTGGCTAGCGGCCAGAGGAGCCAACCGCAACTCTGCGTCGGCGCCTGCGCCGACGAGAGCCCCCGCATGACCCCAGGCGCACCGGACCCGGGCATGCTCGAGCCTTCGTTCGCCTTGCCTGCCGATTTCGCACCCGGCGCTCCGTCCCGGCTCCCCTTGAACGACCCTTCGACCCGCACGCCGAAGCCCGCCGATCCTCCTCCGCGCGCCTAGCGCGGCAACGCTTCCCAAACGACGATCGAATCACGGCGCTCCGTTCGGAGCGCGAATCATACGATTGCCTCGGAGGACAAACGCCATGCGTTGGCGCGTCGTTGCCATGTTTGCTGTGCTCGCGCTCCTTCCACAGGGCGCGCTCGCAAGCTGCGGCTCGGAGCACTGTCCCATCGACCTGGGCATGCTCCGGGAACGCTCGCTTCTCGCATTCGATCTTTCGCAGCAGTACATCGATCAGGACCAGCCCCGCGTCGGGACGCACGACGCGGCCGTCGGGGCACTGCCGAGCCACGAGGACGAGGTCCGAACCGTGAATCGGATCACCACCGCGCGGGCCGTGTACCAGCCCAGCGAGCATTGGACCATCACGGCCGCGCTTCCCTTCGTCAGCCGCTATCACGAGCACATCCACAATGAGCCCGGAAATCCGTCCGAGCGGATGCGGTGGAGCTACCAGGGAGTTGGAGATCTGGAAACGCAGGTCTCGCGAAACTTCGCCCGTGGGGAGGAGAAATCGACCCGATATCACGTGGAGGTTGGCGTCAAGGCGCCCACGGGAATCCGCCACGTCGAGGAATTCAATGGAGAGGAGCCGGAGCCGCCGGCGCGCCCGGGGAACGGGGCCTGGGGCGCTCTCGCCGGGTTGGGAGCCCAGTGGACGACCACGACCAAGATGCCGGGGGGCGCCTACGGATCCCTGCCGGTCCGTTTCAGCTTGATGGGGCGGGCGAACGGGCGCGGGACGGAGCGCTACCGGGTTGGATCGGAGCTGCAGTCGAATCTCGGGCTGAGCTATCCGGTGACGCGCTCCGTCGAGCTGCTGCTGTCGGGAGATTTCCGCGTTCGCTCGAAGGACGACGCCGGTGATACCGACGCCGAGCCGGGCCACACGGGAGGGACGTGGGCCTACGTGAGTCCGGGGATCCGGGTGAACGCGGCGGGGAAGACCGCCTTGTACGGGGTCGTTCAGCTGCCCGTCTACCAGCGGGTCAACGGGATCAACCTCGTCTCGGGTTCCAACCTCTACTTCGGGGTCGCGCGCGCGGCGTTGTAGAAAGGCGCGGCGCCTCAGACCCGCGGGAGCGTGACACCCCGCTGGGATTGGTACTTGCCTTTCTTGTCCTTGTACGAGACCGAGCAGTCCTCGTCGCTCTCGAAGAACAGGACCTGCGCGATGCCCTCGTTGGCGTAGATGCGGGCCGGAAGGGGCGTGGTGTTCGAGATCTCGAGCGTCACGTGTCCTTCCCATTCCGGCTCGAGCGGGGTCACGTTGGTGATGATCCCGCACCGGGCGTAGGTCGATTTCCCGACGCAGATCGTCATCGTGCGGCGTGGTATGCGGAAATACTCGACACTTCTGCCGAGCGCGAACGAATTGGGTGGGACGATGCAGACGTCCCCTTTGTAATCGACGAACGATTTCGAATCGAACTCCTTCGGATCGACGATCGTGCTGTTGATGTTCGTGAAGATCTTGAATTCATCGGCGATCCGGAGGTCATAGCCGTAGGAAGAGACCCCGAAGGAGATCGTCCGCTCGCGCACTTGCTTCTCCTCGAAGGGCTCGATCATTCCGTGCTCGCGGCACATGCGCCGAATCCACTTGTCGCTCTTGATCATGTGTGTCCCCGTCCCACGATGGCCTCTACTGCATGCTTCGAGTAGGGGCATTGTGCCATGGCCGGCGCATCCGGTCCACGGCCGATCGGGTGAGTTGGAAGGAACGGGGCGGTCTGGGGGCCGGCTAACCTAGAATCTGTTCGAGCCGCTTCGCGAGTGTTTCGATGGCGAAGGGCTTGTTCACGAATCCGGTCACGCTTTCCTCGGCCAGGGACTCCACGGCACTCCGCTCCGCGTATCCCGTGGAGATCAGGATCGGGAGGTTCGGCTCGATTTCGCGGAACCTCCGGAAGGTTTCGACGCCGTCCATGCCGGGCATGATCACGTCGAGGAGGACGAGGTCCGGCCGCGCTCCCTGGAGCAGGCGGTCCACGGCTTCCTGGCCCGACGGTGAGGTCACGACGGAGTATCCGAGATAATTCAAGATGTCGGAGGCTACCTGTAGGATCGATTCTTCGTCATCGACGACGAGGACCGTGCCTTTGGATTCGGCCATGGGGCCTCGCTTGCTGGGAACGCGGATGGACACCCGATCGATGCATCGGCAGCCGCGGCTCGAAACTTGAATCTCTCGTGAGCGAACCTCGGGTATAATTCCCGGCCCATGGAGCGGCGACTCTACATCGAGACGTACGGCTGCCAGATGAACGTGGCCGATTCGGAGCTCGTGCTCGGTCAGCTCGGCCGGGCAGGGTACCGCCGGGTCGAGAGCGCGGATGAGGCGGACGTGATTCTCGTGAATACCTGCGCGATCCGGGAACATGCGGAGCAGCGGATCTACGGCCGCCTGGGCGAGTTGACGCGGCACAAGCTGCGCCGCCCCGGCGTGGTGCTTGGCGTCGCGGGCTGCATGGCGCAGCACCTTCGCGCCAAGCTCATCGAGCGCGTTCCGCAACTGGATCTAGT
>Ga0066709_100002635_pt1 | contig 13232 bp, 8 predicted proteins | sample GraSoiAngelo_158_FD_79665 | JGI IMG/M metagenome (GOLD analysis project Ga0066709, IMG submission 79665) | Grasslands soil microbial communities from the Angelo Coastal Reserve, California, USA - 14_1009_16_30cm | ecosystem: Environmental > Terrestrial > Soil > Grasslands | place: USA... | reverse complement strand
CCTTGGCCTCATTAAAGGCACCAAGTCGCGGCCAGATGCCCATATCCTTGGTGGCGGGAATTTTTTTTCGACTGGGGGTCTGAGGCGGCGGCCAATAAAATGAGTTTCGTGAATAGCGATAAAGCTAGTTACGATTAGGGCGCAGTTCCAATTTTTTCTCACGACCAGCGTCTCTGCGGTGAGGTCTTTGGTTGCGGCCGAAGGCCGCCCCTTTGAAAATACCAGCCTGATCCATTAGCACTGGGCGCCTGGGAGCGCGCGCATCTTGCGTGCACCCTGGACCTTGTGCACGCTGGAAGCGTGCGCTCCCAGGGATTCGCGCCAATAAGCGGCGCCCGCGGCAAATTTTCATTCTCTGTGGCGAGCCGCAGGATCATGGAAACTCCGTGGTGAATGAGGTGCTTGAATTCTTCTCGAGGTTGGCTTCCCGGAACTCGTCGGGCTCGTTATGCCTTTGAAAAGAGGGCAGGCAACAGCAAAATTGACTTTCCCGGCTGCCGGTGTCTTGGACATTTTGGGGCAGGCCTGCAGCCCGCCAGCGCGAATGAAGATAGCTATGGGGCGCAAGCCCTTAGGTTAAAAATCAGTTCTGTATCGTCACGAGGGCACCTTGCTATCGAGGGAGGCGCAGGTACTTAATTGAAAGAGAACATCGTGGTATTGGCATGCGGTTTCCTTCGGACTTGAGTTTGAACCTGGGCAACTGTCCGGTGCAGTCATGTTGCCATCGGTGAAGAGGTATGCGGGCTGACAACGCGCTCCAAGGGTCGGCCGCACACAGAAGTACCAGCGCGGCCGGTCGGGAGCTCCCCGCAGGCTGTTGTGGCCAAAGAAGCAAAAAAGCTCGCGCTCTTCAGATCTCAGTTGTATTTTGGGATTCAGAGAGTGGAGCCATGTCTCGGGCGCCTAAGGAACATAAGCCGGCAGGCAACGCCGGATTTCAGACGACGAACTGGAGCCTGATTCTGGCGGCTGGCCAGCGTCCGACGAGCGACTCTCGGGAGGCCTTGGAAGCTCTCTGCAGAACCTACTGGTATCCTCGCTATGCCTACGTACGCCGGAGGGGCTACAGCGTGGAAGAAGCCGAGGACCTGACCCAGGGCTTCTTTGCCCGGCTCCTCGAGAAGAACTATCTGAAAGAAGTGAGACGCGAACGCGGAAAGTTCCGGTCCTTTCTGCTCGCATCACTGAAGCATTACCTGGCCAACGAATGGGATCGCGCCCAGGCCAAGAAGCGCGGAGGCGGACAAACGCTTTTTTCGGTAGACCGCGAAGTGGCCGAAGAACGCTATCGACTCGAACCCAGCAGCGATCTGACGCCGGAAAAGGCGTACGAGAGACAGTGGGCCGTGACCGTCCTGGAAGAGACCCTTGCTCGAATCCGCGAAGAATTCATCAGAGCCGGCAAAGCCAGGCACTTTGAGTTACTTGAACCGTTTCTGACAGGGGAAGACGAGGCGGGATCCTACGGACAGATAGCGGCCGGGTTGGGAACGAGTGAAGAAGCGGTGAAGGTGACCGTCCACCGTTTGCGCCGACGCTTCGGCCAGGTTTTGCGGACCGAAATCGCCAAGACGGTCGCCAGCCCCGGCCAGGTCGCCGAAGAAATCGAGCATCTGTTTTCGGCTCTCCGCCACTGACGTGCGACTGGCTGGCCGAGATCCTGGGTGTATGGGAGATTACCGTCAAGGGGGAGAAGCACAGGGCTGGCTCTACCATGAGCTCAGTCAGCCCGAAGAGGAGAGATGAAGCCTGAGCGGTGGCAACAAATAGAAAAGCTGTTGAAGGGCGCGCTCGAGGATCCAGCAAACATCCGCGTGCCTCGGCATTCATCGGCGGTTTCAAACTCTCAAATGCCCCCGGGTTCGACAGGATTATATCGGTTTGAGCGCCCACGTATCACTTGTCGCGTCCTTACAGCATCCACAACTCGGGCCGGAGCGCCTGCTTGACCTTGTGCAGCAGGATGCGGCCGATCATCTGGCGGTCGAAATCGATGCGGGCGAATGCCGTCATTCCGGGCCGCAGCAGGCCATCCGTGTTCTCGATGGTCAACTCCACGCGAAAGGTCGCTTGATTGTATGAATCGCGCTCGCTTTCCCCGCCGATCTTCGAGACCGTTCCCCGGAAGACCCGATCCGGAAAGGACAGCGACTTGAGGCGCACGGGATGACCGACGCGCACATCGCCAATCTCGCGTTCGGGCACCTGGATCCTCAGCAGCAGCTCGCGCGTATCGGCCACGCGGCAGATTTCCTCGCCCTTCTGGAAGTAATGGCCGGCCAGGCGGGGCAGTTCTTCGCCGAAGACCGTGCCCGCGCGGGGCGTCCCCAGGTCGAATTGGGCGTGCTTGCGCTCGAGCAGATCCCGCCGCGCCTCGAGCGTGCCCATGAGCCTGCTCAGCGCCCTCAGCTCGCTGGTGAGCTTCTCGATCTGCAAGCGCTCGGCGCCGAGATCGGAGCGCGCCACGTTCATTTCGGTGGCCGTGTTCGTGTGCCGGCGCCGATGGCTGATCAGGGCCGCTTCCAGCCGCTCGCGCGCCGCGGCGAGCTCGAAGGCCAGGGATGCCGCTTTCGTCTCGGCCGCGTCCCGCTCGCTGCGCGCGATGAGGCCCTCCGCGAAGAGCTGGCGCGCCCGGCCTAGTTCCGTATTGGCCTCGTCAAGTTGTTCGCGGCGCATGTTGACGTCGGCCTCCAGGGCGGCAATCGCCGCGGGATAACGATATAGGTCGGGTTGATTGCCTGCCGCGGGCAATGCGGACGGCCGGACCGAAGCGAGGAGGAATCTCGGCGCCTCGCCACGCTCCTCGGCGAGCCGCCGCCGGTCGATCTGCCGCCGTTCGGAGTCGATCTCGCCGTAGTCGTACTGACGCTGGCGCAGTTGCAGCGCGGCACGGGCGGCTGCTTCCTTTCGCGCATGTGACTCGCCGAGCAAGCGCTCGTAGTCGGCGCCCGCGCGCGCCAGCTCCGCCTGAACCTGGACCATCTGTTCTTCCAGGTCGAGGTTGCCCATCTGCGCGATGAGAGCGCCGCTCGCGACCTGCTCGCCCGGCTGAGCGCGCAATGTAATGAGCGTTGCGCTTTCAGGCGCGCGGACGATCGCCTCCCGGCCGGGAAGCGCGATCAGCGTCCCGTAGTTGCCGACGGAGGCGCTCCACGGCAGGAGCAACACGACTACCGCGGCCAGTAGAATGGCGAGCGGCACGAGGCGGGAACGCCACGCCCTCCGCTTCATCCCGGGCCCTTCCGCCGTCTTTTGTTCGCTTCCCTCTTCTCTCGCGATTTTGGTGTCTGTTGTCGTGGCCATGGTGTGCTCCGATTTTTTTGCGGAAATGAAGTGAAGCCGCCCGGCGGCTCCAGAGATTATGTTTCCGAGCGTCGTGATGATCCCCGCCGAGGCTGTCGCAATAAGCCGCTTGAGCGGCCGTCGAACGAACATGAGAGCGAGGCCGAAAGCGGCGAACAGGCCCGGGAGATGAAACCAATCGACCAGGCATTGCCCGGCGTAAAGGACGATGAAGAAGATCAACCCCGCCGTGTACAGGAAGGAAAGCATGCCGAAAACCGCATAGATCGCGCGCTCGCGCCCGCCGTTCCGTGGGACCCTGTGGTCGCGCTCGCCGAAGAGGATGCGCCTTCCCAAGCCGCGCCAGTAGGCGCGAGAGCGGTCCATCAAGTTCGGAAGCCGCAGCCACTGGCTCAAGAAATAGTAACCGTCGAGCTTGATCAGCGGGTTGGCGTTGAAGACGACGTTGAGGAAGCTGCCCAGGAAGAAAATAAACGCCAGATCCGCCGGGAGCGTGTAAGGCGCGACGAGGAACCAGAGGAGCAGCGCGCAGGTGCCGACGAGCACCTGCCAGTAGACGCCGGCCAGGATCACCCACAAGCGCCTGCCACGCTGGGGGATGAGATAGGCGCCCGAAACATTGCAGTAGAGCGCGGGCAGGAAGTAGTAAATCATGAGAAAGCCGACCTCGGTCGTGCGCCCGCCGAAGGCCTTACACGTCAGCCCGTGGGCGAACTCGTGCGAGAAAACGACGAAAGTCCCGGCCACGAACACGGCAAGGTAGTGCTCGCGCAGCGCATATTCCCCGTAGCTCGCGACCTCCGCGCAGTTCAGCAGCGAAAGCAGCACAGCGGAAAGCATCAGTACCAGCGTGCAAATGACGAATCCCGGCGTCCACACCCAGCGCAGGCGAGGCACGAGACGCCCGAAGATCGGGTCGGGATTGAAAAGCTTAAAACGGACGTAATGGTCCGGTTGCCCATCGCGCGCCACAGGCCGCAGCAGGCGCTCGCCCGCGAGAAGGCAGGGCTCGTCGAGCCTGGCCAGAAACCGGGTGAGCGTCGCGAGCGGGAGCCTCGCGCCCGATTGCCGCTTGAATTCGTCGCAGAGGGCGCCGGGGGAGAGGGACTTTCGGAGCAACAGGAAGACCTGGTACTCCGTCGCGCGTAACAGAATGTAGCGTCCGGCAGCAGGGGAGCCGACGACGTGGACCAGACGCTCGCCGTCGCGCTGCTCGCTGACTTCGACATCGGCGGTGATCTTCGGGGGATAATCGCAATAGTCAGCCGTTTTCATGACGCGACATCCTTGGCGCTCTTCGGATACCGAGCCGCGCGAGCGCTCAATTCGAGGGCTTCGGCCTTGCGCCCCGCTTTTGTCAGGAGGCGCCGGTAGTTCGTGAGAGACGTAATAACCTTCGGATGGCCGGGCCCGAACGCGCGCTCAAAAATCGACAGCGCACGCTGGTAAAGAAGCGCCGCTTCCGCCGGGTTCCCCTGAGAGTTGACGAGCGCGGCCAGGTTATTGAGCGTCACGGCCACGTCCGGGTGGGCCGGGGCGAGCAGCTTTTCTTTCATCGCGAGCGCGCGGCGGTAGAGCGGCTCGGCGGCGGCGCTCTTGCCCTGAGCCTGGTAGACGGCGGCCAGGTTATTCAAGTTGACGGCGATTTCGTAATGCTCCGGACCGTAAGCGCGCTCGAAGATCGCGAGCACTCGCCGGTACAGGGGCTCCGCCTCGTCGTATTTGCCTTGCCCGTCCTGGATCGCCGCGAGCGCGGCCACGTCTGCGGCCACCTCCGGGTGATCCGGGCCGAGGGCCTTCTCCCTGATCTCCACCGACTTGCGGGCGAACGGCTCGCCCCGGCAGAAGTTGCGGCGCGCGTGCTCCAGCCCGCCAAGGTTATGGTAGAGGGTCGCCGACTGCGGGTGATCGGGACCGAGGGCTTGTTCGGTAATTGCGAGGGCGCGCCGGTAAAGCTCCTCGGCTTCGTCGAAACGGCCCATGTATTTGTACAGAACGCCCAGGTTATTGAGCAGCATCGACATCTCGAGGTCGTTGGGCGCGAAGGTCCGCTCGGCGAGCGCGATGGAATGCCGGAAGAGATCTTCCGCCTCGTGGCAATGCCCTTGCATGCGGCAGAGGCTCGCGAGGCTGTTCTGCAGCCGGATGCGGAGCTTTTCTATCCTGGGGCTGTTGCCGGCCCCTTCCAGGATTCCGATCGAGCGCCGGTAAAGCTCGGCGGCCCTGGCGTACTCGCCCCGCTCTTCGCAAACCCGGGCCAGCCTGATGAGGGGAATGAGCCGCTTGGCATCGCCGCCTTGGACAGGTGCGTTTCCCTGCGCTTTCTCCGCAGCTGTCAGATTTGTTTGAGAATCCTTCGTCATGGGATCACCAGTAAGGGTAAGGCAACAACGCTGCGTGATGTAGGGGCGGCCCTGCGTGGCCGCCCGGGTCGCCCCTACGGACCTCTTGCATCTTCTATGCGAAGATCCGCTCGAGATCCTCAGCGCGGACAAGAGTCTCGTTGTGGTTTAGATCCACACCAGGAGCGATGACTTCTTCCAGCTCCTCGAGTGTGAGGTCAACCTCCTCAGCGCGAACAAGAGTCTCGTTGTGGTTTATAGTTGTGCCAGGAGCGATCACTTGTTCCAACTCCTCGACAATCAGGTCAACCTCCTCAGCGCGGACAAAAGTTTCGTTGTGGTTTAGCTGGCTGCCAGGAGCGATGACTTCTTCCAACTCCTCGACAGTGAGATCAGCCTCGTCAGCGCAGACAAGAGTCTCGTTGTGGTTTAGCTCGTGGCCGGGAGCGATCACTTCCTCCAACTCCTCGACAGTGAGGTCAACCTCCTCAGCGGCGATAAGAGTCTCGTTGTGGTTGAGATCCACGCCGGGGGCGATCACCTCCTCCAACTCCTCGATGGTGAGATCCACCTCCTCAGCACGGACCAGAGTTTCGTTGTGGTTTACCTGCGACCCGCGAGCGATCACTTCCTCCAACTCCTCGACACTCAAGTCAACCTCAAGCGTCATCGTGCTGTCGTTCTCATGTACATCAGTCTTGGTTTTCATAATTTTTCCCCTTATGACCCTGTATGGGCCGGTGGAAGCCGATCTGAAGCGAATCTGCCTCGACTTTTCATTGCCGTGGAATGGGCGCGAGATCCCATTGCTTCACCACCCCCAGGCGCCTGACATTGGCTGCCCTGTCCTTCACGATTTACTGAAGCAAAAGCCCGAGAAAGTTACAGGCAGATTTTTCCGCTGACGGAAAAATCTGAAAAACGCGTCGTGATTCTTCGAGTCTTCGCGCGTGGCGGGCTGGGCGCCGCCTTTACTACGAAGATGCTAAGACACAGCGAATCAGCAAGTTAAATTTCTTGGATGCCGCCGGCCTGCGACCTGTTCACGCCAAAATTTGAGCTCGTCGCGGTGCTACTTACCCGGTCGCCTTCGTGTTCAGGTTCGTCGCGCTCAGCGGCATCGCGGCCTTCCACAAACGCTATGTCGAGTGGCTCGAGCGGCTCGCGCCGCGCACGCGCGGCCAGATCGAGTACTTCTTCATCATCAGTGCCGGCATCTATCTCGTGCTCCAGAGTCTGGCGGGTCGCCTCGGGTCGCCGCAGATGCGTTCGGTCGCAAACGCCTTCCGTTTCGTGATTCCGGGACATGTTCTGACCTCACTCCTGCTCCTCGGGCCGCTGGGAACAGGAGCCGGGCGCGGCCGGTCTGCGTGCCGAAGCGCGCTTCTTCGAAATCATTCTTCCCATCAGCGCGTGCCGGCCTTGCGATCTCTGATTATTACCCTCCCGCGCCTGCCGGCTGATGATGACCTTTGGAACGCTCGTCGTTTTTCGCCGGAGTTAGCATCCCGACTAATGGTCAAAGCGATGGGGTTTCTTCGACTTTGTACGGAATTCTTCCCAACGGGCACTCAGGTGGCAGAGCATCTTAGCGCGATAATGGCGTTAGCACCTCTGACCATCCAATGCCGATAGCTTCAGGTGCTGGTAGAAAATGGTCTTGCAGGCCGCCTCAACCACTCCCGATCCCACAAAAGTCATTTGATCACGGTGCCTGAGTGTGCCAGCATTTAAAGTCAATCTGGAGACGTGGCGCATGTCGAAACCAAAGGAAGAACTGACGAAACTCATCGAAGAGCAACCCGAGGATAGCTCGCACGAAGAAATCGTCCGCGAACTCGCCTTTTACCTTATGGTTCAGCGGGGGCTCGCTGACTCGGACGCGGGTCGAGTCATCTCGAATGATGAGATGGTGCGACGCATCCGCTCATGGCACAGATAACTTGGACTGCGGAAGCTCAGCGTTGGCTCGAGGACATCTTCGAGTACATTGCTGCGGACAATCCGCAGGCCGCTGCCCAAACCGTCAACGGCATATTTGAGCGCACGCAGCTACTGGTTAACTTCCCTGAGATGGGCCATCGCTATTGGGCATCGAGCCGCCATGTGCGCATCCTCCTCTACGGTCACTATCGCATCGCCTATCTGATCAAGGACGATGGAAATATCGATGTCCTGTGAGTCTTCCACGGTTCGCTCGATATCAGCCGATATCAGCTCTGATAAAACAATGAACCGTCCGCGTAGTGCGGGACACTGTGGCCGGCGTGGGCGCTGCCGATACTCCGGATTCACCCGGGCGTGTGGATCGCCACGCCGCTGGCAGCCCTGGTGGCGGTGGTGGCAGCGTGGCCGGCGGCCCAGAGAAGACGATTGACTCACTGGCGGTGCTGCCTCTGGTTAATACCAGGGGGAGGCCGAGCTCGAGTATCTCTCGGACGGCATCACCGAGAGCCTGATCAACAACCTCTCGTAACTGCCGAAACTGGGCGTCCTGGCGCGGGGCACGGTCTTCACTTACAAATGAGGACTTTAGCCCTCATTGCTTCGGCAAATCGGCCGCCCAGTTGACCACGACATTCATTTGCGAAGGACCTACTGATTCGTCGGGGACCAAAACATAGAAAAGCTGCCCGTCTGGGCTGACGGCATAACTGTGCCGCATGGGAGGTATCTCAGGAAGTCTAAGCAGAGTCGTAGGGGGATTGAAGTGAAGACCGCCACTACCGCTCGTGATGGTCGACGAGACCAATTTCCAATCCCGTGTCCAATAAAACAGTTCCTTTCCGTCACCTCGCCAACGTGGGCTATCGGCGCCACCGGAGGAGACCTGCCATTGGTGTTCGCCAGACGGAAAGGAGCGCACAAATATGTTGGCGGCTGGTGTCCAATTCGGCGGTGAGACATAGGCTACCCATCGTCCATCCGGGGAGAATCGTCCATCACGTGCTGAACCCTGGAAAAGCGAGGCGGTGCGGTCGCCCGAAAGCGAAAGAACCCAGAGTTCAGGCCCAGAGGTCAGCATAGCGCTTTCGTAAAGGACGAATTGACCATTCTGGGAGACATCTGTGAGACTCTTGATCTGCTTGGATTTGAATAAAGGTGTTGCCTGGCCTTCCCCGCTGGCAGCCTGGCGATAGAGATTGCCATAACTGGAGTCGGGTTGCCCTGAAGAGTGGTCCCGATCGGAACTGAACAGGATCTCACTTCCGTTCGGAGACCACCGCGCCCAGCCGTTCCACTCTGTCCAACCGCCTTTGACTAGTCGCGCCTTGACCTTGCGGCGAAGATCGAGGACAAAAAGACCACCCTCTGCTTTCCCGAATTGTACCTGCTCAAGAACCAGCTTGCTCCCGTCCGATGAAATGTCGATATCGTGGTAACGGGCCGAGGGGCCGATGGTCTCGATCCGTTTGGCACTCCGGTCGAAGACAGCGACTTGCACGTCCCCCCTCAAACCGGTCACGTAACAGAGAATCCCGTTCTCCGACACCGAGGTCACCCTCGCAGTTTCCGGCAATGATCGAAGTGGAACGGGATCTCCAGTGAGACTTAGGCGGCGGGTGTCAAAGGGCTGGACCAACTGGCGGCCATCTCTCTCATAAAGCAGGTATCCCGGCGCGGCGAAGTATGCCTGGTCATTTAGTAAGCGCCTGCAGATCCTGGTGCTCAGTGACCCAACATAGGTTCCTCTGATTTCGGCCCTCGGACTTTCAACGTAGTATAGAAAGTGTTCCCCATCCGGCAAGAACTGAGGGGACACGTGATCCAGCTCTTCCCGTGTCGTATCTATGGTGGTCACCGGCAGCGGTGCACCCCTCTCGAACGAGACCTGAGAAATTCCTCTCGGCTCCTCACCCCGTTTGAAGAGGACGACTCCGTTTTGGCTCCATGTCCCAAACCCCACCGTGGACCCAGGCTCAAAGCCGATGGCAGTGTCCGAGGAGGTTTCGCAAATTGGCTGAGGAACTCCACCGGAAGCCTCAATTCTCTTCAGCGTAGCCTTTTTGCCGTTAAATTCCCAGTACGCTACAAAGCGACTGTCCCGTGACCAGAATGGGTCTGCACTCTCAACCTCTACCAGCGAATAGGACTTGGCGGAGTCCAGAGGACGAATCCGGATTGCGTTCCCGTCATAAATGGCCAGTTTTCGGCCGTCGGGTGAAATTACGGGCCATGAGGCGTCCTTTCCCGGCCGAGCGATTGCGAGATTCATGACACTTGGCGCCGAATCCGGCTTCCAGAAAGGCCCCCTTGCCAAAAACCACAGGGTCGTGGAAAAAAGGATCAGGGCAGCGACCCAGGCTAGGCGCTCTCTTGTCCGGCGCTGAACTTCAGTGAATGATGGACTAGCTGGCTGTGAGAGGGCTTCGGCCACCCACTCCAATTCGGTCGTCAGGTCACTGGTGCTTTGCCAGCGCTCTTCGGGGTCTTTGTTCAAGCATTTCTTGACCAAACGCTCTAGAGCCAACGGCGCCACTGGCTGTAGCGCCGTCATGGGGGGAGGTTGCGCTGTGAGAATTGCCGACATCAAGCTCGCTCTGGTTTTGCCTTCGAAGGCCTTGCGCCCCGTGGCCATTTCATAGATCACTACTCCCAACGCAAAGATGTCCGTCCGGTGGTCTGCGTCCTTGCCTTCCACCTGCTCGGGCGCCATGTACTGTACAGTGCCCAGTACCATCCCTTCTTCTGTCAAACTCTCGCTCTCGGTCACCGCGCCGGAGTCTGGCGGAACCTGCCCGGCCGACTGTCGCTTGGCAAGTCCAAAATCGAGGAGTTTAGCGCCAGCCTTCGTCAGCATGATGTTGCCTGGCTTCAGGTCCCGATGGACCACACCCCTTCGGTGAGCGTGAGCAAGAGCTCTGGTAACTTCTATTGCGTATCGCAGGACCAGTTCCATTGGCAAAGGGCCCTTCTGTAGGCGTTGCGATAGCGTCTGACCTTCCAAATACTCCATCACCAGAAAGTCAATTCCGTTTTCGCGTCCTATGTCATGCAGGGCGCAGATGTTCGGATGATTCAAGGCGGCAATCGCACGGGCTTCCCGCTCAAAGCGCTGCCGGAGGTCGCCTCGTTCCGAGAGATCGCGTGGCAGGGTTTTTATGGCAACCGTCCGATTCAGGCGGGTGTCTCGAGCCCGATAGACCTCCCCCATGCCGCCTGCGCCCAGGAGTGCCACAACCTGATAAGGCCCCAACTTCCGTCCGACTATTGAGGAAGGATCCGCGTCAGCCAAGGCCCGAGCAGCTAGGTCCGGCGCTGGCGATACGATAAACTCTTCCGCCTGGGCATCGCCAGCCAGTAGCGACTCCACCTCGGAGCGCAACTCCTCATCCCCAGCACAGGTCTTTTCCAGGAGAGCAGACCGCTCACCGGGATTTAACTTCAGGACCGCATGATAGAGTTCTTCGATCCTGTGCCAACGATCTGTAGACATTGCGTCAATGCTCACTTCCGGAGAACCAAACTCCAGGAATCCGCCTTCACGGAACTTGGCCCCGCGTTCTGGTGTCGAGGGTCAGTGGGACTACGGCCAAGCCCTGCTCGAATTGTCGGGTGCTCAAAAGTTCTCAATCATCCAGACATTGCTATCGCCGGTCATGCCAAGGATTGCCAAGTGGCGACCATCAGGGGATGGCACGCCCCAGGTGATCCAGTTGCCCTTCTGCCCCCATAACGCGGTGGTGCGGCCTTCCAGATCCGTGTAGAGGAGCGTCACACCCCTGGGCGAGTATCTGGAAACGTAGAGCCCCTTTCCATCTGCCGACCAGTCGAGACCGCTACCAGAGCAACGCCATGCTTTCACCGTTATGTCGCGCGGCTCGCCGCCCGCGACGGGCAGGATACGGATACGGCTCTCGCCGAACTTGGCCAGCGCGATCCTGGAACCATCAGGGGAGAGATCCCAGAAGAACGGTGCGCCGTCAGTCGAAACCCTGGTCACTTCACGGCCCCGGCCCTGCACGGGATCGTAGGCCGTAAGAGTGAGCTGTTTGTTATCTGGACTAAGCTCGGACACAAGGCACAAACTGCTCGGTGCCCTGGCGCACCGGTGGCCGGTAAACCGCCGCGCCGTGAGCACGAACTCGGGCGGCCCCCCTGACAGACGAACTCGCATCAGCTGCACAGGTGCAGGCCACCGTTCGAGATCCTCTGCTTTCCCGGTCCAGTAAAGAATCCAGGAGCCATCGCAGCTTAAGCGCGGATCCGACTCCACTTGCGGTGTGGCGACCACGGGTTCGGCTGTATCCTTGTCTAACCGTTGTTTGAAGATATCGAGATTGCCGCTTCGGTCCGACTGAAAGATGACTGCCTCGCTGTCCGGCGTCCAGGCCAGAGGGAAGTCGTAGCGCTCGTCGAGCGTGAGGCGGCGCGGCGACGTCTTCAGGCGAGTGCCGTTCGCTTCGAGCTCGCTGACGTAAACGTCCAAGTTGGCGGTATCCCTGACGAAGACCAGCCGCTTGCCGTCCGCGCTTCCGTTGGGAAACTGCAGGAACCCGGGCCAATTCGTGAGTCGCCTGGGGTTGCTGCCGCCCTTGCCGGTCTGGGGATCGAGCTTCACTTCCCAAAGATTGGCGTCCATTGCGGTTTGGGTGGACTCGTTAAGGGAGCAGAAGATGCGGCCATCCCGTGACCACCAGAGGCCCGCTTGCAACTTTATGTCGGACAAAATGAGCGTGGGCTGGCCGCCGTTCAGACTGCGGCTCTCGATGGTGCTCTCAGGAGGCGGCACTCCACGCCGCTTTATGTAGGCGATCCGCCGGCCATCCGGTGACCAGACGACGTCAGAGAGAAACTCGCGCTCACCGGCGGTGACAGTTTTGCGAGGTTGCTCTCCATTGGCGCCGATCAGCCAGATGTCCGAAGACACGTTGATGTCGGTGGTAAAAGCGACCAACGAGCCATCGGGTGAAACCGACCACGCGTATCCCTCATCACGAATCTCGCGCGCCGCGCCACCCAGCATGGAGACCACCCAGATACTGGAGCGTTGCGTGGCCGGTGACCATCCATTCGCAAGAAATTTTGTCCCATCGGGGAACCAACCCGCTGGGAACCATTCGATGGCTCCTGATCCCAGGGCCTCGGGTTGAGCAACCGTGCGGGTCTCGCCCGTTTCGATCAACTGCAGACGTATGCCGGACTGGTCGGCGTAAGCCAGGTACTTTCCGTCCGGCGAGATGCGGGCATCGCCTGCAGGATTAGCGATGGGATTGGCCGTGAGCCTGCGCTGCTTCGGTTCCCGTCGAGTTGGAGCGCGATTCCAGACAAACCATGCGACGCCACTCCCGGTCAGAAGCAGCGCGATCACGCCAATCAGCATGAGGGCCCATCGGCGTCGTAGAAGCGTTCCTGGCGCTCCTTCCTCCTTTGACCGTTTATCTGACGGGCGCGTTTCATGCGCCACCGCCGCTGTCGGCCGCCCGGATTCCGTGTCACGCTTCAACCGCTTGAGCTCGGCTCGGAGGTCCGACGCCGTCTGATAGCGTACGTCCGGGTCCTTCTCCAGCGCGCGCCTAATGATGCGTTCCAATTCCGTCGGCAGGTCAGGATTCAGCAGCCGCGGAGACGTGGGCATGCGGT
>Ga0066709_100002634_pt1 | contig 13234 bp, 14 predicted proteins | sample GraSoiAngelo_158_FD_79665 | JGI IMG/M metagenome (GOLD analysis project Ga0066709, IMG submission 79665) | Grasslands soil microbial communities from the Angelo Coastal Reserve, California, USA - 14_1009_16_30cm | ecosystem: Environmental > Terrestrial > Soil > Grasslands | place: USA... | reverse complement strand
GGCCTCGACGCCGTCGTCCTCGCCGTGCCCGCCGGCGCCGCGGGCCAGGGCGGCGGCCTTGGTGGCCCGGTGCGGCGCGATCACCATGATCATGTTCCGCCCGTCCTGCCGGGGTGCGGCCTCCACGAAACCCAGCTCCGCGATCTCCTCGGAGAGCCGGCGCAGGATCCGCAGACCCAGCTCCGGGCGGTGCTGCTCGCGACCGCGGAACATGATCGTCACCTTGACCTTGTCCCCGGCCTTGAGGAACCGCACGACGTGACCCTTCTTGGTCTCGTAGTCGTGGATGTCGATCTTGGGCCGGAGCTTCATTTCCTTGATGACGGTCTGCTGCTGGTTGCGCCGCGCTTCCCGGGCCTTGAGTGCGCTCTCGTACTTGAACTTTCCGTAGTCCATGAGCTTGCACACGGGCGGGCGCGCCATGGGCGCGACCTCGACCAGATCCAGGTCCACGTCCGCGGCCAACTGGAGTGCGCGCTCCAGGGGGACGATGCCCACCTGCTCGCCCTCCGGGCCGACCAGGCGGACCTCACTTGCGCGGATCTGTTCGTTGACGCGTGGCTCGACGCTGATGGGGCCTCCTAGAGTCGTTGCTCGTCGTGGCGCCGGCCCCAAAGCAACAGGCCCTGGCTCACGCCAGGGCCCGCTCGACCGGTCGGTGCCGCATGACGCGGCGATACCCGCCCTCGGGTGGGCGCGCGCTGGTGCGCGGCCCGGAGGCGGGGACCGGACCCGGCTACCTGGTGTCGGTGGCACGGGTGGGAGCGGGCGCTCCGCTTCGGCGCCGGCGTGCAATTTTCGGGGCATGCCAGCGTGGTCGACCGGCCCAGACTACCAGCAGTGAATGCGTGCCGCTAATCGGTGGCCGTGCCACCTTGCCGGGACGCGGCCAGTCGGTGGCCGGGCCGCCTGACCCGTCGGTGACCGGGCCGCCTCGCGGGTCGATGACCGGGCCGCCGCCTCGCGGGGAGGCGCTACTCGGTGGGCGTGCCGCCTTGCCGGGAGGCGGCGAGCAGGGCCCGGATCCCGTCGGCGGCCCGGCGGGCCCGCTCGCCGTCGGCGGACTGCACGGCGAGTACGGCCACCGAGTCGTCGTCCTGGAGGTCCAGGATCGCCCACGACTGGCCCGGCTCGAAGCGCAGGCCACGGACCACCTCCCAGGGCAGGTCGTACGAGCCGATCAGGTTGCGGCCCCGGATGCCCCGCGCGTCGGCCTCCACCCTCGGCCGGGTGAACACGAGGATGACGCAGGCGCCGACCAGCCCGAACGCGATGATCGCGATCCGGTCGGCCGACCCGAAGACCCCGCCCCCGCCGGCCGGTCCCGTGGTGCCGACATGCCCGACGTTGGTACCGCCCATCGCGAAGCCCAGCCCGGTGAACACCACCACGACCACGACGGCGAGGATCCTGGCGACCAGCCGGGCCCGTCGCGGCCGGGCCCGCACGACGGGGCTCACCTGCCCACCCCGGGACCGGGGTACGGGTGAGCGGTCACAGGCGGCAGGCCGTGATGTCGGTGACCAGGATGCCGCGGGCACCCAGGTCGTACAGCTCGTCCATGATCCGGTGGATGTCGGTACGCAGGATCATCGCCTGTACCGCCACCCAGCCCTCGCGGTGCAGGGGGGAGATGGTGGGCGACTCGATGCCGGGGGTGAGCAAGACGGCGTCGTCGAGGCGGTCGGCGCGCACGTCATAGGCGAGCATCACGTAGCGGCGGGCCACCAGCACGCCCTGGAGACGGCGCAGGAGCTGGGAGACCGGGCCGTTGGCGGGGGCGCCGCAGCGGCGGATGAGCAGCGCGGTGGACTCCAGGATCGGCTCGCCGACCACCTCCAGGCCGGCCTGGCGCAGGGTGGCGCCGGTCTCGACCACGTCGGCGATCACGTCGGCGACGCCGAGGCGCACGGCGTTCTCCACCGCGCCGTCGAGCCGGATCACGTGCGCGGACACGTCGTGGTCGGCCAGGTGCCGGTGCACGATGCCCGGGTAGGAGGTGGCGATGCGCTGCCCGGCCAGGTCGTCGACCTTGACCACCGCGCCGGGGCGGGCGGCGAAGCGGAACGTCGAGCCGCCGAAGTCCAGGTCGAGCACCTCCTCGGCCGGCGCGCCGGAGTCGATCAGCAGGTCCCGGCCGGTGATGCCCAGGTCCAGGTCGCCGGAGCCGACGTAGGTGGCGATGTCGCGGGGGCGCAGGTAGAAGAACTCGACGTCGTTGTCGGGGTCGCGGCAGATCAGGTCGCGGTCGGTGGCGCGCTGCCGGTACCCGGCCTCGCGCAGCATGACGACGGCGGGCGCGGACAGCGAGCCCTTGTTGGGAATGGCGATACGCAGCATCCGGATACTCCTCGTCTGGGGTCGGGCACGGGAATATCTACAGATGTCGGTAGACGTCGGAGATGTCGAGGCCGGTGGCCAGCATCAGCACCTGGGCGTGGTACAGCAGTTGCGAGATCTCCTCGGCGGCCCGCTCCGGCGACTCGTGCTCGGCGGCCATCCACGCCTCGGCCGCCTCCTCGACCACCTTCTTGCCGATCGCGTGCACCCCGGCGTCGAGCAGGCGGACCGTGCCCGAACCGGGCGTACCGGCCGCCGCCTTCGCCGAGAGCTCCGCGAACAGTTCCTCGAAGGTCTTCACGAGGGGTGATTGTCCCAAGGCGGATCCAACGCCCTCGGCCGGGGTGTGCTCCAGGTACCGTCGTCAGGGTCCGTCACACGCCCGGAGGGGGACCGCGTGTTCAACCAGCTCGACACCTGGCTGTCCACGGTTCCGCCCCTGGTCGTGTACCTGATGGTCGCCCTCGTCATCGGCCTGGAGAGCATGGGCGTGCCGCTGCCGGGCGAGGTCACCCTGATCAGCGCCGCGTTGCTGGCCGCGCACCACACCGTCGACCCGCTGTGGGTGGCGGCGGCCGCCTCGGCCGGCGCGATCGGCGGCGACTCGCTGGGGTACCTGATCGGCAAGCGCGGCGGACGGCCCCTGCTCGAACGCGCCGGCCGCCGCTTCCCCAAGCATCTCGGCCCGGACAAGGTCGGCGCCGCCGAGCGCCTGTTCTCCCGGTTCGGCATGTGGGCGGTGTTCTTCGGGCGGTTCGTCGCGCTGCTGCGCATCCTGGCCGGGCCGCTGGCCGGCGTGCTGCGCATGCCGTACCGGCGGTTTCTGGTCGCCAACGCGACGGGCGGCATCACCTGGGCCTTCGCCACCACGTACCTGATCTTCTACGTCGGCCAGGCGGCGGAGAAGTGGCTCAAGGGCTCGGCCAAGATCGGCCTGGTGGTGGCGATCCTGTTCGGTATCGCCACCACCCTGTGGCTCAAGCGCCGGGCCCGCCGCCATTTCGCGCAGCACCAGGCCGAGGCCAGTGGCGAGGCGTCTGGAGCCGGCGCGAAGGACCGGGCCGAGGCCAGTGGCGAGGACCAGGCCGGTGCCGGTGCCGAGGCGGCCGGGATCCCGCCGGCCTCAGCGCACCGTGACCCGGTGTGAGTCGACGGCCAGGTCGGCACCGCCGTCCTCGGCCGGGACGTACGCCTCGATCGTGTACTCGCCCGGCGACAGCGTGAGCGGCAGGCGCGCCTCGCCGGCCTGCGGCGCGGCGTGGTCGAGCTGGACCGGCCGGTCCTCGACGACCTTGTCGCCCTGGCGGACCCGCAGTTTCAGGGCGCCGTCGGCGACCAGGCCGGCGACGTAGACGTTGACCGGCTTGCCGGCGGTGATCGTGGCGCCCTCGGCCGGGTCGATCAGCCACACCGGCGATCGCACGTCGGCGATGCGGCTGCGGGTGAAGGTCCGGTCACCGATCCACAGGCCCCACAGCTCGCCGGCCGGCTGGCCGTCGATGGTCAGCCGTACCGGGTAGGGCGTGCTGCGCCCGGTGGCCGCGGTGACGGTCCAGACGAGCTGCTCGACCGCGAGCTGCGGGTCGGCGGGGCCCGGGCCGCTCACCCCGGCGAGATCGACCGTGTCGGTACCGTCGGGCTGGGCCACCACCGAACGCACGGTGGCGCCGGACGGCCAGAGGGTGCGGTAATCGGGGTCGACCGGGCTCTTGAACATCTCCGCCAGCGCGACGGACGCCTTGTCCTCCGGGGACGCCGGTGTGGCCGTGACCACGTGGTACTCCCGGAAGAGGCGCGGGCCGAGACCGGTGTTGCCGACGAAGTAGACCGGGACGTTGACGGTGCCCTGCGGCAGCGGGGTTTCGCTGGGTACCGGGTCGACCACCGTCGCCGTCGGCCGCGGCGGCGGGCCCTGGTGGCGCGGGACGGCGACCACCGCGACCGCGACCGCCGCGGCGGCCGCCGTGGCCAGCACCGGCCACCACAGCACGCGGGCGCGGCGGCGGCGGGCCGCCGTCCGCATCCTGATCTTCGCCAGGCCGTGCGGGTCCGGCTCGACCTGGGACGCGGCCGCCTCCAGGGCCGTACGCAGCTCGTCCTCGTTCACGACTCATCACCTCCGAGCGCCCGGCGCAGGGCGGCGCGGCCTCGCGAAAGGTGGCTCTTGATGGCGCCGAGGCTACAACCGAGCGCCTCGGCGATCCCCGCTTCGGACAGGTCGGAGTAGTAGCGCAGCACCAGCGCCTCCCGTTGCCGGGTCGGCAGCCGCCGCAGCGCCTCGACCAGCTCGACGTGCTCGAAAGACGCCATCGCGCCGTGCTCGGCGCTGGGTACGTCCGGCAGCGGCTGCGGCCTGAACCGGGCCGCGACCATCCGCCGGCGCAGCATCGACCGGCTGCGGTTGACCACCGTCATCCGCAGGTAGGCCAGGGCCTTGTCCGGCTCGCGCAGTCCGCGCCAGCGGCCGTGCATGGCCACGAAGGCGTCCTGGACGGCCTCCTCGGCGCTGCCGGTGTCGCCCAGCAGCAGCGCGGCGAGCCGGACCAGGCCCCGGTAGTGGGCGGCGTACAGCCGGGTCACGGCCTCGTCGGCGTCCCACTGCGCGACGCTGGTCACCCGCTCACCACCCATGACCGGGAACGCCGCGGTCGTCACGCCGCCACCCGGGCACACCAGGTACCGGCCCCCTGCTCCGTCATGCCCCCATACACGCGCGACGGCCGCTGGGAGGTTACCGGATCACCTCGGCGTCTTGTTGACCTCCCCACCGGGCTGCGCTGGCCTCGTTGACGTCCGGCCAGGGCTGTGTCGGTGGGGGCGGGTGGCGGGTGGCGGGTTCAGTCGTCGTTGACCTCGCGGAGGGCCAGGGCGGCGTCGAGGGCGGCGACGGTGGCCTGCCAGCCCTTGTCCTCGGCGGAGTCGGGCAGGCCGGCGCGGTCGTACGCCTGGGCCTCGGTGTCGACGGTGAGCACGCCGTGCGCGACCGGGGTGGACTCGTCCAGGGCGACGCGGGTCAGGCCGTCGGTGACCGACCGGCAGACGTAGGTGAAGTGGGCGGTACCACCGCGGATCACCACGCCGAGGGCCACCACCGCGTCGTGGCGGCGGGCCAGGGCCTGGGTGACCACGGGCAGTTCGACCGCGCCGGCCACCCGCACGACGCGTACCTGGGTCACGCCGCACGCCTTGGCCGCGGCCTGGGCCCGGTACAGGAGCTGGTCGGTGACCGCCGCGTGCCAGCGGGTGGCGACGATGCCGAGGGTGAGTCCCCGGGCGTCGACGGTCTCCAGGTCAGGGGCGCCGGCGCCAGTCATGGGGCATCACCTCGGTCCGCTTCCCGTCGTGTGGCATCGCCTCGGTCCGCCACGCGCGGACGCGGGTGGAGGCGGTGAACTGGCTCATCTCAGGCGTGTCCTTCCGCGAGCATGTCGTCGGGGATGTTGTCCAGCAGGTGACCCATGCGGTCACGCTTGGTACGCAGGTAGCGGACGTTCTCCGGGTGGGGGCGGATCGGCAGCGGGACCCTGCCCAGCACGGTCAGCCCGTAACCCTCCAGCCCGGCGCGCTTGGCCGGGTTGTTGGTGAGCAGGCGCATGGTGCGGATACCGAGGTCGACGAGGATCTGCGCGCCGGTGCCGTAGTCGCGGGCGTCGGCGGGCAGGCCGAGCTCCAGGTTCGCGTCGACGGTGTCGTGGCCGGCGTCCTGGAGCCGGTACGCCTGCAACTTGTGCAGCAGCCCGATGCCCCGGCCCTCGTGCCCGCGCATGTAGAGCACCACGCCCCGGCCCTCGGCCGCCACGGCGGTCAGGGCGGCGTCGAGCTGAGGCCCACAGTCACAGCGCAGCGAGCCGAACACGTCGCCGGTCAGGCACTCGGAATGGACCCGTACCAGCACGTCGAGGCCGTCGCCGAGGTCGCCGTAGACCAGCGCGACATGCTCGGCGCCGTCGACGTCCGCCCGGTACCCCACCGCCCGGAACGGCCCCGCCGGCAGCGGGATCCGCGCCTCGGTGATCCGCTCCACCTGGCTCTCGGTACGCCGCCGGTACGCGATCAGGTCGGCGATGGAGACCAGCACCAGGTCGTGGGTGTCGGCGAAGCGCCGCAGGTCCGGCAGGCGCATCATCGTGCCGTCGTCGTTGACCAGCTCGCACAGCACCCCGGCGGGCCGCAGCCCGGCCAGTACCGCCAGGTCGATCGCGGCCTCGGTGTGCCCGGGCCGGCGCAGCACCCCGCCGGTGCGGGCCCGCAGCCCGACCACGTGCCCGGGCCGCGACAGGTCATCCGGCACCGTGTCCGCGCTGCCCAGCAGCCGGATGGTGTGGGCCCGGTCGGCGGCGGAGATGCCCGTCGACACCCCCTCGCGGGCGTCCACGGTCACCGTGTAGGCGGTGCCGCGGCGGTCCTGGTTGGTGTGGTACATCGGCGGCAGGTCGAGGCGGTCGCAGTCGGCGCCGGTCAGCGGCACGCAGATGTAGCCCGACGTGTACCGCACCATGAACGCCACCAGCTCCGGCGTGGCGCACTGCGCGGCGAAGATCAGGTCACCCTCGTTCTCCCGGTCGGCGTCGTCGACGACCACCACCGGCCGCCCGGCCGCGATCGCCTCGACGGCCTTCCCGACCGGGTCGAGCACCGACTTGCCGACCGGGTCGGGCACCGGTTCCGCCGCGCCGGCCCCAGCGGGCACCGGCTTCGCCGCGCCGGGTTCAGCAGGCACCGGCTGCGCCAAGCGGGCCTCGGCGGACGCCGGGTCCGCCGCGCCGGGCGCGACGGCCGGAAGCACCGGTTGCGTCGGGCGGCCCCCGGCGGGCGGGGCGACCGGCTGGGCCGGGTGGGTCTTGGCGGGCGGGGTCACGGCCGGGCTCCCTGGACGAGCTTCTCCACGTACTTCGCGATCACGTCGACCTCCAGGTTGACCGGGTCACCGACGGTCTTGCGGCCGAGCGTGGTCAGTTCCAGGGTGGCCGGGATCAGGCTCACCGTGAACGCGGAATCGGTGACCGACACGACCGTGAGGGAAATGCCGTCCACGGTGATGGAACCCTTCTCGACGACGTAACGGGACAGGCCGGGTGGCAGGGAGACGGCCACGTCCTCCCAGTGGTCGCCGGGCTGGCGGGCCAGGACCGTACCGACGGCGTCGACGTGGCCCTGCACGATGTGGCCGCCCAGGCGGGTGGCGATGGTGGCGGCACGCTCCAGGTTGACCCGGTCCCCGATCGTGAGGACGCCCAGCGAGCTGCGGTCCAGCGTCTCCTTCATGACGTCGGCGGTGAACGTGTCCCCGTCGACGTCGACCACGGTCAGGCACACGCCGTTGACCGCGATCGAGTCGCCGTGGCGGGCGTCGGTGGTGACGGTGGCGCCGCGTACGGTGATCACGGCCGAGTGGCCCTTGGCGATGAAGCCGACCAGCTCGCCGAGTTCCTCGACGATCCCGGTGAACATGGGTTCAGTCCTTTCTCAGGGGTTCGGGCGCTGCCGTCGGTGCCCCTGGCGGGGTGTGCGCCGGGCCGGGCCGGTAGCGGGGCGTGCCGGTCAGGCGGAGGTCGGGGCCGATCCTGGTGACGTCGGTGAGGTCGAGGTCGATGGCCTCGGCGAGGGTGCCCACGCCAGCGTCGGCCAGCGCGGCGGTACCGGCGCCGAGCAGCACCGGCGCGACGTAGCCGACGACGCGGTCGACGAGGCGTTGCCGCAGGAACGCGCCGGCCAGGGTGGGCCCGCCCTCCAGCAGCGCGTACCGGACGCCTCGCTCGTAGAGGGCCTTGGCCAGGGCGGGGAGGTCGACGCGGCCGGTTCCGTCGGGGAAGTCCGCGGCGGTGACCAGCCACGTCGGGGCGGCGTCGTCGCGGACGCGCGCGTCCACCGGGGTACGGCCGGCGCTGTCCACGACCACCCGCAACGGCCGCCGGTCGGTCGGTGTCCCCCGCACGGTCAGCCGGGCGTCGTCGACGAGGATCGTGCCGATCCCGGCGATGATCGCGTCGACCCGGCCGCGCAGGGCGTGCACGTCGGCGCGGGCCTCGGCCGAGGTGATCCATTTGCTCGTACCGTCGGCCGCGGCGGACCGCCCGTCGAGGGTCGCGGCGTACTTCCACACCAGGTACGGGCGGCCCCGGGCGATGGCGGTGAGCCAGGGGGCGAGCACCTCGCCGGCCTCGGTCGCGCAGACGCCGGTCTCCACGTCGACCCCGGCCGCGCGCAGCGTGTCCGCGCCGCCGGCCGCCACCGGGTCGGGGTCGGCCAGCGCGACCACGACGCGGGCCACGCCGGCGTCGATCAGGGCCTGCGCGCAGGGACCCGTCCGGCCGGTGTGGTCGCACGGTTCGAGCGTGACCACCGCCGTACCGCCCCGGGCCGCCTCGCCGGCCTCCCGCAGCGCGACCCGCTCGGCGTGCGGCCCGCCCGGCGGGCTGGTGCGGCCCGACGCGACGGGACGCCCGGCCACGTCGAGGATCACGCAACCGACGCTGGGGTTGGGGCTGGTCGTGCCCAGGCCCTCGGCGGACAGCACGATGGCGCGGCGCATCGCCGCAACCTCCGCCGGGCTGGCCATCGCCGCCCCTTCCGCGTCAGGTGCGCGTGGCGAAAGGGGGACGGCGGGAACGCGGGCGTGCCACAACAGCACAGACCGCCTGTACACGGCCGCGACCGGACGCGACACCGTGCACGCTCCCGCGCGTTGTCTCCCGTCCGGACTGTCACCGTCGGCCCTGGATTCACACCAGGTCCACCGGTCGATGGCTTCGACCGGGTCGCGGGCTTGCGGCTGGCGCCGCTCACCGCCGGTTCGGAATTGCACCGAGTCCCGCCAACGCGCGTGGTGGGTTCTACCTGAGAGTCTTACACGCCGTACAGGCCGGCCCGCCACGGCCCGGGATCCAGATCACAGACGGTGGCCCCGATCCCGCCCGATCGGCCCACCCCACCGGCGCCCGGCCAGCCCACCCGCCGCCGATCCACCGCCCGGTCAGCGGTCCTGCCACAGCGGCTCGCCCGCAGCCGGGCCACCCGGCACCGGCGCCCGGTCGGGTCGGTCGGGACCGGCGGTCGGTCAGCTCACGCGGCGGCGGTCGACGGCGACGTACGAACCGGTCTGGCCCTTGGCCACGTTCTTCATCTCGGTGGCCACCGCGACCACCTCGCGGGGGTCGGCGAAGCTGCGGTTGGTGGACAGGGCCACGCCGATGGAGATGCTGGCCAGTTCCGCGCGGCGGGGCTGGCCGCGGCGGTCGATCACCTCGAGGTGCCCGCGGGCCAGGTCGGCCTCGTCGTAGAGGGGGGCGGTACCGACCGCGAACTCCGCGATCGCCACCTTGGTGATCGGGCCGACCTGGTCGGGGGCGCAGACCACGACGAAGTCGTCGCCGCCGACGTGGCCGAGGAAGGCCGGCGGCGGCCCGGCGGCGGTGACCGCGCGGTGCAGGGCGCGGGCCAGGACGGAGATGAACTCGTCGCCGCGGACGAACCCGTACGCGTCGTTGACGCTCTTGAACTGGTCGATGTCGACGTAGCAGACCGCGAACTCGGTACCGCCCCCGACCCGGTCGCCGACCTCGCGCAGGATCCGGGCGTTACCGGGCAGACCGGTCAGCGGCGAGACCTCCCGTACCTCCCGGTTGCGGCGCAGCGTGGCCCGCACCCGGGCCACCAGCTCCAGCGTGTCGAAGGGCTTGACCAGGTAGTCGTCGGCACCGGCGGACAGGGCCACCACCTTGTCCGCCGAGCGGCTCTTGGCGGTCAGCATGATCACCGGCAGGGCGGCGGTGAGGGTGTCGGCGCGGATCCGGCGGACCAGCTCGACGCCGTCCAGGCGGGGCATCATCACGTCCAGGATGACCAGGTCCGGCTTGTGCTCCTCGATCAGGATCAGCGCCGCCGTACCGTCGTGGGCGACCAGCACGTCGAACCCCTCGAACCGCAGGTTCATCTCCACGAACCGGGCGATGTCGGCATCGTCGTCGACGACCAGGATCAGCTCGCGGCGCGCGCCGAGCAGCCCGGAGTTCACCGGGCCCGGACCCTTCGCGGGGCGCGGTCATGCCCCCCGGGTCCTCGGCCGGGCCCGGTCACGGCGCCACCGCGCCGCCCGCCGTGCCCGGTTACGACGCCGTCCCGCCGGCCACCGCCGGCGATCATGAGCCCACCGCGCCGGCCGTCGGGCCCCGGTGACCGTGCCGCCCGACGGACCCCGGTCGTGACGGTCTGCCGGCGGCCACCGACGGCTCCGGTCATGACGGTCTGCCGGCGGCCACCGCCGCCTCCGCGAGCCGGCGCAGGTGGCGGACGGCCTCGGCCGGGTCGGCGGCGCCGTAGACGGCGGTACCGGCCACGAACGCGTCGGCGCCGGCCTCGGCGGCCGCGGCGATGGTGTCCGCGGCGATCCCGCCGTCGACCTCCAGCCGCAGCTCCAGGTGGCCGGCGTCGGCGTGCCGGCGCGCCACCCGGACCTTGTCCAGCAGCTCCGGCATGAACTTCTGCCCGCCGAACCCGGCCTTGATCGTCATGATCAGCAGCGTGTCGAACTCGGGCAGGATCTCCAGGTACGGCTCGACCGGGGTGTCGCGGTCCACGGCCAGCCCCGCCTTGCTGCCGGCGGCGCGCAGGTCGCGGGCCAGGCCGACCGGGTCGGCGGCGGCTTCGGCGTGGAAGGTGACGTTGTAGGCGCCGAGTTCGGCGTACCCCGGGGCCCAGCGGTCCGGGTTCTCGATCATCAGGTGGCAGTCGAACGGCAGCGAGGTCACCTTGCGCAGGTGGTCGACCACGACCGGGCCGATGGTGAGGTTCGGTACGAAGTGGTTGTCCATCACGTCCACGTGCAACCAGTCCGCGGCGCCCTCCACCGCCCGCGCCTGCTCGGCCAGCCGGGCGAAGTCGGCGGCCAGGATGCTGGGGGCGACGATCAGGTCGGTGCTCACCACGCGGTCAGTCTACGAATATGGTCTCGACCTGCGGTCACTGCCGTCCCCGGTTCACCCCGCCGGCCTCACCCGGACCCGCCGGCCTCACCCCGACCGGCGCAGGACGGCGAGGAACATCGCGTCCGTACCGTGCCGGTGCGGCCAGAGCTGGACCGTCGGGCCGGTACCCAGGTCGGGCAGGTCGCCGGGGAGCAGCGGGCGGGCGTCGAGCAGGTCGACCGGTACCGGCGCGCGACGGCTGGCCTCGGTCACCGTCACCTGTGTCTCCACGATGTGCGGCGAGCAGGTCACGTAGGCCACCACGCCGCCGGGGCGGACCAGCCGCAACGCGGTGGCGAGCAGCTCGCGCTGCAACCGGGTGAGCGGGGGCAGGTCGGCGGGCTGGCGGCGCCAGCGGGCCTCGGGGCGGCGGCGGAGCGCGCCCAGGCCGGTACAGGGGGCGTCGACGAGAACCCGGTCGAAGGAGGCCCACGGCAGGCCAGGGTCGCGGCCGTCGGCGCAGACCACCTCCACCGGCAGCCCCTGGGTGGCGGCCGAGACCAGCTCGGCCCGGTGCGGGGCCACCTCGACGGCGGTGACCGTGGCGCCGCGGGTGGCGGCCAGGGCACCGAGCAGGGCCGCCTTGCCGCCGGGGCCGGCGCACAGGTCCAGCCAGGCGGCGTCGGGGCCGCCGACCTCGCCACCCACTGCGCTGCCCGTCGCGCCGTGCGCCGGGCCGCCGACCTGGTCAACCATCCCGCTGCCCGTCGCGCCGTCCGCCGGGCCGCCGACCTGGTCACCCGGCCTGGCCACATCGTCCGCCGGGGCGGTGAGCGGGGCGGCGGCCAGGGCCAGCGCCACGAGTTGGCTGCCCTCGTCCTGTACGTGCGCGTCGCCGGCCGACACCGGGCCGATCTCGCCGGGCACGCCGCCGGGCAGGTACACCCCGTACGGCGAGTAGCGGGCCACCTCTCCCCCGCTGGCGGCGGCCAGCGCGGCGGCGGTGATCCGGCCCGGCCGTGCCGCCAGGTGTACCGGCGGGCGCTCGTTGTCGGCGGCCAGCGCGGCGGCGGTGGCGTCGAGGTCGCCACGCAGCGCGTCGGCGAAGGCCCGCACGATCCACTCCGGGTGCGCGTGCCGGACCGCGAGGTGCCCGACCGGGTCCGTGGCCGGGTCCGGCGCGACGGTGCCGAGCCAGCCGTCGAGGTCCCGGGCGGCGATCTTGCGGAGTACGGCGTTGACGAAGCCGGCCGTACCGGCGCCGTACGCCTGCCGGGCCAGCCCGACCGTGGTGGACACGGCGGCGTGCGGCGGGACGCGGGTGGCCATGAGCTGGTGGGTACCGAGGCGGAGCAGGTCCCGTACCCCGGCGTCGACGGGCCGGTCGACCACGGCGTCGATGATGCGGTCCAGCGTGCCGAGCAGGCGCAGCGTGCCGTAGGTCAGCTCGGTGGCGAACGCCGCGTCCCGGCCGGTCACGCCCCGGTGGGTGAGGATGCGGGGCAGTACCAGGTTGGCGTAGGCGTCCTCGTCCGTCACCGCCCGCAGCGCCGCGTAGGCCGCTTCCCGCGCCGGGTCCCCGGACACCCGCCCGCCCCGCCGGTCCCGCACCCCGGCCGGCCGCCCCCTGGGATCCCGTCCGCCAGGATCCCGGCCCGCCGGGTCCCGTCCGCCTGGGCGGGAGCCGCGACTCCCACCGCCCGTTCGCCGGCCACCGCCAGCCTGAGCGGCCCGCTGCCCGCCGCGCCGGTCCCCGCCACCGCGCTCGCCACCGCGTTCGCCACTGTGCCGGTCGCCCCGGTCGTCGCCGGGTCCGCCACTCCGGCCGGCGGCACGCGGGAGGCCGCCGCGGTCGCTGGCGCGTGGGGTGTCGCCGGGTCGGCCGGCGCGGTCACCCCGATTCTGGCCGGGTTGGCCGCGCCGGTCGCCTCGGGCGCCGGTGGGCGGGGGGCGGTCGGCGCGGTCGTTGCGGTCGTCGTCGCGGGCCGGGT
>Ga0066709_100002633_pt1 | contig 13234 bp, 10 predicted proteins | sample GraSoiAngelo_158_FD_79665 | JGI IMG/M metagenome (GOLD analysis project Ga0066709, IMG submission 79665) | Grasslands soil microbial communities from the Angelo Coastal Reserve, California, USA - 14_1009_16_30cm | ecosystem: Environmental > Terrestrial > Soil > Grasslands | place: USA... | reverse complement strand
GTGCCGAGATCGAGCACCCGGCGGGGGCTCGCGGGCAGCAGCGCCAGCAACTCGTCGTAGGCGATGTCGCGCCGGGGTAGGAGAGGCGCCCGCTCGAGATAGGCGTGCGCGTGCTCCGCGGTCGCCCACTCGTTCGTCTCAACGCTCAAGGTCCTATCTCCTTGGCCCGCTCCTCGTCGCGCGCGCGCACCCGCACGACCTTGTTCACCGCGCTGAGGTAGGCGCGGGCCGATGCCTCGACGACGTCGGTCGAGACCCCTCGACCCGACACCTTCACGCCGTCCGCCTCGAGCTGGATGATCACGTCACCCAACGCGTCGACACCGCCGGTGACCGAGGAGACGTTGAAGTCGGTGAGACGGCCCTCGACGCCGGTCGCGGCCCTGATCGCCTGGCAGGCCGCGTCGATCATGCCGTCACCCTCCGACGACGCCTCCAGCTTCTCGCCGCCGCGGCCCAGCACGACGCGCGCCCTCGGCACGCCGACGGTGCCGCCGGCCACCTCGAGCGCCTCCAGGGTGAACGCCTGGGTCACGCTCGTGCCCAGCTCCTCGGCGACGATCGCCTCGAGGTCGGCGTCGGTGATCTCCACCTTGCGGTCGGCCAGCTCCTTGAAGCGCGTGAACGCGGCGTTCAGCGCGTCGCCCTGGATGGTGATGCCCATCTTCTGCAGCGTGTCGCGGAAGGCGTGCCGTCCGGAGTGCTTGCCCAGCACGATCTGCCGGCCGGTCTGCCCCACCGAGGCGGCGTCGATGATCTCGTAGGTCGTGCGTTCGGCCAGCACACCGTGCTGATGGATGCCCGACTCGTGGGCGAAGGCGTTGCGCCCGACGACCGCCTTGTTGTACTGGATCGGATAGCCGGTGAGGCGCGAGACGAGACGCGACGTGCGCGCCAGCTCCTCGGTGCGCACGCCGGTCTCCAGGCCGTCGAACTGGTCGGGCCGGATCTTCAGGGCCATCACGACCTCTTCGAGCGCGGCATTGCCGGCCCGCTCCCCCAGCCCGTTGACGCAGACCTCGACCTGCCGGGCTCCGGCCTGGATGCCGGCGAGCGAGTTGGCGACGGCGAGCCCCAGGTCGTTGTGGCAGTGGGTGGAGGTGACGTAGTCGCCCTTCACCTCTCGCCGCACGTACTGGATGAGCGCGCCGAAGTCCCAGGGGATGCCGTAGCCGACCGTGTCCGGGATGTTCAGCGTCGTCGCCCCGGCGTCGACCGCCGCCTGCAGCACCTCGATCATGAACTCGAGCGGCGTGCGGGTGGCGTCCTGGGGGCTGAACTCGACGTCGTCGGTGTGCTCGCGCGCCCGGCCGACCCCGCTCCTGGTCTCGGCGACGACCTGCTCGGGCGTCATCTTCAGCATGTGCTCCATGTGGCTGGGACTGGTGCTGATGAAGACGTGGATGCGAGCGCGGGCCGCGCCCCGCACCGCCTCCCAGCAACGGTCGACATCGGCCAGCTGGGTGCGCGACAGGCCCGCGATGACGGGGCCCGCGACCGCGGCCGCGATGGCCTGCACCGCCTCGAAGTCGCCCTGGCTGGCGACCGGGAACCCGGCCTCGATGACGTCGACGCCGAGGCGCGCCAGCTGCTCCGCGATCTCGAGCTTCTCCGGTACGTCGAGCGAGATGCCCGGCGCCTGCTCGCCGTCGCGCAGGGTGGTGTCGAAGATCGTCACTCGTTCGGCCATGGGGGTGTGCCTTTCGTGTTCGTGCGTGGGCAACAAAAAACCTCCCGGCCCGGAGGCACGAGAGGTCGAGGGGCGAACGCCTGAAGGCGCTCGCCGCTAGGTAAGGAGGAGGATGGAGGTGACGGGCGGGATGCCACAGGCGGAGGGAGACATGCGCGTAGCATCGTGACAGGGGGGACGACCGCCGTCAAGCAGGTACGCCGTCAAGCAGGTACAAGGTCAAGCAGTCAGACTCGGCAAGTCAAGGAGACGTCCCAGTGATACGCAGTGCGTTCCGCTTCGGGCTGCGAGCCACCCTCCTGACGGGTTGCGTCGTGGGCGTGGTCACGTTCGTGCGCCGACGCTCGTCGACCCTCGCGCCCGACGACGGGCCCGAACCCTGGGGCCGGCGGCCGGTCGCGGTGCCACCCCTCGCCGCATGGGTCGAGCCGCAGGACAAGGCGTGCCCGGCGACGCATCCGGTCAAGGCCAAGCGGTCGAGCAACATCTTCCACGTGCCGGGCGGGCTCAACTACGACCGCACGGTGCCCGACCGCTGCTACCGCGACGAAGCGGCCGCGATCGCCGACGGCTTCGTCAAGTCAAGACGCTGACCTGACGGATCCCCGACGCGGCGCGCAGCTCCTCGAGCAGGTCGGGCGGTGCGGGCTCGCTGAGCGCGAGCACCATGAGGGCCGCCTCGCCGGCGGGCGAGAGCCCGACGTGGACGTTGGAGATGTTGATGTGGCGGTCGCCCAGCGCGCCGGCCACGACCGCGATCATCCCGGGACGGTCGTCGTTGCGCACGACGAGCATGTGGCGCGCCGGCGGCACCTCCACGGTGTGGTCGTCGAGCATCACGATGCGCGGCTCGGAGCGCAGGCCCGAGAGCGTGCCGGCCAGACTGTGCACACCCCCCCGCAGGCTGATCAAGTTGACGTAGTCGTGCGTGTGGGTCGTCGTCGTCTCGCGTACGTCGACGCCGCGCTCGGTGGCCAGCTGGGGCGCGTTCACGTACGACACCGGCTCCTCGCTTCCTGCGCCGAGGAGACCCTTCAGCACCGAGAGGGTGAGGATGCGCGTGTCGTAGTCGGCCAGCTGGCCCTGGTACTCGATCTCGAGCGACGCCGGGACGCCCTCGTTGAGCGACGCGAACAGCGACCCGAGGCGTTCGGCCAGCGGGAGGAACGGGCGCACGGTCTCCGACGCCTCTGACGCGCTCACGTTGACGGCGTAGGGAACGAAGTCGCCGGCGAGCGCGAGCAGCACCTGCTCGGCGATGGTGTCGCCCGCCTTGTCCTGGGCCTCACGGGTGCTCGCCCCGAGGTGCGGCGTGACCACCACCGAGTCGAGCGCGAACAGCGGCGACGACGTGCACGGCTCTTGCGCGAACACGTCGAGCCCGGCGCCCGCCACGTGGCCGTCACGAATGGCGAGCGCGAGCGCTTCCTCGTCGATGATGCCGCCCCGCGCCGTGTTGATGATCCGGATGCCGGGCTTGGCCCGCGCCAAGAGGTCCTTGCCGATCAGCCCCAGGGTCTCGGGGGTCTTCGGCAGATGGACGGTGAGGAAGTCGGCGACGCGCGCGAGCTCGTCGAGGCCCATCAGCTCGACGCCCATCTGCTTGGCCCGCTCGACCGAGACGAAGGGGTCGTACGCGGCGAGCCGCATGCCGAACGCCAGCGCCCGTTGCGCGACCAGCGCGCCGACGCGACCCAGACCCACCACACCGAGGACCTTGCCGTGCAGCTCGACGCCCTCCCACCGCGAACGCTCCCATTTGCCCGCCTTCAACGCGGCGTGCGCCTGAGGCACGTTCCGCGCCTGCGCGAGGAGCAAGGCCATCGTCTGCTCGGCCGCGGAGAGGACGTTCGACTGCGGTGCATTGACGACCATCACGCCCCGGCGGGTGGCCGCGGCCACGTCGACGTTGTCGAGCCCGATCCCGGCGCGACCGACCACGACGAGGTCGGCACCGGCCTCGAGCACGTCGGCGGTGACCTGGGTCGCGGAGCGGATGATGAGGCCCTGCGCGCCGGCCACCGCCCGGCGCAGTTCCTCGTCGGACAGCCCGAACCGTTCGTCGACCTCGTGGCCCATGTCGCGGAGGTGGGCGAGGCCGCGGGGCGCGAGCTGCTCGGTCACGAGGATCCTGGCCACGGCGCCATGCTGGCAGAAATCCCGGGAGCCACCGTCGACCTTTCCGTCATCACCGGTGGATGGAGATCAGCCGCGGCGACTTCAGCCGCGCAGGAGCTTGTCGATCCGCGCCACCCCTTCGACCAGGTCGTCGTCACCCAGCGCGAACGCGAGGCGCGCGTAACCCGGCGCGCCGAACGCCTCGCCCGGCACGATGGCCACCCGGGCCTCGTCGAGGAGGATCTCGGCCAGCTCGACCGACGACGTCGGGCGCCGACCCCGGATCTCGCGATCGAGCGCGCCCTTGAACGACGGAAATGCGTAGAACGCGCCCTCGGGCTCGATGCACGTGACGCCGGGGACGTCGTTCAGCAGCTCGTGGATCTTCAGGCGCCGGCGGTCGAACGCGGCGCGCATCGTCGCCGCGGCCTCGAGGTCACCCGACACGGCCGCGAGCGCGGCCGCCTGCGCCACGTTGGAGACGTTCGACGTCGAATGCGACTGCAGGTTGGTCGCGGCCTTGGTCACGTCGAGCGGCGCGATCATCCAACCGACCCGCCAGCCGGTCATGGCGTAGGTCTTGGCCACGCCGTTGACGACCACGCATCGCTCGGCCAGCTCCGGCACCAGCGCCGGCATCGAGTGGAAGTGGTGGCCGTCGTAGACGAGGTGCTCGTAGATCTCGTCGGTGACCACCCACAGGCCGCGCTCGACGGCCCAGCGCCCGATCGCCTCCACCTCGTCGCGCCGGTAGACGACGCCCGTCGGGTTCGACGGCGACACGAACAACAGCACCTTGGTACGCGGTGTGCGCGCCGCGTCGAGGGAGTCGAGCGTGGCGCGGAAGCCGGTGGACTCGTCGGTCTCGACGGTGACGGGAACGCCACCGGCGAGGCGGATGGCCTCGGGGTACGTCACCCAATAGGGAGCGGGCACGAGCACCTCGTCGCCCGCGTCGAGCAGCGTGGCGAACGCGTTGAAGATCGCCTGCTTGCCCCCGTTGGTGACCAGCACCTGAGCGGCTTCGACCTGGTACGCGGAGTCGCGCGCGGTCTTCACCGCGATGGCCTCCCGCAGCTCGGGCAGGCCGGACGTCGGCGTGTACTTGTGGAAGCGGGGCTCGGCGCACGCGCGGGCCGCGGCCTCGACGACGTGCGGCGGCGTGGGGAAGTCGGGCTCGCCGGCACCGAAGCCGATCACCGCCTCGCCCGCCGCCACGAGCGCCTTGGCCCTCGCATCGACGGCCAGCGTGGCCGACTCCTGGATCGCGGCAATTCGCCCGGAGATGCGAGGCATGCCTGCAATGCTGGCACAGTGACCGAGCCCGCTCTCCCCGATATCCGACTCCCCGCCAACCTGCTCCCGAGCGACGGCCGCTTCGGCTCCGGGCCCTCGAAGGTGCGCCCCGAAGCCGTCGCCGCGCTGAGCGCCGCGGCACCCGGCTACCTGGGCACGAGCCATCGCCAGGCGGGCGTGAGGTCGGTGGTGCGCCGGCTGCGCGACGGATTGCGCACCCTGTTCTCACTGCCCGACGGCTACGAGGTGCTGCTCGGCAACGGCGGCACCACCGTGTTCTGGGACGCAGCCACCTTCCGGCTCGTCGAGCGGCGCAGCCAGCATCTCGAGTTCGGTGAGTTCTCGGCCAAGTTCGCGGCGGCCGTGGCCGCCGTCCCCTTCCTCGAGACGCCCGACGTCATCGCGTCACCGCCGGGCACGCATCCGGTCGCGACCAGCCGCGACGGCATCGACCTCTACGCGCTCACCCACAACGAGACCTCGACGGGTGTCGCCATGGACGTGCGACGGGTGCATGGTGGTCTCGTGGTGGTCGACGCGACCTCGGCCGCAGGTGGCCTCCGTGTCGACCCCGCGGAGTTCGACTGCTACTACTTCGCGCCCCAGAAGTGCTTCGCCTCTGACGGCGGCATCTGGATCGCGCTGTGCTCACCGGCCGCCATCGAGCGCATCGAGCGCACCGCCGCCGAGCGCTGGGCGCCGGCTTCGATCGACCTGAAGATCGCGCTCGACAACTCACGCCTCGACCAGACCTACAACACTCCCGCGCTCGCCACTCTCTTCCTGTTCCTCGATCAGGTCGAGTGGGTCAACCGCAATGGTGGTCTCGAGTGGGCCGCGGGCCGGTGCGACAAGTCGGCCGGAGCGCTGTACGGATGGGCCGAGGCCAGCGCGTACGCCCGGCCCTTCGTCGCCGATCCGGCGGACCGGAGCCATGTCGTCGGCACCATCGACCTCGACGAGGGGATCGACGCCCTGAAGGTGTCGCAGGTGCTGCGCGCCAACGGCATCGTCGACACCGAGTCCTACCGCAAGCTCGGCCGCAACCAGCTGCGCATCGGGATGTTCCCGGCGGTCGAGCCGGACGACGTCGCCACGCTCACGGCCGCCGTCGACTTCGTGGTCGCCGCCCTGGGCTGAACGCCCGGGCCCCTGCCCCTGCCCCCGCTCCCGGCCATCTGTCACCTCCCGGCCCCCGGCGCCTAGCCTGTCCGGGTGCGCCGCCGCACCGCCGCATTCCTCTCCACGCTGCTCGTCGCGCTCGCGCTGTCGGCGGTCCCCGGCGTCGCCCGGGCCCAATCGGCGCCTCCGCCTCCCCCACCGCCCAAGGCCTGGATCGTCGTCGACGCCGACACCGGCGCGGTCGTCGACGCGTCGAACGAGCGGGTGCCGCTGCGGGCCGCGAGCGTCATCAAGCTGCTCACCGCGCTCATCGCGGTCGAGCAGCTGCCGCCGGAAGCGAGTGTGCCCGTGAGCGCGGTCACCGAGGGCATGCCCGCCACCAAGATCAACATGAAGGCGGGGCAGACGTGGGAGCTGCGGGACACGCTGTACTCGCTCCTGATCGTGTCCGCGAACGACGCGGCCGTCGCGCTGGCCGAGCGGGTGAGCGGCTCGCGCGCGGGCTTCGCGGCCACCATGGCCGCAGCCGGGCGCCGTCTCGGGCTGCAGGACGCGCCTGTGCTGCATGACCCTGCCGGCCTCGACGCGGAGCCGTTCGCCTTCGACGGCGGAAACCTCATCAGCGCGCGCGACCTGGCCGTGATCGCCCGAGCCGCGCTGGCCCAACCCGAGATCCGTGAGATCGTCGCACGTGACACCTACAGCTTCCACGGAGGCGACGGGATCGATCACCGGATCCGCAACCACAACCTGCTCCTGAAGACCTATCCGGGCGCGACGGGCATGAAGACCGGGTACACCGTCGACGCAGGTCACACGCTCATCGGGTCGGCGACACGCGACGGCCGCACCATGATCAGCGTGGTGCTCGGCGCCGTCGACGCCCCCCGCTCCTCCGCCGAGCTGCTCGACAAGGGCTTCCTCCTGCCCGTCGCGCTCGAGGGCCACCTCGGCTACCTGCCACCGGTCGCGTCGGTGGCCGACCCCGCGCCCACATCGCAGCCGCGGCCGCGAGAGGTGCAGGTCGCGGCGGCGCGCGAGGTGGCCGTACCCGGCCGGCCGAACCGCCGTTCGACGGCGGCCGGCAACGTCGTCGTTCTCGTCATCGGTTCCGCACCCGCGCTCGCCATCCTCGGCCGCAGGCGGCGCCTGCGCCGCGGCCGCGAAGGCAAGCGGCCGTTCTTTCTCGTGGGGTTGAGCGGCTAACCGCCCGAGGCGTCCTCCACCTTCTGCTTCCCCGCGGTAATGAACGGCATCATGTCGCGGAGCTCCTCGCCCACTCGCTCGATGGGATGGTTGCGCGCCGCGAAGCGCAACTCGTCGAAGCGCTTCCGTCCGTCGCGGTTCTCCGCGATCCACTCCTCGGCGAACTTCCCCGATTGGATGTCGCCGAGGATGCGCTTCATCTCCGCCTTGGTCTCGGCGGTGACGATGCGCGGCCCGCGCGTGTAGTCGCCGTACTCGGCGGTGTCGGAGATGGAGTAGCGCATGCCCGCCATGCCCTGCTCGTACATCAGGTCAACGATGAGCTTCAGCTCGTGCAGGGTCTCGAAGTACGCCGACTCCGGCTGGTACCCCGCCTCGACGAGCGTCTCGTAGCCGGCCCGCACCAGCGAGGTGACGCCGCCGCAGAGCACGGTCTGCTCGCCGAAGAGGTCGGTCTCCGTCTCCTCCTCGAACGTGGTCTCGAGGACACCCGCGCGCGTGGCGCCGAGCGCGTGCGCGTACGACAGCGCCAGCTCCTTCGCCTTCCCCGACGCGTCCTGGGCGACGGCGATGAGCGACGGCACACCACCCCCCTCGGTGTAGGTGCGCCGCACGAGGTGACCGGGGCCCTTGGGCGCCACCATCGCCACGTCGACGCCGGGCGGCGGCAGGATCTGGTCGAAGCGGACGTTGAAGCCGTGGGCGAAGAACAGCGCGTCGCCCTGGTTGAGGTGGGGCTGGATGCTCTCCTCGTACACCGCCTTCTGCTCGGTGTCGGGCAGGAGCATCATCACCAGATCGGCTTCGGTCGCGGCCCGGTCGATCGACGTCACCCGGAGACCCGCACCCTCGGCCTTCGCCTTCGACGACGACCCCTCGCGCAGCCCGACGCGCACGTCGATGCCCGACTCCTTGAGGTTGAGCGCGTGGGCGTGACCCTGCGACCCGTAGCCGATGATCGCGACCTTGCGCCCGGCGACGAGCGCGGCGTCGGCGTCCTTCTCGTAATGGATCACAGCCATATTGAGCTACCCGACCTTTCCTGTGACGGAGTGCAGGCGGGTGACCTGACGCTCCAGCTTGGGCAGCGCCACCCGGCCGGTGCGCTGCAGCTCGACGATCCCATACGCTCGCATGAGATCCTCGAGGTCGTCGAGCTTCGTCGGCGGCCCGGCGAGCTCGACCGTGAGCTGGTCGTGCCCCACATCGACGATGCGCCCGTCGAACACCTGCACGAGCTCGATGATCTGGCTGCGCGCGGCCGGCTCGGCCCGCACCGTGCAAAGCATCAGCTCACGCTCGACGGAGTCGTCGGGGTGCAACTCGCTGATCTTCACCACGTTGATCAGCTTGAACAGCTGCTTGGTCATCTGCTCGAGCGTCTTCGACTCGACGTCAGCGACGATCGTGATGCGGCTGAACCGCTCGTCGTCGGTGGGGGCGACGGCAAGCGAGTAGATGTTGAAGCCCCGGCGGGCGAACAGGCCGGCGACACGCGTGAGCACGCCCGCCTTGTTCTCGACGAGGACGGTGAGGGTGTGGTGCTTCGGGGCCCCGGGCATCAGCGGCCTCCCTCGCCCTGGGAAGGGTCGAGGATGATGTCGTCGTTCGAGCCGCCGGCCGGCACCATCGGGTACACCTTCTCGCGGGAGTCGGTGCGAAAGTCGATGACGACAGGACGGTCGTCGATGTCGTTCGCCTTGTCGATGGCCGGTTGCACCTCTTCGGGCGACTCCACCCGCAGGCCCACGCACCCCATCGCCTCGGCCCACATCTTGTAGTCCGGCAGGTCGGGAGACAGGTACACCTCGGAGTAGCGCTCCTCGTAGAACAGCTCCTGCCATTGACGCACCATCCCCAGGTAGGCGTTATTGAGGATCGCCACCTTGATGGGGATGCGTTCGGCCGTGGCGGTCACGAGCTCCTGCGCCGTCATCTGGAAGCACCCGTCGCCGTCGACGGCCCACACCATGCGGTCGGGCCGCCCGACCTTGGCACCGATGGCGGCGGGGACGGCGAAGCCCATGGTGCCGAGGCCTCCCGAGTTCACCCACGTGTAGGGATGGTCGAAGCGCCAGTACTGCGAGGCCCACATCTGGTGCTGGCCCACGCCCGACACCACGATGGTGTCGTCGGGTGTCGAGTCGCGGAGCTGCTCGAGGACGTACTGGGGCTTGAGCTCGTCGCCGTCGAACGACTGCTCGTAGTGCAGCGGATAGCGCTTCTGCCAATCGCGGATCTGCTCGAGCCAGGGCCCACGGTCGGGCTGGGCCGCGGCGCCACCCAAATCGCGCACAGCCTTCACCAGCTCCTCGATCACCAGACGGCAGTCGCCCACGATGGGCACGTCGGGCCGGCGCACCTTGCCCAGCTCGGCCGGGTCGATGTCGGCGTGGATGATCTTGGCGTCGGGCGCGAACGCCCCGACCTTGCCGGTGACGCGGTCGTCGAAGCGGGAGCCCAGCGCGATCAGCAGGTCGGCCTTCTGCATCGAGGTGACCGCGGTGTAGTTGCCGTGCATCCCAGGCATCCCGAGGCAGAGCGGATGACTGTCGGGGAACGCGCCCCGCGCCATCAGGGTGGTGACGACCGGGATGCCGGTGAGCTCGACCAGCTCGCGCAGGGCCTCGGCGGCGCGTGCCTTGAGGATGCCGCCGCCGGCGTAGATGACCGGGCGGCGGCTCTCGGTGATCAGGCCGGCCGCCTTCTTGATCATCTGCGGGTGGCCCTTGGTGACCGGCTTGTAACCCGGGAGCGAGACACCGTCGGGCCACTCCCAGTCCATCATCTGGTTGGCGATGTCCTTGGGCACGTCGACGAGGACGGGCCCGGGCCGGCCGGTCGTGGCGATGTGGAACGCCTCGCGGACGATCTGGGGGATGTCCTGCGCGTCGGTGACGAGCCAGTTGTGCTTGGTGACCGACATGGTGATGCCGGTGGTGTCGCACTCCTGGAAGGCGTCGGAGCCGATCGCGGTGCTGGGCACCTGGCCGGTGATGCAGACCATCGGGATCGAGTCCATGTACGCGTCGCACAGCGGCGTGACGATGTTGGTGGCCGCAGGGCCGCTCGTCACCATGGCGACACCGGGCCGACCGGTCGCGTGGGCGTAGCCCTCGGCCATGTGGCCCGCGCCCTGCTCGTGGCGCACGAGGATGTGGCGGATGGGCGAGTCGATGATCGGGTCGTACACCGGGAGGATGGCGCCGCCGGGCAGGCCGAACATCACCTCCACGCCTTCCATCTCGAGGCTCTTGATCAAGGCTTGGGCGCCGGTGAGCTTCATGGGCGGTCTCTTTCTCTGGAACTCGCAGCTCGGGAAATGAAACGACCTCCCGGCTGGGAGGTCGTGGGCGCACGCGCGAGCGTTGGGTCGGCGTGCGCTAGGTGATTACTACGAGGGTCGCGGGGCGAGGGGACATCAGCGCCGAGTGTAGACCATCGTGCCCGCCGCCGTCACGGCTCCGTCACTGCCCCTCGCTCGGCACCCGTGACCAGACGGGCGTACTTCGCGAGCACGCCAGAGGTGTACCGGGGCTGGGGCAGCTTCCAGTCGGTTCGGCGGCGCGCCAGCTCGCCCTCGTCGACGAGCAGGTCGATGGTCTGGGCCTCGGCGTCGATGACGACGCGGTCGCCGTCGCGAACGAACGCGATCGGCCCCCCGTCGACGGCCTCCGGCGCGACGTGGCCCACGCAGAAGCCGTGGGTGCCTCCCGAGAAGCGACCGTCGGTGACGAGCGCGGCATCGGCGCCACGGCCCGCGCCCTTCATCGCGCCGGTGACGGCCAGCATCTCCCGCATGCCCGGGCCGCCCTTCGGTCCCTCGAAGCGGATGACGACGACGTCACCGGGCTGGATGCGTCCGGCCATGATCTCGGTCATGGCCCCGTCCTCGCCGTCGAACACGCGCGCCCTGCCGTCGAAGCGCAGCTGGTCCATTCCGGCCACCTTGACGACGGCCCCCTTGGGCGCGAGCGAGCCCTGGAGCACGGCGATACCGCCCTGGGTGTGGATGGGATCGGTGAGGGGGCGCACGACCTCGCCGTCGGGCGCCGGTGGTGAGAGCACCCGCAGGTTCTCCTCCATGGTGCGACCCGTGACCGTGAGGCAGTCACCGTGCAGCAGGCCCGCGTCGAGCAACGCCGCGAGGACGACCTGCACCCCGCCTACGCGGTCGAGATCGACCATGTGGTACCGGCCGTGCGGCTTCATGTCGGCGATGTGTGGCACACGCGCCGCCACCCGGTTGAAGTCGTCGAGCTCCAGGTCGACGCGGGCCTCATGGGCGATGGCGAGCAGGTGGAGCACCGCGTTCGTCGAGCCACCGAGCGCCATGACGACCGCGATCGCGTTCTCGAAGGCCGGCTTCGTCATGATCTGGCGGGGACGGATGTTGGCTTCCAGCAGCCCGATCACCGCGCGGCCGCTCTCGAATGCGAGGTCGTCGCGACGAGGGTCGACCGCGGGCGCCGACGAGCTGCCCGGCAGGCTCATGCCGAGCGCCTCCGCCACCGACGCCATCGTGTTGGCCGTGAACATGCCCGCGCAGCTGCCCGCGGTCGGGCAGGCGTTGCGCTCGATGAGCGCCAGCTCGTCCGCGGTGAGCGCTCCCGCGGCATGGGCCCCCACCGCCTCGAACACGCTCACGATGTCGAGCGCCTCGCCGTGCGCGCCGCGACCGGGCAGGATCGATCCGCCGTAGAGGAACACGCTCGGGAGGTTGAGACGGGCCGCGGCCATCAGCATCCCGGGCAGCGACTTGTCGCAGCCCGCAAAGGTGACGAGCGCGTCGAAGCGCTCCGCGTGCATCATCGTCTCGACGGAGTCGGCGATCACCTCGCGGCTCACGAGCGACGCCCGCATGCCCTCGTGGCCCATAGAGATGCCGTCGGACACCGCGATCGTCATGAACTCGATCGGAAACCCGCCCGCGGCCCGCACACCCTCCTTGGCCCGCTTGGCCAGCCGGTCGAGGGTGAGGTTGCACGGCGTGACCTCGTTCCAGCTGCTGGCCACGCCGACTTGAGCCTTGCCCCAGTCGGCATCGGTCATGCCGATCGCCCGCAGCATCGCCCTCGCCGGCGCCCGCTCGGGCCCGTCGGTGACCTCGTGACTGCGCGGCTTCATCCCGTCACCCATGGCGAGAGGTTATCTGCGTCGCCGCGGGACCTACTCCGCCGCCCGCAGACGTAGGAGCGCGGTGACCGCGCCGCCGTCGGCCTTGTTCTGCGTGGCTCTCATCACCTGGCCCACGAAGAACCCGGTGACCTTGGCGTCGCCGGCCACGAACTTCGCCCATGCGTCGGGATTGGCGGCGATGACCTCGTCGACGACGCTCGCGAGCGCGTCGTCGTCCATCGACTCGAAGCCGTGCGCCTTGGCGATGTCGTCGGGAGCCGCACCCGTGGCCTGCACCTCGGCTAGGACGACCTTGGCCTGGGTCGCGGTGAGCGCGCCCTCGACCTGCATCGTCACCACGCGCGCGAACGTGACGGGGTCGAGCGGTTGCGCGATGTCGACGTTGTGCTCGGCGTGGGTGAGGGCGACGCGCGGGTCCGCGCCCGCCTCGATGGTGGCGAGCAGGAGCCCGTCGAGCTCCTTCTGCACGGCGACGGCGACGTCGGCGGGCCTCACGCCGGCGACGCCCGCGAGCGCGGCCCGGCGCGCCGCCGGCAGCGCCGGCAGCGAGGCGACGACGTCCGAGATCCACTCGTCGGTCGGCTCGAGGGGCACCAGGTCGGGCTCGGGGAAGTAGCGGTAGTCGTACGCCTCCTCCTTGGAGCGCATCGAATGCGTGCGACC
>Ga0066709_100002631_pt1 | contig 13235 bp, 14 predicted proteins | sample GraSoiAngelo_158_FD_79665 | JGI IMG/M metagenome (GOLD analysis project Ga0066709, IMG submission 79665) | Grasslands soil microbial communities from the Angelo Coastal Reserve, California, USA - 14_1009_16_30cm | ecosystem: Environmental > Terrestrial > Soil > Grasslands | place: USA... | reverse complement strand
GCGCGCGCGAAACCTCGTACGTAAAGTCGACGTGGCCGGGCGTATCGATCAGGTTGAGCTGATAGAACTCGCCGTCAGCCGCCCGATACTGCATGCGCACCGCCTTGGCTTTGATCGTGATGCCCTTCTCGCGCTCCAGGTCCATGGCGTCGAGCACCTGCGCCGTCATCTCGCGTTGCGCGAGCGTTCCGGTCCGTTCGAGCAGCCGGTCGGCGAGGGTGGACTTGCCGTGATCGATGTGGGCAATGATCACGAAGTTGCGGATATGCGCTTGCTGCACGGCTTCGGTCGAGAGGCTAACACGGTGTTAGTCTCAGCCATGCCTTCTCGGCAGTTCCGGGTTCCGCGTTCCGAGTTCCGGGTTGCGCGTTGCGCGTTGCGCGTTGCGCGTTGGTTTCCACTGGGGGTGGCGGTGGTGTTGCATGGCTGCGGGCCCGTGGCGCCGCCGGCCCCGACGCCGACGACCGCCCCTGCGCCGACACCCACGACCGTGCTTGCCGCGCCCACGCCGACGAGCTTCCCTGTCGCGGCGCCAACCGTTGCTCCAACGGCGACGGCTCCCTCGGCGGCCAGCTCGCGCGTCGAGGCGCTGAATGCGGCCAACACGGCGTTTCGCAGTGGCGATCTCGAACGCGCGGCGGGTCTGTACGACCGTGTTCTCAACACCCCGCCGACGGGCGAGTCTCCCGCTGCACGCTCGGCGATCGACGACCTGGCTGATTTTCGCGCGATGGTGGCGCTGCTGGCCAGTGGTCGCGAAGACGACGGCCACGCGCACCTGGATGCGCTGCAGAAGCGCGACGCGAATGCGCCCCTGGCTCGCCTCGGCAATCAGCTGTGGGACCAGTACGGCATGACCGGCCAGCTACGCGGAGCCTGCGCGCAGCTTCAGCCGCAGGTGGTCAGCCAGGCCGGACCGCAGCTAGCCACCCTTCAGGGGCTCGGCGTCACGATCGAAGCGAACACGCTGTGCAGCGTGCCGCAGGGTTAAACCGCGGAGATCGCCGCGGCGCGATCGAGCACCTCGACCGCGGCCTCGACCATGGGTGCGGTTGTCAGACTGTAGTTGACGACGCGTCCGTTCCGCCGCGCCGAGACGACCCCGGCCTCACGCAGGACATGCAGATGCTGGCTCGTCGCCGACTTGCTGCGACGGAGAATGGACGCCAGGTCGCCCACTGACAGCGGCCCGGCGCTCAAGGCGCGAACGATCTGAGTACGTGTTGGCTCACACATGACTTCGCGAAAAGGCTTGAGTGACTCGTCTGCGCCGCCGTCCAGAAGCACGTCATAAGCATCACTGAGCCGCTGTGTTGTTGCACGAGAACGCATGTGTTGTGTTGAAACGCATAGGCAAGCGGCATGCCAGAATAGCCGCACCGGCCATGACCCGCCACCGAGCGCTATTGCTCGAGGACGACCTCGCTCTGCGCGACCTGCTCCTGGAAGCGCTCGGCGGCGAAGGCTTCGAGGTGCACGCCTGCGACAGCTTCGAGCAGGTCCTCGAGGCGGCCGCCAGTGGCGCGGCCGATGTTGTGGTCGCCGACTTCTGGGGCGGCAGCCAGCGCACGCTGCCGGACAGTGACCGTCAGGAGATCCGCCAGCTGTGCTCGTATCTGCCCGTCGTGCTGCTGACCGGTCGCACGTGGGCAGCGGACACGACCGCCGAGGAGCTCGGCGCGCGCGCCCTGATCCGCAAACCGTTCGATCTCGACTACCTGCTGAAAATCGTCGAAACGACCGTCACCGAGCCTCAGTCGTAAGCACCGCGCCACCCGTTCAGGCGTACCCACACCACGTCCGAGAGCATCAGCAGCGTGTCGCGGATGGGTGCCACCCGGCTGTTCGACTTGTGTTCCCAGCGCAACGGCACGACCTGCACTGAGAAGCCGAGCCGGCGCGCCAGGTAGAGGACCTCCACATCGAAGCCGAAGCCGTCGATGCGCTGACGACGGAAGATCGCCCGCGCAGCGTCAGCCCGGAACGCCTTGAAGCCGCACTGTGAGTCCTCGATGCCCGGCACGGCCAGCGCCTGCACCACGCGATTGAACGCACGGCCCATCAGATGCCGATAGGCGGGTTCGCCGATGCGGCGCGCGCCGATGCCCTCGCGCGAGCCGATGACGATCGGCGTGCGGTCGTCGACGAGATCCACGAAGCGCGGCAGATCCTCCACCGACCACGACAGATCGGCGTCGGCGAACAGCACCACGTCCCCGTGCGCGGCCAGCGCGCCTGAACGGACCGCGCAGCCCTTGCCCCGCCGATCGGTGCGCAACAACCGCAAGGCAGGGAACTTGACGGACGCCTGCTGCACCACGGCTGAGGTTGCATCCTGCGAGCCGTTATCGACCACGACGACCTCGCAGTCGATCTGCTCACGGCAGATGTATGCCTCGAGCTCGGACAGCGTGTATGGCAGACGCGCTTGCTCGTTGTAGGCAGGGATGATCAGCGACAGCCTGGGGCTCACGAGAGCGCTCCAGGACTCAGCATGTCGTACAGCACGCGGTCCGATACACGTCGACGCCGCTGGACCGGCGGCCGGTCGGCCAGGTGCCGAGGTAAGCCGGCAAGACCAGTGACCTGGCCGCGCAGCGTGGCGCGCGCTGCTGAACCGCGCCACGCCGCCAGCGCCTCGCGGGCACGCGTGGCCTGATAACGCAGGATACCCGGCAGCATAGTAGGCACGAGACCACTCGGCAGATCTTTGGCGAGCAGACGAATCAGATTGCGGCCGTTGTAATACGACGCCAGTTTGCCGCCGCCGCTGGCGCTACCGCGGTGATACACGCGCGCCCGAGGCTGGTACAAGCAGCCCCAGCCGAGGAGTTGCGCTCGAAACGCGAGATCGACGTCCTCCAGGTACATGAAGAACGCTTCGTCGAGCAGCCCGACGTCGGCCAGCATAGCGCGGCGATACGCCGCTGCGCCGCCCATCGCGCCGAAGACCGCTTCGGGCTGATTCCAGCCTGGACCGTCGGGCTGGCCCACGCCGCGCTGCCTGGCGGCCCCGTCGCGACAGAACGCATCGCCCGCGCTGTTCAGCGTGCGGCCGTTCGCAAACAGCACCTTGCTGGCCACTGAGCCGAGTTCAGGGTGGTCTTGCAGGGTTTCGACACAGGTCGCAACCCAGTCGGGCTCGGCTCGCGCGTCATTGTTCAACAGGCACAGCACGTCGCCGCGCGCGGCGCGCAGTCCCGCGTTGACGTTGCCTGCAAAGCCGCCATTTCGCCTCAGACGCAACACCCGAACGTTCGGGTACCGGTTGTCGAGCAGGGCCACGGTGCCGTCGGTGGAGGCGCCATCCGCCAGGATGACCTCTACGCGTGGATAGGTCTGGCTGACGAGCGAGTCCAGGCAGTCGGGCAGAAGGTGCGCCCCGTTCAGGCTCGGCACGATCACCGAGGCGAGTGGCGCCACCACACCAGGGCTTCCCCGACCAGGAAGAGTGAGCCGGTTACGAGCACCATGTCGTCGCGTCCCGCCGCGGCCGTGGCTGCCTCGAACGCGCTCGAAGCGTCTTCGCGGATGGCGACCTCGGCGCGAGGCGCCACCGAACGCACCAGCGGCTCGAGCGCCATCGGCAGAGCGGCGCGCTCGTGCTTGGAGCGCGTCAGGTAGATCTTGCTGGCGTGTGGCGCCAGCGCTCCGACGACGCCGCGTGCGTCTTTGCCCTCGCTCAGACCAAGAACGAGGATCAAGCGCTCGTAGTCGAAGTCGAAGTCTCGCTGCAGGGCTCGCCACACTGCCTCCGCCGAGGCGGCGTTGTGCGCGCCGTCCACGACGACGAGCGGTCTGTCCGACAGGACCTGCAAGCGGCCAGGCCAATCGATCGTCCGCAGGCCCTCCCGCACGGCGCCTGGCGCAATGCGAAAGGTCCCACCCAGTGCGTGCAACGCCGCCACCGTGGTCGTCGCGTTGTCACGCTGATGGTCGCCCATCAGACCAACGTCCGTTTCGAGCACATCGAAATCACGGTACGTCGATTCGATGCGGATCACGTCGCGCGTCTGTCGCGACCAATGCCACTCGCGACCGACCTCCTCGAGGTGCGCGCCCACCGATTCCGCCTCGCGCTCGACGACCTTCCTTGCTTCATCGGGCTGAGGCGCTGCGATGGCCGGCCGGCCGCTGCGCAGGATGCCCGCCTTGTGCCAGGCGATCGACTCGAGCGTGTTGCCAAGCGTCGCGGTGTGGTCGTAGCTGATCGGCGTGATCACCGACACGAGTGGGTCGGCCAGGTTCGTCGCGTCGAAGCGACCGCCAGTGCCCACCTCCAGCACGCCAAGGTCGACGCGCTCCCGCGCGAAGTACAGCAGCGCGAACGCCGTGCCGACTTCAAACGTGGTGGGTTGGCCCAGCCGTGGCGAAAGCCGGTCCACGGCGTCGCGGATCGGCTCAGCCAGGGCGATAACGGCCTGGGTCGAGATGGGCCGGGCGTCGATGCACGTGCGTTCCCGCCAGTTGACCAGGTGCGGCGACGTATAACGGCCAGCGCGCAGCCCGGCGGCCTGCACGCATGCGCTGATCATGGCGACCGTACTGCCCTTGCCTTTGGTGCCCGCGACGAGCACGCACGGGAAGCTTGTCTCGGGTTGTCCCAGCGCCAGGAGCAGCGCACGCATGCGGTCGAGCTTGGCAGCGCGTTGGGCGGCCATCTGGTCCTGCGTCCGCGGACGCTCCGAGAAGGACCACACCCAGTCGAGAACGGCCCGATAGCGCGAATCGGGTTCGGCGGCATCCAGTGGTAGACTGCTGAGACTACCCTGGGAGGCGCGCTGCTGCTTGGCTACCTCCACACGCAAGCGCTACCTGTTGGTTGGCAATGGTGCCTCTGGCACATACGCCGCCGAAACGATACGCAAGACAGACACCGAGGGAGAGATCACCCTCGTCACTAACGAGCCATACCCTCTCTATAACCGGGTTGCTCTACCGCCGTTCCTGCGCGACGAGGCCAAACGCGAAAAGGTCTTTCTTCGGACGCCGGAACAGCACCAGCAGAAGGGTATCAAGCTCCTGGTCAACACAACCATCACCTCGCTCGACACGCAGGAGCGCGTGGCCACTTCGGCGGACGATCAGGTCTTTCCATACGACAGGTTGCTGATCGCCACCGGCGGCCGTCCCAATCCTCTGCCCGTGCCGGGTGCAACGCCCGACGTGCAGGGCATCTACAACTTTCAGTACTGGGACGACGCGACGGCCATCCGCGAGCGCATCAACACGGCCAAGCACGCAGTGGTGGTCGGCGGCAGCTACATCGCCTACGAGCTCGCCGAGGCTTACCGCCACCACAAGCTCGGGGTGACCTGGCTCATCCGCGGCCCGCGCTTCTTGCGGCGTGTCCTCGACGAGGACGGCGGCGCGCTGGTCGACGATATCGCGCGCGCCGCGGGTGTGGACATCCAGTACGGCGCCGAGGTGGCGGAGGTGCACAGCAAGGACGGGCAGGTCTGCGGCGTCACCACCACGAAAGGCCAGTTCATCCAGTGCGACACGATCGGCGTCGGCCTGGGCGTCAAGATGAACGTCGACTTCCTCAAGGACACGACGATCACGGTGCGCGGCGGCGTGGTCACCAACGAATACCTCGAGACCAACGTGGCCGACGTGTATGCCGCGGGCGACGTGGCGGAATTCTTCGACGTCTCGATCGGCCTGCACAACCAGATGGGCACGTGGAACAACAGCGTCAGCCACGGGCGCATCGCTGGGGCCAACATGCTCGGCGAGCGCAAGTTCTACAACGACGTGCCGATGTACTCGACTGGTCTGTTCGACTCGCGTATTCGCGTGATGGGCCAGACGCCCGAGAACGTGCCGGACCTGGAGAGCTGGGAGCACCTCGACGCGCCGAACCGCAACTACCAGCGGCTGTTCTTCAAGAGTGGTCGCCTGGTGGGCGGCTGTCTGATCGGTGACATCAAGATGCAAACGCGCATCATTCAGATGATCCAGGCGCGCCAGGTCACGCCCGAATCCGAGCGAGGCAAGCTACTCGCCGCCTGATGACCGCCCGCCTGCTCGAGGGCCGGCCGGTCGCCGATGCCATCTGGCGTGACGTCGAGCAGCGGGCGGTGGCATTCTCCTCGACCGCTGGTCGTCCGCCGATGCTCGGGCTGGTAGCCGGTCCCGACGAGTCAGCCGCGGCGTACGCCCGGCAGGTCGAACGCCAGTTCGGGCGGCACGGCCTGCGGGTCGCCCGCCCGTCGGCCGCGACGCTCGACTTCGCGGGCGAAGTCCGCGCGTTCAGCCGCGACCCCACCATAGACGGCGTGTTGCTGCTCACCCCATTGCCTGAGGGCGTCGATCCCGAGGCGGTGGCGCTCGCGATCGATCCGAGCAAGGACGTGGACGGGCAACACCCACACAACCTCGGACGATTGGCACAGCGCCGATCGGCCTTCGCGCCGGCCACCGCCCTGGGCGGGATACGCCTCCTGCAGCACTACGCCGTTGCGCTGCGCGGCGCGCACGCCGTCGTCGTCGGTCGCAGCCCCGTGGTGGGCATGCCGATGGCGCTGTTGCTCATCGACGCCGACGCCACGGTGAGCGTGTGTCACTCGCGCACCCAGCATCTGGCCGAGGTGACCCGCCAGGCCGACGTGCTCTGCGTGGCCATTGGCCGACCGCACCTGATCGGACCCGAGCACATCAAGCCAGGCGCGGTCGTGGTCGACTTCGGCACCAACCCGATGCCCGACGGCGCCGTGGTGGGCGACGTCCAGGCCGACGCGGTGCGCGCGGTGGCAGGCGCGCTGACGCCGGTGCCAGGCGGCACGGGTCCAATCACCGTCGCCGTGCTGGCCCAACAAACGCTGAGCGCCGCCGAGCTCCATCTCCATGAACGCTAGGGCGCGGGCACACGTGTGGCTTTCGGGCCGCGTGCAGGGCGTAGGTTTCCGCTTCGCGACGGCCGACGAGGCACGCTACCGCGGCCTTGCGGGCTGGGTGCGCAATCTTGACTCGGGCCGCGTCGAGGCGGTGTTCGAGGGCCCGCGCTCGCGGGTGGAGGAGATGCTGCGCTGGGCTCGGGAGGGGCCGCCCGGTTCGTACGTGAGGGACGTGCGCGTCGATTGGGACGAGCCGCCGGAGCAGCTCCAGAGCTTCGAGATCCGCCACACCGGTCTGGACTGAGCCTGGACCGAAAATTGCATTAACGTCGTCCCCAATTCGATTGTGGGGAGGCGTTTAACACATGCGTTTGAAGGAACTTCGGGGACTCCCCGTCATCGATCCGACCGCGGCGCGCAAAGTCGGGACGGTGAGCGACTACCAGGTCGACCCGGCGTCCGGACGCCTGGCTGCGCTGGACATCGACGCGGTGAAAAATGGGGGCACGGAGCGAATCATGGCCCAGCGCATCCGCCGCGTAGGCGGGAGCGCGGTGATTCTCACGGCCCGCGGCGGCTCCATGCCCGGGCCGGTCCCGGAGATCAACGAAGACTGGCTCGACGTCTCGACGCTCACCGCTCTGGAGGTTATGGGCGACGATGGCAACCTGATCGGTCGGCTGATCGACGCAACGTTCGACCAGGACACCCTGGAGGTCGACGCCTACCTGTTGCGCTCGACGTTTTTCCAGCGCCTGTTCGGAAGCCGTGGCCGCATCCAGCCGCCAAAGGTTCACGCGTGCAGTCGTGAGCTGATGATTGTCAACACCGGCCGGGTGAAGGAGTTGCCGGCCGTGCCGCTCAGCGCGGATTCACCCACCATCAGCCTGCGGCTGCCGCTCAAGGACGAAGACCGCCTGGCCGCACCCGCCTACGACCAGGTCAACGACGGCAAGCCCGTCGCGCAACGTAGCTAAGGGTTACGTCGCGTCCGATACGATTAGGGTCTATGGCCCTATCGGTACCTTCGTCGGCATCCTTCCAGCAAACGACGCTCGACAACGGGCTTCGCGTAATCCTGCGCGAAGTCCGCGAGCGTCCGCTTGTCGGCGTGTGGATGTGGTACCGCGTCGGCGGCCGCAACGAGTTGCCGGGAACGACGGGCGTCTCGCACTGGGTCGAGCACATGCTGTTCAAGGGCGGCAAGCGCTTTGGCAAAGGCGAAATCACCAAGGAGATCTCCCGCCGTGGTGGGGCACTGAATGCCTTCACCTGGATCGATTGCACCGCCTACTTCGAGACCCTGCCTTCCTCTGAAATCGACCTGGCCCTGGCGATCGAGTCGGATCGCATCTACGACACGCGCATCGAGCCTGACGAGGCCGAGGCCGAGCGCACGGTGGTCATCAGCGAACGTGAGGGCAGCGAAAACTTCCCGGAGTTCTGGCTCCGCGAAGAGGTCCAGTCGGTCGCCTGGCGCGAGCACCCGTACCGCCTGGGCGTCATCGGCCCCAAGAGCGATCTGCGGGCGATGTCCCGCGAGAACCTGTACGACCACTACAAGCGCTTCTACATGACCAACAACGCCACGCTGGTCATGGTCGGCGACTTCGCCGCACCCGAGCTGCTTGACAAGATCCGCGCCGAGTTTGACAAGCATCCGCGTGGACCCGACCCGTCCCCCTTGAACATCGAGGAGCAGCCGCAAACCGGCGAACGGCGGGTGCTGGTGCGACGGCCCGGTCCGACACATTACGTCATGCTGGCGTACCACGCGCCGGAGGCCAGCCACGCCGACGCGGCGCCGATGGTCGTGCTCAGCTCGGTGCTGGGCGGCGCGTCGAGCCCGATCGCCTGGGGCGGCGCGCGCGGCCTTGGGCGCAGCTCGCGGCTGTACCGCGCGTTGGTCGACGGCGAGATCGCGACGTCGGTCTCGGCCAGCTTCGAGCTCACGCTCGACCCCTACCTCTTCGCCGTCGACGCCACCCTGCGCAACGGGGTCGAACCAACGCGGGCCGAGGCCACCATTTTGCACGAGCTCGAGCGCATTCAACATGAAGGCGTACGCGAGGAGGAGCTGGCGCGGACCAAACGCCAGCTGCATGCCCAGGTGGTCTACTCACTGGAAGGGGTCACCAACCAGGGCTTCGCGTTGGGGTTCATGGACCTCGTCGCGCGCGATCCGGCTGCATGGCAGACTTTTCCGGAGGCCCTGCAGCAAGTCACGGCCGAGGACATTCAGCGGGTGGCGAAAACATACCTGGTCGAGAACCAGCGCACGGCGGGTTGGTTCATCCCTGACAACAACCAGCAGGTGGCAAGCTGATGGCGACCGCCGCGGGCAGCGCGCTGCGGCCCGAGCGGGTCCCGTTCAACAACGGGCTCGTGCTCCTCCACAACCGCGCGGCCGCCAACCCGTCGGTCGTGGTGCGCGCGCTGGTACGGGCCGGGTCGAGCCGCGAATCGCCTGGCGAACACGGCCTTGCGGGGCTCACCGGACGCATGCTGCGCCAGGGCACCCAGAACATCAACAAAGCGGCGCTTGCCGAAGAGCTCGACGGCCTGGGCGCCGGGCTGTCGGTCGACATGGGCTACGCGCTGGTGTCGGTGTCGATCAAGTGCCTGAGCGGTGATTTTTCTCGGGCGATGGAGATCCTGGGCGAGCTGCTGCGCCGCCCGATCTTCCCAGCCGACGAGCTCGAACGGCTCAGAGGACAGGTGCTCACCGAGCTGAAAGAGCTGGAAGACAATACGCGCGTGGTCTCGGAGCGCACGTGGCGTGAGCTGGCGTATCCCGCGACTCATCCCTACCATCGCCTGACCGTCGGCAGCGCGGAAACGGTCGGCTCGGCCAGCCGCGAGAGCCTGCACGCCTTTCATAGCGCCTGGTACGGGCCGAATCAGACCACGCTCATGGTGGTCGGCGACGTAACCCTGGATGACGCGACCGCCGCGGCCACGCGTATGTTCGTCGACTGGCCCGGTGCGCGCAGCGAGCGCGTCGAGTCAGCCCTGCCCGCCACCGATCCGCCCGAGCGGCAGCTGCGGGACGTGCCGATGGTCGGCAAGACCCAGGCCGACGTCACCATCGGTCTGCCAACCCTCGATCGCTCGTCGACCGACTACTACGCGCTGAACTTCGCCAACCACATCCTCGGCCGCATCTACTTCATGGGTCGCTTCGGCGAAAAAGTGCGCGACGAGCAGGGCCTCGCGTACTACGCCTATTCCGAGCTGCATGCCAGCTACGGACGCGGCGCGTGGCTCATCCGCGCGGGCGTGAACCCGCGCAACCTGGATAAGGCGTTCGGCAGCATCGACACCGAGATCAATCGCTTCCTGGCCGATGGGCCGACGCCGGCCGAGCAAGACGACGGCGTCAGCAGCCTGCTCGGCAGCCTGCCGCGCCAGCTGGAGACCAACGAAGGCGCGGCAGCCGTGATGGGCGAGATCGAGCTGTACGACCTGGGGCTCGATTACCTCGAGCGGTACCCGGACATCGTGCGGGCGCTGACCCGCGAGCAGGTGACCGAGGTCGCGCGGCGCTGGATCCAGCCAGAGCACATGGTCTCGGCCATCGCCGGACCACCGCGGCCCTGAGACCCGAACGAACAGGACCTCGCGGCCCTGGTCTGCCAACGATCGTCAGTCACGCAGAGGGAAACTCTTCTGCTTCCGACAGCCGGCCGGGAGCGAGCGAAGCGAGCGGGCGAGTCGGTGCCAAACCTACAGCAGAGGAGAGCCTGGCTCTACGAGGAGTATGCCTCGAGCGCAGCGTCGAGCTGGAAAGCGTCCGCCTGCGGCTGCGTGACTGGCCGGGGCTCAACGGGCCGCTGGTCCATGTGCCAGATCCATTTTCGACGAGCGACGGCGTGGTCAGCAGACTGGCTTTCTGGCTGACACCTCGCTACCGCGTCGTCAGCGTGGCGCCGCGCGGCGATAGCCCGTACCAGGTGGACGCTGTCGATCTGGTCGGAGTGTTACGTCAATTTGGCTTCGCCTCGCCCGTGCTGATCGGCGAGCGTCGCGGGTGTGTGGTGGCGACGGTCGCCGCGGCCTGGTACCCAGATCGGCTCGCCGGCCTCATCCTGGTGGACGCCGAATCCGATCCGCCGCCAGGCGAGAGCATCGAAGCGCGCGCGCTGCGCGACTGCCCGCCCGACTGGCCCCGACTCCGCCGCGCCATCACGTGCCCGCTGGCCGAGATGTCTTCCTCGGCCACGTCGTTCGCCGCCGAGGTCGATGCGTTCCTCGATGGCCTGAAAGCCACGCTACCATAGGGCCGTGCGGCTCGAGCCCGTGCTGGCTGCGCTGGTGACGCTCATCGGCATCGGGCTGACCTCGTTCGGCGTGTTCACCCACAACGGCCCAGCCATCGCCCCCGGCGCATTCCTGGCCCTCGTCGGCGGCGGCTGGCTCGGCAACTCGCTGGCACGCCGCGCGCACCTGGAAGGGCGCTAGGAAGGCGGCATAAACCTCGATGATGACGATACGTGTGCCTGCCGACTGCGTCGTGTGCCGAAAAGCGGCTTGTCGGCCGAACTTCTAGGCATGCCAACGCGCCAGATCGGCTGGAACGTGAGCGAGGTGGCCTTCGCCGCCATGTACCTGCTGGTCGCCGTCCAGGCGCTGGTGCTCGCGTACGGCTTCACGCGACGCTACCTGACGTGGCGCCGCGGCCGCCCGTACGGGCCGATCGACCAGGTCGGCGAGCGGTTGCGCCAGGCACTTGCCGTCGCATTCGTTCACCGCCGTCTGATACGGCCCGGCTACGTCTACGCCGGGCTGATGCACCTGTTCATCTTCTGGGGCTTCGTGGTCCTGTTTATCGGCACGCTCATCGTGCTTTTAGAGGCGGACATCGCGCGTCCCTACTTCGGTTTCAGCTTCTATCAGGGCGCGTTCTACGTCGTTTACAAGCTGGTTATCAACCTCTTCGGTCTGCTGTTTCTGATCGGCCTGTTGATGGCCGTCTACCGCCGCTATCTTCAGAAGCTGCCGAAGTTCAGGCGCTCACTCTCCGACGACGCGATCGTGCTCGGCATCCTGCTGTTCCTGGGCCTCACCGGGTTTCTGCTCGAAGCGCTGCGTCTATCAGCCACGCGCGACGAAGCCGCGCCGATCCACTGGGTCGCGTATCCACTTTCGCTGGCCCTGAACGGGGTCGATCCGTCGATTCTGGCCGGCGCGCACGCGGTGACGTGGTGGTCGCACATGCTGGCCAATACGGCGCTGCTGGTGTACGTCCCCGTCTCGAAGCTGGCGCACATCGTCACTGGCCCGACGAACGTCTTCCTGCGCGCTACTGACGCCCGAGCAGCGCTTCCGCTGATCAAAAATATCGAGGAACAAGAGCACTTCGGCGTCGCCAAACTGGACGACTTCAACTGGAAACAGCTGGTCAACTTCGATGCGTGTATGCGTTGCGGCCGCTGCCTCGACTTCTGTCCGACTTTCAACACCGGCAAACCGTTGAAGCCGAGGCAGCTGATCGTCGAGGTCGGCGCGTATATGAACCGACGCGCGGGTCTCTTCGCCGGCCCCGCCGGGCCACGTATCAGCGAGGCGGGTGTTCGGGGCAGCGAGCTGACCTCGCCGGATGAGCCGAGTCTGGCCCAGGTTGCGCTCGCCGCCGACCTGATCGGGGACGTCGTCTCCGAAGACGAGCTGTGGGACTGCACCACGTGTCGAGCGTGCATGGAGCAGTGCCCGGTGCGCATCGAGCACGTGCCGTTGATCGTCGAGATGCGCCGCAATCTCGTGCTCGAGCAGAGCCGCTTCCCGCAGGAGCTGGTGCTGCTGTTCAACAACCTGGAGCGCAACGGCAACCCGTACTCGTTTCCAGCCAGCTCACGCGCTGACTGGGCAGCCGCCGCGGGCGTCCAGGAGCTCTCTGCCGTGGCTGACCCGAGCGAGCTGGAGGTCATCTACTGGGTTGGCTGCATGTCGTCGTTCGACGCGCGCAACCAGCGCGTCGCGACAGCCCTGGCGAAGATCCTCACCGCCGCCGGCGTAAAGTTCGCCATCCTCGGCAAGGAGGAGAGCTGCAGCGGCGACCCGGCCCGCCGAGCTGGCAACGAATACCTGTACCAGATCCTGGCGCAGACCAATATCGAACGCCTGAATCAGTATCAACCGAAGCGGGTGGTGGCCAGCTGCCCACACTGCTTCAACACGCTCAAAAACGAGTACCCGCAGCTCGGCGGCACGTTCGAGGTAGTCCACCACAGCCAGCTCATCCAGGAGCTGATCGACTCGGGTCGGCTGCGCGTGGCGCCCGAGGCTGTGCGAGATGGACGCATGGCGTATCACGACCCGTGTTATCTCGGTCGCTACAACCAGGTCTACGATGCGCCGCGCGAGGTCATGAACCGCGTCGAGGGCGGCTTCGTCGAG
>Ga0066709_100002630_pt1 | contig 13235 bp, 16 predicted proteins | sample GraSoiAngelo_158_FD_79665 | JGI IMG/M metagenome (GOLD analysis project Ga0066709, IMG submission 79665) | Grasslands soil microbial communities from the Angelo Coastal Reserve, California, USA - 14_1009_16_30cm | ecosystem: Environmental > Terrestrial > Soil > Grasslands | place: USA... | reverse complement strand
TTCGTTGCAACGCTCGTCATGCTCGTGTTTCTTTGGCTCATGTTAGGAGTGCGTCGCCCTACTCCTACTCGCGTTTTCGTAGAATTTCATCCTGGAACTCACACCAGCGGCCTTTTCAGGTCCGTATGGTCGGATTCTCACATGGACGAAGGACGAGGTTGAGGGATATGCCTGAGTACCTTCTTGAGATAGATCAATCCAGCTTCCACCAATACTATCAAGAGAATTCCGAAGCCGGGGTCTTTGCTCTACAACTACCTAACGGCCGTGTTCCTCTTTCTTGGGATTCTGATCAGCGTTCCCTTCTTTATGGCCGCAGATTGGGCTAAGGATGGTCAGGAATTTGACGAGTCTCAGTGGAAGAAGAAACAGCGTGTCCCTAGTATCTTCAACCCAGAGTTCGTTGTGAGGGACTGAATTAGCGGCTTCGCTGGAATGAGGTCAGTTTTCGAATTAGCCTGTTACGTCGATAATTACGAAGAGTTCCCCGGATTTGTACCGCTTCAAATGTGAGAGTAATCGCCAAGAGCACGAATCCTATGAAAACCCAGTTGAATAGTGAAAGTGACGACTTCATGTTCAACCACTCAGCCATTGCCATTAGCAGACCGAGAAGGTAGGTTATTTCTCCTTTCGAAGGCATTATCCATGATGTCATGACTCGATCTCGTGTGGACGTTTCCTTTCAAGTTTTCCTGATGTCGAAGAAATCACGAAGAGGACCCCGATACATGGCTTCCAGTTCGAAGAAGAAGTTGAGAGAATACTTAGTGACATCGTCAAGCAACGGAAGGGCGACATGTTGGAATCGACTGCCACCGCCACTGGTAAGGTGACGAGGAGCAAGAAAGGAGACTTCGTCTTACGATTCCATGAGAAACCTGAAGCGGCTCTAGTCATTGAGGCCAAAGACGAAGCCGTCTGTCACTCCCCGAGATCCAGCGGACCCTCAAAGAAGCAATGGAGAACCGCGCCGCCGCCTATGGCATCCTCCTGTCGAAGACCATTGAGGCACTCCCAAGCTCCGTGGGCTGGTTCAACGAGTATCCCGAGAACCAACTAGTCATAGCGCTGGGAGAATCAGGTTCAGACGAGTTGAAGGAAAAGATTCTCAACATCGCCATAACATGGGCCCACTTCAAGATACTCCTGCAAACCGCCAAGACAGGAACCCTAGATGTGACTCGAATAGCTGCCGAGGTTGAGAAGGCAGAGACGATCATCGGACGCTTCAAAGAAATCCTGACGCAGTGCACAAACCTAGACAAAGCTTCTCTGGCAATACGAGGAGTCTGTGACGAGATCAAACGGGACCTTCATACAGAACTCTCGGCGATCTCAGCACTGGTACACGCTCCAACCACCTGAGAGCTTGGTCTTCACCGTGACAAACCGGGTCTTGGACGTAACCCCGATTCTTTTCGCTCTAGCCGTCTGAAATGAACACTAGCATTATCGCCTGAAACTTCTTGGCCTCTGGGGGACGCCTGATGTCATTCCGTCTTGAGACTCGCTAGGCGTTTCTTGATCTCCCGGTCATCGGTGCTGGGCGGAAGTCAGCCCATAGCATAGTCGAAGTGAAGATCGGCGCAAGAACCAGGTGAGCTTTGTCCTGGTTCAGGATTGCCTTTGAGAAAGCTATGTTTTCGTTAAGTGTCGAGGGAGAAACCGCTCAAACAAACAGAGTCTGGTTCTTCGCTGCGACACTGAACGGATCGGTCTCGCGAATAGCGCAGGGAAGGATTCAGTCGCTGGAAAGGGGTCCCAGTAACAATTCCCAAGTCTCGCTTGAGGGGTTGGGGGGCTGTGAAGCCTCGCGTGGCATCTACGGGGGCCGCCCAGTCATGACAAAGACGGGCTGGCAGGTACATAACCGCTGGCTAACTCGCCTTGCTAAAACCGGATAGCCCGCGGTATATCTACGATGAGGGCTCACTGTAATGGCTCAAAACGCAAAGGTTTCAGATGGCAAGCCCGAAATCGGGTTCGTTTTTGGCTAGAACCTTAGCAGAAGCTTGTCAAATTCGTGAGAAAACGGTCGGACTCCCCTTGTTGAACGAAGACTTTCTTCATAGAAGTAATAGTTGACTGTGGCGTATCCGTGGATCTCCTCGCTGGCAGGTCCATGCTCGAATGTGGTTGACAGATGAATCGGAGGAGCAACCGCCCCAGTGCTGGGGTCGACGTCTGCGCCGGCATGAACAGCGAGAGTTTCGATCTTCATGCTGATCTACGACATAGTCTCTCTAAAAAGGCCCTGACGGCAGACTTTATGCGCTTTCCGAGAGGAAGCGCTTGCGAGGAAACAAAATGGCCAAACTGGATTGGGTGCAGCCACACCTGGCGATAGGACCCAGGCCGAACGATGAGCTGGACTGGCATACCCTCAAGGAAGATGGGATCACGATGATCATCGATTTGAACGACGACTCCCTTGAGGCAAGGAAGTCTATGGAGTCGGGAATTCAGCACAAAGGCCTAATGATAGATGATCCACCGAGTAGTCCAGAATGTCTTGTATCATCATTCGGCCAAACCGTCAAATGGATAGAAGATGAGCGTAAGGCAGGAGGCAGGATCTACCTTCACTGCACCGCGGGCCAGCAGCGAAGCCCAACATTTGCCATGGCTTATCTAATGGCTAGCGGTGAGTCCAGGCAGCAGGCCGAGAGGGTAGTGAAGGAGGCTCGTCTTGGAGTATGGGCTGGACCAGTTAGAATCGACCTGTGGAGACAGGCTCTGGACATTTGGGCCCGTGAGCTGTCGAAAGCGGGGCCGTAGGACCTGAGAATGGTCACAACTGGTCTTGTCGTCGCTGAGGAAATATGTTGAGAACCTCAAACTGGTAGCCCGCGCCAAATGTCCTCCAAGGAGGTCGTGGTCTGTCATCGAGGAATAAAATCACGAAAGATGCCTGAATAAGTTGCCCATTTTTCAAGCTCTGTCATAGGGAGACAGCCGAGCACAACTATTCAGGTGAAGAACGAGGTTGGTGCGATCACCAGGACCAAAGCTGAACCTTTGACTTTCTATGAACTTGCGGGGGATAGCACATCATGCTCAAATATTCGTTACCCCGTTAGCCAGATTTGATGACACAGGTTCCGGAAACCGAGATCAGGAAGGCTGTAAAAGAAAGATACGCCAGACTCGCAACTCGCGAGGGTAGCAGTTGCTGTTCTCCGTCAAGAACCGAAGACTTGGGTGTTCCAACTGAAGCCGCATCAATCAGTGATGGCAGCGGAGAGCCACTCGAACTCATCAATCCAAAAGAAGGAGACACTGTGTTGGATCTGGGAAGCGGAGGAGGAGTTGATGTCTTTCATGCTTCACGTTTAGTCGGTACTACAGGCAAGGTCATCGGCGTTGATGCTACTCCAGAAATGATCTGGAGGGCGCGAGACACTGCCCAAAAACACGGTTACACTAACGTAGAATTTCGTCTGGGGAAAATAGAGCACCTCCCCGTCGAATCGAACAGTATCGATTATGTAATTTCCAACTGCGTTATCAACCTCGCTCCTGACAAAGGTCTTGTATTACAGGAGGCGTACCGGGTGTTGAAACCAAGGGGCAAGCTTGCAGTCTCCGATATTGCCCTTGAACACGGTGTTGAAGTCGAACGAGACCTTGATAATTGGTGCGCTTGTGAAGGTGGTGCGATTACAGTCTCGAAATACAAGGAACTTTTGACTTCATCAGGGTTTCAGGATATTGAGACAAAGCCGACTTCGAGGGATGGGCATTGTGTTTCTCATCACGATATCTACGTAACTGCAACGAAACCTGCTTAGGCAAAGCCCGAGTCTAGTAAAATCGCCACCGTTATCTCAGTTCTGAGGATTTTTTGTCGGGCATAATAGTGTAGTCTTCTCCCTTTGCTTCTCTAATTCTCTCAGGAACTTCTCTTTTGCATCTGGAACCAAGAGAAAGTAAGCGAGAGTCATCCTGAAGAGAAGATTTTGTCAAACCTTTGATTTCTCCTCTCCTAACTCACTGGAAAAACAGCTCAGAAACGCTTGATGAGATAGAACTTCGTGTTTGAGTTCTTTCAGGGCTTGAGTTATGTTCTCATAGGAATTCCGTGCCAAAGGCTTAGCTCGATTAAGAGGAAGCCTTTTTCCAGATAACCTCTTTGCCCGCTTCCTTTTTGCACATTTTGGGCCGAGAAAGACTATCCTTTGTTAGGCATCAATAAATATCGGATTTCACCGACAAGTCTCGGGATTGAGCTGCGGTGGTAGAGACAATAGAGATGGAAGGCACCTCTTTCAAGGTCAGCCACATCTGGTTGTACGTAAAAGACACGCAGAAATCTATTCAGTTTTACCGAGATATTATTGGCTTCAAGGTCGTTGAAATGTTCCCGGACGGTGCTCTGCTGAAGGCTGGAGAAATCCTGATTGGAGTCCACCGAGAAGAGGACGATAGAAAGAGCCTGCCAGGCGGAACCTCAGTCATCATCTACACGCAGAATATTCAGAAAGGCTATGACATACTTCGGCAAAGAGGAGTAACCTTTCTTACACCCATCGAAAAGGAACCGTACGGATTAATAGCCAGTTTCAAAGACCCTGATGGATACCTCCTAGAACTTTGGCAACCCTCATAGTTGTCCATTGAAACTGCACTTTCTTCAGGTAGGAAACTTACGGCGAGAAGAGATACCTACTTCGGCTGTCTCTTCCAGTCCGTCTTGGAGGAAATACTATGCGATTGATTGTTCTGAATGTATGGGGCGGTAGCAGGCTTGACGAACTAGCGGATTTTGTAAGACTAGAATCGAGTACCACGGAAATCTTCTGTTTTCAGGAGGTGTTGGATCGTAATATGGACGTGATAGACTATCCACTCCAGTACAAAGGCGGAACATTCAAGAGGCTCGAAGAGGAGCTCCGTACGTTCCACCCCTACTTGACCGAACCGTAGACTTCCTTTGGTGAGCGCCTCGCAACATTCGTAGGAAGTGATATTCAAGTGTTGGAAAACCATTGGAAGATATTGGTTCCCCAACAAGAAACCGACGACCACTCTATAGGCTCGAACCTTCAGTATTCTAGGCTAAGGAGTAAAGACAGCGATTTTCTCATAGCGAACGTCCACGGCTTCTGGCTCAAAGGAAACAACAGAGACACGGAAGAAAGAGTAACCCAGTCGAAGAAAATTGTCAGTCTGCTCTCCCGGTTCAACGAGCCGAAGATACTCTGTGGAGACTTCAACTTGGCACCCCATACGAGGAGTATAGGGATGCTTGAAGACCACATGAGCAATCTTACAAGAAGTATTCGATAGGAACCACAAGAAGCGTGTTAGCTGAGAAGAGCAAGGGCCGGATAGTTGATTACATGTTTGTCTCGTCCGGGGTGGATGTAAGGGATTTCAGAACCGCGGACAGTAGGGCATCGGACCATCTGGCCTTGCAACTTGACTTCCGGATTGTCTGAGAGAGCAATGCTGTGGCGAAGAATTTCGTCTCCTAGCTCTGGGCTTTCTCAGCTACGCATGCGTCGAGGATCTTCCACTCCTTCTTTCCAGCATCCAGGCTTGCCATCCCCCCTATCGGAATAACAGTGTTTGGGCAGTTATGTCCAAATTCGTTCACCTTCAGAATTGGAAAGTCATAATCACTAGTTACGTTGAGTAAGACATCCTCCATCTGAATCTGCTTCGTCCTAGAGCTCTGCAGACTGTGTATGTAGCCTACAATAACGCCCCTTAACTTGTCGAACACGCCCATCTGCTCCATCTGCGTAAAGTATTCGTCACACATCCCGGGTGTGAGCGTGAATGATTCGATGAACATGATGGAGTCAGTGAAGTCTGGAAAATAGGGCGTTCCCGCCGAAACGGCAAGACAGCCAAGGTTCCCTCCTACCAGTCTCCCCTTTGCCCTTCCGTCTCTCACTGTTCGCCACTCAGACTCTCTACGGACGTTGCCGATTCTGCTTCTCATGAGTCGATCCAAGAATTCGCTGATGTCGTAATGATAGGGTCCGCTTCTTCCGAAACACCAGACAAGGTTGGGGCCGTGGAAGGTGATGAGGCCTGTTTTCATATGGATGGCGTTTAGGAGGAAGGTGAAGTCGCTGAGCCCTAGAACTATTTTCGGGTTTCGTCTTATCAGCTTGTAATCGAGGAGGGGGAGAAGAGAGTTTCCGGTCTCGCCTCCCGCGGTATCGATGATGGCTTTGATGCCTGGGTTCGCGAACATCGAGTTGATGTCTTCAGCCCTTTCTCGGGAGGATCCGGCCGAATAGTCGCGAGTTTTGAGGGCACTTTTTCCCAGCAAGACCTTGAAGCCGAGGCTCTTGAGAACCTTAATGCCTCGTCTGAGTTGAGGTCTCAGCTCTCTAGCGATGACAGAATATGCGGAGACGACACCGATTGTATCGCCCGTATCCAAGGGTCGAGGAATGAGCAGCCTTCTGACTCGCATGACCTCCAAAGTGACGTTCGTTCCCGAAGATAAATCCCAGCGCGACCCGGGTAAAATCTCGTGGCAATAGTCCACTGGAATGGGCAATCTCAAGCCCGGAGTGGCGGGTCAGCATTGACTCGCCTCGAGTTTCGTCGACTCTCAAGATCTTGGGTTTGGGATCGCTGTCTGGTGGTGGTTAGAATCCGCCCGGATTCCCAGCGCTAACGGTGAAACATCGAACGGGTTCGAGAGGCCCCAGAGCTGAAACCCCCTTTCAGCGCCGGCTCAAGACCCGTGGGATTCAGCCGCTGTGGAGTTGGTCGGTTCTACAGTTCTGATTCCCAGCTGCGTATAGGGAAGCAAATGGTCTACTCCCGTAGGCTCCATTGTGTTTCAGCCGTGCTTCGTTATGAAAGACGAAGTAATCTGGTTGAATGAGTCTGAGTTGAAGACGGTCATCAAATGAGATGCTCCAAGGACTTCCTCTATCTCAGCGTTCGGCAGACACTTTTCAAGCTCGTCAACAACCATTCTAATGACTCTTGGTGTCAACTCTCCCGTCACCAATAGAACCGGAGCAGATATCTTCTCTGCATCTTCTCGGGTGAAAGGCGCTGATGATGACGGTATTGCTTGTACCCGAATATTGTCCATGTATCTGCGGCGAATATTCTTCGGAAGCTTCTCAAACGACCCTGGTCCATCAATACCAACCACGAACAACCTTGTTGCTAGTTCCAAGTCTCCACTCTCAATCGCCTTCTTTGCAGGTTCAAAGTAATTCTTCCTAAGGTTCTCAACAAGAACGGGCCCGTCGGGGGTCTCTTGAAGCCAGGCAAAGAGAGCAGGCTCCGCGAGCGTCAGGGTCCGGACGAGGTCTGGTCTATCGCGTGCAAGGTGCAGGGCTACTCTTCCACCATAGGAGTGCCCGACTATGTGAGCTGGTGAGGCATTGAGAAGTTCGATTAGAGCTGCAAGGTCCTTAGTATGGACGGGTAAGGCATAGTCAGTTCCATCTTTTCCCCATCTATTGGGGTAATGATAACGCATACTGTAGGCTATTGCTCGGTAGTTTTTCGAGAATGCCTGAACTTGCGATTCCCAACAGCGATAATCGCTGAACCCTCCGTGCACAAAGACCACTGGGAGTCCTCTTCCTCGTTCAACATAAGCAAGGTCTGTCCCATTGACTCTTGCATGCCTCAGGTGTGGCTGCAAAGCCAATCGTATTCTCATTTTGAGAGCGCGATAGATTAGGTTCTGGATATAGGCTCGCTATCGACGAATCAGCCCTAGCGGTCCAGACCGGTGGGTTTATTCCTGCGCGTGACGTAGTGTAGGTTAGTGATTGGTTTGACCTACAAAACAGCTAACTCACTTTGACCAATCGCCGCCGAGCCAAACTTACCTTTCTCACGTTGCCTCTTGAGGATGACTGCGGTCAACGTTGCCACTCCTGCAACTGCTAAACCTAGACCGATGTATTGGAGAAGAAGCATTAGCTTGTTAACAGGGACCACGTTTCCTCCAACCGTTGGTGACCTGATCTCTGCCAGTATTTTTGCGCTAGGGCACCAGACGTTACCCAAGTCTCGAAACTGCCATGGCCAGAGCGTGGCTGCGCATTGATGGCGCAGAAATTCGGCCTTTCCCGAACGTTCGAACGCGCGAACGCTTCCAACAGCGCGAAATTCGCGCGAACGTCCATCCGAGATTGGATCCGGTGGCCTGAAGGCCTGGCCGATCCTGGCCGCGAATTTTGGCGCACGTAAGCTGGCCGACCCTGCCAGGCTTCTCGCATTTGGTTTTTGTTTCTACTGATCGTATTTCATCGTCGAGTGGATCCCTCAACTCTTCGAACGCTGACCACCCAGAAGCAGCTTCCCCTTCAAGTTCAAACCCTTTCTGGGAGTTCGAAGTCAGAGTAGCCGGATGGTGTTTGGGAGTACCCAGAAGGGTTTGAACATGAATTGGCTTGAGGCTCCGGATATCAACGGCACTGCCCAAGCTGGGAGCTTGACCAGGGGTGGATCCATGGCCTTGACGATCGTTGGATAATGACGCTAGTCGGTGAGTCCATCTTGCATTGTATGCTGCGGCCGGTAAGCTTTGGTAGCAAATCGCTCTTGTAGCTACACGAGCCGAATCCTGCTGAAGAATCTTGCCTGGAGAGGGCCCCAATAATCCAAATGATCGAATCCGGCAACTCATCCTCGAATATTTCTACGGGCTTCACCAGAATGCGAAAGGGGTGTCCTCCATTGGACACCCTATAAGCGAAACCAAGGCTGACTTGAAGTCGAAGAGGCTCAAGACTGCAGAAATAGTTCATAATCTCCTGTATCTCGTTGAGACAGGGTGATTGCCGAGGAGGCAGTCTCCTACACGATTCCTGGAAAAGGTGTAACTGCAAAGACGGTGAAATACCGCATATCAGACTTGAGAGTTGACTATTTCGAAGGCCCTTCTAGGTTCCAGAAGAAGAGAGACGTAGGAGGCATTGACGTGAGTAATGTCAGCGGCATCGTAGTGATCGGAAATGATAATCTGGTCCAGTCGCAGTTCGAATCGCTTTATCGCCACCTAGACTATTGGAGCAGTCGATTCGTATTAACGACAGCATATCCACTGAACAGAAGATTGAATATTTTGCGGAAGTGGAAACTATCAAGAGCCAGCTTGCCAAGCCCAGACCTGACAGGAGCATTCTATCCAAAGCGTGGAACGTCGTATCCGTACTATCTACAGTCCCTGGGCTAGTTGAGATCATCGAAAAGGTGCGGCAAATAATTGGACCTTTGGTTGGAGCAGCGTAAGACATTCGGGGCGTGACAAGGTTTTTATGAAATGGCTCTGCGTCACTTGCGGCCTTGGTTCTGGTTAATCAGACTCCCAAGACCGCTCCCCATGCTGCCTTAGAAATGAACCTTATCCTACAGGGAACCTGCATCTTTAATCGTAGCATTGGGCAGAAATCCGGTACGGCTGATTTCAGGTTCAACGGTTCCGACTCGTCTGCCTCACTTAAGGGTCACTTCGTGAACACCGACAGAGGTGGCCCTCGAGATCAAACGCTCTGAACTATCAGAGACCAGAGCCGATTTGAAATACTAACGGAACACATGCCAGGTCTACGTTACAACCCTGTCGGCGCGAAGAGCATATCGGCGACATCACTAAAGCTATAGCATCGATGGAGCGAGAACTCTACAATCTAGGGTATCGCTGAACCCCGGAGAGTAAGGACATATGGTGCGGATCATCGAGATCTCTTTGTAGACCTCTTCTCGTTGCTTTGCGTACGTATCCAGTCGGGAATGATTAGAGCCCGAATCAGCTCTTGAATTGATACCCCCTTCTGCTTCGCAACTAGCTTCAGTTCTGAGTATACGTGTGAGTCGAGAAATTGCATAAATTTGGATTTTACCACGAACGCTCGGCCGCAGGGGCTGGCGTTCGAGGCTATATGTTGATTCAACTGTCCTCCGGATTGATCGACAGGGGGACCATCCTCTCTCCTGTTAATATTCCAGTGACGATGACAGTAGGATCTATGCTCTCAAAATCTATTAACATCCCAGGTTATCTTTCCGTTTTCATGGAGAAACATGATTCTGCCAGGCGACATGACCGGTTCAAGATTGCTTCTAGCGAAGGCAAACTTGTTTCGATGGGCGGAGTAGGTGTCAAGTTCAAGATTACAGGCGAAGAGACCGGCCGTGCCTTCTCAATAGTCGAGCACCCGTTGGAGCCGAGGACTCTTGTGCCGCCTCACGTTCACCCTGATACTGACGAGTATTCGTAGGTGGTGGAGGGTCAGTTGGGAGCAAGGATTGGTGACGAGATCATTCTCAGGGACCCAGGCGACTATGTTCTGAAACCGCGGGGCATCCCCCATACTTTCTGGAATCCGACAGACAGGCCGGCCAGACTCGTCGAAATCATTTCGCCCGCAGGCTTCGAACAATTCTTTGCCGAAGCAGGCGAACTATTCAAGAAGACTAGGCCCGATCCAGAAAAGATCCAAGCCCTCGGCGCCAAGTACCATGCGAGTCTAGGATGGGCGAGTGGGTCCCTGAATTGACGAAAAAGTACAAGTTCAGACTCTTCGGCTGACACAGCTTGAGATCACTCCCTACATCTCACGAAAGGAATCGATGAGTACGTCAATGAAAGGCTCAAGTTCTATTTCACCGCGACTCAATTGTTCTCACCGGGTCCAGATTCCGCAGTCCGGAGATACCTGGAGACAGAGTATTATTCCACAGGCTTAAGAAGATTGACCACGACCAACGGCTGAAGAAAGATTGAACAAACACATCGGAATTTTGACCCTCACAACCACAGTCAGTCTTCTACTACTAGCGTCCATACTGGCGAGCGCTCATGCCGCCTACGGCAATACTGCCCAGTGGCAGGTTGGATTCTCCGGCAACTGCCAGACGCCCACAACGTGCAACGGTACCTTCGGATTCTGGGGCTGGTGCGAATTCGGCGGAAGCAGCGGAAGCACCGCAGCAGGTACAACGGGAACATCAGGCGACTGTCAGGTCACGGTCTATGCTCGCAGCGCTCTAGGAGAACCTAACAATCCAACACATCTGAGCATCGACGTCACTGGCTGGACAATCATGTCTAGCACCGATAGCCCCACAGGCTTCTCGTTTCAAATAACCGCGTTCACCCTTCAATGCACCGGGCCGGGATCGAAGCTTCCTCCAGGTCCTTTCAGCGGTTGCTCTCTACCGCCAGGTGGAGATACAGGCATTCCACCGATTGGCGGCCACTACGCGTTCAGCCCATTCCCCGGCTACAATATCAACGTCCAAGTCAACCAGCTACATTGAGATAGTCCCCGTCTGAAGACCAGGCCGGGAAAACCCCCTTTCTTTTTCGACTATTCGGTCGCGCGCAGTTCAGGATTTGGTAAGAAGCTGCCATCAGCTTATTCCTTTGCCTCGGGGTCTACCTCTGCCCCACGCGGGCACTTCTCTTCCTGGACTGTCCATGAAGATCGGCGGGAAGGATTGACAGAGCTTCTCTGGAGCTGTTGGAGACATCTGCCGGAGGTGTGGGCCCAGTTCCTACCAGGGTTGGCCCCGACACCAGATTTTCTCGGCGCAAACGCTTGAACCAATCCGGGATTATCACTGCACGAATCAGCTCTTGGATTCTTATTCCTCGATTTGAAGCAATCTCCGAGAGCATTTGAAAGGTTCTGTCTGACATCGATATGATGAACTTCGCCAAGATGCGGTCAACCATAAGAGGGGAAGGAGAGCGTCCGGCAGAAATCTATAAGAGGCTATCGGATATAGAGGGATATACATCAACAGAAATGCCTCTCGGCCAAGCTCCAAGGTAGAAAAAGTCAGTTTCCCGTTAGAAACGGGTCCAAGGCTCCACTCTAGGCGCATGGATTGAACCTGCGCAGGTAATAGGTTCGATGCCAGCGTGTTGGCGTGTTTTACGCTTGGATCAGATTAAGGTGGGCGGCTCGGGAAGACAACGAGAAAGCCGATGCTCTCAGTACAGAGGCGTACCTGAGGGCGACGAGAAACTCGCTGGACTCGACTAGTTTCTGGTCGATTCATTCTACTGTGAACGAGAGTTACAGATTGACTCTGTACTGAACCTACACGTCGGACGAGCTGGTGGACGTCTTTGTCACACTCGATTGTGTGGGCAGCTAGTATCTTCTAAAGGGAAGTATCCAGCTTGGCCGCGGACCGAGACCTACGCGGCGCACTCGCTTACCACCTCGATAATGTATTGTCGCGGGACAACAATCGCACGCATGAGGGGTCAAAAACTCAAAACTCTACCACACGCTCAACACGGCGGTTCTTGCTCTGCTGATCCTATTTCTATTTAATCGCCGAGTGAATCCTTGAAACTCTTTGAATGCTGATTACTCAGAAGCATCTTCTCTTAGTGTTCAAACCCCCGAAAGGAGTCCGAAATCCCAGCGACTGGATTACGTTTCGGACGTACTTCTCGAGCTTTGTGATCGAAGGTTGTAACGGAGTGTTCTACTCATCGCCTGCTGGGCCAAGGACTAGCACAGTTCCAAGAGTTGCAACTATTTAGTTCGACCATCGCAATCGCAGCATTGGGAACGTATGCGAGACCTTGAGTCGAAGCTCCAGCATATGTCGCGTTGGTCGACTGTCCCATGGCGAGTGAGGCGGGGATGATCGCGATCCCGAGAAAGTGGATGCCGTGGTATCCCATTTCAAAAAGTCAACTCCAAGAGCTCATGAAGCGAGAATCGGAAGACCCAAGACGAAAAAGAGAGGGTTCACTGCAAACACCGTGCATTGCGTGGCTAGGTTTTTCCGTACAGCCTGATCGACACTTCGCCTGTTGCTGGGTTGTATGTTCCTTCATGCCGGCCCTTGACGGTGTTAAGCCACGCGAGCTTCTTCGAAGCTGTCTGGAATGTGTGTTCGCCCTCGAATCTACTCTTGGTAGGTGTCTCTACCATACCCTTTCCCTTGGCTGTTATGAGTATGGTATCGCCGTCGCTGGTAGTGTCGATTGCCCGGGCTTCATAGTCTGAGCTTCCGTCGGGTTTAACAAGACCGCTTACTGTTTCTATATGTCGAGCGTTGTACCTGCCTGTGACTTCTCCTTCTGAGTTGTATTCGACTCTGATGCCTGCTGGGCTGAAATCTTTGACCGTTATGGTCGTAGTCTTCTCCCTGAGTTCTCCGATAAGCTCCTCCTTCGCCTCCGCGTATTGAGCCTCCATTTTTCTATGATTCATCCTCCTGTAAGTTGGGTACTTTTGTCACTACGCCCCTCCTCGGCGCTC
>Ga0066709_100002629_pt1 | contig 13236 bp, 12 predicted proteins | sample GraSoiAngelo_158_FD_79665 | JGI IMG/M metagenome (GOLD analysis project Ga0066709, IMG submission 79665) | Grasslands soil microbial communities from the Angelo Coastal Reserve, California, USA - 14_1009_16_30cm | ecosystem: Environmental > Terrestrial > Soil > Grasslands | place: USA... | reverse complement strand
GTTCGTCGAGGGCAAGGGCTCGCAGGAAAAGATCATGGGGCGCGTCAAGCAGATCAAGGCGCAGATCGAAGAGACCACCAGCGACTTCGACAAGGAGAAGCTCCAGGAGCGTCTCGCGAAGCTGGCCGGCGGCGTTGCCGTCATCAAGGTCGGCGCGGCCACCGAGGTGGAGCTCAAGGAGAAGAAGCATCGCGTCGAGGACGCGCTTTCCGCAGCCCGCGCGGGCGTCGAGGAAGGCATGGTCCCCGGCGGTGAGGTCACCCTGCTGAACGCGATCAAGGCCCTCGACAAGGTCCAGGGTGAGGGTGACGAGAAGACCGGCTTCAACATCCTGCGGCGCGCGCTCGAGGAGCCCTTCCGTCAGCTGGTCGCGAATGCCGGCCAGGACGGCGCGGTCATGCTCGCGGCGATCCGCCGTAAGCAGGAGGAGACCAAGTCCAACGTCTGGGGCTACGAGGTCATCAAGAACGAGATCGTCGATCTGACCAAGGCAGGCATCATCGATCCAGCCAAGGTCGTGCGGTCGGCCGTCGAGAACGCCGTGTCTATCGCGGCGATGATCATCACGACCGAGGCGCTCATCACCGACCTTCCCGAGAAGGAGAAGGCGCCGGCGATGCCGCCCGGAGGCATGGACTACTAGTCCGGCGTAACCACGCCATGCGAGAAGCCCCGTCGGAGCAATCCGGCGGGGCTTTTCATTTCGCCTTCACCACTCGACCAGCTTCCACACCTCTGGCTCGTTCGAACCGCCGATCTCGGAAAAGAGCGTGACGGCGCGTTTCAGATGGCGCATCGCGTCCGCGTCGCGGCCCTGCGCTCGGAGCACGTCAGCGAGATTGTTGTGCAACGCGGCCGAGCGATGCCGGTCGCCGAGCGCATCGCATTCGTCAAGTGCGGCCTGCGTGAGCTGGCGCGCGCGCTCGAGGTCGCCACTGCGCCGGTGCGCGAGCGCGAGGTTGTTGAGTGCCGCGACATGCGCGGCGCGGTCGCCGAGCTGCTCAGCGAGCGCGGCGCTCGTCTCCAGGTGCTTCCTCGCGTTCGCGCCGCCAAAGATGCCCAGGATGTTGTGGGCCTGCGTGAGCGCGTGTCGGTCCTGCGAGCGGTCCGCAAGGCCGAGCGCTTCGACCGCGAGACGCTTCGCGCGCGGGGCATCGCCGGCGCGATGCGCGGCCAGGCTCCAGTCGGCGAGGATCCGCGCCTGCTCGCCGTCGCTGGCGCTGGATCGACGCGCGTTCGAGTAGTGCCGTTCCGCGTTCGCCCAATCGCCGCGCCGATGGTGGACCTGCGCGAGCTTGTGCTCGAGCGCGGCGCGCGCGGACGCGGGTGCTTTCGTGATCGCCGTCTCGTAGCTTTCGATCGCTCGTTGGTAATCGCCGTGGAGCGTGTGCAGGTCGCCGACCGCCTCCGCGGTCGCTGCCACGGATGTCGGCCTGTCGGAGGGAAGCGTCCCCGCCTCGATCGCATCGTGCAGCGCTTTCGTCTCGGCGATCGGCGCCACGCCGAGCTCGCCGTCGAGTAGCCGAACGCACTCGTGGTATTGGCGGAGTGCGGCGGAACGATCGCCCGATCGCGCGTACAGGCGCATCAGGTCACGGTGCGCGGGCTCGTGGAGCGGATCCAGCGCCAGTCGCGCTTTAGCGTGCGCGAGCGCGCTTGCGATGTCGCCACTCGACTCCGCCTCCGCCGCCAGCGTCTTCAGCGAGTCGCCGTACTCGGCGCGGAGCGCGTCCGTCTGTGTCGCCTGCCACTCGTCGAACTGCGAGCTGTCGCGCAGCGAGAAGCCTTCGAGGAACGGCCCGCGGTACAGGCGGACCGCGTCGGCGTAGCGACCCTCGCGCAGCGCGCGGCGGAACTCGCGCACGTCGACACGCAGGTCCCGGTCGTCGAGCGAGATGGTGTCGCCTTCGACGTCGAGCCAGCGATCGCCCAGCGCGGAGCGCAGCACCGATATCGTGCGGCGTAGCGCCCCCCGCGCGCGCTGCTCATCGGTCTCCGGCCAGAACAGAGTCGCGAGCGTCGCACGCCGCTGCGGTTGCTCGGATACCGCGAGGTACGCGAGCAGCGCTGTCGCCTTGCGCGTGTCGGTGTGGACAGGCGCGCGTCCGACCGCGACGGACGGCGCGCCGAGCAGCGTTATCACGAGTTGTGGCATCGCTCGCAGTATCCACACGCCGTCACGCGGCCGTAACGCTTTCGGGACGCCCTTGGAACAGACTCCGCCCCATGAGGCGGTTCGTGGCGTGACGCGCTCGCGCGTCGTCGCTTGGGCGTTGGCGACCGCGACGTTCGTCCTGATCGTCGTCGGCGGCGTCTTCCAGCTGCTCGATGGAGGCGCCACGCGTTCCGGCTTCGGGCCTCTCTGGCCGAACCTGCTCTCGGATCTCACTTTACTCGCGACCGGCGCGATCGCTCTCGTCCTTACGGTCCGGCGAGCGTCGAATCCCGTCGGATGGGTCCTCAGCGCGTCAGCGCTCATCGGGGTCATCAGCCTCGCGGCCTCCGGTTACGCGACGTACGGGATCCGGATCCACCCTGGCGCCCTTGCCGCCACGGAATGGGGGGCGTGGATCGGTAACTGGATCGGTCGGGTGACGTCGGGGTTCTTCCTGCTCGCGTTCCTGCTCTTCCCCACGGGCCGGCTCGTTTCTCGGCGTTGGCGACCGGCACTCGTGCTGCCAGTTCTCGTCACCGTCGGCTTCGCGCTGCGCGCGTTCGTCCCAGGCCCCATGAACTTCCTCGGCGTCGTCAACCCCGTTGGCGTCTCATGGATACCGCGGAGCGTCGACGACGGCGGCCTGGGCGGCATCTGGCTCCTTCCCGGCAGCATCGTCGCGTTCGCATCGCTGACCCTGCGCTACCGCCGTGCCGGCACGACCGAGCGCGAGCAGATCAAGTGGTTGGTCCTACCGGTCGTCGCGCTCTTTCTCGCGGTCTTGACGACGGTACTCGCCTTCGCCACCAACAGGTACGCCGACCCGCTCGCTGTCGCGATCGTCGGATTGTTCTACGCGCTCGCGGGCTCCCTGTTGCCGATCTGCATGGGGGTGGCGATCCTGCGGTATCGCCTGTACGACATCGACGCCATCCTCAACCGCGCGCTCGTCTACGGAGCTACGACGGCGACCATCGCGGTCACCTTCTTCGCCGGCATCATCGTGCTCCAGGCGATCCTCCGTCCAGTCGTCAGCGGCTCCGAGCTCGCGGTGGCCGTCTCGACGCTCGTGTCGGTCGCGATGGTCCAGCCACTCCGGTCGCACATCCAGCGCACGGTCGACCGGCGCTTCTACCGCGCGCGGTACGACGCGGCGCGCACCCTGGATGCGTTCACGGCGCAGCTCCGCGACGAGGTCGACCTCGATGCCGTTCGCGCCGATCTCGTCGACGCCGTCCAGCGCACGGTGCAGCCCGCGCACGCGAGCATCTGGCTCCGACGATGAGCGCCGCTCGCTGGTCCTGGCTGGGACCTGCGTCATTCGTCGTCGCATCGACTCTGTTCGTAGCCGCCGCCGCCATCGGTGCGACGAATGGGGTCGCGCGCAATCTCGCCGATGCGGTCGCATTCCTTGCCTACGGCGCGATCGGCGCGGTCATCACGTGGCGTCGTCCACGCAACCGGGTGGGGTGGGTGTGTTGCGCGATGGGTGTGTCCTGGCAGATCTACTTGTTCGCGTCGACACTCGGCCTCACGCTCTTGCGGCGCGAAGGCTCGATTGCGGCGGTCGACGCCGTGTTGTGGTTGCCGATGAATACGTGGCTCGCCGGTATCGGTCTCGCGCCACTTCTCCTCATGTACTTCCCGAACGGACAGTTGCTCTCACCGCGCTGGCTTCCCGTGGCCTGGGCGAACGTGGCGTTCGCGCTGCTCGGCGTGCTCATCGTGGGATCGAGCACCGGCGCATTGCGGACCAAATCGCCGCTGCTGCCGGCGTCGGGACCCTTCTACGACCTCATCGCGCTGCTCTACAGCGGACCACCTTGGACGCTGCTCGTGTTTGGTCTCATCGCGGCGGTCGCGCTCGTGCTGCGGATCCGCCGTAGCACCGGGCTCGAACGGCAGCAGCTCAAGTGGCTGGGCTACGGGGGGCTGGTGGCGGTGATGGTGGCTACGGTGATCGCAGCCGCGGGGAGCCTGGGGTGGCTCGGTCTCGAGCGCGGCACGCGCCAGCCATCCGCGGTCTTCCTCGCCGGTATTCCGTTCGCCGCCGCCCTGACGCTTGTGCCGATCTCCATGGCCATCGCGATCTTGCGTCATGGCCTGTACGACATCGACGTCATCATCAACCGCACCCTCGTCTACGGCCTCTCGACCGCGGCCATCGCGATCACCTTCTTCGGTGGCATCGTCGTGCTGCAGACGCCGCTGCGCGCGGTCACCGGCGGCTCGGAGCTGGCGGTGGCGATCTCCACGCTCGCCTCGTTCGCGTTCTTCCAGCCACTTCGTGCGCGCATCCAGACCGGCGTCGATCGACGCTTCTACCGCGCGCGCTACGACGCGACGCGCACGCTCGACGAGTTGAGCGGGCGCCTGCGCGACGAGGTTGACCTCGACGCGGTGTGCTCGGATCTGCTCAGCGCGGTGCGCGACACGATGCGCCCGGCGCACTCGAGCGTATGGCTGCGGGAGCGGGTGCGATGAGGAGCGCGTTCGCCGCGATAGCGGTCCTCCTGCTCAGTCTCGCCGGGACGGTGGCGTGCATCGCGCTTATCACGCTGACGCCGTACGCGCGGATCCCGATCGGGCTGCGACTTGAGGACGTCGCGAGGTTCCTGCCTATGCAAATGTCTTTCACGGTCGTGGGCGCACTCATCGTCTGGCGACGACCGCGCAACCGTATCGGCTGGCTCCTGTCGGTGGGTGCGGTGCTCTCGGCGACGCAGTTATTCGCCGCCGGCTACGCGGTGAACGGAATATTCGGCGACCTAGCCCTGCCACGCCCGGAGATCGCGGCGTGGATATTCGTGTGGCTCGACGCGTCTGTCGCACTCGCGCTGGGTCTGATCGCGCTCACCTTCCCGGACGGCCGTCTCCGTTCGCGGACGGCGCGGGCCGGCGTGGCACTAGGCCTGCTCGGTACGGTCTCGGGGCTCGGGTTCCTGGCGCTGCGGCCCGGCCCGCTCTTCAACATCGAGTTCGTCGACAACCCGTTCGGCGCGGCTCTCGTTGCCGAATGGCAGACTCCTCTGCTCGCACTCATCGTCCTCGTCCTTCTGGGTGCGAACCTGTTCATCGTCAGCTCGATCCGCGAGCGGCTGCGCGATTCGAGCAGCGTGGAGCGGCAGCAGATGAAATGGATGGTCGGGGCTGTTGGATTGACGGTCGCCTCGATCACGATCGGCTTCCCGTTCATCTTCATCGACTGGGAGGCGACGAAGACCGTGTGGGCCGCGACGCTGTGTCTCATCCCGCTGTCGATCGGTAGCGCCATCCTGCGCTATCGCCTCTACGACATCGACGTGCTCATCAACCGCACCCTCGTCTATGGCCTAACGACGGCGGGGATCGCGATCACCTTCTTCGGTGGCATCGTGGTCCTGCAGTCGCCGCTGCGCGCGGCCACCGGCGGCTCGGAGCTCGCGGTCGCGATCTCGACGCTGGCCTCGTTCGCGCTCTTCCAGCCGCTGCGCGCGCGGATCCAGACCGGGGTCGACCGCCGCTTCTACCGCGCGCGCTACGACGCCGTGCGCACGCTCGACGACTTCAGCGTGCGCCTGCGCGACGAGGTCGACCTCGACGCGGTTCGCTCCGATCTGCTCTCAGCGGTGCGTGACACGATGCGCCCCGCGCACGCGAGCGTGTGGCTTCGGGAGGCGCGACGATGAAGAGCGCGGTCGCCGCGACGGCGATCCTCATCGCCAGCTTCGCCGGGACGGCGCTGGGCATGACGCTCATGGCTCTGACGCCACAGGAGCGGCTGCCGGTGGGATTCCGGCTCGAAGACGCAGCGCGGTTCCTGCTCATGCAGGCATCGCTCACGGCTGTGGGCACGCTGATCGTGTGGCGACGCCCGGCGAACCGGATCGGCTGGCTGCTCTCGGCGGCCGCGCTGCTCTCGGCGGGGCAGTATCTCGGCGCCGGCTATGCGACCTACGCTGTGTTCGGCGCCGGGACGCTGCCACATGCGGACATCGCGGCGTGGTTCTACACCTGGTCGGGCGGTTGGCTCGGCATCCCAGTTGGGCTTGTCGCGCTGACCTTCCCGGACGGCCGGCTGCGCCTTCGGCGTGCGAAGCTCGGAGCCGCGCTCGCATTTCTCGGAAGCGCTCTGATCGCCGGGATCCTCGCGCTGCGCCCGGGTCCACTCCTCAACTTCCAGCTCATCGACAATCCCTTCGGCGTCGCCGGGCTCGCCGACGCGGAGGGGCCACTGCTCGCGATCGTCGTCATCATCTTCGTCGGCACCATTGGGCTGTCGCTGAGCACGCTCGGGGAGCGGCTGCGCCGTTCGACCGGTGACGAGCGGCAGCAGCTGAAATGGGTGCTCGCCGCAGCGGGTCTGATGGGTGCACTGTTTTCGGTCGGCTTGCCCCTCATTTTCGTCGATTGGGAGTTGGCCAAGTTCCTGTTCAGCGTCTTCATGAGCCTCATCCCGCTCTCGATCGGCGTCGCCATCCTCCGCTACCGCCTGTATGACATCGACGTGCTCATCAATCGCACCGTGGTGTACGGGCTCACGACGGCGGCGATCGCGATCACCTTCTTCGGCGGCATCGTGGTCCTACAGACGCCGCTGCGCGCGGTCACCGGCGGCTCGGAGCTGGCGGTGGCGATCTCCACGCTCGCCTCGTTCGCGCTCTTCCAGCCGCTGCGCGCGCGGATCCAGACCGGCGTCGATCGACGCTTCTACCGCTCACGCTACGACGCGACACGGACGGTCGACGAGTTCAGCGTGCGCCTGCGCGACGAGGTCGATCTCGACGCGGTGCGCTCCGATCTGCTCTCAGCGGTGCGTGACACGATGCGCCCCGCGCACGCGAGCGTGTGGCTGCGGGAGGCACGACGATGAGCCTGCGGCTGCTGGCGGTGTTCGCGCTCGCTGCGCTCTCGACGCTCGCGACGGCCATCGGCGTCGTCCTCTTCAACCTCACGCCGCGCGAGAGCGTGCCCATCGACCTACGTGCTGAGAACACGTACCCCTTCATCCTGATCCAGGTATCGCTCCTTACCGTAGGGGCGGCCATCGCCTGGCGGCATCCGGCGAATCCGATCGGCTGGCTGTTTTCGGCGACCGGGCTCGCGGCCGCGCTCGCGTATCTCGCCAGCGCCTATGCCATCTACGGGACGCTCAGCGCGCGCGGTCTGCCATCGGCGGACGTCGCGGGGTGGATCTTCTCCTGGGGCAAAGTCGCGATAGGCATGTGGATGCCGCCACTCGTCTTCCTCTTCCCCGACGGCCGTCTTCGCTCCCGCCACGATGGCGTGGGTCTCGTCATGGGCTTGAGTGCGATGGCGTTGATCGCGGCGATGCTGGCGTTGTACCCGGGTCCACTCCTCGCGATCGAGCTCATTGAGAACCCCTACGGCTGGAAAGCAGGTGCGACCGCGATCGAGCTGGTCCTGGCGGTGGCGTGCGCACTGGTAATTCCCTTCGTGCTCTACGGCATCAGCTCGCTGCGTGCGCGCTATCGCGCGGCAGGCAGCCTCGAGCGCCTCCAGCTGAAGTGGTTCTGCGGCGGGGCGGTCCTCTATCTCGTAACGACAGCAGTCGTCGGACCAGCCTACGTCGCGGCGTGGCTGGGAATCCCGGTCGACGAGTTGATCCGGTTCCTCGCCAACCTCATCGGTGGCTTGGCGTACACGATCTTCCCGATCGCGATCGGGATCGCCATCCTTCGTTACCGCCTTTACGAGATCGACGTTGTCATCCGTCGCACGCTCGTCTACGGCGCGGTCTCCCTGATCCTCGCGGCCACATACCTCGCGGCCGTGCTCGTGTTGCAGGCGGCGCTGCGCTCGCTCACGTCGGGATCGGAGCTTGCGGTCGCGGGCTCGACGCTAATGGTGATCGCGCTCTTCCAGCCGCTGCGCGCGCGGATCCAGACCGGCGTCGACCGGCGCTTCTACCGCTCGCACTACGACGCGGCTCGCACGCTCGATGACTTCAGCGTGCGGCTCCGCGACGAGGTCGATCTCGACGCGGTGCGCTCCGACCTCCTCGACGCGGTCGATCGCACCGTTCAGCCAGCGAGTGCATCTGTCTGGCTGCGCGAGCAGCCGTCATGACCGAGCGACGTGCGCGCATCCTCACGCGGGGCTGGCTGCCCGCGGCGGTCACGACGGCGCTCGGACAGCTCGGCGACCTTCGAGCGTCGAGCGGCGACGATGACGATGGCGATCCGTCCAACGATCTCGTCGTGATCGACCTCGACGACGCGGGCATGTCGGCGTTCTGCGCCGCGATCCGCGCGCGCGACACCGACGGTTGGCTCCCCGTGCTCGCGCTCGGGTCGCGCGACGCCGGCGTGCGTTCTGCGCTCGCTGCCGGGGCGGACGATCACGCCCCGCGCGACGCACCCGACGAGGTCGTCGCGCGCGCGACTGCGCTGCTGCGCCTCAAGGCAAAGCACGACGAGGTCGAAGCCCGCGCGACGCAGTTCACCGACTGGACACGCACGCTCGTCGAACGGGTCACGGAGCAGCTCGAAGAACTGCAGCGTGTAGAGCGGCTCCGCCGGTTCCTGTCGCCGCAGGTCGCCGAGGTCGTCGCCGGCGATGAGCGACTGCTCGAGAGCCACCGCCGCGAGATCGCCGTCGTGTTCTGCGACCTCCGCGGGTTCACCGCGTTCTCCGAGGTCGCCGAGCCGGAGGAGGTCATGGGCATCCTGCGCGAGTACCACGCCGCGCTCGGCGAGCTGGTGTTCCGATTCGGGGCGACGCTCGAGCGCTTCGCCGGCGACGCGATCCTCGCGTTCTTCAACGACCCCGTCCCTTGCTCGGATCCCGCGGCTCAGGCCGTCCGGATGGCGATCGCGATGCGCGAAGGCGTGCGCGCGCTCATCCCCGGCTGGCGTAAGCGCGGTCACGAGCTCGACTTCGGCGTGGGGATCGCGCTCGGCTACGCGACGCTCGGGCGGATCGGCTTCGATCGTCGTTTCGACTACGGCGCCGTCGGTAGCGTGGTGAACCTCGCGTCGCGGCTCTGTGCCGAGGCCCTCGGCGGTCAGATCCTCCTGAGCGAACGCGCGCAGGGGATGGTGGCGGAGCTCGTGGTGGCGGAGCCGCTCCCGCCGCTCCAGCTCAAGGGCTTCCACAAGCCGATGCCGGCCTACAACGTCATTGGCCTGCTTCCCGAACAGTCCGGGCTGGCTGACTCCGTGGCACGGCCGTAACGATTTCCGGACGGCGCTGGTGGAGGATGCGAGCGCGTCGGCGGCCGCAGCGGGCCGTCGGGCATATGGGAGGGAGAACGACAACATGAGCTACCGGGTCGTCGCCACCACAAGCGCGGTCGTCTCAGTGGTCTTCGGGCTTCCGATGCTCGCGTTCCCTGATGCCATCGGCGCGTTCTACGGCGTCCATGCCGACACGACAGCGCTGTTCGCCGGCCGCATGCTCGCCGGCTCGTACCTTGGCTACGCGATCGTGAACTTCCTCTCGCGCGACAGCGCCGAGGCTGCAACCCGTCGAGCCGTGGCCGCAGGCAATGCGTTCGCGTGGGCGGCCGGCCTCGCGGTGTCTGCGTACGCGCAGGTCCAGGGGCTCGCGAACGGGTTCGGCTGGACGACCGTGGCGCTCCAGATCGTCTTCATCGCGGCATGGGTCTCCACGTACAGCGCGCAGCGCGACGCTCGCTCCGTGCCGCAGCACGCTGCGGCGCGGTGACGTCATTCGTGCACGAGCTCACCGTAACGTGTTCCGGACGGTCAACGGATAGAACGGTGCGCAGATGATGACGCTGACGCGGACCTTCCGACGCGTGATCGGCCGCGAGGCGGAGGCCGCCGCGCCGGCGAAGCGCGCCGAGACGCGCGCGCCGGTCCTCGAGACGCCGCCGATCGACATCGCTCCGAACGACCCGATCCTCGCGTACTTCACCGCCGGCTCCGGCGCCGTCGCGATCGACGATCTGCAACTCGACTCGACCGCGGTGCGCGCGCTGCGCGCCGCTGGCGTGAAGCTCGTTGTCCCGCTCATCAGCCAGGGCGAGCTCATCGGCCTGCTGAACCTCGGCCGCCGGCTGTCGGAGCAGGACTACTCCACGGATGACCGGCGCTTGCTCGAGAAGCTCGCGGCGCAGGCGTCGCCCGCGGTGCGCGTCGCGCAGCTCGTGCGCGAGCAGGAGGCGGAGGTCAGAGCGCGCGAGCGCATCGAGCAGGAGCTGCGCGTCGCGCAGCTCATCCAGCAGCAGTTCCTGCCGAAGAGCGTCCCGAACCTCCCCGGATGGCAGGTCGCCGCGTTCTACCGCGCGGCGGCGCAGGTCGGAGGCGACTTCTACGACTTCATCGAGCTCCCCGACGACAAGCTCGGCCTCGTCGTCGGCGACGTGACCGGCCACGGCGTGCCGGCGGCGCTGGTCATGGCGACGACGCGGTCGGTGCTGCGCAGCGAGGCGCCAAGGCTCGTCGCGCCGAGCAAGGTGCTCGAGCGCGTCAACGACTTCCTCAACAACGACATCCCGCAGAACATGTTCGTGACCTGCCTGTACGCGGTGCTCGATCCGGCGACCGGCGCGATGCGCTACGCGAACGCCGGCCACGACCTGCCCTTCGTGCGCCGCGGTCACGACGTCACCGAGCTCCGCGCGACCGGCATGCCCCTCGGCGCGATGCCCGGCATGCAGTACGAGGAGAAGGAGGCGACGCTCGCACCCGGCGACGTGCTCCTCCTCCACAGCGACGGCGTCGCCGAGGCACATGACGCGGGCCATCAGATGTTCGGCTTCCCGCGGATGCGCAAGCTCTTCGGCGACCTCGGCAGCGGCCACGAGCTCATCGACGGGCTGCTCGAGTCGCTCCACGACTTCACCGGCCCGACCTGGGAGCAAGAGGACGACATCACGCTCGTCACGCTCTCCCGCTCCGCGGGACTCGGTGGCGAACGCGTCCTCACGGAGTTCGAGGAGCCCTCGGCGCCGGGCAACGAGCGGCGGATCATGGACCGGGTCGCGGCCGCGACCACCGAGCTCGGCCTCGACAAGAAGCGCTTCGAGCGGCTCAAGACCGCGGTCTCCGAGGCCGCAATGAACGCGATCGAGCACGGCAACCGGATGAACGTCGAGCTGCCGGTCCACGTGCGCGCGAGCGTGGCCGAGGGCGAGCTCGTGGTGCGGATCGTCGACAACGGGGGCGGTCGCGACATCCCCGAGCCCGAGACGCCCGACCTCGAGGCGAAGCTCGAAGGACGCCAGAAGCCGCGCGGCTGGGGCCTCTTCCTGATGAGGAACATGGTCGACGACGTGCGCATCCACACGACGAACATGCATCACTCGATCGAGCTGGTGATGAAGCTCGACGCGACGAAGGGAGCGGACGATGGCCACAGCGCCTGAGACCACCGCGGCGGTGCGCTACCGGCAAGGCGCAGCGGTTGTCGACCTGCCGCCGCAGATCGACGCGACCGCGGAGCGCGCGCTCAACGACGCCTACGCGGCGGCCGCGGAGCGCAACGCGAAGACGGTCGTCCTCAACTTCGGAGGCGTGGACTTCCTGTCGAGCACGGGGATCGCGCTGATCGTCGGCCTTCTCGCGCGCGCGCGGAAGGAGCATCGCGCGATCAGTGCCGCTGGCCTCTCCGATCATTACCGCGAGATCTTCGAGATCACGCGCCTCGCGGACTTCATGACTATCTACCCCGACGAACGGACGGCGCTCGGCGACGAGAGAGGGGGAGAGTGATGGACACGACGACGACCATGGCCGCGGAGCGTGTGAACGCGCAGACGATCGTGATCCGCGTACGGGGCGAGGTCACCGCGGCGTCGGAGAAGACGATCATGTCCGCATACGCGCAGGCCGACGACAAGACGAGAGCGGTCATCCTCGACTTCTCCGGTCTCGACTACATGAACAGTGGCGGCATCGGCCTACTCGTGACGCTGCTGGTCCGCGCGAACCGTCAGAAGCAGAAGCTGCTCGCATGCGGATTGAACGAGCACTATCGGCAGATCTTCGAGCTCACCCGCCTCGATGAGGCGATCGCGATCCACGACAGCGTTGACCGCGCGGTCGCCGCGGCGAAGGGCTGAGGCGATGGCTGGGGACGAGGCCAACTGGGCGAAGCCGACCAAGACGCTCGAGCCGAACGTCATCGACGGCGCGCTCAACCTCAACGTCCGCGGTCGACGGCTCAACCCGGCGTCGGGTGGATTCGGTCCGCTCTATCAGAAGACCTTCACCGTGCGGGTCGGGGCGGCCGTGACGCCGCAGGAGCTCATCCAGGTGTGGAAGACCCGCTTCGGCACGTTCTGGCCGGAGGGCCAGAAGATGTTCTTCCCCGAGACCGGCGTCGCGCCCGGGGAGATCGGCGTCATCAACGCGACTCTCCTCGGCACGCCGACCATGGCCAGCGGGGTCCTCGTCATCTACGCCGACGATCTGTCGTTCACGTTCATGGCGCCCGAGGGCTTCGCGTTCACCGGCCCGATCACGTTCAGCTCGTTCACCGACGACTATGGGTTCACCGTCGCTCAGGTGCAGGAACTCGTGCGCACGAGCGATCCGCTGTGGGACCTCATGATGCTCACACCAGTCCTCGGCGAGCGCATGCAGAACGGCATCTGGCGCCAGACGCTTCGGAATCTGGCGGCGCACTTCGGGATCGATGCGACCATCGGACAGCGGATCGTCTGCGTCGACGGGCGCCGTCAGTGGCGCAACGCAAAGAACATCTGGTACAACGCGGCGATCCACTCCGTGATGAGTGCGCCGCTCCGGCTGCTGCGGCGCTAGAGGTCGACCCAGTCAGGCGTCTTCTTTCCCTAGGCTTGCGCCTTGCTCACCTCACTGCGCGCCGACCTCGAGATGGCCCGCCGCGGCTACGGGCGCTACGCGGCCTATCCCGGTGCAGCTGTCGCAGGGATCTTCACGAACACCGTCTTCGGCTTCATGCGCGCGTTCATTCTCCTCGCGCTCTACCAGCAGCGAGAGACCGTGGGCGGCTACGACGCGAGCGCCGCGGTCACCTACGTCTGGGTCGGCCAGGCGCTGCTCATGACCGTGTTCATGTGGGGATGGCTCGACATCGCGGTGCGCATCCGTACGGGAGATATCGCGACGGATCTGGTGCGGCCGATCCAT
>Ga0066709_100002628_pt1 | contig 13237 bp, 12 predicted proteins | sample GraSoiAngelo_158_FD_79665 | JGI IMG/M metagenome (GOLD analysis project Ga0066709, IMG submission 79665) | Grasslands soil microbial communities from the Angelo Coastal Reserve, California, USA - 14_1009_16_30cm | ecosystem: Environmental > Terrestrial > Soil > Grasslands | place: USA... | reverse complement strand
GCTTCCCCGCCCGCGCGCAATCCGGCGCAGGTAGGTCTGCCGGCGCGCGCGCGACAGCGCGAGGATGTCACGCTCGGACCAGTGATACGCCGACGCCAGGTCGTGGATGTCGTCCCACAGCGTACTGGCACTCGTCGTGAGACAGGCGTATGGATCGACGTACACCTCATTCGCATGCCCGCATTCCGGACAGGCGCTCTGTACGATCGTCGTAACTTCCGGCGCGGCGTGCTCGACGGCGTGTTCGATGCGCGCGATGTCCGCTTCGGTTAGCTCGCGAATCGTTTCGGGGATCTGGTCGAGTGCGCAGCGGCGGGCGAGCAATCGGGTCGCGGCGCGGTCATCTCCGATCTGCGCCGCGGCGTCTTGATCCTCTCCCGAGGGCACGCGCAGGCGGCAGTCGCCCCAAGACGCCGGCGCCCTGGCGAACGGGAACGAGGGTCCCGCCTCTTTCACAGGTAGCCGCGACTGCTCGATCTGCACGTCGAAGCCTCGCTGGCAGGAGGTGCACGTGGACGAAAGCCACAGCGTGTCCTGATCGAGCAGCGCCGCCAGCTGCCGCATGAGGAATTGGCGATCCCCAACCGCCAGCGCGTGAACGCGCTCGGCGGTCGCGGCTACACCGCCGACGTGCTCCAACGCGCCGGAAAGCACGATCGTGACGCGCCGCGGCAGGGAGGCGTTCGTCGAGGCTGTCTCGGCCAATGTCAGCTCGAGCGCCCCTGTAATCGCCGCGAACGCGAACTCTCGCCGACGCTGCTGTCCGTCCCAGAAGCCGCCGGGAAGAAGCATCACGTCTCGACGGGTTCGGGTGTCCCGCCATCGCGCTGCCAGCCTTCGTGCTGGAGGGTAATGGTCTGAATCCCCACGGCATTCGTCGCGGTGGAGTCGAAATCGGGCAGAGCCTGAAAGTCCGATACCCAGGCGCGAGTCAGTTTGTACGAGATCGCCACTTTGCCCTGCAGGTTCAGCACGTTGATCACGATGTCCTTGCGGAATTCCTTCAGAGACATCGCGGCGTCGCCTTCGAGATTGTTGACCCTGTTCGCCCAGTTCTCGAACACGGGATCATGCGTGAGCCCCTGCTCGAGCGTGACCGGCTCGTAGGTCGTCCCGCCAGGCAGGATCCGTTCGTGCGAGGGGTCGCCCGCGGTACGCCACTTGATGGACTCGGTTTTTCTCTTTAACGAGCCCATCTTCTTGAGGCCCGCCACCGGCTGCCCGTCGATCAGCACCTGGAACTTGAACGTGCGATACGGATCGTGCCGGTGCGCATTGGCCGGGAACATCGGAGCCGGCATGGCAATCCTCCTTCTGCGTTAACGGTCTCGGTCGAGCCCTACTGCTGCGCGACTTTCTGTTGAATCCGGACGATGACGAATTCCGCGGGCTTGAGCGGCGCGAACCCGACGATGACGATGACGCGGCCGGCATCGATGTCGTCCTGCGTCATGGTGTCACCGAGGCGGCAGCGTACGAAGTAGGCGTCCGACGCTTTTTCGCCCTGGAAGGCGCCAGACCGGAACAGCCCGTCCATGAAGCCGCCGATGTTGGCGCGCAGCGCGGACCAGAGGCGGTGATCGTTGGGCTCGAACACCGCCCACTGGATGCCGTTGTAAATGCTCTGTTCGATCATGATCGCGGTGCGCCGAACGGGGACGTAGCGCCACTCAGGATCGGCCTTCGTCGAGAGCGTGCGCGCGCCCCAAATCACCGAGCCGAAGCCCGGGAGAGAGCGCAGTGCGTTCACGCCGAGCGGATTCAGAACGTCCTGCTCGCCATTCTCGATCACGTACTCCAGCCCGGCGACGCCGAGCAGTCCAGTTTCCACACCGGCGGGCGCCTTCCACACGCCGCGCCGCGCGTCGATCTTGGACCACATGCCGGCGGCGAAACCGCTCGGTGGCACGAGTACCGCCGTAGGCGGTCCCGGATTCGTTTCGGCATTGTAGAACGGGTTGGAGACCTTGACCCACGGGTAGTACAGCACACTGTACGTGGACGTTGGCAGCCCGAGGTCTGTCACGTTCTTGGGATTCTTGAGCTCGGTATCCGCCGGCGGATCGACGATGACAACGCGGCTCTTCATCTCCTCGGCGTGCGCGATTGCGGCCGAGATCACATCGTTGCCGCTGCTCCATGACTGCCCCGGTAGGGCGATGATGTTGATGTCGCGGTACTTCACAAACTGGGAAAAGACGTCTCCATAGTCCGATGTACCGGGCTCATGTCCATCATCGCCGTTCCGCAGCGTGGCCTCCTTGAGCGCTGGCGCGGTCGTGCTGGACCAGACCGCTTCCTCGGTGGCGCGCGCTGCGACGGCCCCCGTGACTTCGTGGCCGCCATGGCTCGTGCCAAGACTCAGCGTTTCGGCGAGACCGCTGGGACCGACCTCGACCGCGGACGCCGGGAGGTGGGTTCCTGATGTCAAGACCAGTCGTCCGTTCACAACGCTTGCCGTGAACCCTTGCTGGCTCGTCGCTCCGGCGCGCACCGCGTCTTGAATCGCCACGCCGACGTCCTCGAGCGCGTTGTAGGTCGTCTTGTCGATCGGATAGCCGGTCGCGGCTGCCTCGGCATCGAGCCTGATGCTGAGCATGGAGTGATCATCATCCGCGGCCGTGAGATCCAGGGGGAAGGTGGCGGTGATCGGTCCGCTGGTGCTCGTTCCGACGAAGGCCCCGGCTGCCGGTGGTTGGACGTCCAGTAAGGGAACTTGCTGCAACGGGACAAGTGCGACTTCTACCAACTCAGAGAATCCATTGACCACGCTGCCGATGAATTGGGGATCGTTCTCATCGACACTCACGCCGGGGAACGTTTCCCGCGTCTCCAGCTCGCCTTTGGTGTTCTTAGTGCCGATGGCGAGCGTATAAGGGGGAGTCAGCGGCGTGTTCGGCGCCGCGCCTTTTGGTTGCATAAGCGTCGCGACAAGTCCGTTCGCCCATTTCCCTTCGTTGACCGCCGTGAACTTGATGGCCTGCGTGGTGTTGAGAGGCGAGGGATGATCCATGTATCCGGTGGCTTTCACCGCATCCCGCGCATTGGGATCCTTCCAATTCTTGGTGATGCGGACGATGTACGTCTTCGTACCGCCGTTTTGGAAGAAGGCGAGCACGGACAGTCCCATTGGATCGCCTTTCGTGCTCGTTTTCATGTCCTGAATGCCACCGAACTGCTGCTTGTAATCATCGTACTTCGTGATCCGCACCGGCTCGCCGATCGGGCCTTTCGTCGTGTACCCAATAAATGCCGCCACGGAGGTGTCGACCCCCTCGATGGGCTTGGAGCCGCTGGGGATCTCTTCGACGTAGACGCCGGGGTGGAGATAGGTAGCCATGGCTCTCTCGTTCCTTTCAGTTCACTCGTATGTCCATGCGCCTGCCGACAGTCCCGCCTGCCGAATCGCCTCGATGAGCTGGTCCGGTGATAGTTCTCCCAGCGCGACCCGATGCGGGCGCAGCTCGTGCATGTAGGCGCGACGGCCATCGCTGGCGATGCCGAGCACGCGCGCATATGGATAGTGACCGAACAAGTCCTCGGCCGTTTCCGGTGTCTCGCTTTCATTGAGGCCGATCACCACGACGTCCGGCGGCGGCCCACCCGGCGCCGACCGTATGACTTCAATGTCATGCTGCGCCGCGAGCGTCGTTTCGATGATGTCGCGGAGTACGCCCGAGACCTCCGCCACGAGAACGCGTATGCGTGATATGTTGCCGCTCCGACGTTCGAGGGAACGACGCGGTCAGGGCGCGGCGAGTATGGACCGGCGAGGGAAAAGCGGTAATGAAACGAAAGACCTGTTTTGTGCTTAGTCGCGTGCGTAGATCCGCCGACGTGCCCCGCATGATCCGAGTGGCCCACCGACGATCTAGGCAGTGAACTAGATCGGGCGACTATCGACAGACGGTCGACGCGACCTTAGGTTCTCGTGCCCGTCCGCAATCTCGGGGGGATGATGAAGTGGTCGCTGCTGCTTATCGCAAGCGTCACCGCTGGCGGCGCGCCGGCCATACGCGCGCCCCTGCAGCGCGTCGGCCTCGACACGACGATTCGCGTGACGCTGCTCCACCTCAACGACGTGTACGAAATCGCCCCGCTCGAGCAGGGCCGCCACGGTGGTCTCGCGCGCGTGGCGACGATTCGGCGTCAACTGCTCGCCGCAAACCCGCACACCTACACGGTGCTATCGGGAGATCTGTTCAGTCCCTCCGCTCTCGGCACCGCCCCGTACGACGGCGGCCAGCTCAACGGGCGACAGATGGTATCGGTGCTCAACACGATGGGGTTGGACGTGGCGACCTTCGGCAACCACGAATTCGATCTCGCGCGAGCGGCATTCGAGGACCGCTTGCGCGAGTCCCGATTTCAGTGGGTATCGAGCAACGTGCGGGATTCTCTCGGTACACCCTTCGATGGCGTGGCCACACATCTCATTCTCCGCGTCACCGACCGGCGCTGGGGAGCGCAGACGCTTCGCATCGGAATGGTGGGGGTGACGATCACCAGCAACCGCGCCCGTTACGTGCGCTACCTCGACCCGATCACAGCGGCGCGCACGGAAGCGCGTGCCATCCGCGATAGCGTCGACATTCTCATCGCGCTGACGCATCTGTCGTTGCCAGAGGACAGGGAACTCGTGGAGGCGGTCCCGGAGGTCGATCTCGTGCTGGGCGGACACGAGCACGAAAACTGGCAGGTGTGGCGAGGTCCGAATCTGACACCTATCCTCAAAGCCGACGCCAATGCCCGCACGGTCGACGTGGTCGAGCTTGCGATGAATCCGAGGACGCATCGTCCCAGGATTTCGAGTCGGTTGGTGAGCATCACCGACTCCATCGCCGAGGACTCCGCGACGGCGCAGGTAGTGTCGTGCTGGCTCGGGGTGGCGTACGCCGGATTTCGCGCCGCAGGGTTCGAGCCTACGGCCGTGGTCGCGGAGATTCCAGCCCAGCTGGACGGCCGGGAGTCGGTGGTCCGTCAGGACAGTACGGCGCTGACGGGTCTCATCGGCGAAGCGCTCTTACGCGAAGCGCCGGGCAGTGCGGTGTCGATCTACAACAGTGGCTCCATCCGCATTGACGACGTGGTGCCACCCGGTCCCGTGTCGCAATACGACGTGATGCGAATCCTGCCGTTTGGCGGCAAGGTCCTGTCGCTGGAGATGCGGGGCCGGCTCTTGCGGCGCGTTCTGGACCGCGGCTTACAGAATCGCGGTGCGGGCGGGTACCTCCAGGTGCGCGGGGCGGCGCGCGACTCCTTCGGAACGTGGACGGTGCGCGGCCAGCCGATCACGGACGACCGGTGGTATCCACTGGCAATCAACGACTATCTCGTGTCTGGTCGAGCATCCGAGCTGGACTCCCTGAATCGCGCGAACGCCGACATCCGTGGGCTGAGGGAGCTGCGAGACATCCGGGCTGCCGTCATCGACGAGTTGCGTCGCACCTACCCGTAGCCACCGACGTGGGGTCAGGCAAGCGCGGCCTTTGCCAGCGCCCAGTACTTCCGGCGCGCCTCCAGCCCGAGCAGACCGCGGTTGATGGTTTGGGTGATCCGCGCGAAAGTCGCGTCCCCGGTGGGGCCGTCGCTCGTGTCGGCGAGCTCGTTGAGCCCGTGCGACTGCCAGAATTGGGCCGCCGCGAGTGCCGCGATGCCCGGAGTCTCGAGCTGTTCCGGCTGATCCTCGAGCGGCAGCCCCAGGGCCAGGCCCGCCGCCCGGTAATTGTCCCGTCCCGTCGTCTGCAGCAACCCACGACCGCGGAACCGCCAACCGTCACCACTGGCGGGATCTCCGTTACCAAGCCGGTTGGCATAGACGTAATTGGCGAGCTGCTCCGGTTGCCGCTCGTACGGCAGCGCCGCATCGAGCGTGAGAAACCGCCTGGGCCACACTTCCAAGAGGCGGGCTGCGGAGTAACTGAGGTTCTCGAGCACATGGTGGAACTCGCTCGACTCATGCGCGACCTGCGCGAGAAACGCGGCCGCGCGCGCCGCGGAATTGATCTGGAAGCGCTCCATCGCGGTGTTGAGCGCCGGGCACCACACCTCCAGCCGCTCCGCCGCGGGCAGGAATGCCCGCAACTGGGCCTCGGAGCAAATATCGGCCATGGCGCCCCCTATCTTTCGAGCCGCACGCCGCACCGAATACAGAACACATTGCCGGCCGGAATCCGTGCGCCACAGTGAATGCAGAACTGCAGCTGGGACGTTTGCCCGCCGCTCGAGCGTCGCACCTCTTTCGCCTTCTCGTCGCCAATCGCCCGAATCAGCTCCCCGATCGCCTCATCAAACTGCTTGCCGCAGAAATCGACGAACTGCAGCTCGGCGAGGTCGTATTCCATAGCCGGCGCCAGTGCGCAGTCCTCACACCGGACGGGTATGATCGGCCGTTGATGCCGCTCGGCGAGGGTCAGCTCCTTCGGCACGTTCTCCGAGCCGCTCGAGTTCGGGGACAACACGATGAGAAAGGCGACGCAGTCGCGGATCGCTTCCGTGATGCTGGCCTTCCAGACCGCGCCGCCGACAATCGCGCTGCGATCGACCCAGGTGCGCAGGCCCTTGCCGGCCAGGGCCTCGATCAACCGATCCACGAAGTCGCTATCGCGGCGCGAGTAACTGATGAACAGGTGGCTCTTGGTGAGCGTCGGATCGGTCAGGGGGCACTCCTTCGCGCGGCTCGGCTGCGCGGGAGCGGCGTGATCGCCCAGATCACGTTGGCGACCAACAGCACAAGACCGACGCCCGCGGCGAGCGCGAGCGCCACGAAGACCGCCCCGGAACCGGGATGCAGCAAGCATCCCAGGAGCGCGAGTCCGAGCAGCGACGGAACCACCGCGTCACCCGCGCCGATCCAACGTATCCTGGCGTGCGGACGGTCGGTACTAAGCGTCAGGAGCAGCAGGGGCAGCGCGATCCCTGCGCTTACACCGGTGAGGGCGCGCAGCGGCCCACCCGTGCTCCAGAGGTGGAGCGTATTTCCCCAACCGTCTATGAGTAGCGGGAGCAGCAGCGCGCTCACCGCGCTGCCGGTTTGCACGGACACGCGCTTGTCCCTGGACCCGAGCGCGCCGATTGAAACGAAGGAGGCGAACACGCCGAGGTACAGCCCCGCCAGCCGGAAACACAGCGGGAAGACCTGGCCATCGAACTGCGGCGAGCGCTCCGGCAGTTGGTGGCACGTCCATGCGAAGAGGTGCGCGAGCGATGCCATCGGAAGCGAAGGTCCCTATGTATTTCCTTGCATGAGATTGTTTAACGCGCCGCTCAAGATGCAGTAGATCACGAAGGCGACCACGCCAATCAGGAGCCAGGTGCGGCCCGCCGCTTTCCTGTCGGGATCGGGCGAATTCATATAGACGATTCCCATGATGACTCCCACAACGGGGATCACGATCGACGCGATGATCATGCCGACCTTCATCTCCGAAGAGACGCCTGACTTGGGAACGGGAGGGTCGGCAGGCTGAGGACGAGACGAAAGTGCGGTGCCGCATTTGCCGCAGAATTGCGCGACCTCCGGATTCGCATTGCCGCATCTAGGACACACCATGGGCGACGTCTCCTTCCCCCTTGACCGCAGGCGCCTCGCCCGCCGGCTTCGCTTCCTCGTGCTGCTCAGCCGCGACGCTGGTGACGTAGTGCTCCACTTCGCGCTGAATGATCTCCTCTACTCGGGCCGTGAAGAGCGGAAGGGCATCGGTATGAGTCCGAGCCCGGCGGTACTGACCGCCGAGCTGGAGAAACTGCCAGCCCTCGCTCTTCAGGCGTTCCACGGTCTCACGATAACTGCGCCACCGCTCGCCAAAGTGAAAGAACTCCTCGATCGCGGCGCTGATGGCAATCAAGAGGCTGAGACCGAAAGCCACCCAGCGAGTGGCGCCGGGGAACCCTTTGACTTCGCCCACGCTCACCAACGCGGGCAGCAGCACGCCACCGATGATCGTGGTGAGGCGCAGTCGGTAGTACCAATCGCGCGCGGCGTCGGCCCGGCTCTCTCTCCACAGCAGCTGATCGAGCCAGCGCGCGCGGAGCATCTGTTTCGGCAAAGCAGGTAGCGCCAGCGCTTCAATCAGGCCGCTGAGCTCGGTGTTCAGCTGGCGGCGATAGTCCCTTGACCCTCGCATTGTCACTTCCTCCGGCTCCTACTGAGCGTCTGGCGTGCCCTCAGGGGCCTTCGCGTCCGACGATGACCTGACGCCTTGGGCAGCCGCTTCGACGGCAAGGGTCATGGCATTGAGTGTCGCCGAGTTTGCCGTTGCAATCCCGTCATTCTTCCATTGCTCACGATAGTGGAACACACTTTCGAGGGAGACAAAGAGGACGACGAGCAAACTGATGAGGTGACGAGCACCGTACCGACGTCGTACAGGCGACGGCTTTCTTGTCGTACCAGTTCTGGTATTGCGCGAGTCGTTCCGTCAAATAGGTGTCCGCGGTAAGGTTCTCGGCGGACATGTGTGAACCCTCCCCCTTCGAGCGGCAGTGGCCGCGCGCGACCTCAGCACATGGATCCCGAAATCCGTCGTGTTTGGAGTTGCCGAGCCCAAGCGGCTGCCTCTCCGCGCCGATGCACTTGGAGTTTCTCGAGAATGTTGTGGACGTGATTCTTCACCGTCGCCACTTCAATGCCCAGGCGCCGCGCGATGTCCTTGTTTGCCAGACCCTCAGCGAGCACGCGCAGGATTTCCAGCTCGCGCGGCGTGAGATGCGTCGAGGAAGCACCCAGGGGCTGGGCACTCGCGAGCTCGGCGAGCCGACGGAGCAGACTTCCCGCCATTCGGGGCGAGCAGAGCGCTTCACCCCGCTCGGCGCTTTCGAGGGTTGTAATGAGGTCACTGAGCGATGCGTCGCGCGCAACGTAACCGGTCACCCCGGCTTCAGCGCACGCGCAGACGTCGCCCTCGGTCTCGGCGACTGAAAGGGCGACGACTTTTACGTCCGGAGTCAGTTCACGAATGGCGCGGACGACACTCGGACTCCCGGCCATGGCCATGTCGACGAGCACCATGTCAGGATGTCGGGATCGCAAACACGCCAGAGCCGCCTCGCCATCGGCTGCGGTCCCTGCCAGCTGGAATCCCGCTTGCCGCGCGACCACTTCCGCCAAGCCGTCTCGATACAGGCGGATGTCGGACACAATCAGCACCGTGATCACGGCGCGCGCACGGTGCAGCGCGGTCCACTAAAGAGTCGCACGACGAAGGCATTCCTTCCCGCGTGGACGGCAAAAGTGTGACCCGCGTCACGCTTCGGCTAGGGCGTTTTTGGGGCACGATAGGGCGTTTTTGCGGCACGCGGCGGTGCTAGGGATTCCCCCAGGCCTTGCAGCACATCTAGTCCCTTATTGATGAAAGGAGACACGCCTTGAAACGCCGCACACGTCGCACCCCGAACAAAAACCAACGTGCTCCCCGAAGTACTCCAACAAAACCCTCCGCCGGCAACGCTGCATCTCAACGTAGCGCCGCATCGCCGGCGCGATGTTGCCCCAATCGAAGTCCTCTGGTCGCCATAGGACGAGACACTCGGCTGCCCTGCCGTCCCTGCCGCCCCTGCCGGCCTCCTGGTAGTACGCCTCGAGCGTCGGCGGCGGCCCCCAATGGAGTATTAGACGGACATCGGGCTTGTCGATTCCCATACCAAACGCGCTCGTCGCAACGATCACGCGCACCTGATCGGCGAGAAACGCCCGCAACACGCGCCTGCGGGTGCTCGCGGTCAGGCCGGCGTGGTACGGAGCGGCCTGCACACTCGTCCGCAGCAGCGCGCGCGTAACCAGCTCCGTCAGCCGCCGGGTGGGTGTGTAGATGAGTGACGCGCCTGTCGCCCCGCGGACCCGTGCGCGGATGATGGCGAACCGCTCGCGGTCGTCCCGCACTCGCCGGACGCCGAAACAGAGATTCGGCCGATCGAATGACGTGACGACAACGTGGGCATCGGGCATGCGCAGCACGTGGAGGATGTCGGCCCGAGCCGCGGGCGTGGCGCTTCCGGTCAGCGCGATGGTCGGCGGCCGTCCCAGGAGCGAACGGAACACGCCCAGGCGGCGGTAGACCGGGCGGAATTCGTTGCCCCATTCAGTGATGCAGTGCGCCTCGTCGACTGCCACCAACGCCACCGGCGTTTGCGCGGCACAGAGTCGCCTCGTGAGTGACGCCAGGCGCTCTGGGGCGCAGTACAGCAGCGCGAGCCGGCCGCCTGTCGCGGCATCGAGGATGACGCGGCGCTGGCCCTGGTCGAGCTGGCTGTTGACATAGGCCGCCGCGATCCCGCGCCGTCGCAGCGCGCCGACCTGGTCCTGCATCAGCGAGATCAGCGGCGACACGACGAGCGTCAGGCCCCCGCCAAGCAGCGCCGGCACCTGATAGCACAACGATTTGCCCGCGCCGGTGGGAAGCACGGCGAGCACGTTGCGCCCCGCGAGGAGCGGGCCCAGCACCTTGAGTTGATGGACGCGGAACCGCGCGTGGCCGAATCGCTCCGCGAGGATCGCGCGCGCTGCATCCAGGCCACCGGCGAACGTCGACACGTCTCACGTAGCAGCATTCGGGCGCGCGCCCCCCTACCCCAAAAGCGCGGCTCGGGGCACGTTTACGCGTCATGATTCCTCTCCTCTTCACGACGCTCATGCTGGTACAAACCGTGACATATCCTCCGACCCGCAAGGGCGACGTGGTGGATGACTACCACGGCACGAAGGTCGCCGACCCCTACCGCTGGCTCGAGGATGTGGACGCGCCGGAAACTCGCGCCTGGGTGGAGGCCGAGAACCGCGTCACGTTTGCGTATCTGGAGCGGCTCCCGGAGCGCGAGCGGATCCGTCGGCGCCTGACCGAGCTGTGGGACTATCCGAAGTACGGCGCGCCGTTCAAGAAGGGTGGCCGCTACTTCTTCTTCAAGAACTCAGGGCTGCAGAACCAGTCCGTCCTGTATACGCAACGCTCGCTCGCTGCCGAGCCGGAGGTCCTGCTCGATCCGAACACCTTGTCGGCGGACGGCACCGTCGCCCTCTCGATCCTCGCTTTTGCCGAAGACGGCAAGACGATGGTGTATGGCACCTCGGGGAGCGGCTCCGACTGGCAGGAATTCCGCGTGCGCGATGTCGCGACGCACCAGGACCGTGCCGACCACCTCAAGTGGATCAAGTTCTCCAGCGCCGCGTGGACGCACGACGGCGCAGGCTTTTTTTACAGTCGCTACCCCGAGCCCGCGGCCGGCGCCGATGCGCTGCTCGAGGGCAATCACAACCAGAAGGTCTATTACCACAAGCTGGGCACCGATCAATCGGCCGACCGCTTGATCTACGAACGGCCCGATCATCCCGACTGGGGCTTCGGGGTGGAGGTCAGTGCCGACGGACGCTATGCGGTCTACACCGTCTGGCTAGGTACCGACCGGCGCAATCGCATCTACTATCAGGACCTAGGGCGTCCCACGCATCCGCGGCTCGACGCGCCCGTCGTCCGGCTGCTCGATGACTTCGACGCCTCGTACGGCTTCGTTGGCAACACCGGGCCGGCCTTCTACTTTCAGACCGACAACGCCGCGCCCCGCGGCCGCATCGTTGCCGTCGACATTCGCCGGCCGGAGCAGCCCGCCTGGAAGGAAGTGGTGCCCCAGGCTCCCGACGTGATCGAAGGGTCGCAGATCGTCCACCACACCTTCGCCGTGCGGTATCTGCACGACGCCTACTCGCAGCTCCGTCTCTTCGCGCTCGACGGCAAGCCGGCCGGCGAGGTCGCACTCCCCACGCTCGGCTCGATCGTCCAGGTGACCGGCGAGCCTGGCGACACCGAGATGTTCTACGCGTTTACGTCGTTTCTCTATCCGACGACGATCTTCCGGCACGACTTCACCACCGGCACGTCGACGATCTTCAAGGCACCGGAGATCTCTGTCGATCCCTCGAAGTACGAAACCGTCCAGGTGTTCTATCACAGCAAGGACGGCACGCGCGTGCCGATCTTCCTGACCTACAAGAAGGGGCTGAAGCAGGATGGCTCCAACGCGACGTACCTGTACGGCTATGGGGGCTTCAACGTCAACATGACGCCCGGCTTCTCGATCGGCGTGCTCGCCTGGCTCGAGATGGGCGGCGTGTACGCCCAGGCGGTGCTGCGCGGCGGTTCAGAGTACGGTGAGGAGTGGCATCAGGCGGGGATGCTGGACCGCAAGCAGAACGTGTTCGACGACTTCATCGCGGCCGCCGAGTATCTCATCGGCGAGCGCTATACGTCGCCGCCCAAGCTGGCGATCGGCGGCGGCTCGAACGGCGGGCTGCTGATCGGCGCGGTGCTCAATCAGCGCCCCGAGCTTTTCGGCGCCGCGCTGCCCGCCGTGGGTGTCATGGACATGCTGCGCTTCCACAAGTTCACGATCGGGTGGGCGTGGGTCACGGAGTACGGGTCGGCCGACAGCGTGGGGCAGTTCCCGTTTCTCTATCGGTACTCACCGATTCATAACATGAAGCTGGGGACGCAGTATCCCGCCACGCTCATTACGACGGCCGATCACGACGATCGCGTTGTGCCGGGCCACTCATTCAAGTACGCCGCGACTCTGCAGGCCGCGCAGGGCGGCGCCGAGCCGGTGTTGATCCGCATCGAGACGAAGGCCGGACACGGCGCCGGCAAGCCGACCGCGAAGGTGATCGAGGAGCAGACCGACCGCTGGGCGTTCCTCGTGCACAATCTGCATATGCAGCTGCCCGCGTTGCAGCCTTAGGAGACCACCGCATGCCCAAGGTGAACTGTTCGTTGTGCGCTGCCCTGGTGGAAGGTCGCACGCTCGCGTCCCCCCAGAAGCTGGAGAACCGGATCCTCGACCTGATCAAGAAGGATCGGCCGGAATGGGAAGCGAAGCGGGGGATCTGCGCGAACTGCCTCGAGCAGTATCGGGCCAAGAAGTTCGTGACCTATCTCGAGGCCGAGTATCAGAAGCTGTCGGAGCTCGAGCACTCGGTGGTCTCGAAGATCACGCGCCGCGGGCGGGTGAGTAAGCTGGTGCACCAGGACATGGACACGCAGATGACGTTCGGCGAGCGCGTGGCCGACAAGGTGGCGCAGTTCGGCGGGAGCTGGTCGTTCATCGGCCTGTTCGGTGGCATCCTGGTCGCCTGGATGATCGTGAACGCCTGGGTGCTCGCCAGGCGCCCCTTCGATCCCTACCCCTTCATTCTGTTGAACCTCGTGCTCTCGACGCTCGCCGCGCTCCAGGCGCCGGTGATCATGATGAG
>Ga0066709_100002627_pt1 | contig 13241 bp, 11 predicted proteins | sample GraSoiAngelo_158_FD_79665 | JGI IMG/M metagenome (GOLD analysis project Ga0066709, IMG submission 79665) | Grasslands soil microbial communities from the Angelo Coastal Reserve, California, USA - 14_1009_16_30cm | ecosystem: Environmental > Terrestrial > Soil > Grasslands | place: USA... | reverse complement strand
TTCTTGGTCTCGCGCGCCAGGATCGCCATCGGGATCGTGCACACCGAGTCGGCGCAGGTCGCCGTCGCGTGGTGCTCGTTGGTCATGATGTTGATGCCGAGCTCGTCGCACAGCGCCCATTCGTCGAGATAGCGGTGGTAGAGATCGGCGCCGATCTTCGGGTCGTAGAGCCGGCTCGGGATCACGACGCGGTAGGATTCGCCGAGCTGCGGCCAGGCCGGGTGATAGGCCATCTCGCTGAAATGCCACACTTGCATGCCTTTGGCGTTTGTTCCGTTGCCTGTCATGGCCGGTTCTCCTGAAACTTCTTAGTGTGATGTTGCATCGGCGCGTTGCGTCCTTCGAGACGCGCCCTCCGGGCGCTCCTCAGGATGACGGGGTTTCGCGGATGGCATCAAAGAACCATTGTCATCCTGAGCAGCCGTGGCGCGTGTCGAAGGACGCACAGACTTCCGGCCGCCGCCGAGTCATGGCCGGGTCTCCTGCACGAAGCGGGCGATGTGGTCGGCGACCGCCTCGGGGTGTTCGATCTGCGGGTAATGCGCCGCGCCGGGGATGCGCTCGAAGCGGGCGCTGGGGAGCGCCGCCGCGAGCTTCTCGCCATAGGAGGGGCTGACGATGCCGTCCTCGGCGCCCCACAGCACCAGGCTCGGCACGGTGATCCGATGCAGCCAGTGCAGAAGCGCCGGGTTGTGCATGTAGGGCTTCCAGCCGTAGAGCGCGGTCGCCTCGCGGTCATGCGCGATCGCTTGCAACTCCGCCTCGTCGAGCTGCGAATAATCGGGGACGAAGCGGGCCGGGTCGGTGAAGGTGCGGCGCAAGACTTCGTCGGCGGGCAACGCGTAGATATCGGCGATGTCGCGCTCCTCGCGGCCGCCGAATTTGAGGCCGAGCGAGCCGATCAACGCGAGATGCCCGAGCCGCGCGGTCGAGCGCACCGCCAGTTCGAGCGCGACCCAGCCGCCGAAGGACGAACCGACCAAAGTCGCGTCATGCAGGTCGAGGCGTTCGATCAGGTCGAGATAGAGATAGGCGATATCGTTGACGCTGCGGAACCAGGCGGGGCGCGGCGTCGTGCCGAAACCGGGATGGCGCGGCGCGATGACCCGGAAACGCTGCGCCAAGCGGTCGAGAAACGGCCGGTTCTGCGCGACATAGTCGCCGCCATGCAAAAACAATAGCGGCGGCCCCGATCCGGCGATCAGCGCCTCGACCGATATGCCGGCGATCTCGATGCGTTCCATCCCAGCCCTCTTGCGACGTCTCCCCGAAGCTTCCCATAAATCCGTGTCCCGACGAAAGCCGGGATCCACCTTTCCGCTGGCGTGGGCTATCCAATACGGCATCATCATCGTCGACCTGTGGAGCGCCTTCAGCATCTCGCGGCGCGGTGGGTCCCGGCTTTCGCCGGACGACGGATAGGTGGAGAGATCGAGCGATGGGCCAGTTCGGAATCGGACAGCCGGTACGGCGCTTCGAGGATAAGCGCTTGTTGTGCGGCAACGGGCGCTTTCAGAACGATGTCACTTTGTCCGGCCAGGCCTATGGCTTCGTGCTGCGCTCGCCGCATGCGCATGCCGCGATGCGCAGGGTGGATCTGAGCGCGGCGCAGGCCGCGCCCGGGGTGCTGGCGATCTATACCGGCGAGGATCTCGCGGCGGCGGGCATGGGCACGATGGGTGTGCCGTTGCGGCGCCAGCGGCCGGACGGCTCGCCGATGTTCTGGCGGGCTCATCTCGGATTGGCGCAGGAGCGGGTGCGCTATGTCGGAGAGCCCGTCGCCTTCATCGTCGCCGAGGGCCTGGCGCAGGCGAAGGACGCCGCCGAGCTGATCGACATCGATTACGACATCCTGCCCTCGGTCACCGACACAGCCGATGCCGCTTCCGGCAAGCATGCGGTGTGGGAGGAGTGCCCGGACAACATCTCCAATTTGTTCGAGAGCGGCAACAAGGCGGCGGCCGACGCCGCGCTCGCCAAGGCGGCGCACATCGTCAAGCGGCGCTATGTGATCAGCCGGGTCTACGCGCATTTCATGGAGCCGCGCGGCGCGATCGGCGTCTGGGACCCGGGCGAGGACCGCTACACCCTCTACGCCGATGTGCAATACCCGCATCGCGTGCGGCAGGCATTGGCGACGCGCATCTTCAAGATCCCGGAGAGCCGCATCCGGGTCATCGCCGGCGATGTCGGCGGCGGGTTCGGCACCAAGGGATGGCAATACCCCGAGCACCGGCTCGTGCTGTTCGCCGCGAAGCGGCTGCGTCGGCCGGTCAAGTGGAATTGCGAGCGCAGCGAGGCGATCCAGGCCGACGAGCATGCCCGCGACAACATCAGCGAAGCGGAATTGGCGCTCGACGCGAACGGGAAATTCATCGGGCTGCGGGTCACGACCTTTGCCAATGTCGGGGCCTACATCTCCTCCGAGCGCAATCTGCTCGCGACCTTCGGCAATGTCGGCACATTGACCGGGGTCTATGACATTCCGGCGGCCCATGTCGCGGTCTTGGCGGTCATGGCCAACACCAACGGCACCGCGCCCTATCGCGGCGCCGGAAGGCCCGAGGCAACCTACGTCATCGAGCGGCTGATCGACGATGCGGCGCGCGAACTGGGCCATGACCCGGTCGAATTGCGCCGCATCAACCTGATCCCGCGCGACAAGCTCCCGTACAAAAACGCGTTCGGCCTCAATTACGATTCGGGCAACTTTCCGGCCAACCAGCAGAAGGTGCTGGAACTGGCCGATTGGGCCGGCTTCGGGAAGCGGCGCGAGGAAGCGCAGCGGCGCGGCAAGCTGCGCGGCATCGGCATCGCCAACCCGATCGAGAAGGCGGCCGGCCCCGGCCAGGAATTCGCTGAGATCCGCTTTCATCCCAGCGGCAACGCGATGCTCTTGATGGGCAGCAAGAACCAGGGCCAAGGGCACGAGACCGTGTTCAAGCAGATCCTGAACGAGCGGCTCGGGCTCGACCCCGCCGAGGTGCAGTACATCGACGGCGACACCGACCGGGTCGCGTTCGGCATCGGCACCAACGGCTCGCGCTCGACGGTGATCGGCGGCTCGGCGCTGTGGATGGCGGCCGACAAAATCATCGCCAAGGGCAAGCGGCTGGCCGCGCATCTGCTCGAAGCGGCCGAGGCCGACATCGAATTCGCGGTCGGCGACAGCGGCGGCAATTTCGCGGTCGCCGGCACCGACCGCCGCATCACGATCACCGAGGTGGCGAAAGCGGCGTTCCAGATCGGGCGATTGCCGCCGGGGCTCGAAGGCGGGCTGTTCGAGACCGGCACCTTTTCGCCCGCCGACACGACCTACCCGAATGGCAGCCATGTCTGCGAGGTCGAGATCGACGCCGAGACCGGCGAGCTCGAAATCCTGAACTATGTCGTCGTCGACGATGTCGGCACGGTCGTCAATCCGATCGGCCTCAAAGGCCAGATCCATGGCGGCGTCATGCAGGGGCTCGGGCAGGCGGTCATGGAGCAGGTCGCCTACGACCGGGAAAGCGGCCAGCTGCTGACCGGCACATTCATGGATTACGCGATGCCGCGGGCGGCGGATCTCGGCGCGATCAAAGTCGAGAGCAACCCCTGCCCGACCAAGCTCAACCCGATCGGCGCCAAGGGCGCCGGCGAGGCCGGCACGGTCGGCGCCTTGCCGGCGATCGTCAACGCGGTGCTGGATGCGCTGGCGCCGCTCGGGGTCACGCATATCGAGATGCCGACCACCAGCCAGCGCATCTGGCAGGCGATCGAAACCGCACAACGGTCGTAGGGCGGGCGGAGCGCAGCGTAACCCGTCACACGCGAGACGAGCGTCTCAATGCGATTTGCGCTCGTTGCCGCCCTGGCCACGTTATCGTGGCTATCGGGATCGCAGGCGGCGGACAAGCCAACCTCTGCCGCGAACGCGGCGGGCATTGTGTTCGGCGCGATAACGGCCAGAGAAGCACTGTTGTCATATTGCCGAGAGGTCGATGCCGCCCATGCCGCCGACTTCGATCGCATCTATACTGCGTATGTTAAAAGCGCTTTCCCAATGAAAATTCGAGCACGCGATATAATGCTTACGGAAGCAAAGCGGGTGGGTCTCACTGTACAACAAATGAATGCCGTACTTTCAAAGATAACCAATAACATCGTTGATGACTTCCAGCGGACCTTCAGAGTTGATCCGTCATTCTTCCGAGCACCATGCGATGAGATGCGGCATGTGCCAGCCGATAAGATTGACGCGGCGGCAGACCTGCGTGTGATGATCCCCGACGCGGTCGAGATGGTTGACCGCCGGCGTTAGCGGCATCGGACCCGCATCGCCGGCAACGCTCAGGGTCTGGAGGCTGGGCCGGGCGAAGTTGGGAGAGGTTTCAGGCGCTGGCCCAGCTGGATCGTGTCGATCTGTCCGTCCCAATACTCAACCAACGCATCGGCGTTCAGCGCCACCCATTGCAACACCGCACGTTCGTCTTCGGGAGCAAGACGCCCGGCGATTACATGCGGCGCGGGCCGCACCCCGACGACCGCGGTATTGGCCACATTCATCTGATTGCCGTGGGTCATGTTGACCTTGACCCTCACGTCATGGCGGGCATTGCCGCGCGGGCTGACCCAGACGGTCATCGGCAATCCCGTGGTCCGGGGGAACAGGTTCGCCATCTCGAAGAGATCCTCGGGCTCCAGTGCCTCCGCGCCTTGCGAGCCGATTTTCTTTGCCTTCACGACCCTACTCCCAATGCCGCTCAGCGGTATTTATCCCGCTGGGCACGAAAAGCAATCCGTGCGCTCGGAATGGCGGTGTTTCGTGTCGCTGCACCCGCCCTACAGATCGCGCGCCGCATAGGGCTGCAAAGCCTGCATTGGCAAAAGGCTTGCCAAACGCGTTACACTGCCGCCAGCCCATCCGAGTCCGAAGGAAACGCACCATGCATTACAAGCGCATCTCCGCCGATTGCCATCTCGATATGCCGTGCATGCCGCCGGAGCTGTTCGTCGAGAACGCCTCGCGCGAGATGAAGGAGCGGATGCCCTATGTCGAGGACGGGCCGGACGGGCCGCAATGGGTCGCCAAGAACGGCGCGAATTTCGGGCTGGTGAACGGCGTCGGCCCGGGCGGCGCCAAGCATGTCCCGGGGCAGAATGTGCGGGTCGACATCATGGCCGAGCACGGGCTCTATGAAGACGCCAAGAAGGGCAAGTACCGCTGCCGCGACCCGCATCTGCGCCTCAAGGACATGGAGACGGACGGGGTCGACGCCGAGGTCATCTACGGCATTCTCGGGACCGCGTCGAAGCTCAACGACCGCGACGCATCGAACGAGGTATTGCGCATTTACAACGATTGGCTGAAGGAATTCTGCAGCCATTATCCCGACCGCCAAATCGGCCTCGCCTGCCTGCCCTACGGCAGCGTCGAGGAGGCCGTGAAGGAAGTCCACCGGGTGTCCAAGATGGGGCTGCGCGGCCTTGAACTGTCGTGCTCATGGGACATGGAGCCGATGTGGCACCCGGTTTGGGAGCCGTTGTGGCAGGCGGTCGCCGATGTCGACCTGCCATTGCACTTCCATACCTTCCCGACGACGGCGCCGCGCTCGCGCACCGAAGCGCGGCAGGTGCAGCGCGCCGCGATGTTCACCGGCGTCTCGGCGTTCCAGATGGGGTTGATCCACATCATGGCGGGGATGATGGGCGCCGGCGTGTTCGAACGGCATCCCAACCTGCGCATCGGCTTCGGCGAGAGCGGCGTCGGCTGGATTCCCTACGCGCTGCACCGGATGGATTTTGAGTTCGAGGACCGCTTCCGCGACCTGATGAAGCTGAAGCCGAGCGAGTATTGGCGCCGCCAATGCCGCGCGACGTTCCAGTTCGACCCGATCGGCGCGAAGCTGATCGACGATATCGGCGTCGAAACCATCATGTGGGGCTCGGACTACCCGCATACCGACGGCGTGTGGCCGGAATCGCAGAAATACATCGACGAGCAGTTCGCCGGTCTGCCGGCCGACGTCGTGCACAAGATCACCTGCGAGAACGCCGCGAAGTTCTACCGACTGGTGAACTGACGAGCCCGTAGGGATTGGCATTCCGGCGAAAGCCGGGATCCATGCCTGCCATGGGTCCCGGCCTGCGCCGGGACGACAAAGATGAGAAGCCCTCTCCCGCATGCGGGAGAGGGTTTTTGTTGCGTGCCCGCGGCTCGCAACATCGTGATTGCATCTGCGCGGCGTCGCTGCTTAGGTAAACGATAGCGTTCCGTTTATAGCGGCGCGCCAATTCAGGGGAGCTATCCGATGCCGCCTGCGCCGCGTCTGCTGGCCCTCGCCACGGCCGTCCCGCCTCATGCGCTCGGCCAGGAAGAGGTCGTCGAGCGGGTCAAGCGGCTGTTCGGACGCTCGGCCGAGCTCGACCGGCTGCTGCCGGTCTTCGTCAATAGCGGCATCGCGCGCCGTTACTCGTCGGTGCCGCTCGAATGGTATGACGTGCCGCATGGCTGGGCCGAGCGCAACCGGCGTTACCTGACCGGCGCGCTCGACCTGCTGGAAAATGTCGCCGGGCGGGTTCTCGACCGCGCCGGCCTCGCCGCCGACGAGCTCGGCGGCATCGTCACGGTGTCGACCACCGGCGTCGCGACGCCGAGCCTCGACGCATTGCTGATCGAGCGGATGCAGCTGCCGCGCACCATCGCGCGGCTGCCGATCTTTGGGCTGGGCTGCGCCGGCGGCGTGGTCGGGCTGGCCCGCGCCGCCGATATGGCGGCGGCATTGCCGGGCAAGACGGTGCTGTGTCTCGTCGTCGAATTGTGCACCCTCTCCTTCCGCCGCGACGATCTGGCGAAAAGCAACATCGTCGCCACTGCGCTGTTCGGCGACGGCGCCGCCGCCGCGCTGCTGCGCTGCGACGGCGAGGAGAAGGGCCCTGCGATTATCGCCACCGGCGAGCACACTTGGCCGAGAAGCCTCGACATCATGGGGTGGGATGTCGCCGATGACGGGCTGAAGGCGATCTTCTCGCGCGACATCCCACGCCTGATGCAGGCGGAACTGAAGCCGGCCGTCGACGATTTCCTCGCCCGGCAGGGATTGCGCCTCGCCGATGTCGACCGTTTTGTCTGCCATCCCGGCGGACCCAAGGTGCTCGACGCCTTCGAGGAGGTGTTCGGACTGGATCCGGGGGCCTTGACCGAGGCTCGCGGCGTGTTGCGCGACTACGGCAACATGTCGGCGGCGAGCGTCTTGTTTGTGCTCGAACGCATGCTGGAGCGGACCGGCGCCGCGGGGACGGTGTGGGGCCGCGCATTGATGATTGCGCTCGGGCCGGGCTTCACGGCGGGCTTCGCGCTGCTCGGCGAGCGATGAGCCTGCTCCATATCGTGCTCGGCCTCGTCGCGTTGCAGCGGCTTGGCGAGCTCGCCTTGGCGGCACGCAATACCCGCGATCTGCGGGCGGCCGGCGCGGTCGAGCTCGATGCCGGCTTCTATCCTCTCTTCGTGCTGTTGCACGCCGCCTGGCTGCTGAGCCTGGCGCTGCTGGTCCCGGCTTCGACGGCGCCGTCATGGCCGCTGCTGGCGGTGTTCGCCGCGTTGCAGCTCGGCCGGGTTTGGGTCATCGCCAGCCTCGGCCGGCATTGGACCACCCGCCTGATCGTGCCAGCCGACAGGCCGCTGGTAAACCGTGGACCGTATCGGTTTTTTAATCATCCGAATTACCTGATTGTCATCGCCGAGATCGCGGTCCTGCCGCTCGCCTTCGGTGCCGCGGTGATTGCGGCGGTCTTCTCGGCCGCCAATCTGGCTCTCCTCGCCCGCCGCGTCGCGATCGAGGAACGGGCGCTGGCACCGCGGCGCGGCATCTGATTGCTCGCGCGTTGCGCGAGCTATCGCATTCGCGAAGATCAGCCCCACGCAAAGGAGGATGGCTCCGAACGGATGCATACTATATGTCTAGCTTACTATCAGCCTTGCGTCTTATCTCGGGGTGCAATCTTGGATCTCGAACGCAGTTTCGGGTTTCTCGTCAACGATGTCGCCCGCCTGTTCGGGCGGCGCTTCGACCATAACGGCAGGCGGCTCGGCTTGACCCGGGCGCAATGCCGGACCCTCGGCTATATCGCGCGGAACGAGGGCATCAACCAAGCGGGCCTCGCCGATCTCCTCGAGATCCGGCCGATGACCCTGGTGCGGCAGATCGACCGCATGGAGGAGGCGGGCTGGATCGAGCGTCGCCCCCACCCGGCCGACCGCCGGGCGCGGCGCCTGTTCCTCACCGCCAAGGCGCGCCCGATCCTCGGCCGCATCCTGGATGTCGCGAACGAGACCCGCGACGAGGCGCTGGCCCGCCTGAAGCCCGCCGAAGCCGGGCAGCTGATCGATCTGTTGAAGCGGGTGCACGCAACCTTGTCCGAGCGCGTGCCGCAGGCAGACAAGCTTGGCGACGGCGCGGGCACGACGCCGATCCTGCCCTCGCCCCGCCGCGTCGCGGCGGCGGCCTCTCCAGACGATGCCAATGCCACTCCGGCACCGGTCGCAGCCGTCGGGGCCGGACGGTGAGCACACAGGAATCGCCGGTCCGCAGCTTTCGCCGCGTCATCGGCGAGGTCGGCGCCGCGGTCGCGGCGCGGCCGGGCCGCCCGCTGCGCCAGCGGCTGCGCCTGCCCTTGATGCTGGCCGGTCCGCTCGTCGTGCTGATCGCCGCCTCGTGGTGGTATCTGACGAGCGGCCGCTACGTTTCGACCGACGATGCCTATGTCCAGGCGGCGCGGACGATGATCAGCACCGATGTCGCCGGCCGGGTGATCGCGGTGCTGGTGCATGACAATCAGCGGGTCGCCAAGGGCGATGTCATGTTCCGGCTCGACGACCGGCCGTACCGCATCGCGGTCGAGGAAGCGCAGGCGCAACTCGCCTCGGCGCGGCTGCAGATCGAGGCGATGAAGGCGACCTATCGCCAGAAGCAGGCCGAGCTGCGCTCTGCCGAGGATTCGCTCGCCTATCAGCAGCGCGAATTCGAGCGCCAGCGGCAGCTCGCCACCAGCGGCGTCGCGGCGCGGGCGACCTACGACCAGGTGCAGAACGCGCTGAATACGGCGCAGCACAAGGTGACCTCGACGCAAAGCGAGGCCGCCAACTTCCTGGCCCAGCTGGGCGGCAACGCGAACATCCCGACCGACCAGCATCCGGCCGTGCAGCGCGCCCAGGCCAACCTAGACAAGGCCGAGCTCGACCTCAGCTATACAGTGGTGAAGGCGCCGCAGAACGGCATCGTCACCAAGGTCGAGCAGATCCAGCCCGGCACCTATGTCACCGCATCGACACCGGTGTTCTCGATGATGTCCGACCGCATCTGGGTCGAGGCGAATTTCAAGGAAACCGAGCTGACCCATATGCGTCCGGGCCAGGACGCGACGGTCGAGATCGACACCTATCCCGATGCCGTCTGTCACGGCAAGGTGATCAGCCTGAGCCCCGGCACCGGGCTCAGCTTCTCGCTATTGCCGCCGGAGAACGCGACCGGCAATTGGGTCAAGGTGGTGCAGCGCCTGCCGGTGCGGCTGGCGCTCGAGTGCAGCCCGTCCGACCTGCCCCTTCAGGCCGGGCTCAGCGCCAGCGTCGAGGTCGACACCAAGCATCGCCGTGCGTGGCTCGCCTGGGTGCAGCGCACCAGCGACCGCCTGTTCGGCACCGCGCAGGCGGGCGAGGCGCCGCATTGAGGGCGCCTGCCGCGAGAATTGAGGCTGCATGAGCGTTGAGCGTCCTTCGACACGCGCCTCGGCTTCGCCCGCGGCGCTGCTCAGGATGAGGTATTTTATCCGTGGCATTAAAGAAATCACCTCATCCTGAGCGCGAGCGCAGCGAGGAGTCGAAGGACGCACGGCGTCCATCCAGCCGGTAGCCTCATTCTTGGCCAACGTGGCAACCTCTCCTGCCCCTGCGGTACCGAACCGGGCCGCCATCACCGCTTCGATCATGCTGGCGACGTTCATGCAGGGCGTCGACACGACGATCACCAATGTCGCGCTGCCGCACATGCAGGGCAGCCTGTCGGCGTCGCAGGACCAGATCGCCTGGGTCGTCACCTCCTACATCGTCGCCGCGGCGATCATGACGCCGCTGACCGGCTGGCTGGCCGGCCGGTTCGGCATCAAATACGTGTTCCTTATCTCGGTCGCCGGCTTTACCGTCGCCTCGGCGCTGTGCGGCGCGGCGACGAGCCTCGCCGAGCTCGTCATCTTCCGCCTGTTGCAAGGGGTGTGCGGCGCGGCGCTGGTGCCGCTGTCGCAGGCGGTGCTGTTCCAGATCAACCCGCCCGAGCGGCACGCCAAGGCGATGGCGGTGTGGGGCATGGGGGTCATTCTCGGCCCGATCATCGGCCCGGCGCTTGGCGGCTATCTGACCGATTTCTACAATTGGCGCTGGGTGTTCTACATCAACCTGCCATTCGGCGTGCTGGCCGCGATCGGCATCCTGGTGTTCATCCACGATACCCGCCGGGCGCATCGCGAACCCTTTGACTTTTTCGGTTTCGCGGCGTTGAGCCTGGCGATCGGCGCGCTGCAAATGCTGCTCGACCGCGGCGAGTTGAAGGATTGGTTCGGCTCGATCGAGATCTGGGTCGAGGCGACGATCGCCGCGCTCGGGCTTTACCTGTTCGTCGTGCACACCGCGACCGCGACCGACCGCTCGTTCCTCAACCGCGAGCTGTTGAAAGACCGGAACTGCATGATCGGGACGGTTTTGATGTTCCTGATCGGCATGCCGCTCTACGGCACGATGACGCTCTTGCCGTTGATGCTGCAGAATTTGATGAACTATCCGGTGGTGACGACCGGGCTGGTCACGGCGCCGCGCGGCATCGGCACGATGATCGCGATGATCATCTGCTCGCGGCTGATCGGCCGCGTCGATATCCGGCTCGTCATCATGACCGGGCTGGCGCTGACCGCGCTCGCCTTGTGGCAGATGACCGGCTTCACGACGCAGATGGACACCGGGCCGGTGATCACCTCGGGCCTGTTGCAGGGGCTGGGCCTCGGCTTCATTTTCACACCGCTCAGCACCGTTACCTTCTCGACCTTACCGCGGCAGATCCTGACCCAGGGCACCGCGATCTTCAGCCTGATGCGCAACATCGGCGGCAGCATCGGCATCTCGATCGTCGTGGCGCTGCTCGCCGAGAACACGCAGATCGTCCATTCGCGCCTGGTCGAGCATCTGCGGCCCGACAACCCGCTCGCGCAGGCGCCGTTCCTGGCGCATCCGTTCAGCCTGACCAACCCGGCCGGCATCGCCGCGCTCAACGCCGAGGCAACCCGGCAGGCGGCGATGGTGGCCTATATCGACGATTTCAAACTGATGATGCTGCTCGTTATCCTGGCCTCGCCCCTGATCCTGCTGTTGCGTACGCCGAGGCGCCCCCGCGTGCCCGCCACGGCCGCGGCGGAATGACAGGGGAGTGACAGGGCGGCGCCGGTAGGCTTCAGGCGCCGGGAAATCTTATGGCCGCCAGTTCGCTCCGCGCTTCCTCGGGGCCCAGCGTCTTCGCGTGCCGCTCGGCCGCCGCGCGGATCGCACGCGAGCGCAGCGGGATGGCGCGCGACGACAGCGCCGGTCGCGACGGCGGCGGCGGTGCTCCCGGAGCGGCAGCTATGTTGTGGGCCACCTCTATGGGCCGCAGCAGCGCCAAAATTGCGCCGATGACCGTCGTCACAGCCGATGCGATCGGGTCGGGCATGGGCTTTGCGGCCGCCATCCTGTCCAGCGTGTCGATGAAGTCGTTCACGTCGACGGCAATCTGCAAAATCTGGCTTTCCGCGGGAGCCGACAGGCTGGAGGCGGCAGGCGGCCAAATCGCGAACACGGTGCCGCGGATATCGTTGGCAATAGCCGCGAGATCGGTGATGAAGGCACCGGTATCGGCACTTTCACAACAGCTTTGCAGCGATCTCACCAGCAAGGCGACATTGGTCGCGATCATGCGCAGATCGTTGCCCATATAGGGATACAAGGTTTTGACAACGTCGGTGCACCCGTGAGCAGCGAGGCCCACGGCAAACATGCTCGCCGAGCGGCGCAACAGGGTGCGCCGCGAAAGGCTCGTTGCGGTCAAAGTCCCCCTCCCCCCGAAATGTCCGCTTTCTATATCGTCCGCTCCGTTCGGCGACAATCGCCGGTTTCGCGGACCGCCCCCAATTCCTTCAAGGTCGGATGAGGGGGTCCACTCGCCGTATGGCTTTTTTGGCCGCGAACTCATTGTCATTGCGAGCGGAGCGAAGCAATCTCCTGGCCGATGGGGATTGCTTCCTCGCTCCGCTCCTCGCAATGACGGCGTGGCCTTTATGATCGACGATCTTGCGTACACTTCGGCGGCGGAGCTGGCGCGACTGATTGCCCGACGACAGGTGTCGCCGGTCGAGACGGTGGATGCCGTGCTCGGGCGGGTCGAGCGGGCGCAGCCGGCGCTAAACGCCTTCATCACGGTGTGCGGCGAGGAGGCGCGCGCCGCCGCGAAACAGGCCGAGGCGGCGGTCATCCGCGGCGACACGCTGGGGCCACTGCACGGGGTGCCGTTCGCGGTCAAGGATTTGGTCAATACCGCTGATGTGCGCACGACTTTCGGTTCGGTGGCGCTCGCCGACAATGTGCCGGCCGCGGATTCGCCGGCTGTGGCGCGGCTGAAGCAAGCCGGCGCGATCCTCATCGGCAAGACCACAACCCCGGAATTCGGTCATAAATGCTTCACCGAGGCGCCGTTGTTCGGGCGCACCGCCAACCCGTGGGAGTTGTCGCGCACCTGCGGCGGTTCATCGGGCGGCGCCGCGGCGGCGGTCGCTTCCGGGCTCGCGCCGATCGGCATCGGCACCGATGGCGGCGGGTCGAGCCGCATCCCGGCGGCGTGCTGCGGCGCGGTCGGGTTCAAGCAGACGCTGGGGCTGGTGCCGCACGATCTGACGCCGGACGGGTTCGGCAATCAGTCGCATATCACGCCGATGACCCGCACCATCATGGACACCGCACTGATGCTGCAGGCGATGGCCGGGCCGCACCCTTGCGATCCGCACGCGCTGGGGCTCGCGGCGCCGGATTTTGTTGCGGCGGCACGTCCGGAGGGTGACCTCAAAGGGGTGCGCATCGCGTGGCGGCCCTTGCTCGGCAACACGGTGCTGGCGCGCGAGGTGCGCGAGGCCTGCGAGCGGGCGCTCGGCGCGCTTGCCGAGCTCGGCGCCATCGTCGAGCCGGTCAATGATGA
>Ga0066709_100002626_pt1 | contig 13242 bp, 13 predicted proteins | sample GraSoiAngelo_158_FD_79665 | JGI IMG/M metagenome (GOLD analysis project Ga0066709, IMG submission 79665) | Grasslands soil microbial communities from the Angelo Coastal Reserve, California, USA - 14_1009_16_30cm | ecosystem: Environmental > Terrestrial > Soil > Grasslands | place: USA... | reverse complement strand
CTCCGTTCTGTTTGGCCCGGGCAAGACGAACTTCGTTGAGAAGGGCCTGCGCGGGATCGCCGCTGGCGCGGAGTGCACGGTGGCCGCCGACCAGTTGGGTTCGGCAACTTACACGCTCGACGCCGCGGCGAAGATCATGGAAGTGGTGGAGGCCCGGCGCTACGGGCTTTATCATCTGTCAAACTTCGGCGCGTGTACCCGCCTCGAACTCGCGCGCCAGGCGGCCCAACTCGCCGGCCTCGACGCGAGCAAGATCATCGGGAAGCCGGTGGATCAGATGGGTCGCCGCGCCGTGCGCCTGAAATACGCGGTCATGTCAATGGATGCCCTGAAGCGGGGTGGCTTTTCGCTGCCTCGGACCTGGCAGGAGGCTTTGGCCGAGTACGTCAGCTCGCTACCCGCTTTTCGATAGCTGCTGCCGAGGATGGTTGAGGGTGGATAAGGAAGGCTCAACGTGCGTACCGTGTCCGGAGAACGAAAGACGCAACAGGTCGGGAACGAGGCTAACGGCACCTGCGTGCAATCGATTCGAGGGTATCGGGGTCTTCGACTTGGCCCGTGATGACGAGAACGCGCCCGACCAGAGTAGGGCGGATTTCCTGAACACCCGAGCGGGCGTCCGCGGGTGGTGTGCCTGAGCATCTGAGGTCAAGTATGACTGAATCAAAGAGTTCGCGGGAGATCTTGGCGAGGCTCTGTTCGCTGACGCGGGGGACCTCGCCGCCCAACGCCAAAAGGGCCATCAGCAGCTTCTGGATGGCCGAGTCGTCTTCAACGATCAGAACCTTTCTTCGAGCGGGCCTTTCACGCAGCACTGCACTCACCGAAGTAGCCTCCTCCGCGAAGTACGACAGTGAGTCAAACACGTCCTTTCTCCCCGAGCGTATGTTATCCAGGCACGTATCGAATTGTCAAATCTTTAATCGCCGTCCTTTACTCTCGGCTGAAAGGATCGGATCATTACGTAAGCGTTCCAACGGTAGGCCTCGACGCTTCTTCCATCTCTCTAGACTAGAGTCTCCCGGCTTCCTTTTAGCTGGCGCAGACCCTTGGTGGTTTTCCCTGTCAGTACCACCGTCACAAGAACTCGGCCTCCCCAATCAAGCGTCCTAGGGCTGGCCTAAGGTTAGGGTGAATTCGCGGTCGTGGCCGGGCAAAATTCGGCCTCCCATCGTGAGCAGGCGTGCGCGGTCAAGGCTAAATCCCTTGCGGTCATAGGGGATCATGGTCGCAACTTCCTCCTCATGTTCGCGACTAAGCAGAGCGTCTCCGGCAACAATCGTGACCCCTGCTCCAGTCTCGACGAGGAGAGACAAGTGACCGGGAACGTGGCCCGAAGTCACCAAAGCCTTGATACCTTCCGGCAACACTTGGGTTTCGATCCAGCGAAACTGCTCAGGCGCTCCCAGTCGCTTCGCATCCCACCACCTCAAGGCGAGTTTCCGCAATTTCGCCATGTGTTCTTTCGCTTTCTCGTACTCGAAAGTTTCGGGGTAGTATTTGAGCACGAGTTTTTCCCAGTTCTCGTCATCGGCGAGGTCGGAGTACAAGGACTGGCACCAGTCGTAGGATTGCTGAGTGGCGTAGATGAGGCTACCTGCAAACAGGTTATTGTTCAGCACGTGGTCGACGTGGAAGTGGGTGTTGATGACGGTGCGGACGTCGCACGGATGAATCCCCCTGCTTTCTAAGGCGCTCACCAGCAAATGAGATTCGTGCGGCATGCCGCTGTCCACGACGATGTGGTGCTGGCCGTTCGAGATCAGCACCGATGTAGCGCCTCGCCAACTTCCGGGCAGGAGTTGTTGAACTCTCCAGTTGCGCTCGGTCACGACACTTTCCGGCAGGCCTTCCCGTCTCTCGGCTGGTAGGTAGGGCCAGCGCGCCTCAGAGGGCCGGGAAATGGAGGCCCTTCAGTGCGGGAGCAAAAGTATGTGCTTTCACTTCTCGGGGATTTGCACCGAAGCTTTTCCCGAGGGCGCGGCGGGCTGGTGGCCTTCCTCTTCGAGCACCCAGCGTCGGAGCCGCAGGATATCGGCAGCGCGAGCGATGCCGATGGGTTTGGGGACGCCATCCCCCTCGACCACCACCACGTTTTCGGCGTCATGGGTGAGCATCTCGCGTGTGACTTTGTCCACCGTCTCCCCAGGAAAGGCGACAACGTAGTTTTGGCGGGCGATTTCCCGGGCTCGCACGGGATGGTTGGGGTCTTCTTTGAGGAGGTCGTGGGCCTGGATGACGCCGACCAACCGGCCGTCCTTCTCGACGACGGGCAGGACACCTGTGGACTCTGGTGAGAACTGTGCCAGGACGGACGTGAGATCGGCGTCGGCCGGAATCGCTGAAAACTCCCGCCGCATCACCTGTTCGATGCGGGAGCGCATGAGCACAGGCACCGAGTAATCCTGGAGGACCAGGAGGCCCCGCTTCACCAGCTTACCCGTCATAATGGATTCCGCGCTGAAAAGCCGGACAGCCGCATCCGACACCATGCAGCATAGCACGAGCGGGAGCAGAGCATTGGGATTTCGGCTGAGTTCGAAAAGGAACACGATAGACGTGAACGGGGCGCGCGCGATCCCGCCAAATACCGCTGCCATGGCCACCAGCGCGTAGAAAGCCGGGTCACTGACAAAATGCGGAAGGAAATGGCGCCAAGCCGTGGCGTACGCCGCCCCCACACCGCCTCCCACAATCAGCGAAGGCGCAAAGACGCCGCCCGTCGTCCCCGACCCAAGCGAGATCACGAGCGCCCAGAACTTGGCGACCGAAACGCCCAGAAGCCTTCCGACCGTGAGGCGGTCATTCAGCATATCGCGAATCGTGTCATAGCCCGTGCCCAAGACCTGAGGATAGAAATATCCGATAACGCCAAGCACCAGAGCGCCGAAGGTCGGAGCCCAGATGGCAGCAGGTTTCAGGGGGAAATGATTGTCAAACAGGTCTTCCAGAAAGAAGAGCACGCGGATCATGATGACCGCGATCACTCCCATCAGCACACCCAGGAGCGCGAATAGCCACAATTCTTGCATACCGGTCAGCGCGAAGGCCGGCGTCGGGAACAGCGGCGCCCACCCCCGGAAAGACACGGCGACCCCGGTCGCTACGACGGAGGAAAGAGCCACGGGAATGAACGACCGGGCGCGAAACTCGAAGAGTAAAAGCTCGATTGCTACGAGGATGCCTGCGAGCGGCGCAATGAAAGTTGCGGCCATGCCCCCAGCCGCGCCTGCCGCCAGCAGCACGCGGCGCTGATAAGGGGTCAGCCGAACCATCTGGCCGAAAATAGAGCCGAACGCCGCGCCGGTCTGAATGATAGGTCCTTCGGCACCGAAGGGGCCACCGGTTCCGATGGCCAAGGCCGTGGCGATGGGCTTCAGAATCCCTACCCGCATCCGCACCCGGCTCTTGCCCAGCAGGACCGCTTCCATGGCTTCGGGAATGCCGTGGCCCTTGAGAGTGGGCTCCCAGAAGTGCACCATGAGGCCCACGAGCAGTCCTCCGATGGGAGGAATCAGGATGACGCCGACCCCGAGGTGGTGGTGGGCGGGAGAGGTGATCGCGAAGGACCACTCGCCGTAGAAAAAGATATTGGTGAACAGATAGATGAGCTCGAGCAGGCCTTGGGCGACGAGGCCGGACATGACACCGACCAGGAGCGCATACAGGGAGGCTGTGATGATCGAGGGTTCGAGGGCAACGCCGAATTCCTTGAACCACTTGCGGGTCAACTTGCCCGGAGTCATCCCTGCCCCTCCCGCCGTTCGAATCAAGTCTGCCTCCCTTCGCTGATCCTCAGCCCTCAGGCGCCTGGCCGTTGTTCGATGGGGCGTGGCCGGATGCGGCTGGCCGTTAGCAATCGCGCGCGGACCCGCGCCAGTTCATCCCGATGGAGTTCGGAAAGTTTTAGAAGTACGGCCTCCCCTTGCGGGGTCAGCAATACCCGGACGAAGCGACGGTCGCGGACACCCTGTTCTTTCTGGACCAACCCCTTGCGCGCGGCGCGCTCCACGAGTCCGACCACCGCGTTGTGCCGCTCCTGCAGGAACTCGGCCAGCTCGGAAATAATGGCCCAGCCGCGCCCCGTATAACCGGCAATCCCCAACAACAACTGGTGCTGCTGCGGCGTGACGCCACAAGCGCGCGCCGCCTTCTCGCTGAAACGCAGGAATTGGCGAAGCTGGTAGCGGAACCAAGCCATCTGGCGGAGCAGTGAGCCGTTCGGAGACCTGCGGGCCGCTGAGGGAAGCCATCGTTTCATGACGATTCTCATTTATATCGCAATACGATGTTATCATATCACGATGGGATCTGTCTTAGGAGAGGCTTGTCGGCGAGTGGCCAAACATTAGTGACAATCGTTCGCGGCAGCGGCGCGCGAAGCCTGCCCGGTAAGGGAGCGCCGCAAGAGCCGGCGCTAGGAGACCGCCGCTCAGAGTCGTCACTATTATTTTGTGGTCTTCAATGACGCGCCCAGGTCGACGCACGAGGCATGGGTGTGGGTTTCTCCTTAGGTCTTGGCAGCCCGAAAGCGCGGGTCGGAGACGGGCGGGCGAGCGGTAGGCAAACAATGGCATGCTCCAAAATCGACCGCCAAAGATGCGCAGAGAAAGGAGGTTCGACCTCGCAGAGGAGTCAAAGAACGCTAAGGCTTTCCTAGGTCGCGTTCACGGGACCCGTTGCCGAGCGAAAGCAGTTGACAAAGCCGTAGATGTCCAGTGACAATAAACATTCACCTCAAAGAGATTCTAACGGAGAGTGTGTGGGAACTTACTTGGCGAAGGCTCGGCGCGGGAGGGTTCGGTGGCGGCTCCTTGACGCGGAAGGTTGGGTGCTGGGCCGCCTCGCGGCGCGCGCCTCCCTGGTCCTGACCGGAAAAGCTTTCCCCGATTATACGCCACACGTAGATCATCGCGAAGGGCTCATCGTCATCAACGCCGAGAAGGTCCGGTTGACTGGGAAAAAACTCGACGAGAAGCTCTATCGGCACTATACGGGATATCCCGGCGGGCTGAAAGAGACGAGCGCGCGCAGGATGCTCGAAACCCGGCCGGAGAGATTAATCCGTGAAGCCATCGAGGGTATGCTTCCCAAGACTCGTTTGGGGGAGCGCATGGCCGCGCGGTTGAAGGTTTACGCGGGGCCAACACACCCGCACGCGGCGCAAGACCCAGAGCCCCTCTCCTTTGAACGGTAGTCAGGATCCCATCGCTTTGTTGTGATGCCGAAATAGCGGGGGGCTAGCTAACGCTAGCTCAGCTAAGCTAGAGACTTGAGGCTAGACTAGGAGCCTGTGGCAAAGGTGTTAGGCCACGCCCTCCGACCCGCGAACGTGGCTTTCGCCACGGGCTGGTAACCAGAGGAGGGAGCTCGTTTATCCCGTCAGGCCTCAAACCTCTAGTTTCGGTCCCTAGAGGGAGTGAATATGAGTGAGCAGGTGCAATTTCGGGCAACGGGTCGCCGTAAGACTTCCGTGGCGCGCGTCATTTTGAGTCCCGGTGAAGGCAAAGTCGTGGTGAACCGGCGGCCTTTTGAGCATTACTTCCATTCGGAAGCTTTGCGGCAGGAAGTGCAGCAACCCCTGGCGGCCACGGAGACGGCAGGGAAGTTCGATCTCCTGGTCAATGCTCACGGGGGAGGCATCCACGGGCAGGCGGGAGCGGTTCGCCTGGGCATCGCTCGCGCCCTGGTGATCTTCAATCCGGAATTGAGGCCCAAACTGCGACAGGGCGGGTTTCTCACTCGGGACCCTCGCGCCAAAGAACGCAAGAAGTACGGACAGAAGGGCGCCCGCAAGCGATTCCAGTTCTCGAAGAGGTAGCTACCAGCTTTTAGCCAGACCGTCTGCTGGCGGCTGGGTGCTGAACGGCTAACCCGGGAGGTAATTTGTCGAACATCAGTATGAAGGAATTTCTGGAGGCTGGAGTTCACTTTGGCCACCAGACACGCCGTTGGAATCCCAAAATGAAGGAGTACATCTACGGCGAACGCAATGGAATCTACATCATCGACCTGCAGAAGACCCTCAAGCTTTTCAAAGAGGCGGCCAAGTTTGTCGCCGATCTGGCTCAAGAGGGCAAGACCGTCCTTTTCGTGGGAACGAAGCGCCAAGCACAAGAAGCTATTGCCGAAGAAGCGGCCCGCTGTAGCATGTACTACGTGAATCATCGCTGGCTGGGGGGATTGCTTACCAATAACGCCACCATCCAAAAGTCCATTCAGCGCCTGAAAGAACTTGAAGAAATGAGCCGGGACGGCCGCTACGAGCTTCTGACGAAGAAGGAAGTGCAGAAGCTGGAACGGGAGCGGAAACACCTGGAGCAGAACCTGGCGGGCATCAAAGAAATGCCGCCTCTGCCCGACGCAATTTTTGTGGTCGATTCCAACAAGGAGGAAATTGCTGTCAAGGAGGCGCGCAAGCTGGGCGTCCCCGTGGTGGCGATTGTGGATACCAACTGCGATCCGGACTTGGTCGACTTTGTGATCCCGGGCAATGATGACGCCTTGCGTTCCATTCGCCTGTTCACTTCGCGGATTGCGGATGCGGTTCTTGAAGGCCGGCAGGCGGCCGTGGACAGGGCGCTTGAGGCAGAGAAGATCGCCCTCGAACAGAGGGCCGAAGAACTCGAGCGAGAGCGCGAGGCGGCGGCGATTTCCGGCGAGGACGAAGGGGCCACAGCCGCGGCGGCAGCGGACGGAGAATTCGTGTTTGGAGACGCCCCAGGTTTTTCGCCAGCGGTGGCCAGCGCCGAGGAGATCGCTGACGGGCGGGTGCGCGTTCCCAGGGGCAAACGGAAGCCCGGCATCGCCGGAAAACCCCGCCCCGCGCGCGGCGAGGAGGCCGAAGAACAGAACCCTGGTGAGGTGTAGGACGCAGGCGGTACGCATGCGCGTTCGCGCTGCCCGTGCGATTTCGAAAGGGAAGGCCAAAGGTAGGCGTGGCTGGAAAACAACGCCTACCTTTTCAGTGTCAGGAGGCTGAACTCGTAATGCCGGTTCCTGCGGAACACGTGAAAAAGCTGCGCGAGATGAGTGGCGCGCCTATGATGGAATGCAAAAAGGCGCTCGAAGAGTCTGGCGGAGACCTCGAGCACGCCTTCACCATTCTGCGAAAGCGCGGGCAGGCATCGGCCGCCAAGAAGGCGGGGCGCGTCGCCACGGAAGGGCTGGTGGGTTCCTATATCCATCCCGGCAGCAAGATCGGGGTCATTGTGGAAGTCAACTGCGAGACTGACTTTGTGGCCCGTACCGAGGAGTTCCAGCAACTCGCTCACGACCTGGCCATGCAGATATGCGCCACCGACCCGCGTTTCCTTCGCAAAGAGGACGTGACCCCCGAAGTGCTCGAGCGCGAGAGAGCCATCCTGCGCGAGCAGGCGGCGGCTTCCGGGAGGCCCGAGGCGATGCTGAACCGGATTGTGGAAGGCAAGATGACGAAGTTCTTTGAGGAAAATTGTCTCTACGAGCAGCATTTCATCAAGGACTCCGCCGGCACTCTGACGGTGCGGGATCTCATTGCCTCGAAGATCGCCAAGTTTGGAGAGAATATTACCGTGCGGAGGTATTCGCGCTTCAAGGTAGGCGAGGGAATTGCGAAGCCCGCTTCGGGGCAGGACCCGTCTGAGGAAGCGAAAGAGGGTTGATCATCGAGAGGCCGCAGGCCTGGAATCGTCAGCGGACGCGGGCGGCGACAGCCGGGCCTGAGCTGGGAGCTTGAACCGGCCGCTTTGAGCCATCAACGAGCCGTCTTATGGCTGATGCGGTATTTCGGCGCATTCTTTTGAAGCTGAGTGGAGAAGCGCTACTCGGCTCCCAGGGATTTGGGGTTGACCCGGAGACGGTCGCCCGCATTGCCCAGGAGGTGCACGAAGTGCATGAGTTGGGCGTGCAGGTCGCGATCGTGGTCGGGGGAGGCAATTTCATCCGCGGCGTGGCGGCCTCGGCTCAGGGGTTGGACCGTGTGGTGGCAGACCACATGGGCATGCTGGCCACCATCATCAACAGCCTAGCGCTTCAGGATGTGCTGGAAAAATCCGGGTCGTATACGCGCGTGGTGACCGCGATCGAGATTCGCGAGATTGCTGAGCCGTTTATCCGCCGGCGCGTCATCCGTCACCTGGAAAAGGGAAGGGTAGTAGTTCTGGCGGGAGGCACCGGCAACCCGTACTTCTCAACGGACACAGCAGCGGCACTGCGCGCCATGGAACTCAAGGCCGAGGTCATCTTGAAGGCGACCAAGGTGGACGGGGTCTACGACGCAGATCCGAAAAAGGTGCCCGGTGCCAAGATGTTCGCCGAAATCAATTACCTGGATGTGCTGGCTCGCGGCCTGGCCGTGATGGATACTACGGCGATTTCGATGTGTATGGACAATGACTTACCGATCATCGTTTTCAACCTGAATGTTCCCGGAAACCTGAAACGCGTCGTTCTGGGGGAAAAAGTTGGATCGCTGGTAGCCCGCTGAAATAATGAGATCGATCAACGCAGTGACGTTGCTTCGTTGTCGCGGCGATGTCCTCATCGCCGAGACCGCCGGTGGGGACACCGGCCTGCAGAATCGAATGCAACGGTATTTCTTCATCCCTATAAGACCGAAACTCGACGATTGAAAGGTCGAAAACTGATTAGGAGTTGCTTGCGGTCACTCGGCAATTTGAGCGGCCGGCCTTTCGACCCACCCAGAATGTTGTAGCCGGGCGCGGCGACGACGCGGGACGCGTGGCCTTCGATTGGGAGATTTTCGATGGCGGCTGACTTGATCAAGGAGACGCTAACACAGGCAAGAACGCGAATGGGAAAAGCCCTGGAGGATTTTCGTCACGACCTTGCTACGGTGCGAACCGGAAGAGCGTCCGCCTCGCTGCTGGAGAACATCAAGATCGAATACTACGGCACCGCGACGCCACTGAACCAGGTGGCAACGCTGGGAGTCCCGGAGCCCAACCTGCTTACCGTGCAGCCCTGGGATCCAGGCCTGGTGACCGTCATCGAGAAAGCGATCCGCTCCTCGGACCTGGGGTTGAATCCCATGAGCGACGGCAAGATATTGCGAGTGCCGATCCCGCCCCTAACTGAAGAGCGGCGCCGAGAACTGGTGAAGCACTTGCACCGGGTGATGGAGGATCATCGCACAGCCATCCGGAATGTGCGCCGCGACGCGAACGAGTCGCTGAAGAAGCTTTTGAAAGATAAGAAAATCTCTGAGGACGACGAGAAACGCGGCCTCGAGGAAGTGCAGAAGGTGACGGATGATTTTATGGGTAGGCTCGATGCCCAGGAAAAGGGTAAGGAAAAGGAAATCCTGGAAATGCGTTGAGCCGCCCGACAAACCGAAGACGGAAACGCCCGTAGAGTTCTGTTTGCGATTTGGGAGAAGCAAGTGCAAGAACTGCCTTTGGAGATTTGGTTTAATGGCTACCAGCTTAGCAGCCAGCGGCCCTTGGGCATTGTCCTCAAAATCATTTTGGGCAGCGCCCCCTCCGGGCCAAGCCGCGTTCGGACCCCGTGCGAGGAGAGGACCATTGGCGGGCCCGGCTTTATTTTACTTTAGGGGCCGGTTGACAGTTCCTTTTTTGATTGGTAGTCTTGTAAGGATTAGGTGTGAGGTAAGTTCCCACCTGATGGGGTATGCCCTAGATTGAAATCCTTACGCAGGATTTGAGGGGTTGGGATGCCGACTTTTAGTCAAATGGTGCGCTTGCGGCGGGAGCGCCCACGCTACAAGACATCGAGCCCGGCGCTTGAAGGATCACCCCAAAAGCGAGGGGTCTGTATCCGCGTTTATACGCAGACTCCCAAGAAACCGAACTCGGCGCTGCGCAAAGTGGCGCGCGTGAGGCTGACGAACAGCATGGAAGTGACGACCTACATTCCTGGCGTCGGCCACAACTTGCAGGAGCACTCGATTGTTTTGATCCGAGGCGGCCGCGTCAAGGATCTTCCCGGCGTCCGGTATCACGTGATTCGCGGGACGCTGGATTCGGCGGGCGTCGGTGATCGCCGGCAGGGCCGTTCGAAGTATGGGGCGAAGAGGCCAAAGGCTTCCTAAGAAGTCAGGAGTCAGAATGCGGGTGACGGCGAAGTGCCATGTTGCTCATTTGACTGAGAACTGAAGACTGAGAGCTACACGATGCCGCGTAAAGGTACAGTCGAGCGTCGCGAAGTGGTCGCGGACCCGGTTTATAATAATCCTCTGGTGCAGAAGTTCATCAACTGCCTGATGCACGAGGGAGAGAGATCGGTCGCGCAGAAAATTGTGTATCAGTCTCTGGAATTGGTCAAGGAACGGACCAAGGACGATCCGCTGAAGACCTTCAAGAAGGCTATAGATAATGTCAAGCCGGCACTCGAAGTGAAGACGCGGCGCGTCGGGGGCGCGAACTACCAGGTGCCTGTGGAAGTCAATCGCAACCGGCAGAACTCCTTGAGTCTCCGCTGGATTATCGGCTATGCGCGTGAGCGGAATGAGAAGTCCATGGTCGAGAGGTTGACCGCGGAACTGCTGGATGCAGCGAACAACCGCGGCGGAGCGATCAAGAAGCGCGACGATACACACCGCATGGCCGAAGCGAATAAGGCTTTCGCCCATTACCGCTGGTGACTCCGAAACTTCGGAACCAGACTGACGAGGCGGGATGCGGTTCCGCCCAGGACCGCGATCCGCCTCATTTTCCCCACGCGTGGGGACGATTTGCTCCCATAGGACTTGGAGGGGGTGCCAGATGATCTTGACCCGCAGGGTCGAGGATCGGTAGCGGATTTCTGCACCTTAGGATTTTATGGCGCGACAGGTACCTTTGGAACAAACCCGGAATATCGGCATCATGGCCCACATCGATGCCGGCAAGACGACCACGACGGAGCGGATCCTCTATTACACCGGGATCACGCATAAGATGGGCGAAGTGCACGAAGGCACTGCGATCATGGACTGGATGGAACAGGAACAGGAGCGGGGCATCACGATTACCTCTGCTGCCACTACCTGCTTCTGGCAGGACGTCCGCATTAACATCATCGACACGCCGGGTCACGTGGATTTTACGGCTGAGGTCGAACGGTCGCTCCGGGTCCTTGACGGAGCGATTGCTATTTTAGGGGCTGTCGAGGGGGTTGAACCCCAGACGGAAGCGGTTTGGCGCCAGGCCGACAAGTACCGCGTTCCGCGTCTCGTCTTTGTGAACAAGATGGATCGGGTCGGAGCGGACTTTGAACAATGCGTCAGCGAGTTGCGGTCCAAGCTCCACGCCAACCCGGTGGTGATCCAGTTGCCGCTGGGCGCCGAGGACCGGTTCCAGGGCGTGATCGACCTGATCCGGCAGAAAGCGGTTGTGTGGAAGGATGAAGCCTTGGGTTCGGCCTACGACTTGGAGGAGATTCCCTCCGAGTTCCGGGAACTGGCGCAGGCGCGGCGCGACCAGATGATCGAATCGCTAGGAGAGGTTGACGACCAGATCCTTGAAAAGTACGTGCACGGTGAGGTGATCTCGGAAGCAGACCTAATCGCGAGCCTGCGGCGGAGCACGATCGCAATGAAAGTCTTTCCGATCGTGTGTGGCGCCGCCTTCAAGAACAAGGGGATACAACGCTTGCTCGATGCCGTGGTGGATTTCCTGCCTTCGCCCGTTGATATTCCTCCCGTCGAAGGCGCTCGTCCGGGCAAGGAGGAGAAGCTCACCCGTCCCGCCGAAGATGATGCACCCTTCGCCGCGCTCATCTTCAAGATCATGACCGACCCCTTCGTCGGCCAGTTGGCCTTCATGCGGGTTTACTCGGGGACCCTCAACAACGGCGACACCGTTTATAACCCGCGCCGGGACCGCCGCGAGCGCATCGGGCGGCTGCTCAAAATGCACGCCAACAAGCGCGAAGAGATCAGCGAGGTGCGCGCCGGCGACATTGCGGCGGCTGTCGGTTTGAAGAGCGTCTCGACCGGCGACACGGTCTGTGTCGAAAGCGATCCGATCGTGCTCGAAGCCATGGACTTTCCAGCTCCCGTCATTTCGGTTGCCATCGAGCCCAAGACGAAAGCGGACCAGGAGAAGATGGGTACGGCTCTGGGCAAACTGACGCAGGAAGATCCGACGTTCAAGGTTCACACCGACCCGGATACGGGCCAGACGCTGATTTCCGGTATGGGCGAACTGCACCTCGAGATCCTGGTCGATCGCATGCTGCGGGAGTTCAGCGTTGGCGCGACCGTCGGCCGTCCCCAGGTGGCTTACCGCGAGACCATCCAGCTTGCGGCGGAAGGGGAAGGAAAGTACATCCGGCAGACGGGGGGCCGAGGCCAGTACGGTCACGTCAACCTGCGCGTCGAGCCGTTGCCTCACCCCGACCCCAACCAGATCGCCGAGCTCACCCGCAAGAAATCCACTAACCGATTCGATGCCGAGCTGAATTTGCTCTTCCTCGACGAGATTGTCGGTGGGAGTGTGCCACGCGAATATATTTCGCCCGTCTACGAAGGTGTGCGCGAGGCCATGGAAACCGGGGTGCTCGCGGGCTACGAGATGACGGGAGTGCGCGCGAGGCTGGTCGACGGCTCCTATCACGAAGTGGACTCTTCTGAGATTGCCTTCAAAATCGCGGGCTCGATGGCGCTGAAGGATGCGGCGCGGAAGGCCCGCCCTGTTTTGCTCGAGCCGGTGATGAAGGTCGAGGTGGTGGTGCCGGAGGAGTTCATGGGTGATGTTCTGGGCGACCTGAGCGCGCGCCGCGGCCGCATCGAAGGCATGGAGAGACGCGGCTCGACTCAAATCATCCGCGCCACGGTCCCTCTGGCGGAAATGTTCGGTTACGCCACTGACTTGCGATCGCGCACGCAAGGCCGGGCGTCGTATACAATGCATTTCCTGCGCTACGAGCCGACGCCAGGGAATATCGCCGAGGAGGTCATCGCCCGCGTGCAGGGCCGTGTGGTGGGCAGGTGACGCGATTGAGGGCACATAAAAGCAGGCGTCCTTTGAAGTGTTCGCTTCGGAAAGTGATGTCCGAGATTGCTATGTCTGACCGTTTTAGCAGGGGAGACACCGATGGCGAAAGAAAAATTTGATCGATCCAAACCGCACATGAACGTGGGGACGATCGGGCACATCGATCACGGCAAGACCACGTTGACGGCGGCGATCACTCGGGTGCTGTCGAAGGCCAACCCCAAGGTGAAGTTTCGGGCCTTCGACTCGATCGACAACGCGCCGGAGGAGAAGGCGCGAGGGATCACGATTGCCATCGCGCACG
>Ga0066709_100002625_pt1 | contig 13244 bp, 13 predicted proteins | sample GraSoiAngelo_158_FD_79665 | JGI IMG/M metagenome (GOLD analysis project Ga0066709, IMG submission 79665) | Grasslands soil microbial communities from the Angelo Coastal Reserve, California, USA - 14_1009_16_30cm | ecosystem: Environmental > Terrestrial > Soil > Grasslands | place: USA... | reverse complement strand
GGCGAACACCGCCCGGAAAGCCCCACGCCACGACCGCCCGGCATCCCTCGTCTGCCTCCGCCCACGGCTCGCCCTCACTGAGGGCGCCTTATGGCGCCCAGCGGGCCATTAACCCCCATGACCTCGATTTTCCGTCCTCACCATCCGGTGATCTCAGCCTGTTGGCAGCGAACCGGACGGCGCCCCAGCGACTCGGACGACCTTTTGGCGAAGGACAACATCCAGACCCAGCTCGGCCACGCATCTATCCAGACAACGCTCGACCGTTACGGACATCTCATGCCCGACGCTCACGCGGCGGAGGCGCGGAAGCTCGACCGGCTGGTGTTCGGTGGGAGCAGCCACGCCGGCACGGTTCGCGTGGCCGCTGACGCGCTGCAGCGGTTGCAGAATGGTAGCAGAAACGACGAAGGGGTCAGCGGCGGCGACCGCTAACCCCTCGTTTTCGATGGTTGCGGGGGCTGGATTTGAACCAGCGACCTTTGGGTTATGAGCCCAACGAGCTACCGGGCTGCTCCACCCCGCGGTGACTCGCTCACATTACCGGAGCCGCCGGCACCTGTCAACCGCGACCCGGGTGAACCGAGTTGAAGCGCCCCACCGGCGCCGTAGCTCAGCGCAGGCGGCCGACGCGGTCGGTCTTCGCCGGCTCGAAGCGCCCGGTGCGGGCGAGCGCCCAGAGCACCCGCCAGGCGCCGCGCGTCGCCAGGAGCCAGTAGGTCTGGCACCGGAACGTCCCGAAGAACTTCGCCTTCAACGTCGTGCGGGCCACGTCGACGCGACGCGGAAAGTGCGGCGTGAGGCTCTCGATCAGGTCTTGCGTGACGATCCCGCCGACCCACACCGTGAGGCCGAGCGAGATCGACGGGAAAGCGACGCCCAGCACGAACCACACGGGGTGATCGGAGAATCGATACGCGAGATGCCAGCCGAGGAAGCCGAGCACGGGATAGACGAGGGCGGCGATGGGCCACTCGACCACCTTGTTGCCGACGTGCCGGCAGAGCTGGGCCAGGTTGTAGGCGCACGGACGGGCGCGCCACACGCCGCGGAGAAACGCGACGTCGTCGAGCACGCCCTTGTACCAGCGCGCGTTCTGGCGAATCATGCCCGCCGTCGTCTCGGGCATGTCGACCAGCTCGAGCAGCGGCATCGCCGCCATGAGGATCCCGCGGGCGCCCAGCGCGTAGCCGAGCGTCGAATCTTCCGTCGCGCCCGACGTCGGGAAGCCGCCCACGTCCTTTAGCACATCCAGGCGCACGAACTGGTTGTGGCCGAGACAGATCTGCGAGCGGCGGAAGCAGAGCTCGAAGACGGGCCGGATCAGCCGGGCCAGGCGCGGCGCCCGCGTCGCCAGGTGCCTGAACATCGCGATCCGCCGCCGCTCGTTGATGAGCCGCGCGATCGACACGCGGATGAAAATAGACGACTGCTGCACGGCGCACACCCGGCCCCGCACGTCGAGGCGGTCGAAGTTGGCGAGCGAGAGCGTCACGCCCTGATAAGCGAGGCTTCCGCCGTCGCGCATGAGATCGGCGGCGATCCATCGATAGGCGTTCGGATCAGGAATCGAGTCGGCGTCGCTCAGTCCGATCCAGACGCGCTCGGGCTCGTACCGGCCTTCGAGCAAAACCTTGATGACCTCGGGCCGGAGCGCCCAGTTGAGCTGATGTGCCTTCCGTCCGTGGCCGGGCATCTCGACGATCGAGAGCATCTTTTGCTGCCAGGGCGGCAGGCTCTCGCGGAAGCGTCGCACCAGCTCCGCGGTCGGCGCCCCCATCGTCGGATGGGGCGCGCGGTTCTCCTCGGCGCGGGTGGCGACGACAACGTGCCGCTTGGCGTGCGGATAGCGCGAGCCGAGCAGCGCGCGCAAGGTCGTCGCGATGCCGGGCTCCTGCCACGCCGGTACCAGGTGGACGAAGACGGGCGCCGCCGGCTCGTGCTCGAGCGCGGCCTCGTCGGGCAGCGTGTCGAGGGTCGCGTACGCGTCGTCGACGAGGCGACAGGTCGTGAGCATGCCCTTCCAGTCGAGCAAGAGCTTGAAGGCGGCGCGGCCGTTGACGAGCAGCGCCATCCAGAACATCGCGAACCAGAACCATCCGGCGCCCCAGAACCAGGCCCAGAACGCGTCCACGCGACGCTCAGCGGGGGGAGGGAGCAGCCTGCGACGGGAACTTCAGGACGGTCTCGCCCTCGCGGACCATGCCCATCTCCTCGCGGGCGAGCTTCTCGATGTAGAGCGGGTCGGTGCGCAGACGGTCCACGGTCCGCGTGAGCTGCTCCTGCCGCGCGCGCAAGGTCGTCAGCTCGTGCTCGACCGTCTGCATGTCGCGCCGCAGCTGCCAGGCGCGGACCGATTCCTTCACACCGAACAGGGCGAGCCCCGACGCCAGCACCACCATGGCGACGGTGCCGACGCGATGCGGGCTCAGCCCTCGATGGTCGGCGCGCCGGGCCGTCACCGGGCGACGCGAGTGTAGAGGGAACGTCCCGGCCACGAGGCGGCGTGGCCCAGCTCTTCCTCGATGCGCAGGAGCTGGTTGTACTTTGCGGTCCGCTCGCCCCGCGCGACGGAACCAGTTTTGATCTGGCCGGCGTTGACGGCGACGGCGAGGTCGGCGACGAACGTGTCCTCGGTCTCCCCCGAGCGGTGCGAGATGACCGTGCCGTAGCCCGCGCGCTTGGCGAGCTCGATCGCCTCGAGCGTCTCGGTGAGCGTGCCGACCTGGTTCACCTTGATGAGCACGGCGTTGGCCAGGTTGTTCTTGATCGCCTGCTGGATGATCGCGGGATTCGTCACGAAGACGTCGTCGCCGACGAGCTGGACCCGGTGGCCGAGCTTGCGTGTCATCGCCCCCCAGCCCGCGACGTCGTCTTCGCCCAGGCCGTCCTCGATCGAGACGATCGGATAGCGGTCGAGCAGCTGCTCGTAGCGATGGATCATCTCCTCGCTCGAGAGGACGAGGTTCTCGCGCCGCAGCCGGTACCGGCCGCCCGACTCGGCGAATTCGCTCGCCGCCACGTCGAGCGCCATCAGGACATCCTCGCCGGGTCGGTAGCCGGCCTTCTCGATGGCTTGCAGGAACAAGTCGAGGGCGGCGCTGTTGCTAGCGAGGTTCGGCGCGAAGCCGCCCTCGTCGCCGACGCCCGTCGAGAGGCCTTTGTCGTGCAAGATCTCCTTCAGCGTGTGGAAGATCTCGGCGCCCATGCGGATCGCGCCGGCGAAGTTCTCGGCGCCCGCCGGCACCAGCATGAACTCCTGGAAGTCGATGCCGTTGTCGGCGTGGGCACCGCCGTTGAGCACGTTCAGCATGGGCACCGGCATGAGCCGCGCGCCGACCCCGCCGAGATAAGCGTAGAGTGGCAGCCCGGCGTCGTCGGCCGCCGCACGGGCCACGGCGAGGGACACGCCGAGGATCGCGTTGGCGCCGATGGCCGACTTGTTCGGGGTGCCGTCCAGCTCGAGCAGCGCCTGATCGACGGACGCCTGCTCGGAGGCCTCCAGGCCCTCGACCTCGGGCGCGATCGTCTCCTCGACGTTACGCACCGCCTGGCGCACGCCTTTGCCGCGGTAGCGCTGGCCGTCGCCGTCGCGCAGCTCGAGCGCCTCGCGCTTGCCGGTCGACGCGCCCGAGGGCACCGCCGCGCGGCCCCAGGCGCCGGACTCGAGCTGCACTTCCACCTCGATCGTCGGATTGCCGCGCGAATCGAGGATCTCGCGCGCGTAGAGGCCCGTGATCGACGACACTAGTTCTTCCTCTCCACGACGAAGTCGGCGAGCGCGCAGAGCGGCGCCGATCGGGCCCCGAACACGCCGAGCCGGCTCTTCGTCCGTTCGATCAATCGTCTCGCCTCGCGGCGCGAGGCCTCGATGCCGTGCAGCGCCGGATAGGTCGCCTTCTGCTTGCGCTCGTCGCTGCCGGCGGTCTTGCCCAGCGCCTCCAGGCTCCCCTCGACGTCCAGGATATCGTCAACGATCTGAAACGCCAGCCCGAGGCTCTGCCCGGCGTCGGCGATGGCGGCGAGCGCCGCCGCATCGCCCCCGCCCAGGCGCGCGCCCACCGAGAGCGAGGCGCGGATGAGCGCGGCTGTTTTCCGGGTGTGAATGAACTCGAGCGTCTCGGGCGTGATCGTCTTGCCCTCCGACTCGATGTCCACGACCTGGCCGGCCACCATGCCGCCGGTGCCGGCCGCGTCGGCGATCTCGGCGACGACATCGCAGATCACCCGCGGGTCGGGGACGAGCGCTGCGTTCTCGGCCACCAGCTCGAAGGCGAACGTGAGCAGCGCGTCGCCGGCGAGGATCGCCATCGCGTCACCGAAGACTTTGTGGTTCGTCAATCGCCCTCGGCGATAGTCGTCGTCGTCCATCGCCGGCAAATCGTCGTGGATCAGCGAGTAGGTGTGGATCAGCTCGAGCGCGCACGCCGTCGGCATCACGGTGGCGGGGGTGGCCCCGACCGCCTCGGCGCCCGCGATCACGAGGATCGGCCGCAACCGCTTGCCGCCGGCCATCACGCTGTAGCGCATCGCGCGATGCACGGTCGGCGGCGGGGTGTCTTCGCCCGGCAGGAACCGCTCGAGGGCGGCGTCCACCAGCGCGCGGCGCTCCTTCAGGTAGCCGTCGAGGTCGAACGCGCTCATGGCTCCCGCTCGGGCTCCCAGGAGAAGGGCCGGGCGCCGAGGGCGCCGGTGTCGTCTTTAGCGAGCACCTCGATCCGCTTCTCGGCCTCCTCGAGATAGCGGGCGCAGCTCCGCGCCAGGCCGATCCCCTCCTCGAAGATCGTCAGCGACTCCTCGAGCGGGAGATTGCCGCCCTCCAGCCGGCTCACGATCTGCTCGAGCCGAGCCAGGCAGTCCTCAAACTTTAGGTCGGTCATCCTCTTCCCTGGTCGCGGTCACGCGCGCGTCGAGACTGCCCCGGTGCAGGAGCACACGAACGTCGTCCCCGACGCTCACCTGCCCGGCGCCTCTCACGACCTCGCCGGTCGGCGTGCGCGTCAGGCTGTAGCCGCGCCCGAGCACCGCCAGCGGCGAGAGCGAGTCGAGCCGCCCGACCGCCGTCCGCAGACGGTAGCGCGCGCGATCGCAGCGACGGGTGAGCGAGATGACCAGGCGCGACTCGAGGCCCTCCAGACGATGACGGCCGTTGATCACCCGCGCGACCGGGTCCGACGCGCGCAGCGCCGCGGTCGCCATCTCGACGCGATGCGAGGCGCGGCTCACTTCGCCGCGCATCCCGCGGCGCAGGCGCATCGTCAGCTCGTCCACCCGGCGCTCGAGGTCGCGCAGCGGCCGGGCGGCGGTGCGCTCGAGCCGCACGCGCAGCTGGCCGAGGGTATCGACCACGGCCTGCTTCTCGCGCACGACGAGCTCCGCGGCCGCCGACGGCGTGGGTGCGCGCAAGTCAGCGACGAAGTCGGCGATCGTGAAATCCACCTCGTGGCCGACGGCCGACACGACGGGCACCTTCGACGCGGCGATCGCTCGGGCGACGGCTTCCTCGTTGAAGGCCCAGAGGTCCTCGAGCGAGCCGCCGCCCCGACCGACGATGATGACGTCGACGTCGCCGAGCCCGTTCAGATCCCGGAGCCCCTGGGCGATCTCCTCGGCCGCGCCCTCGCCCTGCACCCGACAGGGCGCGATGACGATGTGGAGCTCGCCGAAGCGTCGGCCGATCACGCGCAGCATGTCGCGGATCGCGGCGCCGCTCGTCGAGGTGACGATGCCGATCTTCCGCGGAAATCTCGGCAGGCCACGCTTGCGCGCCTGTTCGAAGAGCCCCTCGGCCTGCAGGCGCGTCTTGAGCTGCTCGAAGGCGAGCTGCAGCGCGCCGAGGCCCTTGGGCTCGAGCAGCTCGACGACCAGCTGGTATTCGCCCCGCTGCGGGTAGATCTCCACGCTGCCGAACGCCATGACGTGCAAGCCGTCGGCGGGCTCGAACCGGATCCGTCGCATGCGCGTCCTGAACAGGACGGCGCGCAGCTGGGCGTCGGCGTCCTTGAGCGTGAAGTAGGCGTGGCCGGAGCCGTAGAGGCGAAAGTTCGAGATCTCGCCCTCGACCCACACCGCCGGGAAGCGCTCTTCCAGCACCTGGCCGAGCCGCGTGGTCAGCTCGGAGACGGTCAGCACCGCGCGGGGCGAGCTCACGCCGCCCCCACCTGGCGCTCGGCCGCGCGCAGCGTGTTGCGCAGGAGCATCGCGATCGTCATCGGGCCGACCCCGCCGGGCACCGGCGTGATCGCGTGGGCCCGCGCCGCCACACTCGCGAAGTCGACGTCGCCGACGAGCTTGCCGGTCTCGAGGCGGTTGATCCCGACGTCGATCACCCAGGCGCCCTCTTTCACCATGTCGCCGGTCACGGTGCGCGGGCGCCCGGCCGCGACGCAGAGGACATCGGCGCGGCGCGTGTGGGCCGCGAGATCGCGCGTACGCGTGTGGCACATCGTGACCGTGGCGTGACGTGCCAGGAGGAGCTGGGCCAGCGGCTTGCCGACGAGCCGCGAGCGGCCGATCACGACCGCCTCGGCCCCCTTCAGATCGCACCGGTAATGGTCGAGGATCTCCACGCAGCCGGCGGGCGTGCAGGGCACGACGGTCGGAGCGCCGGCGAGTAGCCGCCCGAGGTTGGCCGGGTGCAGGCCGTCGACGTCCTTGTCAGGGGTGATCGCGGCGATCGCCTCGTCCTGGTCGAGCGCGGCGGGCAGAGGGAGCTGGAGCAGGATCGCGTGGACGCCGCGGTCGGCGTTGAGCCGTCGCAGCAGCGCCAGCAGCGCTGCGCGGTCGAGCCCCTCGGGATGGATGTGGTCCTGGGAGGCGATCCCGACGGTGTCGGCCGCCCGTTTCTTGTTCGCGACGTAGACCTTCGACGGTGCGAAGTCACCCACCAGGACGACGGCGAGCGTCGGGGCCGCGCCGGTCGTGTCCTTCAAGCGCGCCACGCCCGCGCGGACGTCGTCCAGCACGGTCTGGGCGACGAGCTTGCCGTCGAGGATCAAACCGGAACGCGGAGTCGGCGGATCGACGATGCGCGACCGGTCTCGGGCTCGACCACGATCACCACGCCCTGGAGGGCCGCGGGGCCCTTGGCGGTCTCGAAGCGGATCGGCATCTGGTTGAGAAACCGCTGGATGATCTGATCGCGGTCCACGCCGATGACGCCGTCGGTCGGCCCGGTGAGGCCGAGGTCGGTGATGTAGGCCGTGCCGCCCGGGAGCACGCGCTCGTCCGCCGTCTGCACGTGGCGGTGCGTCCCGACGACCGCGCTGGCGCGCCCGTCGAGATACCAGCCCATCGCGAGCGACTCGGACGTCGCCTCGCAGTGCATGTCCACGAGAATAATCGGGGTCTCCTTCCGAAGCTCGGGGAGAATCTCGTCCGCCTTCCGGAACGGGCAGTCGATCGGGAGCATGAAGACGCGCCCCATGAGGTTCACCACCGCGACCCGGTGCGGGCCACTCTTCACGGTGACGTACCCGACGCCGGGCGCCCCGGTCGGGAAGTTCGCGGGGCGCAGCAGCAGATTCTCCTTGGCGATGTACTCGACGATCTCGCGCTTGTCCCAGATGTGGTTCCCGGACGTCATGACATCGGCGCCCGCCTCGAGGGTCTGCCGGGCGATCGCCGCGGTCACGCCGAAGCCGCCCGCCGCGTTCTCGACGTTGACGACACAGAAGTCGATCGCGTGCTCCTGGCGCAGGCGGGGGAGGAGCTTCGCGATCGCCTGCCGGCCGGGCTCGCCGTAGACGTCTCCGACCATCAGGATGTTCATGGGGAGCTACTTCGCCACTTCGACGGCGCGCGTCTCGCGGATGACGACCACTTTGATGTGGCCGGGATACTGCATCTCGGCTTCGATGCGCTTACTGATGTCCTTCGCGAGCTGGTGCGCGTCGAGGTCGGAGACGATGTCGGCTTTCGTGATGACCCGCAGCTCGCGGCCGGCCTGGATCGCGTAGCACATCTCGACGCCTTTGTAGGAGAGCGCGATCTCCTCGAGCTTCGCCAGGCGCTTGATGTACGACTCGAGCACGTCGCGCCGCGCGCCGGGGCGCGCCGCCGAGATGCCGTCGGCGGCCTCGACCAGCACCGCTTCGATCGTCTCGGGCTCGACGTTCTCGTGGCCGCAGAGCGCCGCGTTGATGACCTTGGCCGACTCGTTGTACTTCGTCAGCACCTGCAGCGAGAGCTCGGGATGGCTGCCCTCCTGCTCGTGCGTGAGCGCCTTGCCGATGTCGTGCAGGAGCCCCATCCGCTTGGCGAGCTTGACGTCGGCCTTCACCTCGGCGGCCATCATGCCCGCGAGCCACGCGACTTCCTTGGAGTGCTGGAGGCAGTTCTGCCCGTAGGAGGTCCTGAACTTCATCCGCCCGACGAGCTTCACGAGCTCGGCATGCAGCCCGTGGACACCGACCTCGAAGCACGCCTTCTCGCCTTCCTCCTTCAGGTGCTGGTCCATCTCCTTCTTGACCTTCTCGACGACCTCCTCGATGCGGGCCGGATGGATGCGCCCGTCGGCGATCAGCACCTGCAGCGCGCGCCGCGCGATCTCGCGGCGGTAGGGATCGTACGCCGAGATCAGGACGGCTTCGGGCGTGTCGTCGACGATCAAATCGACGCCGGTGTGCTGCTCCAGCGCCCGGATGTTACGTCCCTCGCGGCCGATGATGCGGCCCTTCATGTCGTCGGAGGGGAGGTCGACGACCGAGACGGCCGTCTCGACCGTGTAGTCCGGGGCCAGGCGCTGGATGGTCGTCGCGAGCACTTCTCGCGCCTTCTCCAGCGCGGTCTCGCGCGCTTCCTCCTCGAGCCGCATCCCGACCAGCTGCGCCTCGCGGCGCGACTCGGTCTCCATCTGCGCCAGGAGCTGGCGCTTGGCCTCTTCCGCGGTGAGGCTGGCGATCGATTCGAGCTTGCGGCGCTGCTCGTCGAGCGCGATCGCGAGCCGCCCTTCCTTCTCGCCGATCGTCTTCTCGCGGGCCGCGAGGTCGCGGTCCTTCGCGCCGGACTCGGTGAGTCGCCGGTCGAGCTGGTCGAGCTTGCGCGCGAGCTCTTCTTCCTTCGAGAGGACGCGCTGCTCCATCTGCTGGATGCTGATCTCACGCGTGCGCGACTCCGCTTCGAACGCGGTGCGCGCCTTCAGCGCGGTCTCCTGCGACTCGAGGTCGGCGGTCTTCCGGCGGTTGGCGGCGTCGCGCTCGGCGTCCTGAATGATGCGCTCGGCTCGATTCGACGCGTCCCCGACCTTACGGTCGCTGATCCACTTGTGGAGGATGAACCCGAGCACGAGGGCCAGCACCGCGATCAGCGAGTCGAGAATGAGCCAAATGCCTTGCATTGCCGCAGTATAGGGGGCACCGAGCGAGGGAGTCAAATCCCCGCCTCTGCCGTGTGCCGACGGTGTTTCGAACCTGGTATTACCAGGTGGGCGCCGTTAATTGGAGGGCTTCAGGCTTCCCCTTCGAGAGGGGCTTGCACACCGCCCTCGTCCACAGCTCCCGTTTTGTAAACGAGGTTGAAACTTCCCCCCGGCATCACCAACAGCGCAGGGACAAATCTTGGTACCTTACGGCGCGACCGTGCGTCAAGAAGATTGTTGCTCGCGCGGTTGGCGCGGACGAGCTGTGCGCGGACCCGAGGAGACCACCGACCATGGAAGAGCGCCCGAGCGTCAGAAGCGAGTCGTCCGGCCCCGTGACTACGATCATCCTCGACCGGCCCGATCGCCGCAACGCGATCGACCGCCCCACCGGCAGGGCGCTGGCCGCCGCGTTTCGCGCGTTCGACGGCGACCACGGCGCGCGGGTCGCGGTGCTGTGGGGCGCGAACGGCACCTTCTGCGCCGGCGCCGATCTGAAGGCGGTCGCGGTGGGACCGACGAAGCGCCGGCTCCTCTACGGCGACGGGCCGATGGGGCCCACGCGCCTGCGCCTGTCGAAGCCCGTGATCGCGGCGGTCTCGGGTTATGCCGTCGCCGGTGGCTTCGAGCTCGCCCTCTGGTGCGACCTCCGCGTGCTCGAGGAAGACGCGGTGATGGGCGTCTTCAACCGGCGCTGGGGCATCCCCCTCATCGACGGCGGCACCGTGCGCCTGCCGACGCTCGTCGGGCTCGGGCGCGCGCTCGATCTCATCCTGACCGGCCGACCGGTGGACGCGCGCGAAGCCGAGCGGATCGGCCTCGCGAGCCGCGTCGTGCCGCGCGGCCGAGCCCGACACGAGGCCGAAGCCCTCGCCGCCACGATCGCCGCCTTCCCACCCAACGCCGTCGGCTGTGACCGGCGATCGGCCTACGAGTCGCTGGGCGCGAAACTCCCGGCCGCGCTCCGACGCGAGCACGCGCTCGGCGTGGCATCGTTCAACACCGGCGAAGCCGTCGCCGGCGCCCAACGCTTCGCCTCCGGCGCCGGCCGCCACGGCAAGTTCTGAGCTCGAATCGCGTGCGGCCCAGCGCACAGCCAGCTGGCGAGCTGCAACAGCGCGGTCGTCGAAACCGCGAACGGCGCTAGCCGGCGGCGGGCGGGGGCCGGGCCGGCGCGGGAGGGGCCGACCGGACCCGTTCCCTCAACGCGGCAGCGGGCGCCGCCCGCCCGGATGGAGCCCACCCGCCGCGGAGCAGCGCACGCGTGCAGCGTGGTCCGGTCGGCCCTCCCGCGCCGGCCCGGCCCCCGCCCGCCGCCGGCTAGCGATCCGCGCCAGGCTCGCGCGGCGCAACTTTTTCGAGAATAGCCACGAGAGCGCCGAGGCGAGCGCCGACGTCGCCTTCGTCGCGCGTCTTGTCCTCGCGCGCCCGGAACAGCTCGTCGGTGATGTCGAGCGCCGCCAGCGCCAGCGCCGTCTGCGCGTCCTTCACGCCCGATTGCTTGAGCGCCGTCACCCGCTGCTCGAGGTACTTCGCGAGCGTGCGCAGATAGTTGGGCGACGCCTCGGACCGGATCGTGAGCGTCTGCCCGAGCAGGTTCAGCTCGATCCGCTGGGGCTCGCGCGGCTCGCTCATTCTTGTGGCCTGTCGAGGTCGAGCTTGCCGATGTCTTTCAAGATCGTGTCCACCTGATTCAGCACCTGGCGGCGCTCCTCGGTGAGCCGCCTCACCTCGCGCTTGAGCTGCGCGTTCTCCTCGCGCAGCCGCCCGATCGCTTCGGCGGCGCGCCTCACCGCTTGTTCGAGTTCGGTCAATCGCTCGACGACGCCATCGCCCATCAGCCGCTCCGCAGGGTGATGTGGAAGGTTTCGGTGATCCGCCGCACGACACGCTCCTGGATCGCGTTCACCTCGTCGTCGGTGAGGGTCCGGTCCTCGGCCTGGAAGAGGAGCCGCCACGCGAGACTGGACCGGCCGTCGGGGAACCGGAACACGTCGAAGAGCACGAGCCGGCGCAGGAGCGGTCCGGCCGCCTCCCGAAGCGCCGATTCGATCCGGGCCGCGGTCAGCATCTGGTCGCCGACGACGACGAAGGCCAGGTCGCGCTCGACCGCCGGGAAGCGCGGGAGCGCCTGGTAGCGCGTCGGCGCGGGGACCACCGCCGCGGCGGCGTCGAGCGACACGGCGGCGGCGAAGACGGGCGTCGGGATGCCGAGGCTCTCGCGCAACGTCGCCGCGACCTCGCCGAACTCCGCGAGGACCGCGCCGCTCTCGGTCACGAGGGTGCCGTGGCAGTCGGGCTCGAATCCGCCGAGCGCGCCGCTCTCGCCGGTGCTCGCGCGCACGCCGAGTGCCTCGAGCACGTGCTCGGCGAGCCCCTTGGCGTCGTACACGTCGGCTCGCTCCTGCCCCCCGGACCAGCCCGGCTCGCCTCGGGCGCCGGTGAGCGCGATGGTGACCCAGCGCGGCTCGATCGTTCCGGCGTCGCCACCACCGCCCCGCCCATAGGTCTTGCCGACCTCGAACACTCGGACGTCCGGCTGCTGGCGGCGCACGTTGATCGCCACCGCGCCGAGGACCCCTTCGAGCGGATGCGAGCGCAGCCACGACGCGTCCTGGCTCAGCGGGTTCAGCAGCTCGACGGGCGCCCCATCGGACGGTCGGCGGAAGAGCGCGGCCCGTGCGGGATCGCTGAAGCTGTATGCGATCACCTCCGCGAGCCCCGCCCCCACGAGCGCCCGACGGACCGTCTGGCTCTGACGCAGGTTCGGAGGGTACGTGACGAGGGCGATCGCGCCGCCTGGCAACGTGGACGGGATCCGGTCGTAACCCCAGACGCGGATGATCTCCTCGACGAGATCGTCTTCCATCGAGACGTCGCGTCGGAAGCTCGGCACCACGACCTCGAGGTCGGCGCCGCGGGTCTTCACCGGCAGGCCGAGACCCGTGAGGATCTTCCTGGCTTGCGCCGTCGACGGCGCCACGCCGAGGACGCGCTTCACCCGCGCCATTCGGAGGCGTATCCGCTGGGGCTTCCGCTTCCGCGGATAGGCGTCGACGACGCCGCGCGCGATCGTACCGCCGGCCAGCTCGGCGATGAGCCCCGCCGCGCGCGCCGACGCCGTCACGAGCGCCTCGACGTCAGCGCCGCGCTCGAACCGGTACGCGGCATCGGTCCGCAGGCCGAGCGCGCGCGACGTCCGCCGGATCGAGGCGGGCGCGAACCAGGCGCTCTCCAGAAGCACGCGGCTCGTCCCGGCGGTCACTTCGGTGTTGGCGCCGCCCATCACGCCGGCGAGCCCGATGGCCTGTCGCGGATCGGCGATCAGCAGCATCGAGCCGTCGAGCGGCCGCTCCTGTCCGTCGAGCGTCGTGAACCGCTCGCCGGCCCGGGCGCGCCGCACGACGATCGTCCCGTCGGCCACGCGGTCGTAGTCGTAGGCGTGCAACGGCTGGCCGAGCTCCCAGAGGACGTAGTTGGTGGCGTCGACGACGTTGCTGATCGGGCGAAGCCCGACCGCGCGCAGCCGTGCTCTGAGCCACCCGGGCGAGGGGCCGACAGTGACGCCGCTGACGACGCGCGCCGTGAACCGGTGGCAGAGGTCGGGCGCCTCGATGCGCACGCGCGCCAGGCTTCGCGCGGCGTCTCCCGACTCTTTCAGCGCGACCGCGGGCGGGCGGAAGCGGGCGCCGGTAAGCGCCGAAAGCTCGCGCGCGATGCCCATGACGGAGAGGCAGTCGGGCCGGTTCGGGGTGATCTCGACCTCGAGCACGTGGTCGTCGAGGCCGAGCGCCGCGATCAGATCGGTGCCGGGCCGGGCACCGTCCAGCAGCAGAATTCCCGCGTCGTGCTCCTCCCCGATCCCGAGCTCCTGCTCGGAGCAGAG
>Ga0066709_100002624_pt1 | contig 13244 bp, 13 predicted proteins | sample GraSoiAngelo_158_FD_79665 | JGI IMG/M metagenome (GOLD analysis project Ga0066709, IMG submission 79665) | Grasslands soil microbial communities from the Angelo Coastal Reserve, California, USA - 14_1009_16_30cm | ecosystem: Environmental > Terrestrial > Soil > Grasslands | place: USA... | reverse complement strand
TGCCTACTCGCACTCGGTGCGGGACTCGTACCGCACGCAGGTTCGCGTCGCTCAGATAGGGCACCGTTGACGCCTTCCGTCATAAGCACTGCGGCCAGGCGTACGAGTCAACACCGGCAGCGCGCCACGCCATGGTCTGGGTTGGGCCGCTCTGGCAGCCTACCTCCACGCCCGCCCGGCCGGGCGGTGTCGGTCGGGCGGTGTCGGTCGGGCGGGGAAGGTGACGGCCGGTCCCCGACGGGATCTGGGTCGGCGACGGACCTCAACGGTTGGCGTACGATCGGCATGCTGCGCGGATCCCTGGTGGCTGGACAGTCCACCGACGGGACGCGCTCGACGGATCGAGGTCGTGGTGACGGGCACCCAACAGGTGAGCCGGGATGATCGGCCTGATACCGCAGCCAAGCCGACGACGACCATAGGAGGCATCATCGTGCGGGTCGCAGGCTCGACGGATTCGTCCGAGCGGGAACACACGCCCGTCGTAACGTCAGACCCCGTCGTAACGTCAGACACCGTCGTGCCGTCAGACATGGACAAGGCTCGCGGTGACGACCGGTGCGGCCGGGCATGGCCGGGTCTGGTTGCGAAGGCTGCCGTGCAACCGGCGAACCTCGCCGGATGATGCGGCCCGCCGCGCCCCAGCCGAAGGGATCCGGAACCGAGGTCGGAATCCCTACCCGCGTTGCGACGCCGGATCGTGTCGTCGCCGTACCGCCCGTCGCGATGCCGTCCGACACCGGTGGCCCCGACATCGTCCACAGTGGACAGATGGCGATCGAGCACCACTGGTGGAACGGAGTCCGGACTCCTCATGGCCGCCGGGATGTCTACATCCTCAGCGATGGCAAGGCTTGGAAGGTGACGGCCCGCGCCGGCGGCGTCGACGGACGCTCGCGGACGCAGCGGTGCCCCGGGCCGGCGTCGGCTGAAATCCTTGCTCATGCCTGGCGGACCGGGGCGGGAAGCTGGCGGGAAGTAGATGAGTAGCCGCCCCGTTGCGCAGGCGGGGGACTCCTTCGGCGGGCCGCTCGGGTCCGGGGGAGAGATGGCCGTGCCCGGGTGGCGTACCGCCCGGGCACGGTACTCAGATTGGCCGAACTCAGATTGGCCGAACCGTCTGGGCCTGCGGGCCCTTGGCCCCTTGGACGACGTCGAACTCGACCCGCTGGTCCTCCCGCAATTCGCGGAAGCCGCCCGCGTCGATGGCCGTGTGATGCACGAAGACGTCCGGGCCGCCTCCGTCCTGGGAAATGAAGCCGAATCCCTTGTCGGCGTTGAACCACTTGACGGTACCGGTGGTCATGAATCTCCTTCGGTGGATCGGCCCCGCACGCCGCGGGACCCATAGGCTGTCCCAAGCAGCGGCAAGCCGACGGTCGATCCGGAAGGAGGCCGATTCCCGGCCTGTGCCGGGGTAGGCAGGCAACTACACAAGAACTTGCGTCATGGTACATCACGCGCAGCGCGATCCGCCGGGTCCGCGGGGTACGCTGGAGCGGTAAGCCTGTCGGGCTTGGCGGACGCTGAAACGTTTTAGGCCCGACGGAGGTCGCTCGGGACCCTGGCGACAGGTCGCAAGGATCGTCGATAGCCGGGAGTTTTCGCATGCTGTCAATCCCCGCGCCGGCTGCCGTGAGCGGGCCGGACGCGCCACCGACCACCACGACCGCTGAGACCGGCAGCGGGAGCCTGTACTCCCGGCTGCTCCGCCAGGTCAAGGGCGCCGGTCTGCTCGAGCGCAGGCCGGGCTACTACACCTGGAAGATCGCGGTGACGGTCGCTATGTTCGCGGCGGGCTGGGCCGCGTTCGTCCTGGTCGGGGATTCCTGGTGGCAACTGGGCGTCGCCGCCTTCCTGGCGTTCGTGTTCACCCAACTCGGCTTCCTCGGACACGATGCCGGACACCGGCAGATCTTCGCCTCGCGCCGCGCCAACTACATCTTCGGCATCCTGGACGGCAATCTCGCCATCGGGCTGAGCTACGGCTGGTGGGTGGACAAGCACACCCGCCACCACACGCATCCCAACCAGGAGGGCGCGGATCCCGACATCGAGATGGGCGTGCTGGCGTTCACGGTCCGCCAGGCCGGCGCCAGGGGCCGGTTCGCCGCGGTTGTGTACCGGTACCAGGCCTACTTCTTCTTTCCTTTGCTGCTGCTCGAAGGGATCAGCCTGCACGTGGACAGCGTCCGCGCACTGGTCGGCCGTGCGAACCGGCCGAGGGCCTGGGAAACGGTCCTGTTCGCGGCGCACCTGGTCGGGTACCTCGGCGTCGTGTTCCTGGTCCTGTCGCCGGTACGGGCGGTCGTGTTCATCCTCGTCCATCAGGGCCTGTTCGGCCTGTACCTGGGTTGCTCGTTCGCGCCCAACCACAAAGGTATGGCGATGCTGGACGCCGGGGACCGCAGCGACTTCCTCCGCCGGCAGGTACTCACCTCGCGCACTGTCCGCGGCGGCCGGTTCCTCGACATGATGCTCGGCTGTCTCAACTACCAGATCGAGCACCATCTGTTCCCGAGCATGCCCCGAGCCAACCTGCGCCGGTCCCAGCCGCTCATCCGCAGCTTCTGCCGACAGCACGGCCTGCCGTACAGCCGGACCAGCCTCCTCGACTCCTACGTCCAGGCGCTGCGCCATCTGCATGCCGTCGGTCGGGCTTCCCGCGAGGACCCAGCGTCCGCGCCCATCCGGTTGTCTACGGATCCACAGCCGCCGGAATGATGCGACGAGGCCCGGGCGAGGAGCCGTTCGGTACCCGGTGGCGGCGTCGACGTCACTGGGCCTGGTTGGCCCTGGCCGCGGTGGCCGGCACCACCTTCGGTACCGTCATCGCCCGCCGGAGCCGGCGACCGGGCCCGGTGGCTGGCGGTAGTAGGCTGGATGCGCGGTTGCTCCGGTCCCCGGCGACGCGATCGTCGTCCGACCGGGAGGATCCGTGTCCACCATCGAGTCCCTCGTAGCGGCCGACCCGGCACCAGACGCCGCCGACCTGCCGACGAGGACGCCGCGAGCCGCACACATTCCGGATCGCCCGGTCGGGAATGTGTGCCGGGAACGCGGCGACCATGAGCGGTGACCGGGAGATTCGGATCTGGCTCCGGATCGTCGAACAGGCGCTGGGCGGCCCGGTGTCGCTGGCGCACGTGTGTGCAGCCGCGGCGGCGACCGTCGGCGTGGATGGTGCCGGGCTCACCGTGGTGGTCACCCCGACCGTACGGGAGACCGTCAGTGCGACCGATGCGGTCGCCGCGGACCTGGAGGAGTTGCAACTGACACTCGGCCAGGGTCCATGCATGGACACGTTCACCAGGGGTGGCCCGGTCCTCGCCGGCGATCTCCGCTCATCCGAGTTCTTCGCGCGCTGGCCCGTGTTCGCCCCCGCCGCGCTGGATGCCGGTGCGCGGGCCGTGTTCGCGCTCCCGCTGCACATCGGCGCGATCAGCCTGGGCGTCCTTGACCTGTACCGGGCACGGCCGGGCGGCCTGGACTCGAAGGAGCTGGCCGACGCGTTGGCGTTCGCCGACGTCGCCGGCATGCTGCTCCTTGATCGCACAGCGAGTGCTGCACCCGCGGGCGCCGAACTGGCCTGGCAGCACGACAACGCTTCGGCACACCAGGCTGTGGTACATCAGGCCACCGGAATGATCCTCGTACAGCTCGGGATCAGCGCCGAGGCGGCCTTCGCCCGGCTACGCGCCTACGCTTACGCTCACGACAGGCGGCTGAGCGACGTGGCCCGGGACGTGGTCGGCCGGCGGCTGCGTTTCGAGCCCGACGCACTCCCCGAGCCGCCGTGACCGTCATGACGGCGGCCACCCGGTGCCGTACCCATCCGAGACCAACTCGCGGCCCGACCGCGGATATCGTGGGACGAGGTGAGCGACATGCGTGATCATCAACTGGCCGGGGTGTTCATCGAGCTGGCTGACACCCTGGTGGATGAATTCGACCTGATCGACTTTCTGTACCGGCTGACCGTCCGGTGTGTCGACCTGCTCGGAGTGGCGGCTGCCGGGCTGCTGCTGGCCGATCAGCGCGGCGCGCTGCAGGTGGTCGCCGCCTCCACCGAGCGGACCCGGCTGCTTGAACTCCTCCAACTCCAGACCGACCAGGGCCCCTGCCCGGAGTGCTTCCACTCCGGGCAGCCCGTCGCGGTCCCCGACCTGAGGACCGCCGCCGACCGTTGGCCGGCGTTCGTCGCCGAAGCCCGCCAGATCGGGTTCGCCTCCGTGCACGCCGTACCGATGCGACTGCGCAGCGAGGTGATCGGCGCCCTCAACCTCTTTGACACCCGAGCCGGTGCCCTTCACGGCGACACCATCCAACTCGGCCAGGCACTGGCCGACGTGGCCACCGTCGGGCTGCTCCAGGCCCGAGCCATCAACCGCCGCGACACCCTCACCGAACAGCTCCAGACGGCCCTCAACAGCCGCGTCCTCATCGAACAGGCCAAGGGCGTGCTCGCCGAACGCCGCCACCTCGACATGGAGCAGTCGTTCACCCTGCTCCGCAGCGAGGCCCGCAAGACCAACCGGCGCCTTTCCGAACTTGCCCGCGCCGTCGTCGACGGATCAGCGACGCTCTGACGACATCGGTCGGGCCGACGGGTGCCCGGCTCCAATCGAACGCCGTACCCTGGAATGGTCACGTCGGCGTGCCGGACCTCAGCCACGGAGCGCCCGACGGCCCGGACAGGTGCCTCCGGACCCCGGGCATCTCTACCCGCTATGCCGGGGGTGGTGGTTCCCAGTCGGGGCGCAGCGGCATCATCGACCGGCCGTCGCTGTGCGGCTTGACGCCCAGTACCTGGTGCAGCTGGATCTGGTTGCGTTCGAAGCCCAGCCGCGAGCCGGTGAGGTACAGCCGCCAGACGCGGGCGGTGCGCGGGCCGACCTCGGCCACCGCCTCGTCCCAATGCGCGTCGAGGTTGGCCGCCCACGCCGCGGTGGTCCGCGCGTAGTGCTCCCGCAGGTTCTCCTCGTGGCGCACCTCGAAGCCGGTGTCGTACATGGCGGACACCAGGCGGCCCACGCCGGTCAGCTCCCCGTCGGGAAACACGTACCGGTCGATGAACCAGCCGCGGCGTACCGCCTCGGCCTCGTTGGGCAGGGTGATGCAGTGGTTGAGCAGCCGCCCGCGGGGCGCCAGCCGGTCGTACAGGAACCGGAAGTACCCGGGCAGCTGCGCCAGACCGATGTGCTCGGTCAGCCCGATCGAGCTGATGGCGTCGAACCCGGTCTCAGGTACGTCGCGGTAGTCCAGGTGGCGTACCTCGGCCAGCTCGCCGAGTCCGGCATCCGCGATCGCCTTCTGCGCCCATTCCGCCTGCCGCCGCGACAGCGTCACGCCGAGCGCCTGCACGCCGTACTCCCGCGCCGCGTGCAGCACCATGCCGCCCCAGCCGCATCCCACGTCGAGCAGCCGCATCCCGGGGCGCAGGCCGAGCTTGCGCGCAACCAGGTCGTGCTTGGTGAACTGGGCCTGCTCCAGAGTCGCATCGGCCGTCGGGTACACCGCACAGGTGTAGGTCATGGACGGGCCGAGGATCCAGTTGTAGAAGCGGTTGGACACGTCGTAGTGGTGGGCGATGGCTCGCTGGTCGCGCGCCTTGGAATGGCGCCGGCCGCGCAGCCGTACCTCCTGCTCGGGCCGGGGCGGCCGGCGCAGCAGCCGGACCCCGCCCAGGTCCCGCAACAGGCGCAGCCGCGCACGCAGTGGCAGGTCCAGGTCCAACCCGGCCACCAGCGCCAGCGCGGTGTACAGGTCGCCGTCGACCTCCACCGCACCGGTGACGTAGGCCCGCGCCAGGCCCAGGTCGCCCGGTGCGGTGGCGAGATAGGACAGCGCGTGCGGCGACCGGACGTCGATGACGACCGCAGCATCGGCCGGACCGGCGCGGCTGCCGTCGAAGACCCGCACCGCCACCCCGCTCCGGTCGCTCCCGAGCAGTCGGGCAAGCACCTCGGCATGTCCCATGTCGGCTCCTTCAGGCCAGCCCTACACACTTCTCGTACAGGTCGGGCAGCCGCCCGCCCGGATCGTAAGCCTGCTTGAGCGGCTTGTACGCGGCCCCGTTGTACCGCCGCCAGAACTCCTCGGCCGGGTAGTGCACGGTCGAGTACAGCGACTTGTGGCCATCGAGCGCGGTCACCGTCTCCTCGATGAGCCGGTTGTGGTACCCGTCAGGCTGCCCCGGCCGCAGCGGCACACTCGACCAGAACCCCACGTTGACGTACAGCTCGTCCGGCTCCAGCGGGTACAGCGGCCAGGCCCCGGACGACCGCAGCCGCACCGGACACAGCCACACGGGCGTGATGCCGATCTCGCGGTGGAAGAGGTCGAGGAACTCGGGCGTCCGTGCCACGGGTACCTCGACGTCCTGGATCACCGCCTCCTCGGGGCGGCCGCGCAGGCGCGCCACCGACGCACTGAGCCGGTACCGGCGGTCGAGGGCGACCAGGCGCCGGTACACGTCCGAGCGTCGGTACCGGCGCGGCCACAGCCGGCGTATCCACGGCACCTGCAGCCCGAACGCATCCGAGCACCAGAACCAGTCGGTGTCCCACCGCCACAGGTAGTCGCGCACCGTGAGGTGATCGCTCTCGCGCTCCCGGATGGACCGGTAGTACACGGCCATCCCCGTGTAGTCGCTGACCGTCGGCGCCTCGTCGACGAACGTGCCGAGCGTCAGGTACTGCTCGTCGGGACCGAAGACCGTACCGTCGACGAAGTCCACCGGTGCGCCGCCGTACCGGCCGGAGGTGCACACCGCGGCCAGCTCCGTCATGCACGCGGCCGCGGTACCGAAGCGCAGGTGGCGCAGCCGCACGTAGGGCCGGACCGGTTCGAGGTCGATGGTCAACCGCAGGGCGTACCCGAGCGTCCCGTACGAGTTGGGGAAGCCGCGGAACAGCTCGGCATGTTCGTTGTCGGGTCGGGCCACGACCACCCGGCCGTCCCCGGTCAGCACCTCCAACTCGCGGACCGACTCGTGCGGCATTCCGTTGCGGAACGACGACGATTCAATGCCCAGACCGGCGACCGCGCCGCCGAGGGTGATGGTCTTCAACTGCGGTACCACCAACGGCATGAGGCCGTGCGGGAGGGTGGCGTCGACGAGCCGCTCGTAGGTCACCATGCCCTGCACATCAGCGACCCGGGCCTGCGGGTCGACCGAGAGCACCGTGTCGAACCGGTGCACGTCCAGGGCCGGCCCGCGGGCACGGTCGCGGAAGCGGAACAGGTTCGAGGTCCGCTTGGCCAACCGGACCGGTGCGCCAGCCGGGGCGGCCCGGTACGCCGTCCGCAACGCGTCGACCGCCAGGGCGTGCGCCGCGTACCGATCGCCGTCCGGGGGTACCGCGCCGGCCGGTGCCGGGATGGATCGAGGCGTTCCCATGGCTCGCACGGTACCTCCCCGCGGCGTACCCGCGCCGACCGGCGACCGCCGTCCAGGGTCGGTTGTCCAGTCACTTCCCGGCGGTAGACTGAAATTCTTTGATCCGCTCGCCCTGGACCCTGGCGCCTGATTGGTCGACGCGAATGTGAGGGGCTGGACGATGACGGTGATCGATCTTTCACATAGGGTTGCGCCGGACGGTGCGAAGCCGATGCTGGACGAGCCGCTGCCGCGGTACACGGTGGTCGTGCTCGGGATCTTTGTGGTGGTGCCGTTCCTCGCGCTGCTGGCGGCGGTACCGGTGGCGTGGGGTTGGGGGTTGTCCTGGCGGGACGCGGCCATCGGCCTGGTCGCCTACCTGGTGTCGGGCCTCGGGGTCACGGTGGGGTTTCACCGGTACTTCACGCACGGCTCGTTCAAAGCGGTTCGGTGGCTGCGGATCGCGCTGGCGGTGGCCGGATCGCTGGCGGTCGAGGGCGAGGTGATCCAGTGGGTCGCCGACCACCGCCGCCATCACGCCTACGCCGACCGGGAGGGCGACCCGCACTCGCCGTGGCGCTTCGGAGCCAACACCACCGGCCTGTTGCGGGGACTGCTGTTCGCCCACTGCGGTTGGCTGTTCCAGCGGCAGTGGTCCAACCGGGCGCGGTTCGCACCGGATCTGCTCGCCGACCGCGACATCACCCGGGTGGACCGCATGTTCGGGCCGCTCGTCGCGGTGTCGCTGCTCGCTCCGCCGGTCATCGGTGGCCTGCTGAGCTGGTCCTGGCAGGGCGCGCTGACCGCGTTCTTCTGGGCGAGCCTGGTACGCATCGCCCTGCTGCACCACGTCACCTGGTCGATCAACTCGATCTGCCACGTCTACGGCGAGCGTCCCTTCCGCACCCGTACCGCCGACCGGGCCGCGAACTTCTGGCCGCTGGCCCTCATCTCCTTCGGCGAGAGCTGGCACAACTCGCACCACGCCGACCCGACCTGCGCCCGGCACGGTGTCCTGCCCGGCCAGTTCGACCCGAGCGCCCGGTTGATCTGGTTGCTGGAGAAGACCGGCTGGGTCCACCACGTGCGCTGGCCCGAGCCGCAACGCTTCGCCGCACTCCGCCAGCCATGACCGCCGAACCGCGTCCCGCCCGGCGCCGGGTCCGGGGGATGTTACTCACAAGAAACCTACGGTACCGTAGGTTCGTGCTAGGCTGGCGACGAAGGGATTTCGAGCCGACCTCTGTGCGCTGACGTGCTGAAGCACAGCCACCTCCCTGGACCCCGGAGCGGCACACCGACGCCCACCGGCCGCTGCCGCGACGGGAGGACCACGGTGAACACTCCGCACGCAACTGTGCCCCACATCATCCAGGGCGGCATGGGGGTCGCCATCTCCGCTTGGCCGCTGGCCCGCGCGGTCTCCCGGACCGGACAGCTCGGTGTGGTCTCCGGCACCGCCCTGGAGATCGTCTGTGCGCGGCGGCTCCAACTCGGTGACCCCGGTGGACATGTGCGACGCGCCCTCGCCGCGTTCCCGGTACCGGGGATCGCCGACCGGATCCTGGCGGCCTACTTCCGGCCCGCCGGCAGGGCCGCGCAAGCGTCGTTCCGGCCGGTACCCCGCTTCACGTTGCGCCCCGGCCGGCCGCTACAGGAGTTGACGGCCGCGGCGAACTTCGTCGAGGTGTTCCTGGCCAAGGAGGGGCACGACGGCGTGGTGGGCATCAATTACCTGCGTAAGATCGAACTGCCTATCCCGTTCGCCTGTTACGGGGCGATGCTGGCCGGAGTGGACTACGTGCTCGTCGGCGCCGGCAGCCCGGCAGAGCTGCCCGACCTGCTCGACCGGCTGGCCCGTCACGAGCCGGTATCGCTGGCCGTGCGGGTGCAGGGCTCGACCTCGGCCGACGGGGACTTCGCGGTGCGTTTCGACCCACGCGACCTGTTCGCCGCCGACCTTCCCGACCTGCGCCGGCCGCGCCTGCTCGCGATCGTCGCCTCGGTGGACCTCGCGCGTGGGCTCGCCGCGGATCCGGTCAGCCGCCCGGACGGCTTTGTCGTGGAAGGGCATCCCGCTGGTGGGCACAACGCCCCACCACGCGGAGTGCGCCGCCTCGACCCGACCGGGCAGCCGATCTACGACGGTCGTGACGTGGTGGCGCCCGATGCGCTCGCCGGGGTCGGGGTGCCGTACTGGTTGGCCGGCTCCTACGCCACGCCGGACGGGCTCGCCCGCGCGCTCGCCGGTGGCGCCACCGGCGTGCAGGCGGGCACCATCTTCGCGCTGTCCCGCGAGTCGGGGATGGCTGACGAGCTCAAGCATCGCCTGTCGGAACGGGTCACCGCCGGGACGGTCGCGGTGCGTACCGACGGGCGTGCCTCTCCGACCGGCTTCCCGTTCAAGGTGGCCGACATCGAGGGCACGCTCTCGGACCACGACGTCTACGCCTCGCGGAACCGTCTGTGCGACCTGGGCGTGCTGCGCGCCGCGTACCGCAAGGCCGACGGCACCGTCGGGTACCGGTGCCCGGCCGAACCGGTCGAGGTGTACGTCGACCGGCGCGGCGGGCGGATCGACAACACCACCGGACGCTGCTGCCTGTGCAATGCCCTGCTGGCCACGGCCGGGCTGCCGCAACAGCGGCCGGACGGGTACACCGAACCGGCGATCGTCACCGCGGGAACGGACTTCACCGGCGCGCGGCACCTGCTGGCGGGGGTCGTCGACGGCGACACCTACACCGCCGCGGATGCCGTCGCCTATCTGCTCGGAGACTGACCCGCCGGGACACCCGCAGCCACCTCGTCGCCGGCCAGCCAGGTGCGGATCTGGCGGTACACCGCGGGGTGGTTGAGCAGGTCGAAGTGGTGCAGGCCGCCGACGTGGTGGCCGTGGCCCAGGTCGAACGGGATCCGCCGGCGGCTACCCTGCCCCGACGCGCTGGGCAGCCGGACGAACAGGTCCCCGACGACCCTGCCGAACGGATGGTCATGTTCGGTGGTCACCGTCGTGGCGATGAAGTAGTAGGTGGCGTGCGGAAGGAAGGCGACGTCGGTACAGCGGTCGCGGAGAAGCTCGTCCGGATCGGCGTCGTACCAGTCCTCCTCGGCCACCGAGCCGAACCGGAGGTCCTTGATTCCGGCGCTGCGCAGGTTGGCCAGCCGCGCCAGCGGCAGGGTCTCGGAAAACCGCGCCAGCAGCCAGGCGCCGACGTTGGCGCCCTTCTCCAACGGGGCGCCCAGATGCGGGGTACCCAGGCAGAAGACGTGGCGGACCAGTCGCGTCCACGCATGGCCCGCGGCGGTACCGCGATGGCAGGCGCTATGCACCACCAGGCCGCCCATGGAGTGCCCGATGAGCACCACCTCCTCGACCGGAACGGGCCAGCCGGCGACCAGGTCGTCGAGCAGCCGCGCCAACTGCTCCCCGTTCTCCGAGACGTGCAGGCCCGTGTTGTACCGCAGGTAGACCGGCGTATACCCGAGATCGTCGCGCAGGCGCGACCCGTGGGTGCTGTACTGCGTTCCGTGGTGCCGTTGCGAGGACACCGACCAGTACTGTTCGGTCTCACACAGCCCATGCGCGAACACCGCGATCCGCGCGGTCCCCGCCGGGTACGCCCGGGCGAGGCCGGCGGGCCCGAGCGGTACGTCGGCGCCGTCCACCCGGACCGTCATCGCCAACGCCAGTTCCGGATGCCGCTGCCGCAGCGTGTCTCCCCACACACCGTTGAGTACGGCGAGCGCGAGACCCGCCGGCCGGTTGGCCGACAACGGCCGCTCGTCGCCGATGACGGCGCCGGCCGCGACCACCCCCGCGGCGGTCGGGATCGCGACATGGCCGGCGCGGACCATCCGGTACACCCCGTCGCTGATCCGGTCGTGCAGTACCCGGACCGGCTGGGCCGGCGGCCCCAGGACGGTGAACCACCGGTCCGCCACCGCCCGGTGCACGTCCCGGACCGTGTCGACAACGGCAACGAATCCGGTACCGACCAGCCGTCCGGCCGCTCGGATCTCCTGGCTCCGGCTCACTCCGGGCCTCCTTCGCGAGGTATCACCGCTGAGCGTGCGCTTCCGCTGCCCACCGGGGCAAGGCCGGCGCCCGGGTGGCCCCGGGGCCGGAACCCGACCGCTGCATCTACGCTGACCGTCATGGCGAAGGTTGTGTTGAGGGTACGGCTGATGGCCGGCGACCGTCTCGACGTGACCTACGAGGAGGACGGGATCACGGACGCCGGCGAGGTCTTGGAGCGTGCCATCGCGGCCCTCTCCGACGATACCGGCATGATTCGTGCCCGCCATGGCGACCGGATGGTTGTGGTGTACGGACGAGGCGTGGCGGCGCTGGAGGTGGCACCCCGCGGAGCGATTCTGTAGCCGCAATGCGGTCTTGCTCTTCGTGGGGCATGCCGGGGGACGCACATGGGCCGGTGGATTCTGCGCGGCGTGCGCCGTGGTGCCGGGGAGCGCCGCGATGGGCGCGGGGTCTCCCGGGCCGCGATCCTTGCTCTCGCGGCCGGTTCGCGGCCGGTCCGGCTCGCCCGTTGGGCCGGGATGGCTGCTGTGGAGGTCAGGCTGGACTGTCCGGTCCGTCTGGGTCCCGGTCGGCGTGACGTCGTCTCGTAAGTCGTTGCCGGACGGCGTGGGCGTCCTGCTGGGCCTGGGCGGCGGCGTGCGCGCTGCGTTCCGCGTCGCGGGCCGCTGCCCGCGCGCTTTCCGCGGCACGGTGGGCGTACGCGGCGGCGCCGGCACGCGGCTGCCGCGGCGGGTCGTCCTCGGGGAGTGATGCCCGACCGGTGAGCACGTCGCGGGCCAGGTCGGCGAGTTTGCGATTGGTGGCGCGGGCGTGGCGACGCAGGCGCTGGAACGCCTCGGGCGGGTCGATGCCGAGGCGTTGGGCGAGCAGCCCCTTGGCCTGTTCGATGTCCAGGCGGGTGGTCAAGGCGCGCTGCTGCTGTTCCGACTGGCCGCGATGGGCCTCGATGAGCTGGTGGTGCCGCAGGCTGATGGTGGCCATGTCGGCCAGCGCCCGGCCCAGCTCCTGGTCGGCGTGCGGCAGCGGGCCGACGCCGACGGCGAAGAGGTTCAACACGCCGATGGTGTGCTCCCGCAACCGCATCGGGATGGCGTGTACCGACCGCAGCCCGTCCTGGCGGGCCCTGGTGGCAAAGGCCGTCCAGCGCGGGTCGGCGACGGTCAGGTCGTCCTGCGCCATGGTTTCGCCGCTGCGGTAGGCGGTCAGGCACGGCCCCGCGGCGCCGTCGAGCTCGCACAGCTCCACCAGCCTGACTTGTTCCGAAGAGGATGCCTGCAGCCGCAGCCGACCGTCGGGGGCGGCGAGCATCCCCCGGCCCCGTCGGCCTGCAACAGGTCCACGCAGTGCCAGGTCAGCCGGTAGAGGAACGCGGCCAGGTCGAAGTTGGCGACCAGGGTGTCAGCCAGCTCCACGAACGCCGCGCTGATCCGCTGTTCCCGCGGCGGCGAACCTCCGGTATTGGCGGCGCTCATGCCGGGTACTCCGCGCTCGTCACGGGAACCGCAGCCGGCCGGCCAGCAGGTCGGCGGCGGCGGGCACCGGTCGCCGCGCTCACGAACCGACCAACGGCGGGCGGGAAAATGCGCTACCCACGCCATTGCGAGAGGGCCGACACATCATCCACTCCGATCAGGCGATGTCACCGACACTCGCCTCGGATCGGAGGCAATACCAACAGGGGCTAGATCAATACGACCATAGTCACCCAGACGAGCCCAACATCCTTACCCTTCGCTCGGCCGAACCACCACGCGAGGCGACGGCATGCCGACCCGCGGCCCGGAGCAGCGGCTGCGGCAGCACCACACGCTGCCGGCCGTA
>Ga0066709_100002623_pt1 | contig 13245 bp, 14 predicted proteins | sample GraSoiAngelo_158_FD_79665 | JGI IMG/M metagenome (GOLD analysis project Ga0066709, IMG submission 79665) | Grasslands soil microbial communities from the Angelo Coastal Reserve, California, USA - 14_1009_16_30cm | ecosystem: Environmental > Terrestrial > Soil > Grasslands | place: USA... | reverse complement strand
GCGGACGCGGCGCGGGCGCGCACGAATCCGTTCTCCTGCGGGTCGAACGCCTTTTCCCGGAGCGACTGGATCGTCTTGGGATCCGGCGTTTCCTTCGCCGAGGCGGCGAGGGCCTCCACCGCCACCAGGCGCACCCCGGGGTTCGGGTCGCTCGCGAGCGCGTCGAGGAGCGCGGCGCGGATCTCCGGCGTCGATCGGAAAGACGCGAGCGCCTCGGCTGCCTTCTTGCGGACTCCCGGATTCCGGTCGCGCTTCAGCGTCGCTCCGAGAGCGGAGACGACGTCGGGCGAAGCCTCGGCGGCGCCGGGCCCCGAGTGTCCCGAGACGAGCTCGATCGCGCGCGACTTCTCCCCGGCGGTCTGGACGTTCAAAGAGAGGAGGTATGCGAGGAGACGCGAGATCTGAGGATCCTCGGGCCGTCCGAGGACCGAATGGCGGGTGGTCGAGTCGAACTCGATTCCGACGCGGCCGTCCGGCTCCGTCCGGTACGCCACGTTGGAGAGGCGCGGATTCACGGCGAGGTCGGGAGCGGTGTTCGCGCCGGCAGCCGGTTCGAGGGGAGAGCCCGCGGAGACGGGCCTCGCCGGGAAGCCCCCTCTCGCGGCGACCAGGAATCCGGCGGCGGCCGCGACCGCGAGCGCCGCGGCCTGCGCGAAGATCCGGAGCGCGCGCTTCCGGGGATGGAACTCGCGGATGCGGCGCCGGGACATCTCGTCCTCGAGAAGCTCGAGAGTGCGGACGCGGAACTCCGGCGTCACCGGGTCGTCCCGGTCCGTCCCGAGCTCGCCCCAGGTCTCCTCGAGCGCCGCCAGCTCTCTCGAGCACGACCCGCAGCCCGCCAGGTGTCGCTCGAGCTCGTCGCGCTCGGGCGCGGCGGCCTCTCCCAGCAGTCGATCGACCGCGTAGTCCGTCAGTTCGCGGCATTCCATGAACGTTCTCCTTCGGAAAAGCGCGCCTTCAGAGTCTCGACGGCGCGGAAAATCCGGGTCTTGACGGCGCCCACGGAAATCCCGAGGACCTTCGAGATCTCGGCGTACGGCAGGCCGTGGTACCGGGCGAGCACGAGCGCTTCGCGTTGTTCGTCGGAGAGGGAAGCGAGGGCCTGGCGGACGGCCGCCCGGCGCTGCCGGCTCTCCAGCCGCGCGTCGGCCCCTTCGCCGGAGGCCGACAGGTCGCCCACCGCCTCGAGCGGGACGATCGTCGCGCGGCGGTCGTGCCGCTTCCGGTCGCGGCACGCGTTCGCGGCGATCGCGAAGAGCCACGAAGAGACCGCGGCGCGGCCGTCGTACTGGTGCGCCCGGGAAATCACTTTGACGAACACCTCCTGCGTCACTTCCTCGGCGGTCTCGCGGTCGGAAAGCATCCGGCTCGCGAACCGCAGCAGAGCCGGGGCGTATCGCTCGAAGAGCTCTTCCGCCCCGCCGGCGTCCCCCCGGCGGATCCGCTCGAGGAGACTCCGGTCGTCGATCAATCCGCCGGCCACGCCGTCACGCTCGACAAGGAGAGACGCTTCGACCGGGGAAAGGTTTCGGCCGAGCCGGCCTGCTCAATCCGGGTATATTGGCCGCGCGTGGCCTTCAAGATCGTCGATTTCGCGATCCAGCTGTCGGTCATCCTCTTCGCCATCTCGTTCCACGAATCGGCGCACGCCTACGCGGCGCTCCGATTCGGCGACACGACCGCCCGCGATCTGGGCCGGATCAGCCTGAACCCGCTCCGCCACCTCGACCCGTTCGGCAGCGTGCTGCTGCCTGCGCTCATGTACATCCTCTCGGCCGGTCGGATGATCTTCGGGGCGGCCAAGCCGACCCCGGTGAACCTCGCCAACACGCGGAACCCGCGCCTCGCGAACCTGGTGGTGTCGGCGGCCGGGCCGGTCTCGAACTTCTTCCTCGCGGCCCTGGCGCTGGCGGCCTTGCTCGGCATCAAGCAGGCGGCGCCGCGCGCGATCCTCGACCTCGGGCTGGCGGTTCAGGGCGATCGGTTCGCTGCCGGGGCGCTCGCCCCGTTGACGTACGTCCTCTTCCAGTTCGCCGTCGTCAACGTCCTGCTCGGCGTCTTCAACCTCATCCCGATCCCGCCCCTGGACGGAAGCGGCGTCGCGATGTCGGTCTTCGGCGCTTCCGTGGCCCGCGTTTACGCCACGATCCGGCCGTTCGGATTCCTTCTGCTGATCCTGCTCCTGTACAGCGGTTTTCTCTCGCGGGTCTTCCGGCCCGTGCTCACCGGCGTTTACGCGATCGTCTTCCGGGGCATCCCGTGACCGACCCGGTCGTCCTGTCCGGGCTTCGACCGACGGGGCGCGTCCACCTCGGCAACTATTTCGGAGCCGTCAAGAACTGGGTCGATTTACAGAACTCCGGGAAGTATCGATGCTTCTTCTTCGTCGCCGACCTCCACGCCCTGACGACCGACTACGCCGACACCGAGGCGCTCGCGGCGTACACGCGTGACGCCGTCCTCGACTGGCTGGCGGTCGGGCTCGACCCGGAGAAGGCCACGGTCTTTCTCCAGTCGCGCGTGCCGCAGCACGCGGAGCTCGCGCTGTACTTCTCGATGATCACGCCGCTTGGCTGGCTGGAACGCGTGCCGACCTACAAGGACCAGATCGAGGCGCTGCGGTCGCGCGACCTCGCCACGCACGGGTTCCTGGGTTACCCGGTTCTCATGACGGCCGACATCGCCATCTACCGCGCCAACCTGGTCCCGGTGGGCGAGGACCAGGCGAGCCACCTCGAAATCTGCCGCGAGATCGTTCGCCGCTTCAACAGCCTCTACGGGCCGGTTTTCCCGGAGCCGAAGGCTCTCTACACGCCGACCCCGAAGGTCAACGGGGTCGACGCCCGGAAGATGTCGAAGTCGTACGACAACACGATCGGCGTCTCCGAATCGCCCGAGGGCGTGCGCGAGAAGGTCATGGCGATGGTGACCGATCCCGCCCGCGTCCGGCGGCAGGACCCGGGCAACCCCGACCACTGCAACCTCTTTCCGTTTCACGTGCTGTACTCGCCTCCCGACGAAGTCGCGGTCGTCGACCGGGAGTGCCGCACCGCCGCCCGCGGTTGCGTCGATTGCAAGAAACACCTGATCTCCAACATGAATCCGGCGCTGGAGCCGATCCGGCAAAAGCGTGCCGCGCTCCTCTCGCGGCGGGGCGACGTCGTCCGCGACGTGCTGCACGCCGGGGACGGCCGGGCCCGCGCCGTAGCCGAGGAGACGATGGAACGGGTCCGGGAAGCGGTCCGGTTGAGTCCCGAGCCATGACCGACGAAACCGCCGAAAGAGCCCTTCCGCCGATCAACATCTCGGCATTCGCGGGCCCGTTCGACCTGCTCCTCCACCTGATTCGCGTGAACCAGGTCTCGATCACGGACATCCCGATCGCCGAGATCACCGAGCAGTACACGGCCTACCTCGAAACCATGCGCGAGCTCGACCTCGACGTCGCGTCCGAATACGTGGCGATGGCTGCGGAGCTCATCTACATCAAGTCGCGGATGCTCCTGCCGCGCCCGTCCGGCGCCACCGAGGAGAGCCCGCTCGAGGATCTGGCCCGCCGCCTGGCCGAGTACGAGCGTTACAAGGACGCGGCGGAGACTTTTCACGAAGTCGACGTCCTGAGGGCAGGGCTCTGGCCGAGGCCTCCGACCTCGCCGCCGCCCTCCGCCGAAGGAGAGACGCTGGAGGTCTCGCTCTTCGACCTGATCGGAGCGTTCCGCCAGGCGACCGAGCGTTACCGCCTCGCGCACCCGGCGGCCCTCGAGATCCGGCACCAGAGGTTTTCGGTGCGCGACAAGATGGTGCAGCTGCTGGCGCGGCTGGACGAGAAGCGCACGCTCCCGCTCCTCGATTTCTTAGGAGAGATGCGGTTCCGCGCGGAGGCCGTCACGGCGTTTCTTGCCATGCTCGAATTGATCCGGCTGGGCGTTGCCCGAGCGTTCCAGCGCGCCGCTTTCGGAGAGATCCACGTCACGCGGACCGACGTCTCCTTCGCCGCGGCGGACGTGCGCGATACTTACCGCTGACGTGGAGGAGACGAGAGAGAGCACCGCGGAGGAAGCGCCGGCGGCCGAACCCCCGCCGCGGGAATCGAACGTCCGGAAGATCCGGCCCGCGCTCGAGGCTCTCCTCTTTTCGTCCTCGCGGCCGGTCCGGGAGGCGGAGCTGGCCGAGGCGCTGGAGGCGACTGCGGCAGCGGTGGCGGGGGCGCTCGCGGCGCTCGCCGAAGAATCCGAACAGGCCTCGCGCGGCATCCGGCTGGAGCACGTCGCGGGGGGCTGGCGCTACGTCACCCGGCCCGAGTTCGACTCGCTCTTGCGGAGGTTCCACGAAGTCACGGAGCGCAGCCGTCTCTCCCTCGCCGCGCTCGAAACCCTCGCGATCATCGCGTACCGGCAGCCGATCACCCTTCCAGAGATCCAGGAGATCCGCGGCGTCAACTCTGCGAGCGTGCTCACGACCCTGCTCGAGAAGAAGCTCGTGACGACCGCCGGAAGAAAACCGGTGGTCGGAACTCCGTTCCTCTACCGGACGACTCGCGATTTTCTCGTCCGGTTCGGATTGAACGAGCTCGACGACCTGCCGAAGCCGGAAGAGCTGGACGAGGACCTCGCCGCCACGGTCGAGGCCGATGTGTCCCCGGCCGCCACGACGGGGGAGACGTCCCCCGAGACCGCGGTTTCCGACACCGACGTCGAGACGGCCGAAACGGCGGACGAAGAGGAACCCTGAGCTTGTCGGCGGTCCGGATCCAGAAGCTGATCGCGGAGGCCGGGCTCGCCTCGCGCCGCGAGGCGGAGGATTGGATCCGCGAAGGGCGCGTCCTGGTCAACGGCCGCGCGGCCTCGCTCGGGGATCGCGCGGACCCGGAGACGGACGCGGTCCGTGTCGACGGGAAAAGGATCCCGACCCGCGCGGGTCGGCGATCGTACGTGCTCCTGAACAAGCCCCGGGGATACGTGACCACGACCGAAGACCCCGAGGGCCGCCACACGGTGCTCGATCTGCTGCCGCCCGGGCTCGCCCGCGGAGTCAAGCCGGTCGGCCGGCTCGACGTGCAGACGGAAGGACTCCTCCTCCTGACCGACGACGGCGGCGTCGCCCGGCTCGTGACGGACCCGTCGACCCGATGCCCCAAGGAATACCGCGTGAAGGTCTCGGGCGTTCCGACGGAAATCCAGCTCGAAAAGCTCCGGCGCGGGATCTTCCTGGACGGCCGCCGGACGAGGCCGGCCGAGATCGTCCGGGTCTCCACGACGGCGCGGGGCGGAGAGGGAAACTCCTGGCTCAAGGTCGTGCTCACGGAGGGGAGGAGCCGGCAGATCCGGAGGATGTTCGAAGTGATCGGCCACCCGGTCTCGAAGCTGAAGCGCGTCGCGATCGGTCCGATCCGGGACGCCGATCTTCCCTCCGGGGCGTGGCGCCCCCTTTCCCGCGGGGAAGTCGAGCGGCTCCAGAAGCTCGGGAGAGCCGCGCGTCCTTGACGCCCTCTCCGATCGTGGCGATCGACGGACCGTCGGGCGCCGGTAAGTCCACCGTGGCGAAGGCGCTCGCGGCGCGCCTCCACGTCCCGTACATCGACACCGGCGCGATGTATCGGGCAATTGGTCTCGCGGCCCGCGAGCGCGGAATCACCCTTCCTCTCGCGAAGGCCGACGCGGACCGGGTGGCCGCTCTCGCGGAGTCTCTTTCTCTCGATCTCGACGTCACCGGAGGGCAGACACGCGTTCGGTTGAACGGCCGCGACATCACCGACGCGATCCGCCTCCCCGAGATCTCCCTGTACGCGTCGGCCGTTTCCGCGATCCCCGCGGTCCGCCGCCGTCTCGTTGCGGAGCAGCGGCGCCTGGCCGGCCGCGCCGGGGGCGTGCTCGAAGGCCGGGACATCGGGACCCGCGTCTTTCCCGACACGCCGCACAAGTTCTTCCTGACGGCGCCGCTCGACGTGCGCGCGGAGCGCCGGTCGCGGGAGCTGGCGGCACGCGGAACGCCCCAGCCGGAAGAGGTCGTCCGCGCGGAAATCGAACGGCGCGACCACGACGACTCGACCCGGTCCGACTCCCCTCTGACGTTCGACGAGAGCTATACGCTCATCGACACCGGCCGCCGCCCGGTGAACGAGATAGTGGTGGAGCTAGAAGAGCGCATAGAGAAAATGCGGGGTCAGGTTTTAACCTGACCCCTCTTCTGGTGAATAGACAGGTCGGCTGAGTCGGCAGGATGGGGTCAGGTCCAAGACCTGACCCCCGCTTCGCACCTTGGTTGACTAGGAGCGGAGCCGCGAAGTATATTTCGCGTTTTCAGAGACTTATGAGGGGGTCATCCCTGTCCCATGCCCGTTGAGAACGACAAAGGGGGTCGGCAAGCCGAACCGATGCAAACCGAAGAAGAGCTGTCGCCACAGGAGTACGAGCACCTGCTGGCGCAATACGAAAACTCGTTCAAGAACCTCCAGGAGGGTCAGATCATCCGGGGCCGGGTGCTGGCGATCACGCCGTCGGAGGTCATCGTCGACATCGGGTACAAGTCCGAAGGCATCATCTCGCTCGCCGAGTTCACCGATTTTTCGGGCAACGTGACCGTTCACGAGGGGGACGCCGTCGACGTCCTCCTCGAGCGCACCGAGGACCAGAACGGCTACGTCGTCCTGTCCAAGGACAAGGCCGAGAAGATGAAGGTCTGGGACGAGGTCGAGCGGTCGTACCGCTCGGGCTCGACCGTCCGGGGCCGCGTCATCGATCGGATCAAGGGGGGGCTCGCGGTCGACATCGGAGTCAAAGCCTTCCTGCCCGGATCGCTCGTGGACGTCAAGCCGGTCAAGAACCTCGAATCGCTCCGAGGCAAGGAGCTCGACTTCAAAGTGATCTCGGTCGACAAGAAGCGCGGCAACATCGTGCTCTCGCGCAAGGCGGTCGTCGAGATCGAGCAGGAGGCGAGGAAGCGCGAGACGTTGCAGCTCTTAGAAGAAGGCCGTGTCCTGCGCGGGGTGGTCAAGAACTTGACCGACTACGGCGCCTTCGTGGACCTGGGAGGCTTAGACGGCCTCCTTCACGTGACGGACATGTCGTGGGGACGCGTCAACCATCCCTCGGATCTGGTGAAAGTGGGGGACGAGATCGACGTCGTGGTTCTCAAGTTCGACCGGGAGACCGAGCGGGTCTCGCTCGGGACCAAGCAGCTGACCGAGGACCCCTGGGCCCACGTGCCCACCAAGTACCCGGCGGGCTCGAGGGTGAGCGGCCGGGTCACGAACGTGACCGACTACGGCGCGTTCGTCGAGCTCGAGGAGGGGGTCGAGGGTCTCGTCCACGTCTCCGAGATGTCCTGGTCGAAGAAAGTCAAGAACCCGTCCAAGCTCGTCTCGCCGGGCGACTCGGTCGAGGCGATCGTTTCGGACGTCAACCCCGACGCCCGCCGCATCTCTCTCTCGCTCAAAGACACGCTGCCGGACCCCTGGGAGTCCGTGGTCCAGAAGTACGCAATCGGCAGCCGCGTCCACGGAAAGGTGCGCAACCTGACCGACTTCGGCGCCTTCGTCGAGATCGAGGAGGGGGTCGACGGCCTCGTCCACGTCTCCGACATGTCGTGGTCCAAGCGCATCAAGCACCCTTCCGAGGTCCTGAAGAAGGGGGACGAAGTCGAGGCGATCATCACGTCGATCGACGAGGAGAACCGGCGCATTTCACTCTCCATCAAGGAATTCCAGCCGAACGACTTCCAGACCTTCCGCGAGCGCCACCAGCCGGGCGACGTCGTCGAGGGCACGGTCAGCCGCGTCGCCGACTTCGGGGTATTCGTCCAGATCGAAGGCCTCGTCGAAGGACTGATGCATGTGTCTGAGACGCCGCTGCCGCGCGGCGAAAAGCCCCAGGAGCACTACCACGAGGGGGAGCCGGTCTCCGTGCGTATCCTCCGGATCGACGAGACCGAGATGAAGATCGGCCTTTCCGGCATGGACGAAGCGGGCCAGCCGCTGTCGGCGCCCGCGCGTCCCGAACCGGCGGTCGAGGCGGCTGTCGAGACCGGCGAGACCGCCGAACCGGCGCCGCCGCCGACGCCGGAAGTCGCCGCCGAGTCCGCCGCCGAGGAACCCGCCCCCAAGAAACGGCGCACGCGCAAGAAGGCGGAGGAGAACCCTTCGAAGCCCGAGCCCAAAGCGTAATCCCTTCACCCGGTCGCGTTTGGAGATATTGCGATGACCAAGGCCGAACTGATCGAGCGCGTCGCAGTCGCGACGGACGTGACCAAGAAGCAGGCCGAGGCGATCGTGGACACGATCTTCGAAGCAATCATCCGGTCGCTCAAGGGAGGACAGAAGATCGAGCTCCGCGGGTTCGGCTCCTTCCGGCTGCGCGAGCGCGGAGCGCGCATCGGCCGCAACCCGAAGACCGGGGTGAAAGTCTCGGTTCCCGCGAAGAAGATCCCTTATTTCAAGCCGGGCAAGGAGTTGAAGGAGCTCATCAACCGGTAGCGACCGCCGGTTCCGATGATGCCGGAAGTCCTCTTCGCCCCCTGGCGTTACGAGTACCTCGTGGCGGAGAAATCGAACGGCTGCATTTTCTGCCGGGCCGCGGCGTCCGATAACGAGGATGAGTCGCTCGTCGTTTACCGAGGCCGGAGAGTTTTCGTGCTGCTGAATCGCTATCCGTACACGAACGGGCATCTGATGGTCGCGCCTTACGAGCACCTGCCGCGTCTCTCGGATTCCGGGGTGGAGACGTTGAACGAGCTCGTGTCGACGGTGGCGCGCGGCGAGAAGATCCTCATCGAAAACTACCGCACGGACGGCTTGAACATCGGGATCAATCTGGGATCGGCGGCCGGCGCGGGAGTCGAAGACCACTACCACGTGCACCTCGTTCCGCGCTGGAGCGGCGACACGAACTTCATGACCACCGCCGGAGGAGTTCGCGTCGTGCCGGAGGAGCTGTCGGTGACGCGGCGCCGCCTGGCTCCCCTGTTCGAGGCGGCTTCGTGAGCCCGGCGGAAGCGGGGCGGCGGTCGCGCCCGGGCCTGGCGGCCATTCTCGCCTGGATCTTTCCGGGGCTCGGCCACCTCTACGTGGGGCGTCGAAAGACGGCTCTCCTCTATGCGGCGATCGTGACCGCGACCTTCCTGCTCGGCCTGTCGTTCCAGGGACGGCTCTACACGATCGAGCGATCCCAGCCGCTCACGATCCTCGCGACGTTCGCCGTTTCGGGGGCGGGGCTCCTGAACGTCGCCGCGCGATTTCTCTCGGACAACCCGGGGGGCACGATCCTCTCGCCGACCTACGAGTACGGGTGCGCGTACCTCCTCACGGCCGGGCTGATGAACCTCCTGCTCATGCTCGATTCGTGGGACATCGCGAGCGGGAGAAAGTGATGGCGGCGATTCTCCCGACCGACCACTTCCTGATCATGGCGGTCTACGCGCTGCTCGTCTCGGGTTTCTTCGCGCTCCTCTGGCGCGACTCGCCCCGCGATCGGCTGCGTCTCTTCGGCATCCTCCTCGGAGCCCTCCTCCTCGGCGGTCTCGCCGTGGCGTGGCTGATGTACCCGTTCCCGAAATAGACGGACGAACGCGCGTCCGCCGCGTGTTTCCACGAGCGGATGTGCGGGATTGTCGGATGGATCTCGTCCGAAGGGGTCGATCTCGGGCGGTTCGACCGCGCCGTCGAAACCCTCCATAGACGCGGACCGGACGGCAGCCATCGGTGGATGTCGGCGGACGGCCGGGCCGTCCTCGGGCACCGGCGCCTGGCGATCCTCGATCTCTCGAAGCGGGGCGACGAGCCCTCCGTCTCGGCGGATGGTTTCTCGGCGTTCGTGCACAACGGCGAGATCTACAATTTCCGGTCGCTTCGCAAGGATCTGGAGGCGCGCGGCGAGACGTTCGCGTCGACCGGGGACGGAGAAGTGGCGCACCGGCTCCTCCGTGACGACGGGCCGGAAGCGCTCGGACAACTCGACGGGATGTTCGCCCTCGCGCTCTGGAACGATCGAGACCGACGGCTGCTGCTCGCGCGCGATCGAATCGGGATCAAGCCGCTCTATTACGCGCTGCTGGCGGGGGGATTCGCCTTTGCATCCGAACCCAAGGCCATCCTGTTGCTTCCCGGCGTCGCCGCCCGCCTCGATCCCGCCGCCCTTTCGGACTATCTGTCCTACGGCTACGTCCCGTTCGAGCGTTCGATGTTCTCGGGGATCCTCAAACTGCCGGCCGCACACTACCTGCAGTGGGATGCGGCCTCGGGGCGGACCGAGGTCGTCCCCTACTGGACCCTCGAGCTCACCGACGTGCGCGACGATCCGGAAGAGCTGCGCGAAAAGATCGACGAAGCGGTCCGCTCCCACATGATCTCCGACGTCCCGGTCGGGGCCTTCCTCTCCGGGGGGCTCGATTCCTCTTCCGTCGTCTCCCGCGCGGTTCGTTACACGGATCATCGTCTGCCCAGCTTCACCGTCGCGTATCGGGATGGGCAGCTGGACGACATCTGCTACGCCCGACAGGCGGCGGAAGCGTTTCATACAGAGCATCGGGAAGAGCTGCTCGACGTCGGCGACCTGGCGACCGCGCTCGATCGAGCCGCCGACGTGTACGACGAGCCGATTCGCGACGCGACTTCGCTCGCGGTGCTCGAGCTCTCGCGTGTGGCGCGCGATTCGGTGAAGGTCGTTCTGACGGGCGACGGGGGAGACGAGATCTTCGGCGGATACGGGTGGTACGAGACGGCCATGCGGTACGAAAGGACCCGTGCCCGGTTCGGACCTTTCAGGAAACTGCTTTCCCTGGCGGACCGCTACCTCCGGCCGCTCGCATCGAGCGCGTTCTCACCGAGAGCGGCGGGATCGGCGCGACTCCTCGCCGCCGATTTTGCGGACCGCTATTTCGCCGTCCGGGGTTTCTTCCCGGCGGCCGAGCAGAAGCGCGTGCTCGGAACCTTGCCCCACGATCCGGCGTGGATCTTCCGCGCGTTCGATCGGCCGGAGCTGCCGCTCGTCCAGCGGCTCCTCCTTCTGGACCTGAAGACCTATCTGCCGGACAACAACCTGATGCTGGTCGATCGCTCGACGATGGCGCACGGGCTCGAAGCGCGTGTCCCGCTGCTCGATTGGAGGCTCGTCGAATACGCTTTCGGGCTGCCACCCGACCGCATCCTGCGCCCCGGCGCGACGAAGATCGCCTTCCACGAGGCGATCGAACCCTGGCTGCCCGAGGCGATCCTTTCGCGTCCGAAGTGGGGCTTTACACCTCCTTTCAAGAGCTGGGTGAGCGGTCGCAACCGGGAGGCAGCCTTCGCGATGCTCGAGCGCGGCACTCTCGCCGCCGACGGAGTACTCGATCCCGGCGGCGTCCGGTCACTCGTCGAGGGCGGGACCCAGCGGCGGCACGGAAAGCTCTGGCTCCTGCTCAATCTCGAGGCCTGGTACCGCCGCTGGATCCGGGGAGAGCGCGCGGCGAAGGCGCCGGATCCGACCGTTCCCTCCGCAGTCCACGGATCCCGGATCTAGGATCCGAAGAAAAGCCGAGTGCTCCGAATCACGTGATCGGCGTCCGCGTCGGAGAGCCCCGGAAACATGGGCAGCGACACCTCGTCCTCGGCGAGCGCCTCGGCCCGGGGGAGCGACGGGACGGGTCCGAGCCCGGCCATCGCGGGCTGGAGATGGTTCGCGATCGGGTAGTGAAAGCCGGTCTCGATGCCGCGCTCTTTCAGGTGCGCGACCAGCCGGTCCCGCGTAGCGCGATCGGCCACGCGCACGGGATAGAGGTGGTAGGCCATGCGCGTCCCGGGGCGCTCGCGGGGAATTCGGACACCCCCGAGGCCGCGAAGGGCCTCGTCGTAACGGGCCGCGATCGCGCGGCGACGCGCCACGTATCCCTCGAGCCCGGCGAGCTGCGCGCGGCCGATCGCGGCCTGCAGCTCGTTGAATCGAAAGTTGTACCCGACGGCGACGTGGGTGTGCTTGTCGCTCCGGCCGTGGTCGCGAAGGAGCCGGATCTTCGCGGCGAGCTCCGGATCGTCGGTCGTCACCATTCCGCCGTCGCCTAAAACCGTCAGGTTCTTGGACGGATAGAACGAGAAGCATCCCGCGCGACCGAGCGAGCCGACCTTGCGCCCTCCGGAGAGAGCTCCGTGCGCCTGGCAGCAGTCCTCCACGATCCAGAGGTTCTTCCGGCGGGCGAGATCGGCGAGCGCCTCGAGGTTCGCCACCCCGCCGTAGAGGTGGACTGGAACGATCCCGACGGTGCGCGCCGAGACCCTCTTCTCCGCGTCCTCCGGATCGAGACAGCCGTAATCGTCGACGTCCCCGAGCACGGGAACGGCACCCGCGTGCAGGATCCCCTCGACCGTCGGAAACGCGGTCATCGACGGCGCGAGAACCTCGTCGCCGGGGCGGATCCCGACCGCCAGGAGAGCGAGCTGGATCGCGGCGGTCCCCGTCGAAACCGCCACGGCTTCGCGGACCCCGATGTACGAAGCGAACTCCTCTTCGAAGGCGCGCGTCTCGGCGCCCAGGATGTACCGGCCCGACTCGAGCACATCGAGCACGGCCCGCGTCATCTCCTCGGTGACCGTGGGCCTCGAGAGAGGGATCATCGTGAGGGCTTGCCCAGAGGCGAGGCCTGCTGCTCGAAGGGGAGCCGGATCTCCCGACCCGTCGCGATCGACTCGTAAATCGCGGCGATGACCTCGAGCGACTTTCTTCCCTCGCGCCCGTCGACGGCGGGATGCCGGTCTGCCCGGATCGCGTCCACCACGTCCCGCAGGAGCTCGTGGTGGCCGAACCCGTACACGTCGGGAGGGTTCGTCCGATACTCCTCCAGGATCGTCTCGTCTTCGGGACGCGGGTCCGAAAAGCGCCAGACGGCCATCTCGTTCAGGGCGAACCCGCCCACCTCGACGGTTCCGTTCTCGCCCAGGATCGAGAGCGAGCCTTCGAGGTTCCCGGGCCGGGCGGCCGTAGTCGCTTCGATGACGCCGAGCGCGCCGTTCTCGAACTTCAGGATCGCGACCCCGGTGTCTTCGGCTTCGATGTCGACGAGCCGGGTCGCCGCGAAGGCGCTCACCGACCGGACGTCGCCCAGGAGCGAGACCAGGAGGTCGATGTGGTGCGAAGCCTGGTTGGCGAAAACGCCCCCGTCCATCGCCCAGGTGCCGCGCCACGCCGCCTGCGAGTAGTAATCCTGCCGCCGGCACCATCGGACCCGGACAGCCCCGAGCACGAGCTTCCCGAAGCGGCCGGAGTCGACCGCTTCGCGGAG
>Ga0066709_100002622_pt1 | contig 13246 bp, 10 predicted proteins | sample GraSoiAngelo_158_FD_79665 | JGI IMG/M metagenome (GOLD analysis project Ga0066709, IMG submission 79665) | Grasslands soil microbial communities from the Angelo Coastal Reserve, California, USA - 14_1009_16_30cm | ecosystem: Environmental > Terrestrial > Soil > Grasslands | place: USA... | reverse complement strand
CGGCGGATCCGCGGGTTCGCGAGCTTGACGATCTCGAGCAGGAAGACGATGTAGACGGACGCGGCGAGCGCCGCCAGGCCGATCGCGCCGACGGCGAGGGTCGGGCCCAAATGCCAGACGCCGTGCGCGCGGAATGGGATGAAGCGGGTTGCCAGCGCTGCGCCGGCGAGGATCGTGCACCAGGCGTACATGTAGAGCGCGGCTCGCCGCTGCGAGAAGCCGATGTTCACGAAGCGGTGATGCAGATGCGTGCGGTCCGCTTCGTAGAGCGGCTGCCCGTATTTCAGCCGCTTCGCGAAGACGAAGGAGGTGTCGACGATCGGAATCGCCAGAACGAGGAGCGGGAAGAACAGGGCAACCGTCGCCGCGGTCTTCAGGAGGCCCTGGATCGAGACCGTCGCGAGCACGAAGCCGAGCAGCATCGCCCCCGAGTCGCCCATGAAGATCCGCGCCGGATAGAAGTTGTGGCGCAGGAAGCCGAAGCAGGCGCCCGCGACGATCGCAGAGAGGATCGCTGCCTCAGGCTTCCCGAGCGAGAGCGCGATCACCGCGAAGGTCGAGCCCGCGATCGCGCAGATGCCGGCGGCGAGGCCGTCCATCCCGTCGAGGAAGTTGACCATGTTCATGATCGCCACGATCCAGAGAAGCGACGCCGGAACGCTGACCCACTCCGGAAGGGTCTGGATGCCGAGCAGGGGAAACGTGAAGCGATCGACCTCGACGCCGAAGCCGACGGCGATGCCCGCCGCCGAGAGCTGGCCCCCGAGCTTCGCCCACCAGGGAAGGCCGCGGAAGTCGTCGACGACGCCGACGCTGATCGCGACCGCCGCGCCGAGCAGGATTCCGCGGTACGGGCCATCGAGCGAGAGGAAGGCGAGCGCCGGCACGAAGATGCCGAGCAGGAGCGCGATCCCGCCGAGCCGCGGAGTCGGCCGGAGATGGATGCGGCGGGTCTCGCCGGGGTTGTCGACGACACCGAGGATGCGCGCGAACCGGCCGACCGCGGGCGTCAGGACGAGGACGACGCCGAGCGCGAGCACGAATCCCCAAAGGACCTCGGGGTTCTCACGGAGGTGGTGCCACATCAAGTCCCCAAGGCGCCGCTTACGGCGCCGAACTCAGGAAGCGCGGGCTTCGCCCGTGCTTCCGTCTGAAATGACCGGTCGACCCGATACGGACCCATAACGAAACCGCTCTAGGTTACTTCGTCCCGTACAGGCGGTCGCCTGCGTCGCCGAGCCCGGGCATGATGTAGCCGCGCTCGTTCAGCTCGCGGTCGACGGAAGCGCAGTAGATCGTGACGTCGGGGTGTTCGGCCTGGAGGCGCTCGACCCCCTCCGGCGCGGCCACGAGAGCGATCAAGCGGACAGAGCGCGCGCCGGCAGCCTTGACCGCGGAGACCGCGGCGACCGAGGAGTTGCCGGTGGCTAGCATCGGATCGAGGACGATCGCGTCGCGTACGGGGAGGTCTCCCGGCAGCTTCAGGTAGTACTCGACGGGCTCGAGTGTCTCCTCGTCGCGAAAGAGCCCGATAAAGCCGACGCGCGCGCCTGCGACGAGCTCGAGGAAGCCGTCGAGCATCCCGAGCCCCGCCCGTAGGACCGGGCAGACCGCAACCTTCTTCCCGGAGATCCGCTCGACCTCCGTCCACTCGAGCGGCGTCTCGACGCGGACGGTCTCGGTCGGCAGGTCCTTCGTCGCCTCGTAGGTGAGAAGGGCGGTCAGCTCGAGGACGAGGCGGCGGAAGTCGCCGGTCGAGGTTCGCTTGTCCCGAAGGTACGAGAGCTTGTGGCGGACCAGCGGGTGGTCGACTTCGACGACCGTCACGCCGCGACGCCCGTCACGCCGCTAAGGCGCCGCTTGCGGCGTCGACCTCAGGACGCGCGGGCTTTGCCCGTGCGTCCGTCTGAAATGACCGGTCGACCCGTTCGAATTCACCACTACCGTTGATAAGTGGGGAACCCCCGAAAGCCAGGATACAGCGGCCACTTGGCGCAGAGCGCCTCGCTGCGGGAGACGAGCCCGGCGAGATCGGGCGAATCGCCGAGCGCCGCGACGATGATGTCGCCGATCTCCCGGAAGTCCTCCTCATCGAAGCCGCGCATCGTCACCGCCGGCGTCCCAATCCGGATCCCCGAGGCCACGGTCGGCGGGCGTTCGTCGAAGGGAACGGTGTTCCGGTTGACCGTGATCTTCACCTCGGCCAGGCGCTCCTCCGCGTCCTTGCCCGTCCAGTCCGTCGAGCGGAGGTCGACCTGAAGCAGATGGGTGTCCGTGCCACCGGTGAGTACGTCGAGCCCGCCGTCCTGGAGTGTCTCCGCGAGCACGTCGGCGTTCGTGCGGATCTGCCCCTGGTAGTCGCGAAAGGCCTCGGTCGCGGCGATCTTGAAGCAGGCCGCCTTGGCCGCGATCACGTGGCACAGCGGACCGCCCTGCATCCCGGGGAAGACCGCGCGGTCGACCGCCTGAGCGTGCTCCTCCTTGCAGAGGATGAAGCCCGAGCGCGGGCCGGCAAGCGTCTTGTGCGTCGTCGACGTGACGAAGTCGCAGTGCGGGACCGGGCTCGGATGGAGGCCGGCAGCGACGAGACCCGCGAAGTGGGCCATGTCGCAGAGCAGCAGCGCGCCGACCTCGTCCGCGATCTCGCGAAACCGGTCGGCTTCGACCGTCCGCGGATAGGCCGAGCCGCCGCAGATGATCAGCTTCGGCCGGTGCTCCTTCGCCAGCTTGAGGACGGCGTCGTAGTCGACCACGTTCGTCTCGCGGCTGACGCCGTAATGGACGATCGTGTACAGCCGGCCGGAGAAGTTGACCTTGAGCCCGTGCGTTAGGTGGCCGCCGTGCGAGAGCTCGAGCGAGAGGATCGTCTCGCCCGGCTGCAGAGCGGCCATGTAGACGGCCATGTTCGTCTGCGCTCCCGCGTGCGGCTGGACGTTCGCGTGCTCGGCGCCGAAGAGCGAGAGGGCGCGGTCGATCGCGGTCTGCTCGATCTCGTCGATCACCTCGCAGCCGCCGTAGTAGCGCTTCCCGGGGTAGCCCTCCGCGTACTTGTTCGTCGGCACCGAGCCGACGGCCTCGAGGATCGAAGGCCAGGTGAAGTTCTCCGAGGCGATCAGCTCGATCTGACCGCGCTGCCGTTCGAGCTCCCGCCCGATCAGCTCGGCGATCTCGGGGTCGATCTCGGCGAGGCTGGCGTTCCGAAGGTGTTGTAGGGTCTCGTGCGCAACAGCCATTGGGGGCTCCCTTGGGCGAGTTGGGTAGATCGTACTCGCGCCGCCGTACGGTTCTCGCGACATGCTGCGCCATCGTCGGCGCCGTTGGCCTCTCCGGCGAGACCGCGAAGGCGAGTCCATACCCGCTGAAGTTCACGCCGCCTCAGGAGTATTCGGTCGGAAATACGCGGCCGCAGTCTGTCGCGATCGCGGACGTCACTGGCGACGGGCTACGAGACGTACTCATGAGCACGACTCAATGGTCTGATCCCCAGAACGACTACAAGCTCTTTCTCTTTCGGCAGCAAATAGACGGCTCGCTCGCACCACCGCAACGGTTCACCCCAGAGGGGAGCGGCGGCTACGACGGTATGGGCGTGGCAACAGGCGACATCGACGGAGACGGCTTGACCGACGTCGTCCTGGCGACTGTCGCCGGTGTAAACGTCTTCCTGCAGCGGGGCGGAAGCCTGGCGGCGCCTGTCCTCATCCAGCAAACCGCCGGCGCGAGTGACGTAGAGGTAGCCGACCTAAACGGCGATGGCCGCAACGATGTCGTCATCCGCGGCGCTGGAATCGAAGTGGCTCGAAACACAGGTCTCGGCTTTTCCGTCACCGCCGTCACTACAGAGAGCGCAACCGAGGTCGAGGTCGGCGACGTCACCGGCGACGCGCTGGTCGACCTCGTTGCCGGTGGCTATCACGTGCTGCGTGTGTATCCACAGCTTGGCGACGGCACGTTCGGTCCCCCGATCTCTCATGCCGTCGGCACCGGCGTGAACGCTCTCGAGGTTGCCGATGTCACGAGCGATGGGAGACAAGACGTCGCCGTCGTCGGCGACGACGGACCACGTGGCCGGGGCGCGCGGCCTGATGGAAACAACCCTTCCTATCTCGAGGTGCTGCCTCAGACGGCCTCGGGGGGATTCGGCCCCCAAGTTGCGCTCTTCGCCCCGGCGCTCGTGGACGGGATCGAGGCTCTGGACATGAGCGGCGACGGGCGCGCCGATCTCGTGACGCTTCACGGGATCTGGGGGCAGGCAGCCATCTACCTCCAGAACAGTCGCGGCACGCTGCAGTCGAGCGATTCACACCTGTCGATGTACGAGTTCAGCACGAACCCGAAAGGCATCGCCGCGGGTGACATCAACAGTGACGGCCTGCCGGACATCGTCGTGGCCGGCACGCGCCAGCATGGTCTCTTCGTCTTGCGTCAGGTCCCGCATGCTCTGCCGCCCGTTCCGCCGGCGCCACCCCCGCCGGTGCCCCCGCCGCCCCAACCTCCTCCTCCGCCACCAGGGCCGCCACCGCCAATCCAGTTCGAGCCCTACGTTCAATACGACGCCTCCTACGGCGGTGGCTATCTGGCCCTAGGCGACGTCACGAACGACGGACGCAAGGACCTGGTGATCGGCGCGGGTGGCGAGCGCGGCGGGCTGTATCAGATGCTCCAAGCAGGAGACGGGTCGCTCCGGGATCCGTTCTGGCTCGGAAGCAACGGTCCTTACGGAATGGGCGGTGTTGCCACGGGTGACATCGACGGCGACGGTAATGAGGACGCAGTCTTCAGCACAGCCCAAGGCATCGACGTCTACTACCAGAGAAATCGCGCACTCTCCGTCGAGCCGTGGCTCATCCCGAACACGCTCGACAGCATGAGACCCCAACTCATCGACTACGACGGAGACGGGTGGTTGGACATCGTTTACCACCGCTCAGTTCCGCCGATGGGAACGTATTTGGCTCGCAACGTCGCCGGGGCGTCGTTTGCGATCTCCCGGATTCATTCCGCGTTCTTCGGGACGCTTGCCGACGTGACCGGCGACGGCGTGTACGACATCGTCGTGCAGCCGCAGTCATATCTCGAGCTCGTCGTCTATCCAGGCCTACCCGGCGGAGGGTTCGGGGACGGCGTCCACTATCAAACCTTTGACAGCGCGGAAGGGTTCGGCATCGGCGACCTGAACGGCGATGGTCGCAACGACGTCATCCTGGGCTGGGATCACGGAACAGGTTCCGTGGGGGTGTATCTGCAGAACGCGAGCGGCGGCCTCGACCCACCCGTCGACTATGCGGCTGCTGAGCGGCCTGAGGCACTCAAGGTCTACGACATGAACCTTGACGGCCGCGCCGACGTTGTCGTGCTCCATGGACAGAGCGCACACGTCGGAGTCTTTCTACAGCAGCCGGACGGCACGCTCGGGCCGGAGTCCCTTTACGACGCCAGCTTTGCGAGCGATTGGTACCAGAATGGGATGGTCGTCGGCGATCTCAATGGCGATTGGAAGCCGGATATTGCGGCGATCAGCTCAAGCTACTACCCAGCGCTGATCGTGCTGCGACAGGCCAGCGGTCCGCCGCCGCCGCCTCCTCCGCCTCCGCCTCCGCCGCCGCCGCCGTCCCCTGGCTGCACGGCCGGGGCGATCACGATCCACCTCATTGGCACCGCTGATCCGTACCCCTCGTTCTGCTACGTCTCAGGTCTGAGCGGCTCTGTCACCGACGTCAACCTTCGGGTGGACGGGCTCAGCCACAGGTATCCCGACGACATCGACATGCTGCTCGTCTCGCCGGGCGGGCAGAACGCGATCGTAATGTCCGACGCGGGGGGGCGCGAGTCCCTGATCAACTGCAACCTGACGCTCGACGACGAGGCAGCGAGCACCCTTCCGGATTCAACCGCGATCACCTGTCCGGCGAGCTATGAGCCGGCGAATTACGACCCGGGCGACGCGTTCCCCGAACCGGCCCCGACGCCATCCGGGAACGTCGCCTTGTCGACCTTCGACGGCGGCGACCCAAACGGAATCTGGAAGCTGTATGTCGTCGATGACATGAGGATCGACGCCGGAGTCATCACGAGCTGGTCGCTGAACATCACCGTCGGCAACCCTCCTCCTCCTCCACCACCGGCACCTCCGCCACCGCCGCCGCCACCGCCACCCCCGCCTCCTCCACCTCCGCCGCCGCCGCCTCCTCCTCCGCCTCCACCGCCTCCACCGCCTCCGCCCCCCGCGCCGCCACCCCCGCCGCCTCCGCCACCACAGCCTCCCCCGCTGCCGCCTCCGCTGGCTCCGCCACCGCCGCCTAGCCCGCCGCCGGCCCGGTGCCACGTGCCGCGCTTGATCGGGCTTGTGCTAGGCCGAGCGCGGACGAGGATCCGTCGGGCTCATTGCTCCATGGGGGTCGTCCGCCGTCAGCGGTCAAGAAAAGTGGGCCGCGTGATCGCGCAGTCCCCCCACCCTGGTCTCTTCCGCCGGCGCGGTTTCCCGGTCAGCCTGGTCGTCGGCCGGCGCTAGACGAGCTGGGCCAGGCGCTCGAGGGCTTCGGCGGCCGGCACCGCGCCCTCCCGGAGGACGACCGGCTCGGCGCCGGTCAGGTCGATCACGGTTGACGGGGTTCCGGCCAGCTCGCCCCCGTCGACGAGCACCGCACAGCCGGAGCTGATTTCTTCAGGAACCTCGTCGAGCCGGGGCGGGTCGGGCTGTCCGGTCAGGTTCGCGCTCGTCGCCGCGACCGCGCCGACGCGTTCGAGGACCGCGCGTGCGCCGCCGTCGAGCTGAGGCACGCGGACGCCGATCTTCTCGGGAGTCGTCCCGGTCAGCCAGCGGAAGCGCTGCGCCGGGTTCGGCAGGACGAGCGTCAACGGTCCCGGAAGCAGCGTCCGGGCAAGCGAGCCGGCACGGCCGCGGAGCTCGGGCACGCACTCGAAGAGCATCTCGAGGTCGGCTGCGACGAGCGCGATCGGCTGCGTCTCGTCACGCCCCTTGAGCCGGTACATGCGCTCCACGGGCTCGGCGCTGTACGGCCACGTGCAGAGGCCGTAGACGGTGTCCGTCGGCAGCACGACCGGCTTGCCGGCGCGGATCGCCTCGACGGCGTCGTCAACCAGGCGTGCGTCCATCGACAATTCGCTCACCTCCGGCGAGATCTTCGCTGATCGCAACGTCCTCGTACCGGAGATCCTTCAGAAGAGCGGCGATTTCACGCGCTTTCCCGTCACCGGTCTCGAGCACGAGCGACCCGCCCGGTCGCAAGCGACTGCGGGCACCCTGCGCGATCGCCTCCGTCGCGCCCGAGGCGACGAGCGCCTCTCGAGGCTCGTAGCGGGCGACCTCGGGCTCGAGCAGGTCGAGCTCGTCGGACTGGACGTACGGCGGGTTCGAGACGACGAGGTCGAAGAGGCTCTCGAGGCCCGCGAAGAGCTCGCCCTCCACGAGCTCGACCCGATCGGCGAGGTCCGTGCGAGCGCGGTTCACCTCGGCCACCTCGAGCGCACCGCGCGAGCTGTCGGTCGCGACGACACGCGCGCGGGGATGCTCGTCGGCGATCGCCAGCGCGATCGCGCCTGAGCCGACCCCGATGTCGAGCACCCTCGGCTCGGCAACGTCGGCAAGAAGCGTGAGGCAACGCTCGACGACCATCTCCGTCTCCGGCCGCGGAACGAGAACGCGCGGATCGACCCGCAGCATTAGGCGGCGAAAACCCCACTCGCCGAGCACGTAGGCGAGCGGCTCCCGACGAGCGCGCCGCGCGACGAGCTCGCGGAAGCGCACCTCATCTTCGGCAGAAAGCAGCCCATTGCCGTTCGCATACAACGCGGTTCGGGTGATGCCTGCGGCGTGCGCGAGCAGCCACTCGGCGTCGACGCGCGGCGAAGGGCAGCCGGCCGCGGCCAGCTCCTCGGCCGCCGAGCTCAACAGCTCGCGGGAGGTCATGCCTCGAGCGCGCGGCGCCGGTCTTCGGAGGCGAGGGCCTCGGTGAACTCGTCCAGCTCGCCTTCGAGGATCTCGTCGAGCTGGTGCTTCGTCAGCTTGATCCTGTGGTCGGTGAGCCGGTTCTCCGGGAAGTTGTACGTGCGGATCTTCTCCGCGCGCTCGCCGGAGCCGATCTGCGAGCGCCGCGCCGCCTCCTGCTCCTCGCGCTGCTTCTGGCGCTCGAGCTCGAACAGGCGCGCCCGCAGCACTCGCATCGCCTTCGCCTTGTTCTGGAGCTGCGACTTCTCGTCCTGCATCGCGACGACGAGCCCGGTCGGCAGGTGCGTGATGCGCACGGCCGAGTCGGTCGTGTTGACGCTCTGCCCGCCGGGCCCGGTCGAGCGGTAGACGTCGACCTTCAGCTCGTTGGGGTCGATCTCGACCTCGACCTCTTCGGCCTCGGGCATCACGGCCACGGTCGCGGTCGACGTGTGGATTCGCCCCTGCGACTCGGTCTGCGGGACGCGCTGCACCCGGTGCGTACCGCCCTCCCACTTGAAGACGGAATACGCGCCCTCGCCCTTGATGCCGAACGTGATCTCCTTGAAGCCGCCGGCATCGCTCGGGCTCGACGAGAGCACCTCGGTCTTGAAGCCTTTGCGCTCCGCGTAGCGGGTCAGCATGCGGTAGACGTCGCCGGCCCAGAGCGCGGCCTCGTCGCCGCCGACGCCCTGGCGGACCTCGACCAGGACGTCCTTGCTGTCGGCGGGGTCTGTCTCGACGAGCGCGAGCTTCAGATCGTCCTCGATTCGAGCAAGCCGCTCCTCGAGCTCCGGAACGAGCTCGCGGAGATCGCCGTCGTCCTGGGCAGCGTCGAGGTCGGCGCGGATCTCGCGCCACTCCGCGGCCAGCTTGTGCGGGCCTTCGAGCTCTTTCAACCGCCGGCCGACCTCGGCCGCCTCGCGGTGATCGTTGTACACAGCGGGGTCGGAGAGACGCTCCTGCGTCTCACGGTACGAGCGGTCGAGCTCCTCGATGAGGTTGTCGATCGCAGCCATCAGGCCATCACCTCGACCCGGCGCTCGTCGGGGGTGATGCGACCCTCGAGCTGTAGCACCTCCTTCAGGGCGCGAATCGACACCTCCAGCTGGTCCAGGGAAGGCTGCCGCGTGGTCAGCCGCTGAAGCCAGAGGCCCGGCGCGAGCAACGTCATCAGCGCGCGGTTGTCCGTGTGACGGCCCGAGAAGCGGATGAGCTCGTATGCAAGGCCGGCAATGAACGGCAGCAGCAGGATGCGGCTCGCGATCAGCCAGTACCAGACCGGGCGGCCGAAGAAGGCGAAGACGAAGATCGCGATCACCATCACCCAGAGGAGGAAGGCCGTCCCGCAGCGCGGATGGATGAGGCTGAAGCGCTGCACGCGCTCCGGCACGAGCTCCTCCCCCGCTTCGTAGGCGTTGATCACCTTGTGTTCCGCGGCGTGGTACTCGAACACGCGCCTCAGGTCGGGCAGCAGGGAGATGATCAACAAATAGGCAACGAACAGGCTCACGCGGATGAGCCCCTCGACGATCACGAACCAGCCGGTCGTGTCGATCGGCAGCCAGCTCGTGATCAGCGCCGGCGTGACCTTGAAGAGCATGAGCGCGAAGCCGATCGCGATCGCGAAGGCGAAGATGATGCTCCCGCGCGAGATCTCCGTCGGTATCTCCTCGTCGTCGCCCTCCTCCTGAGCGGCGTAGTGCGCCGAGATGGCCAGCGCGCGGAAGCCGATCGCGAGCGACTCTCCGAGCGCGACGATGCCGCGGATCAAGGGAAGCCGGAAGAACCAGTGCCGGGCCATCACGGACTGGATCGGGTGATTCACCTCGGCGATCTCGCCGTCCGGCTTCCGGACCGCAAGCGCCCAGTTCGACGGGCCGCGCATCATCACGCCCTCGAGGACGGCCTGGCCGCCGATGGGAGCGTTGTTCATATGGAGGTTCTAGCCCGAGTTACGGACGCCGCCGGCCTTCTCGAGCCGCCGCTGGAAGCGCTCGACGCGGCCGCCCGTGTCGACGAGCTTCTGCTTGCCCGTGTAGAACGGGTGGCAGGCCGAGCAGATCTCGACGTGCAGCTCGGGCTTCGTCGACCGCGTCTGGAACTCGTTGCCGCAGGAGCAGCGAACGGTTGCCAGGACGTACTCAGGATGGATGCCAGGCTTCATTTGAACTGAGAATAGCAGAGGCGATTTGGGCCACGACGTTGCCTCCTGAGACAACCGCCACCGCTGTCTCACGCGGCTCGAGGGCGATTTTCCCAGCGAGCAGCGCGGCAACCGCGGCCGCTCCGGCAGGCTCGCAGGCGAGCTTCGCGCGGCCGTAGAGGAAGCGCATGCCCTCGGCCAGCTCGTCCTCTGAGATGAGGACGCTTTCGACCCCGAGATCGGCGCAGATCCTGATCGGGTGCTCGCCGGCGAAAGGCGCGCCGAGACCGTCGGCGACCGAGCGGGGCTCGACGGGCACGGGCTTGCCGGCCTCGAGCCCCCGCTGCAGAGCATCGGAGAGCTCGGGCTCGACGGCGACGACCCGCCGACCCTCAGCCGCGACGGCGATCCCGGAGACCAGCCCGCCGCCTCCGACCGGGACGACGATCACGGCCGCGTCGGGAACGTCCTCGAGGATCTCGAGGCCGACTGTCCCCTGGCCCGCGATCGTGAGCGGGTCGTCGAACGGGTGGACGAGCACCCGGCCGGTCTCCGCCATCAGCTCATGAAGACGCTCGAACGCACCGGCCGGCCCGTCCGCCTCGAGGTCGACGGCCGCGCCGTACGCGCGCGTCGCCTCGATCTTCTGCGAGCTCGCTCCCTGCCACATCACGATCAGCGCGTCGATTCCCTCCAGCGCGGCGCAGTAGGCGAGCGCCTGCGCGTGGTTCCCCGCCGAGATCCCGATCACGCCGTTTCGCTTCTCGTCGTCCGAGAGTGAGGCGAGCTTCGTCAGGACGCCGCGCGGCTTGAAGGAGCCGGTGCGCTGGAAGAGCTCGGCCTTCAGGTGGACGGAGGCGCCCGTCCGCTCGCCGAGCGTGGCCGAGGAGAAGACCGGTGTGCGGTGCAACCGGCCCGCAATCGCCTCGCGCGCGGCGAGAACGTCGTCCCGTGAGAGCTCAGCCGCCATGGAACGCCTCGGCCGGCTCGCCGGAGAGCTTTGCGAGCACCTCCTCGGGCTCGGGCTCGTCGAGCCGCCGGAGGTTGCGGACGCTGGGGACGAGGAGCATCGCCAGTGTCGAGACAACGGCCCAGGTGACCGCGATCCACAGCGTCGTCGAGATGCCGATCACGCGAGAGACCGGGCCCGAGAGCACGAACCCCAGCGGGAAGAACGCGAACGAGCCCATCCAGTCCCAGGCGCTGACGCGCGAGAGGGCCTCTTCGCGCACGTGCTGCTGGAGCGTCGTCTGCCAGACCGCGCTGAAGAATCCCATGCCGACCCCGCCGACGGCCTGGGCGGCGGCGATCAACGGAGCCGGCGCGCGGAGCGCAAGCAGCCCGACCGCGGGGGCGACGAGCAGGACGAGCATGCTGCAGACCAGCATCGGGCGGGCCGGTTTCCAGCGCAGCGCGAGCAGTCCCCCGCCGAGCGAGCCCGCTCCCCAGCCTGCGGCGATCATCCCCCACGCCGCGGCTCCCCCGAGCGATTGCTTCGCGACGACGGGCCCGAGCGTCATGAACGGGGCGACGACGGCGAACAGGTACGTCGATGCCCAGACGACGATCACCCAGAGCCAGGTGTGAGTGACGAGCTCGTGCCAGCCGCCCTTCAGGTCGGCGAGGAAGCTCCGACGCTCATCGGCTCGCGGTGCGAGTGACAGGCGCAGGAGCGCGAGCGAGGTCGCGCTGACCGCGAACGTGCCGGCGTCGACGACGAAGACGATGCCCGGATTCGTCGTCGCCGCGATCACGCCCGCGACCGCGGGGCCGATCACGAATGCGCAGCTGCGCGAGAGCCCGAGCAGCGCATTCGCCTGCTGGAGGCGCCCGGCACTCACCGTCGCGGGTACGAGCCCGGTCGCCGCCGGCTGGAAGAACGCCTCCGCCGTGCCGTAGATCGCGATCAGGACGATCAGCTGCCAGAGCCGCGCCGAGCCCGTGAACAGCAGCACCGCGATCGTCGCCTGCACGGTGCCGCGGACGACGTCGGAGACGAGCATGACGATCTGCCGGGGCAGCCGGTCTGCCCAGACCCCGCCCGCGAGCACGAAGAGGACGAGCGGCAGAATGTGCGCGGCGAGCACGACGCCGAGCGCCGTCGCCGAGCCGTTGAGCGTCTGGATGACGGCGAACGAGAGCGCGACGGGCACGAGGCCGTCTCCGAGCGTCGAAGTCGCCTGGCCGAGCCAGAGCAAGCGGAACTGAGGCTCGCGAAGCGCTCCGACGAGCTCGGTCCCACGCATGGCTCTGACTTTACGTGAGGGTGTACTCGGGCCCGGCGCCGCCCTCGGGCGGAGTCAGCCGTCCGCCCTTGGCCGTGATCGCGCCGCACTGGACGCAGTTCGACGGGGTCACCTCGACGCGGCCGCCCGCCGCCTCGTAGACCTGCGCTGGGCACATCCGCTCCCAGAGCAGGGCGAGCTCGTCCGGGACGCGAGTCTGCACGCGAAGGTGGTTCGGCGCGTCGTCGCGCGTGCGGTTTCCAGAGAGGTAGACGCTCGAGAGCTTGTCGAAGGTGAGCGTCCCGTCGGGAGCCGGATAGCGACTGCTGCGCCCGGTACGGAGGATCGGCTGGTCGGCGTCAGGCTCGGTCTCCATGTCGCCGGGCGGGAAAGCGCCGCGGCTCGCCGTCATCGCGCCCGCGAGCATGCCCCCGAGGTAGAAGCCGCGGCCGAATGCCTGCCGCATGTTCCGGACGGCCTTCAGGTCGCTCCAGATGAAGCTCTGCCGGACGGCGTCGTCGTAGACCGCGAGCGCTCCGGGCGTCCACGGCGTCCGCCCCGGGCGGAGCGTGTCGACCGCTGCCTCGGCAGCGAGGCGTCCCGACTCGACCGCGTAGTGGATCCCCTTCAGCGCCGGCACGTTGACCATTCCCACCCCGTCGCCGCAGAGGAGCAATCCGGGAGCATGGAGCCGCTGCGGCAGCGCCACGAAGCCACCCTCGGGAATCGTCTTCGCGCCCCAGCCGACCCGCTCGCCCCCTTCGAGCATCGGGCGCACGAAGCGATACGTCTTCAACTCCTGGAGCAGGTCGTGCACCGAGAGCTCGGCGTCGCGGTAGTCGAGCCCTACGACCATTCCCAGCGTGACCATGTCCTTGCCCATCGGGTAGATGAACGAGCCGCCGAACTCGCGGTACTTGGCGCGCG
>Ga0066709_100002621_pt1 | contig 13250 bp, 11 predicted proteins | sample GraSoiAngelo_158_FD_79665 | JGI IMG/M metagenome (GOLD analysis project Ga0066709, IMG submission 79665) | Grasslands soil microbial communities from the Angelo Coastal Reserve, California, USA - 14_1009_16_30cm | ecosystem: Environmental > Terrestrial > Soil > Grasslands | place: USA... | reverse complement strand
TACTGGCGCCGGGTTCGCACCGCCGGCTGGCGCTGGCGGCTGGTGATCAATGCGCTGGGCGCCGTCCTGACCCTCGTCGTCCTCGCGATCGTGGTCTCGGAGAAGTTCCGGGACGGTGCCTACCTGGTCGTGATCCTGACGCCGGTGCTGGTCGCGATCATGCTGTTCATCCGCCGGCAGTACGCCGCGTCGGCCGCCGAGCTCGCCATCCGTCCAGGCTTCATCGTGCCGCCGCTCCACCGCGAGGAACGAGTGGTCATCCCGATCCCCGGCATCAACCGCGCCGTCGTCCAGGCGGTCAACGTCGGCCGCTCGATCAGCAACAACATCCGGGCGGTGTTCATCTCGGAGGACCCGGACGCCGCCGCGGAGACGCGCTCTCTTTGGGAGGCGCAGGTGCCAGGCGTCCCGCTCGTCGTCGTCGAGTCGCCCTACCGGGCCCTGGTCGGACCGCTCCTCGCCTACCTCGACGTGCTCGATCGCTCCTGGCCGCCCGGGAAGGCAGCGCCGATCACGTGCGTGGTCATTCCCGAATACGTGGCGCGCAGCTGGTGGGAGCGCATCCTCTACAACCAGTCCGCGCGGCGGCTGCGCGCCGCACTGCTCGGTCGGCCGCACACGGTCGTCGTCAACGTGCCATACCGGCGCGAGGACCCTTCGAGCACCGATCCGGCTGCGCGTACCTGACCCGTCCGACCAGCTGCCGGTTGGACGCGAGTCGCAGGCCGAGGAGGCCGGAACCGCGGTCGCTGCGCCCGGGCCCGGTGCGCAGGCTCCGGTGCCGCGACCGGTCCGGTGGTATCGTCCGCCAACGTGATCGATCTGCCTGCGTCGTCGACCAGCTGAGGCCGAGGCGCCCTCCCCAACTCGACGCCTCGCGAGCTTCCATGGCGAACCGGAGTTGATCCGTTGCCCAGCCCAGAACAACCGCCGTTTCGGCGCGCAGTCGTCGCGCTCAATGGCGGCCCAACCGATGAGCGCATCGTGCGCCTTGCCGCCGAAGTCGCGCGCCACACCAAGGCGGAGCTGATCGGCGTGCACGTGGTCGAGATCAACTGGACCCTGCCGCTCGATGCCGACGTCGCCGGGCGGTCGGAAGATACTCAGCGCGTCCTGGATCTGGCCGAGGCGGCTGCCGAGGAAGCCCATTACAAGATCGAGCCCGTGCTATTGCAGGCGCGGGACGTGGCGGCGGCGCTCGTGGACGAGGCGAGCGAGCGCGGGGCGGAGCTGCTGGTCGTCGGCCTGCCGTATCGGACTCGCTTCGGCGGCGATTTCGCGATCGGAAGAACCGTTCCCTACGTATTGAAGAACGCACCATGCGCCGTTTGGGTGGTGCGTGAGCCCATGGGCGAGGTCGTGTGATGAACGTCGTGATCGTCAAATGAACGTGGTGATCGTCCAATGAACGTCGTGATCGTCGGCTGTGGGAGGGTCGGTTCGGTCGTCGCGGAGGCCTTCGATTCAGCCGGCCACAAGGTCATCGTCATCGACCGCTCGACCACGGCGTTCGACCGACTGCCCGGGGAATTCAAGGGCGACGCCGTGCGCGGCGACGGGACCGACGAAGACGTGCTGCGAAAGGCCGGGGCGGAGGGCGCCGACGTGTTCCTGGCCCTCACCGAAGGTGACAACCGGAACGTGATGTCGGCCCAGCTCGCAATCGAGGCGCTCCACGCAAATCGCGTGGTGGCAAAGATCAACGACCCGCTCCGGGCGGCAGCCTACGCCGAGCTGGGCTTGGCGACGATCTGCCGGACCGATCTCATGTCGAACGCCATCCTGGGCTACGTCGGGCTGCCGACCACCGGCTCACGGGGTGTCGTGGCGCCAACCGGCGTCCACGCCGGCGGTGAGCATCACCATGAGCGCGATGGGCTGCGGTCCGGCGTCCGGAGCGGTCCCGTCGGGCTCGGACGCGAGCCGATCAGTGCACCGTCGCCCGAGCCTGACTCGGGCAGGGAGGCGTAGTCGATGTTCGTTCTGGTCGTTGGCGGTGGCAAGGTCGGCTATTACCTGACCAAGGAGCTGATCCAGTCCGGCCACGAAGTCGTCCTGATGGAGAAGGACCGTGCGCGGGCCGACCAGATCGCCGACGAGATCGGGTCGATCGTGATCCCCCACGATGGCTGCGAGGGCAAGTACCTCGGCGAGGCGGGCGCGAACCGGGCTGACATCGTGGCGGCAGTGACCGGCGACGACGAGGACAACCTTGTCATCTGCCAGATGGCGAAGCACCACTTCGACGTGCCGCGCACGATCGCCCGCGTCAACAACCCGAAAAACGAAGACCTGTTCAAGCACCTCGGTGTCGACGAGCTGATCAGCCCGACGCGGATGATCCTCGGCTCGATCGAGCAGGACATCCCCGTGCACGAGCTCCTGCACCTGGCCGGTCTCGGCGAGAGCGAGCTCGAGCTCATCGAGGCGCACCTGGACGCCGGATCGCCGGCCATCGGCCGTTCAACCGGCGACTTGCAGATGCCTGAGGGCTGTGCGCTCTTCGCCGTGATCCGGGACGGCGTCGCGATGCCGCTCCGGTCCGACATGACGCTGCGGGAGGACGACAAGGTGATCGCGATCGGGCCGGAGGATTGCGAGACCCTGCTCAAGGAACAGCTGATCGGGGCGAGCGCGACCGAGAGCTGACGGACTGCGGCCGGGGCCCCGATGCAGCCTGAGGCTGGCGAAGCCCGACGGAAGGCTGGTGCTGGCGGGCATCGACGGAAGGCTGGCGAGGCCCGCGCTCTGGATGGCGTGCGATCCTGCCGGCAGCCGTGATCGCCCCCAATCGCTGAACTCGAACACGGATCGCTCGTCGCCGGCCCATGACAAGGAACACCACCCACCCTCCTCCAAGTCTCTTGACAATGCCATTGTCAGGGTTCTACTATCCGCTTGTGATCAGGCCGGACGACGAGAAACGTCCGGCGAAGAGTGGTGACAGGAGGTGCGTCAATGACGATCGTGCGCCGACCGTCGCCGTTCGGCGAGCTCGTCTCGCTTCGCCAGGCGATGGATAGGCTCTTCGAAGACAGCTTTGTGCGACCCCGCCAGTGGGCAAGTAGCGTCCTGACGGAAGGAATCCTGCCGCTCGACGTTCGCACGGACGAGAACGACGTGGTGATCGAGGCCGCCCTGCCGGGTGTTCGTCCCGAGGAGGTCGAGATCACGGTCGAGAACGGCGTCCTGACGATCAGCGGCCAGATGGAGACCGAGACTGAGGAGCGTGAGGGTTCCTACCTGCTCCAGGAGATCCGCCGCGGCAGCTTCAGTCGGACGGTGAGCCTGCCCGATGGCCTTGAGTCGGAGAAGGCCCAGGCCCATTTCGAGAATGGCATGCTCGAACTGCGGATCCCGAAGGCGGAGCAGGTGAAGCCGCGCCAGATCCGCATTACCCCGACGACCAACGGCCAGGCTTCCACGGCCAGCTCGACGGAGTCGGGCGCCACGACGGGCCCGACCACGGCCGGCCCGACTTCTCCGGGAAACACCGAATAGCGAGGCTGAGCGGATGCAGCGCCGGCTGGAGCGAGACCCGTCGCGGCCCGTCTACGTCATTAGCGTGGCGGCCGAGATCGTCAGCGTGCATCCGCGCACGCTGCGGATCTACGAGGACGAGGGACTGCTCTGTCCCGCGCGGACACCGACGAACATTCGTCTTTACAGCGAGAACGACGTCAGGCGGGTCCTGTGGATCCGTCACCTGACCCGGGACCGGGGCATCAACCTCGCCGGGGTCAGGATCCTCTTCGAGCTGGAGGAACGGCTGGGCAAGCGCATCCTCGAAGCCCTCTTCGACGAAGGGATCCGCGAGAGCGAGGCCCGCGCCGAGGAAGCCGGCGGGAGCGCGTACCGAGCCGGGCCTACCGGCGATGACCATGGCAAAGACCCGGCGACCACCGGGGCAAGAACCCCGGCGACAACCGGGCAGCGACCTCGGCAATGACCATCGGCCTACGCCCGGCGAACCGCCGGGCAGGACTCATCAAACCAGTCATCTGATAGCAGAGGGGAGCACAGCCGCCGGCGGTGGCTGGCCCGAACCCGAGACACGACCGGTGGTCGCGACGTGACCACCTCGACAGGAGCGCAACATGGCAACCCGACCGTCCGACCCGGCAGAGACACAGGCCGCGAACCCAACCGGCGTTCGCGAGCTGCCGCTCGTCGCCCTCCGGGAGACGGTCATCTTCCCCGAGATGATCGTCCCGCTCCAGGTGGGCCGCGACAAGAGCGTGAACGCGCTCAACGCGGCCGTGGCCGCGAGCGGACCCATCGCCCTCGTGACTCAGCGTAGCGCCGAGCAGGAGGACATCAACGACCCGTCCGAGCTGTACCCGGTCGGGACACTGGCGAAGATCGCGCAGGTCGTCCAGCTGCAGGACGGCACCGTTCGGGCGATCGTTCAGGGCCAGGGCCGACTGCGCGTGCACAGCTTCGTCAACACCAGCCCGTACATCCTGGCCCGCATCGAGTCGGTCGGCGACGCGAACCCGCCCGGCGTCGAGGTCGAGGCGCTGATGCGCACGGTCCAGACGCAAATCGAGCAGTACGTTGCCAACGGCGCTCCCGTTCCGCCCGAGGCGGCCGTCGCGGCCCGGAACATCACGGAGCCCGGGCTGCTCGCCGACATGGTCGCCTACAGCCCCGACATGAGCACGGAGCAGCGCCAGGAGCTGCTCGAGACGATCGACGTCGTCGAGCGCCTCAAGCTCGTCAGCAATTTCCTCGCGCGGCAGGTCGAGATCCTCGAGCTGAAGGGCAAGATCCAGTCCGAGGTCAAGTCCGAGATGGACAAGACCCAGCGCGAGTACATCCTCCGGGAGCAGCTCAAGGCTATCCAGCGCGAGTTGGGCGAGGAGGATCCTCAGCAGGCTGAGATCAACGAGCTCCGCGAGAAGGTCGAAGCCGCCGGCATGCCCGAGGAGATCAAGGCCCGGGCGATCAAGGAGATCGACCGGATGAGCCGGATCCCATCGGCGAGCCCGGAGGTCGGCGTCATCCGGACCTACGTCGACTGGCTGGTTGGGCTGCCGTGGAACGTCAGCACCGACGACCAGCTCGATATCAAGGCCGCTGCAATGATCCTGGACGAGGACCACTACGGCCTCGAGAAGATCAAGGAGCGCATCCTCGAGTACCTCGCGGTGCGCACCCTGGCAGACACGATTCGCAGCCCGATCCTGGCCTTCGTCGGCCCGCCCGGCGTTGGCAAGACCAGCCTGGGCAAGAGCATCGCGCGGGCCATGGGCCGCAAATTCGTCCGCATGAGCCTGGGCGGCATCCACGACGAGGCCGAGATTCGCGGCCACCGGCGCACGTACATCGGCGCGTTGCCCGGGCGGATCATCCAGAACATCAAGACGGCCGGAACGAACAACCCCGTGTTCATGCTCGACGAGGTCGACAAGATCGGCATGGACTTCCGCGGGGATCCCAGCTCGGCCCTGCTCGAGGTGCTCGATCCGGAGCAGAACAACACGTTCCAGGACAACTACCTGGAGGTGCCGTTCGATCTCTCCAAGACCCTCTTTATCGCCACCGGCAACCTGCTCGATCCGATCCCGCCGCCACTGCGCGACCGGATGGAGATCGTGCAGCTGCCGGGCTATACCGAGCACGAAAAAATCGAGATCGCGAAGCGCTTCCTGATCCCGAAGCAGACGACCAACCACGGCCTGAACGAAAAGCGCATCCAGATCACCGACGAGGCGATGGTCGAGCTCGTGCGCTCGTACACCAAGGAAGCCGGCGTCCGGAATATCGAGCGCGAGATTGCCAACATCATGCGCAAGGTCGCCCGGTCGGTGGCCGAGGGTCGCAAGCGCAAGACCATCGTCGACGTCAGGAAGCTCGAGGAATACCTCGGCCCGCCACGCTTCGAGTACGGCGAGTTGGAGCCGGAGGATCAGACCGGTGCGGCTACCGGGCTGGTCGTGACTGAGGTCGGCGGCGACGTCGTCGCCGTTGAGGTCACCCGAATGGAGGGCAAGGAGGACTTCATCCTCACCGGCCAGCTCGGCGAGGTGATGCGCGAGTCGGCTCGCGCCGGGCTGTCGTACATCCGGGCGCGTGCGGCGGACCTCGGCATCCCGCGAGAGACGTTCGAGAAGAACACCCTCCACATCCACGTCCCGGCCGGCTCCATCCCGAAGGACGGCCCGTCGGCGGGCATCACGATGGCTACCGCGATGGTGAGTGCCCTGACCGGCATCCCCGTCAACAAGGATGTCGCGATGACCGGCGAGATCACGCTGCGCGGGCGGGTCCTTCCGATCGGCGGTCTCAAGAGCAAGATCCTGGCCGCTCACCTCTCGGGGGCGAAGATCGTGATCATCCCGCGCAAGAACGAGAAGGACCTTCGGGACATCCCCGAGGAGATCCGCAAGCAGATCAAGCTGATCCTCGTCGACACGATGGATCAGGTCCTCGAGGCGGCTCTGCGGCGCAAGCCGCAGCCCCTCAAGGCCGAGCCACCGAAGATCGTCGAGGGCGACACGCCGCTGCGGCCGCAGCCCGAGAGCCCCGTTCGCCGATCGGGCTTCCCGCCCCCCGCGGACCAGCCCCCGGTCGCCGTAAGGCCAAGCTAGGACAGCCCCGGCTCCGGCCGGCCGCCGCCGACGATGGAATACAAGGACTACTACAAGATCCTGGGGGTGCCCCGGACAGCGAGCCAGGCCGAGATCAAGAAGGCCTTTCGGAAGCTGGCCCGGGAGCACCACCCAGACCACAAGCCCGGCGACAAGTCGGCGGAGCGGCGCTTCAAGGACGTCAACGAGGCGCATGCGGTCCTGTCCGACACCAAGAAGCGCAAGCAGTACGACACGCTGGGCGCCAACTGGGAGACGATCTCCCGGGCCGGCGGCCAGGCGGGCGCCGATCCGTTCGGGCCAGGCGGGCCGTTCAGCGGCTATAGCGCGAGCCCGGGTGGCGGCAACGTCCGCTACGAGTTCCGAACGTCCGGCGACCCGGGCGCCGCTGGCGGCTTCAGCGACTTCTTCGAGATGTTCTTCGGGGGTGGGTCACCAGCCGCCGGTCGGGCCGGAGCCGGGACCAGACCGCGCGATGGGGGCCTGTCCTTCGAGGAGATCCTCGAGCAGATGGGCATCGACCCGTCCGGAGGGGGGCAGGGTCAGCGTTCGCAGGCTCGCAGCGGGGCGTCGCCGCAGCCGGGGCAAGCCTTCGAGGCACGTGCCGAGCTGAGCCTCGAGGAGGCGTTTCACGGCACGAGCCGGATCGTGGAGGTGGGGGGCAGGCGCCTGGAGGTCACGATCCCCAGGGGCGTCTCGGACGGCAGCCGGATCAGGCTGTCGGGCAAGGGGCCGGACGGCCGCGACATCTTCGTGGTAACCCATGTCCGGCCGCATCCCGTCTTCTCGCGACGGGCGGACCGCGCCGACCTCGAACGCGAACTTCCAATCACGCTTCAGGAGGCTCTCCTGGGCGCGGAGGTGCCGGTCGCGACCCTGCGCGGGCGCGTGCTGCTGAGGATCCCGGCCGGGACGCAGGCCGGCCGCGTATTCCGCCTGAAGGGCCAGGGCATGCCGCGATTGGGCAGCGAGACCACCGGGGACCTGTACGTGCGGGTCCGGGTCGTCCTGCCCTCCGGGCTCAGCCCCGAGGCGACTGACGCCGCCCGACGCTTCCTCGAGCTGGCAGAGCAGCCCGATCCGCGGGCCCCGGCCGGGACCAAGGCCAACTAGAAGCAGGCACGAAACACACGATTCGAACCAGAAACGAGATCACCTGAATGAAACTCGACCGATTCACCCAACGCGCCCAGGAGGCGATCGTTGCCGCCCAGGCGCTCGCCGAGAGGCTCCAGAGCCCGATCCTCGACGCCGAGCATCTGCTGTCGGCGCTCGTCGAGGACGACGATGGCGTGCCCGCCGAGACGCTCCGGCGACTCGGCGTCGACCTGCCCGCGTTCCGCGCCGAGCTGGCCGGCATCCTCAGCCGCCGGGCGAAGATCGAAGGCGGCTCGCTGTCGCTCGATCCCCGTGCGAAGCGCGTCATCGAGCGCGCGGAGGAGGAGGCTCGCCGGCTCAACGACGAGTACGTCTCGACCGAGCACCTGCTGCTCGGGGTGGCCGACGTCGGCGGCGAAAGCCAGGCGCTCCTGGACCGGAACGGCGCCGGCCGGGAGGCAATCCTCCAGGCCCTCGCGTCGGTTCGTGGCGGCCAGCGGGTCACGAGCCAGACACCCGAATCCACCTATCAGGCCCTCGAGCGGTACGGTCGCGACCTGACCGCCGAGGCCCGTGCCGGCAAGCTGGACCCCGTCATCGGGCGCGACGAGGAGATCCGCCGCGTCATCCAGGTCCTGAGTCGGCGAACGAAGAACAACCCGGTCCTGATCGGCGAGCCCGGCGTCGGCAAGACGGCGATCGCGGAGGGATTGGCACAGCGGATCGTCCGCGGGGACGTCCCCGAGGGCCTCAAGGACAAGCGGGTCGTCGCACTCGACCTGGGCTCCATCATCGCCGGCGCCAAGTACCGCGGAGAGTTCGAGGAGCGCCTCAAGGCCGTCCTCAAGGAGATCAAGGACTCCGAGGGCCAGGTCGTCCTGTTCATCGACGAGCTGCACACGGTCGTCGGCGCCGGAGCCGCCGAGGGCGCGATGGACGCGTCCAACCTGCTGAAGCCGATGCTCGCCCGCGGTGAGCTGCACACCATCGGCGCAACCACGCTGGACGAATATCGCAAGCACATCGAGAAGGACGCCGCCCTCGAGCGGCGCTTCCAGCCGGTCCTCGTCGACCAGCCCACGGTCGAGGAGACGATCTCGATCCTGCGTGGCCTCCGCGAGCGTTACGAAGTCCACCACGGCGTGCGAATCACCGATTCCGCGCTCATTGCCGCCGCCACGCTCTCCAACCGCTACATCAGTGAGCGCTTCCTGCCCGACAAGGCGATCGACCTCGTCGACGAGGCCGCATCCCGCCTGCGCATGGAAATCGACTCGATGCCGATCGAGCTGGACGAGCTCGAGCGTCGGCGGATCCAGCTGGAGATCGAGCGCGAGGCGCTGCGCAAGGAGACGGACGATGCCTCGAAGGCGCGCCTGTCGGCGCTCGAAAGCGACCTCGCGGAGCTCGGTGAGGAGCTGGGCGCGATGAAGCAGCGCTGGCAGACCGAAAAGGACGCCATCGGCGCGATCCGCGCCACCAAGTCGGAGCTCGAATCGGTCCAGGTACGGATCGAGCAGGCGGAGCGTGAAGCCGACTACGAGACCGCCGCGCAACTGAAGTACGGTCGACTGCCGGAGCTGCAGGTGCAGCTCAAGGAGAAAGAGGCCGCCCTTGCCACACTCCAGGGACCGGGCAGTCTGCTCAAGGAGGAGGTCACGGCCGACGACATCGCGACGATCGTCTCGGCATGGACCGGCGTCCCGGTCACCCGCCTGATGGAGGGCGAAACGGAGAAGCTGATCCACATGGAAGAGCGCCTCCACAAGCGGGTGGTCGGCCAGGACGAGGCCATCCAGGCGGTCTCCGACGCGGTCCGCCGCGCTCGCGCCGGCCTGAAGGACCCGCGCCGTCCGATCGGTTCGTTCCTGTTCCTCGGACCAACGGGCGTCGGGAAGACGGAGCTGGCCCGGGCTCTCGCCGAGTTCCTCTTCGACGACGACCAGGCAATGGTGCGCATCGACATGAGCGAGTACATGGAGAAGTTCTCGGTCTCGCGCCTGGTCGGCGCGCCGCCGGGCTACGTCGGCTACGAGGAGGGGGGCCAGCTGACCGAGTCGGTGCGTCGACGGCCGTACCAGGTCGTGCTGCTGGACGAGATCGAGAAGGCACACCCGGACGTGTTCAACGTCCTGCTCCAGGTCCTCGACGACGGACGGTTGACCGACGGGCAGGGACGCACCGTCGACTTCAAGAACACGGTGCTGATCATGACGAGCAACGTCGGCTCGCAGTACACAGCGGGGTTCGCGGGCGACGGCTCGATGGCGGAATCGGACTACGAGGGGATGAAGGCACGGGTCATGGATGCGCTACGGCTTCAGTTCCGGCCGGAGTTCCTGAACCGCGTGGACGAGGTGATCGTCTTCCACGGCCTGACCGAGGCCGACCTCGCGGCGATCGTCGACCTCCTGTTGGCCGACCTCCAGCTGAGGATCGCGAGCCAGGAGCTGACGCTCGAGCTCACGCCAGCCGCTCGCGCCCTGATCGCGCGGGAGGGTCACGACCCGACGTTCGGCGCGCGACCGCTCAAGCGGACGATCCAGCGGCTGGTCGAGAACCCTTTCGCGCGAGCCCTCCTCCAGGGCCAGTTCCGGCCCGGCGACACCGTCGCAGCAGATGCGGACCCGGTCGGTGGGACGCTGGTCTTCTCGACCGAACGGTCCTCCGTCGCGGTCGAGGCAGGCGACCGGCGCGACGCACGCAGCACGCCCCGACAACCAGTTGGCGTGGGCAGCCGATCGCCGGAGAAGTCGCCGCTCGACCTGCCGGACATCGAGGAACGGCCTCGGCGGCGCAACGGCAGCGAGCGGGTCAACTGAGCGCCGGTTACCGGCGCGCGGTCATGCCGGCGTGAGATTCGGCGACGCGGTCGCGCGCCTCGAGCGCATGCCGGAGCGTCTCCCGCCCGCCCCGCCGGAGTTGATGCCCGTGCTGGCCGACGGCCGCCCGCGACCCGCGAGCTCGTTCCCGGACGTGCCGGCTCGAGCGGCGGCCGTGCTCGTGCTCATCGTCCCGGGCCCCGAGGGTGAGGCTCGCGTCGTCCTGACCGAACGGGTCGTCGGCGGCCGCCACCACGGAGGCGAGGTGAGCTTCGCTGGTGGTGCAGCGGAACCCGGTGACGCGGACGCCGCGGCCACCGCGCTGCGGGAGGCGGCCGAAGAGATCGGCCTGGACCCCGAGGCAGCCGGCCTGCGGGTAATCGGCCGGCTGGACCAGGTGTGGATCCCCGTCAGCGGCTTTCGAATCACGCCGGTCCTGGCAGTCGCCCACCGCTATCCGGCTCTCTACCCGGCGGAGGCAGAGGTCGCGCGGATCATCGAGGCGCCGCTGAGCGCGTTCCTCCCCGGCGCGGAGATCAGGATCGTGGAACGAACGATGCGCGACTGGCCGATCCGCTACGGCGCCTATCCGGTGGAGGATCTGCTCATCTGGGGAGCCACGGCACGGATCCTCGGTCAGCTCGGCGCGGCCCTTGCGGCAAACCAGGCCGCGGCCGGAAGCCCTGCTTCGGCGGCCAGTCCGGGACCGGGTCAGTCGTCGAGGTCGCCCGTCAAGTAACGCTGGATCGTTGGGCCGACGGCCCGGACGATCCGTTCCCGCTCCGCGGAGGCCAGCGGCTCGACGCGGACGATCAGCCTGGCGAAGGCGAGTCCGATCATCTGCGAGCCAGCCAGGGTCGCCCGCAGCTCCGCGTCCGGCCGGCCGAGGGCCGCAGCAAGAGGCGTCAGGACCTGGCGAATGACGATCTCCCGCAGCTGCGCGGCCGCGGCGGGGTCTGCGGCGGCCGATCGCACGATCCCGGCGATGACAGGAGCGAAATCCGGGCGATCCCAGATGTCGAGCGCGAAGCCGACCAGCCGCTCGCCGAGCCCCTCGATCCCGGGCTCGAGCAGGCGCTGCGGTGCGCGCGGGTCGAAGGGCAGCTCGGTCGCGGCCAGGTAGAGCGCGTGCTTCGTTCCGAAGTAATGGTGGATCAACGCCGGGTCCACGCGGGCTTCCGCCGCGATCGCGCGAACGCTGGCGCCTTCGAAGCCGCGCTCCCCGAACAGCCGCCTGGCGCTGGCGAGGATGCGAGATCGGGTTTGACTCCCTCCAGGTGGCCGGCCTCTCCGAGCGGTCACGCCACCTCGCGCCGGATCGTCGCCGCCCCAAGGACGATGAGCACGACTGCGACGAGCAGGAGGACGAGCAGATCGACCTGCAGGGTCTGCGAGGCGAGCCCCTCACCGCGGATGAGCACGTTGCGCAGTCCGTCGATCGCGTAGGTCAGCGGCAGGACGCGCGCAATCGGCTGCAGCGGGTCCGGCAGCGAGCTGATCGACCAGAACACACCGCCGAGCAGCGCCTGCGGCACGATCACGATCGGAATGAACTGGATGACCTGCAGCTCGGTGCGCGCGAAGGTCGAAAGCAGGATGCCCAGGTTGACCGCGCCGATCGCGAGCAGGAACACGATCAGGAACGCGAGCGCCGGGCTGCCCGCGTTGGCGATCCCCAGGCCGGCGCTGAACTCGGGAAGCGGGCCGATGGCCGGCACGCGCAGGCTCCCGAACGCCACCATCAGGATGACCACCACCTGGAGTGTCGCGAACAGGCCGAACCCCAGGCTGTAGCCGGCCACGATCTCGGAGCGCCGAACCGGCGTCGCCAGCAGCCGCTCGAGCGTGCCGCCCACGCGCTCGCGCAGGAAGCTCACACCCGTCAGCACGAACACGAAGAAGAAGCCGAAGAAGCCGATGAGCGCAGGCGCGAACGAATCGAGGACGTCCGGGTCCGGGGAGCCGTACAGGACGCGGTGGACGACGGCCGGGGCGCCCGTCCCGGCCACGGCATCGGCAAGCGCCCGCTGGACGGCGGCGACGTGGAGCGAGTCGTCGGTGGAGATCACGCCGGGCGTCATCAGCTCGATGACCGGTCCGCCAGTGGAACCGGGAGTGCCGGGCGGTTCCACGGTCAGTGCGACATCGATCCGGTCGTCCGCCAGTGCAGCTCTGGCGGAATCGACCGACGCTCCGATGTCGACGACCTGGAGCCCTCCGGTCCGCGCCGCGTCCACGATCCGCGTGACGATCACGGCGCCCAGCGGACCCGCCTCGTTGACCACGGCAATCCGGGTGGCTGGCGACGACTGGCCGCGGATCACCCAGCCGAGGAGCAGGAGGACGAGAACCGGCGCGCCGAACAGCAGCCCGAGCGACCGGTGGTCTCGCTTGAAGCCATTGGCGATTCGGCGCGCGATGGCGGCTACCCGGCGCACGTTCACGAGGCCGCCCCCTCGCGGTCGTTCGGCGGGGCTTCCCTTGGCGGGGCCTCGGCCGCCGGAGCCGCGCGGCCGGCCAACCGGAGGAAGGCACCTTCCAGGTCGTGCGTTCCGGCCGTCTCGCGGATCTGGGCGCCGCTACCCCGGGCGAGGACGCGGCCGTTCAGGATCAGCAGCAGCTCGTCGCAGCGATCGGCTTCGTCCATGACGTGGCTTGAGACGACGATCGTTGCGCCATCCGCCGCAAGCCGCCGGAAATGCTCCCAGAACACGACGCGCAGGGCAGGGTCCACGCC
>Ga0066709_100002620_pt1 | contig 13252 bp, 15 predicted proteins | sample GraSoiAngelo_158_FD_79665 | JGI IMG/M metagenome (GOLD analysis project Ga0066709, IMG submission 79665) | Grasslands soil microbial communities from the Angelo Coastal Reserve, California, USA - 14_1009_16_30cm | ecosystem: Environmental > Terrestrial > Soil > Grasslands | place: USA... | reverse complement strand
GCCAACCATCCTGGCCGAACGAGAAAGGATCAAGCGACAGACCATTGCTAACCGCCGCTTGCAGCACCGACTGCAGGCCGCCTGACTTCACCAATCCGATGAGCCAGAGCCTCCCTTAATTTAGGGAATTATATATTTGACTCCCGTGCGTTGGGAGAATATGCCTCGCCGGAGCGTGCCTCGTGAAGTGGGGCTTCGGGCCGGGGAGCCTAACATTGGATACAGATATCCCGGATAAGATACTGCCTACGCTTAGGCTGCTCGCGATCAACCTAGTTTGGATACTGCCCCTCATAGCGATTGAGCGCGCAACCGAGGGGCACACCCGCATTGCCATTTTCTTGGTGGCCTTACTGGTTTTAGACATCCCGATCGCCGTTTACTGGGATCGGCTTATACAAGGACCGTGGCGACGCAGGCGTGAAGAAAAACTGCACTATCTCGATATGTATGTGGACTCCGAACTCGGCTCTGCTATCCGCGACATGGCACTGCGTTCCGCGTGGGGCAAATGGTTCGCCGCCCAAAATCTGGCGCTAAACGATCACAAACCGATTACCGAGTGGCATTTGATGGGCACCGCAGCAGGCGTGGTTCAAGATGAAGTGACTAACGGCAAGTTAGAAGTGCGCGGAAGAAAGCCTGGGCAGCTTGGGTACGAAGCAATCCCGGCCACCCATTGGCGCTCAACGGCACTTCACATGGTTCGCGACAAAGCGGCGACCTGGAAGCTTGTCCTAATCCCGCGAGGGGGCGCGGAAATTACGCCCGAGGGCGAGGTTATTGGGCATCGCAAAGACACCACGGAGAGAACTAAACAGCTTGCCGAATACGATAGTCTGATCGTGAATTCGGCCCAATTCGAGAGCCTATGGCCGCGAAAGGATAGAGGGACTGATGCCGCTAGAAAACGGCTATTAAGGCAGGCCAAAAAGGCGGGCGCGGACGCAAATGAAATCGCCAAGCTTTCGCAGAACTAATCGGGTGGCGACGTCGCCAATGACGATGGCTTTTTCGCCGCGCGTTTTAGGCGCTTCGTCGCCTTTTTGCGTTTCTTGCCGGCCTTCGATTTCGGCTTTGGCCGGTAGGCCAACACCTTGTCGGCGATGGCCTCCAGTTCCTTGGGTAATTTCGGCGGTTCGCTCACTGGATCAAATCCTTGTAAGTCAGCCGCTTGCCGGCAACGCCATCAACGAAACTGTCGAGCCGTTGCAGGGTATGCCGCTTAACGTCGCCCTCATTCAGCCGAAAAGTGAACTCGTCAACGTACCGGCCCAGATGCTTCGGGCTGACATGATGGAAGGTGCCGTAAACGCCACGCTTCAGAACGGCCCAGACGCTCTCAATGCTGTTGGTCGAAACGCCGTCGCGCACATACTCGCCAGCGCTATGATTGATGGTTTCGTGTTCAAAACCAGATGCCACCAAGCCGCGATAACCGGCGTGCTCGTCTGTGTGCAACGTCGAACCAACCTCTACACTCGCGCTGATTTCGGCATGGAGCGTTTTGGCGTCTGTTCCGCTGACTACGGTCGCCTTCGTGCGGCCATTGCGCTCGCGCATACCGAGAACCGCCGTCTTGCCAACAGTGCCGCGTCCCGCATGGAGCTTCTTGGACGCGTGCTTGTTGCTCTCTTTCCCGCCGAGATAGGTTTCGTCAACGGAAATGACGCCCGCGAGTTTGCCGAAGTCCGAACCACAAGCCTCACGGAGACGACCGAGCATGAACCACGCCGATTTCTGCGTGATGCCGATCTCTTTGGCGAGTTGCATCGACGAGATGCCCTTGCGTGCCGTCATGACGAGGTACATCGCATAAATCCACTTGTGCAGTGGAATGTGGGACCGCTCGAAAACCGTGCCGGTGCGGACAGTGAAATCTTCTTTGCACTGGTTGCAGCGGTAGTAGCCGCCCTTGCGGGTCGTGATCCGTTCGCCAAGGCCGCACACCGGGCAGCGCGGGCCCTTCGGCCAAAGCCGGCTTTCAAACCACACACGCGCCGTCTCCGCATCAGGAACCTGCGCGAAAAGCTGGAGGGTCGAAATCGTGCTCTTGCTCATGGCCCAACCCTCCGTTCGTGCGAGGGTTATAGCGCATTTTGGTGGGGGAATAAACTATATAATTCCCTTAATTTACCCAGCCCGTTGTCCCGAAAACCCTGACGACGGACAATTCAAAGACACGCTTGCTTGCGGCAGTTCCCTGATCATCGCAGCGAGGTAGTTTTCCTCAGCACGCGATGCGGAACCCGTGTAGATCAGGATACCCGCGGCAGCGATCCCGATAGCCAAAGGCTTTAAAACCATGTTGCCGTCCTTCCAGAGTCCTGATCATCGTCCACGCGCATGCAAAGCATCAGAGGTGGCGCGTCGCCTACGGAGCATCATAGGCGTTTGCGAGCACGCGCGGATCGGCTACCTTAGCGCGGCGCGCGGGCTATCCTGATTCATGGGCTGCGCCGTCTCCAGACCCGCGGCCAATTCGTCGTGTTGCGCTGCAAGTCGTCGTAGATGCCGGCGAAGGCTAGCCAGGGGCTCAATCTCCGCCATCAGCCGGAAGCGCGTGGCGATCTCCCGGTAATGTTCCGCCCGAAGCCGAGCTCGGTGTTGCATCATCGTCCCTCAGCCTCGATCGCGACCGTGATCATAGGATCCATCAGCGTACCGGGGTTGTGACAAATTCGTGCGAGGAACGATGCTGGACCGAGCGGCGGCCGGTGCTGGGAAGGTCATCCAACGGTGCGGCGGACGCGATAGGAACCGCGAGTGGGTGCCTCGCCCACGAGCTCGCCACGGTCTCCTGATCGTCTCGATCAGGAGATTTGTCGACGGGTATTGATGGCGCGCGTTGTCGACAGCCGCTTGTCAATCTGTTGCAGATCGGCGTGGTGCAGAAGCAGTACGCGGTTTGCAGCGGCGAGCTGACGCGCCGCGGCTGTATAGCCGGCATTGCTCACGACAGCTGCAATTTCGCCTGCTTCGTGTCCTCGGGCGGCATCTACATCTTGAACGACATTGCTTCCGACCGGGCGAGTGTACCACTTGCATTTTAATAGCAAGCAGACGTGATCCTTTTTAGCGACAACATCGATGGCTTGACCACCGACGGCTTTGGTCACCGACGCTGTCCATCCCGCCTTGCGCATCTCGGCGGCGCAATATCGTTCGTATTCGGCTGGGTACGCGACACTTTCCAAAGCTTCTGCTTCAAGCGATGACGAGCGGGCCACCTGTTCCTCGATTACGGCGACCACGCTATCACGTCGCCTCTCGATGGCTCGCCACTGAGCCTCAGTGAGACATGGTTTAAGCACTGCGGCTATGAAGGAATTGATTTCGGCGCTCCAGTGATCGAGCAGGACGTTCCCGTGCTCGTCGCAACGAAGGGTCTGAAATCGTCTGCGAACGAGTGCTTTCTCGTGTTTGGCGACAACCGAAGCGATCTTTCCGAGTGCCGTTCTAAAGGCAAGTCGCTCCAGAAAGACAACAAGCATTACATAGCCGAGAGCGCCCAGAACTATCAGAACGAGTAGTAGGCGAAGAGTCATTCCCTTTGTCGCCCTTCCGTAAAACTCTGCGCGTACCAGACCACACTACCAGTGACGGACGGGTCCACAGTCGACATGCACGAAATCCGAATTCGGGTAATACCCGACGCCGCCGGCGCGCAGGCTCATCGCGGCTTGCCGCACCTGTGACAGGGTACGTCCCTCGCAGCGGAGATCGATCGCCATTCCCTGGATATGAAAACTCTTGCTCGCCACGCCCGAGCTGTGGGCATGCATCCGAGCATTCGTCGTCGGCGAGCGGTAGCCGGACATGACCAGGAACGGATCCCGTGAATCGAGGCGACCGCGTAGCATCTCGAGCAGATCGAGGATGCCCGAATTCATGGGCCGGACCTCATCCGAGTGATGGTCGCGCAAGACCCAGTTGATGTCCCGGACCGCCTCGCGTATGTAGTGGCCGTCAGCCCAGTAAACCGTGCGTATCCATTCACCGGTGTGGGTGTTGTCAAGAGATACGGAGCGTGGCGCAAAGGAGACGGCCGGAACCGGCGTGACAAGAGCAACCGAGCTCAGCGCCGCTCCGCCGGCAAGCACACAGCGCCTGTTCAATGCAGAATAATGAGGCAATGGTTGTCCCCCCGAACAACTTACCCGAGAACTTCCATATCACTCCTTGCTGTGGCCGAATACCCTCTAATTTGCACGTTCAGCTTCTTTGTGTCGGTTCTATTGTGGGTAGATATATGGCTCGGTCTATTCAGCTGCCGATGTTCACAGGACCGGCCTTGTCTCCTATGCGACGCCCTTCGAGATTAGGGGAGATATTTCCTTAAGAAAGAACAATCGCGCTGAGAACTCCCATCAACCCGTGCGGCGACGAGAGGCGCAAGATGCAGCGGTTCAAGTCAGCCGGATCTGCCCAGCGCTTCCTCAGCATCCATGCCGCTGTCCACAACACGTTCAATCTTCAACGCCACCTCATTTCCCGATCGACACTGCGGACCTTCCGAGCCAAGGCGACGGCAGAATGGCGGGCGGCTGTCGCCGCTGCATAAATCTGATTGCCGGCGCTCGCTCTCCGCCCTTGACGGGGTTACCGTGACAAGGCCGCTCTGCGAGATGACCATCGACTTCGATCCGAAGGCTCGGGCCGACGCGATGATCTGGGCCTTCACCGATCTGATGGTCGAACCGATGCCCAACTCCGGCATCTTCGAGCTATATCGAATGCAGGCGGCCGAGCTCAGAGCGAAACGCCAGCAGCAGAAGCGATGACGAACAACAGGTGCGCGGCTAACCGAGATGAGGTCATCCATGAGGGGATGGCGCCTGCTTAGCGCCCTGGCGGCGAGCGCGATCCCGTTTGCCTCGCAGGCGGTCGGGCAAGAGCCGGTTCGACGGGTCGGAGTGCTCAGGGGCTCAGATGTTCCCGAGAGCACGAAGGCGTTGCTCGAGGGATTGCGCGAGCAAATCGTGGCGACGACGTGCTATATGGCAATCTCGGTAACGATAGATTTTTTGGCGGCCCAGGTGCCGATCAATCTGTATTCGGATCAAATTCGGGTGCCGACTTAATCGGGGACTTTAATGGGGCATCGCGGCGAAATTGGGTGCAACGGGGCTCGCGCCTCCTAGGCTGGCGAGGTCGGTCTCGCCTGCCTCCCTCATGGACTTGTCCTAAGCCTGCCCAGTCTGTTGCCTCCCGCTCGGCAAAGCGGGACAGGAAAGCCACCCAGGTCCGTTAACTTGACAGTGCCCCAGAGCCTGGTGGATTCGGCGCGGCGGGACAACCTCGTGCAGCTCGCGGCGGTGGCTTGCTAGCCCCGATTCGCGAAATTGCCCGCGGCGCCGGCCGATCAGGGCGGGCGCACTCGCGCGGTTTTAGCGCAGAACGAAGGGCAACGTGACGGAACGCCTCGGAACGGCGGAAGATTGAGGGCGGCACAGGCGCGGAAGGGAGCCTTATGAGCATGCCGGTCCTCGATGACTTGCCGCAGCTTCATACACCGGAAATCGGGCCGTATCTCGCCGCGGTGATATTCTTTCCACGCGACCCCGAACGACGGCGGCGTTTTGTTTCGGCGGTGAAAAACACGTATACGAAGCCAGCCATCGAAAGGCACCGACCGGCACAGCTTCCGGACTGCATTCACGATGCGGTGGAGCCGCTGACCGGTGATCATTTAGCGGCCTTTATAGCGCGCGAGGATGGTGGACACCTGCTGGCGAAAACGGAAGGCGGCTATTACCCGCGCCACGCGATGGCCGGCCTGCTGCTCGCGCAGGGCCCTCGAGGAACCCTGGTCAAAGCAATCACAGTCCTCGAAACTGGCGGTGAGACCCAAAGGGCCGAACCCGTATCGGACCGCAGCCACTCCAGCCTAATGCAGTGCTGGAGCGATTTTATGCCGGCGGCCCATCTCGCCGCGGCGATGCTCTTTTTACCGGATCTCTGGCAATCGGGGCAGAGCCGGGACGTGGCCCGGTTGCTCGCTTACGCCGAAGCGTTGCGGCAAAGAGGCGAAAATTACCGCGCGCCGCGCTCCGGTCACCCGCTGCTCGACCCCGGCAAAACGTTGACGTTCCCCGGCTGGCTGGTGCTGCCTGATATACCGCCGCTCAGCTTGTCTCTGGACGCGACGACTGCACCCCGGAGTGCCTGGCGCTGAGAGAGCATTGCGTCGCAGCCAAAAAACACCGTCGGGGGAGTAACCGACCGAAGCTCGTGCTGGCGGAGGTTGAATTGATAGCGATATCCAGCAAAACCGCGTTTAAGTGCCTGCATGGAATAAGTACTGGAGCGGGTACGGCTACTAGATCGGACGGTCACGCATACGATCCTATTGAGAAAGATGCTTTATCGATGGATCAACTGATCGATATCGCTCGTCAACGCGGGCTGGAAGCGAAGCTAAAGCACCTCGAATGGAGAGAGTTGCAGGTTGCAGCGTCGACGGATGCCGTACTACTCGTTTTGCGAAACGGCAATATGGTTACCGTCATTCGAAATGGCGGCAACGGGGTTCAGGAGATTGTAGTTTCTGACCCGCTATATCAAGATGGCGAGGAATTCCTCCTGGCTCGCGAAGCGCTTGAACCTGCTTGGGATGGAGATACGGTCATTTTGCGACGACTTCCGGTCGCCGCGAAGTACAAGGTTGGTTTATTCGTTTTCAGACTGGGCTTTTGTGCGGTCACCGCCGTGGTGGGAGGGCTAATTTTTTACTTGGATAACCCGGCGGTACTCGCGACGAATGCGCCGAAATCCTCGTCCGTCGAGCCAGGAAAAGACACAATAAACTCAGCCATGTCTACAACCGATAAGACACCAATACTTTCAACGGATGCATCGAGCGCCTTGAGTGAGGAGGTGCATCGCGACATAGCAAAATTGCCTCTGATGGCCAAGCCGGAGGTTGACGGAACCGAGGGACCCTTAGCTCCGGATTCAGAAAAGGGAGAAGTGCTGTCGCGGAGGACATTGAAGCCGCAAGCGGTAAATACACTTGTGGGTCCAGATTTGGATCTAGGGACGAGACCCCCCGGGACTGCACATGTCTCTGCCGCCCCGCTATTCAACGCAGCTACGGTTTCGGGGGCGATACCGCCTGGAGCGACGGCAGAATTTGCCTCCAATGCCGAGCGAGAAGAGTTGCATACCGAAAGTGTGTCGGGGGCATTGAAAGAGTTACCACCAAGTGGCGGAACGGCTCGGACCACGGCATCAGTGAAAAGACTTAGACTTACCACTGCTGAAATCGTTTCGTTAATTGCGCGTGGCGATGCACTCCTCACTACGGGTGATTTCATTTCGGCGCGGCTGTTTTACGAGCGCGCTGCTGACGCCGGCGAGGGACAGGCAGCACTGCGAATGGGCGAGAGCTATGATCCGGCATTTTTAGCACGGAGCCGGGTGGCCGGATTTCGCAGTGACGCGTTATTGGCTGCTCAGTGGTACCTACGCGCTCTCGAGCTCGGGACGCCGGGCGCGGAAATACTGTTCAAGGCTGTCGCAGCCGATAATGGCTCTTCGGCGCGCTGACCCGCACTCACATAGCTTACCTCAGTACCCAGGGCACGAGCGACAGTCTCGGATCATTGAGAGGACTTCGTTCGAGTTGACTGGTTACCGGTATCTCAGCGCTGTGCTCCCCTGCCTCGGCCATGGACTTGTCCTAAGCATGCCCAGTCTGTTGCCTCCCGCTCGGCAAAGCGGGACACCGAAGTCCACCCAGGTTCCGTTAACTTGACATGCCCATGCGGAAGCTGGTGCGAAACACGGCGTCGCGCCGAAGAGGGTAACCACCGACCAGCTGCGCTCCTACAGCGCCACCTTTCGGCACCTCGGGCTCAACTGTTCCTCAGTATGCATGCCGCCGTCCACAATCTCTTCAGCCTTGAGCTTCATCTCGTTTTCGGTCGAACGCCTTGCATCTTCCGATCAGAAGCGGCAGCGAAATGGCGTATTCGCGACCCCCGCGGCATGAGCCAATCTCCGCTGTTACGCCTCAGCTTGATAGTGCCGGCACGACATCGCGCGACGGCTTGAGATCGGGATGCTGCTAAAGACCCGCGAATCGGCTGCGCGATACGATCGCTGAGGACATGTCGCGTAGCCGCGAAAGGCTTGATGCGCCGCTCATTTTCCGGCGTGTTTGCTCTCGATCGCGATCGCCCGTTCAATCGCTCGGCTAATCGCAAAATGGGGAATGTTCAAATGTGGGAGCAGTTAACACCGGCGGATATCGAGCGCGTAAAACATCGAATGGTCGCATTGCGCGGCGAGATACTGAAAAGGCACGCGGAGGAGCTCCAAGCCTTGGATGCCGAGGAGACCGAGATCGCAACATTCGAGCGGCTCGTTATAGCTTTTGCAAACAAGCACCTAAGCTCCGCAGCATCATCATCGGAGCCGGTCGCTGCGACCAAGAAAGAAGCAGCTGCGGCTATCTTAATCAATAACCATTCCAGCGACGAAACGCGGCAGGACGCGCCCTCTCCGCTTCAGGTCATTCATCAGCCATCGCCAAATTTTGCGATTGCTCCCCGTCTGCGAAAATTCGGGCCGTAGGCGAACGCGGGTATCCGACGGCAACGGTCGATAGCCGAGCCGCATAGCCTGGCACTATTTTGCGCAGCGCGCTGCACCGTGCTTGGTCTGGAGCCAACGCTGCGCTGCCGCGAGTGCGATGCGATTTCGATCACCGTCCTTTCGGTCAAGCCCATTCCGAGGAGGCAGACTCTTTGCCCTTACATCCGAGCTCGACATCGACGGCGTGCGCATCGAGCTTCACGGGATACGGGCGCTGGGGATCAACCCAGTCGGGACAGGGATCGACTACCGTTCAGCGATGCCGATGGCCTCTTGCGTACCGCGGTGATGCTCCCCGAAGAGGTGCGCGCACCCATGGAGGACATCGTCCTCGATACCCTTGTCGATCGCGGTCTGGCGTAAGACGGTTCTTGGCGGCGGTTCAGGCCTAATTTAGCTACCGACAGGTCCGGGTGGAGCAAAGGCAGGGTGAATAGACGCGATCCCATTGCAGGCGAACCCGATTTCCCTGCGGTATCAGCGAGGACGGCCCTATTTTGCCTCGGTCGGCTGAATGGCAGGGATAATGAGGCCGCCGGCGGCTCGGCTGGCGACAATGGCGCGAGTGACGTCCTATCGGTCAAGCGGCTAATCGAAATCGCTCGCGAGCATGGATACGACGCGAAACCAATTCGCTTAGGTTGGCAGGCGCTGCAAGCCGCGGCGACGGCCGAACCGGTGCTCCTCGTTCTTCGGAACGGCAACGTTGTTATCGTCGTTCAAAGCGGCCCCAAATTGGTAGAGGAGCTAATTGCCTCCGATCCCCTATATCTCGACGGCGAGGATTTTTTGCTTCCTCGCGGCGTGCTTGAAGCTGCGTGGGACGGGGTCGCCCTTATTCTAACACCGCTTCCCATCGTGATGAAGACTTCAGCGGAGCGGCTGGTCTCTACCCTGGGCTATTGTGCGGTAATGGTCGTGATCGGGTTGTTTTTTTTCTACCCCAACGAAGCCGGCCAGGAGGCCGGCGCGTCAGAGCCAAAGCAGCCTATCGCGCGCTCTAAGGGGGCGTCGACGGACCTATTGAACAGCTTGTCCTTCAAATCGACTGATGCTGCAGAAATCACAAGCATTCACTCGCGAGCGTCCGCCGAAGCGCAGGGGCTAGAGGCAGGCAACGCATCTATGGCAGCATTTTTGGCCGTCGCCTCCCCATTTTCGACAAATACGATCGAGCTTCCGCGAAAACATTTAGAAATCGATGCGGGAGCAATCAACCGTCCGGACACGACAGCACTTTTGACGGACACACCAAAACCGCCCGCTCAATCAGAGCCCGATGCAACAATCAAATCGTTGGTTCCACCATCCGATCCTAAGCGGAACCTAAGCGCTACGGTGCTGCGCGGTGCTCCGGTACGGCATTAAACCATCAGGACTGCGGTAGGGTGCCCATTACGGGGCCCCCCGTACAGAACCGGACGTGCGGCATTCCCGCATCCGGCTCCCATCTTCGATGTTTGACGGCCAAGCGCTGGTTTGGCCAGGGGTGAAGGATGCGTGGCCTTGGCGGCATTGTCACGGTAATGGTCACCGGCGAAAGTGCGACGAGGGCGAGCCGCATTTCCTGCCGCTGCGACGGCGGCCTGCCACCACGCCGTCGCTTCGACTCGAAAGACCCTCACGTCGATCGAGAGATCAGGTGGCGCTGAAGATTGAAGGTATTGTGGACGGCGGGCATGGGTGGGGATGGTCGAGGAATGCGAGCGGCGCGCTGTAATCTTAACAGCCAAGAACGACCGCGCAGCCCAGGACCGAGCATTAGGGCGTGTGACCCGCTGAACCGATCAGGACGGCGCTCCCGCTCGGATCTCGCCGGGCGCTCCCGCAGTAGCACATAGACGAGCGAAGGGACGGCCCCCGCTCAGCCGTCGGCGAGCTGACCCGAGATGTCGATCAGCGCCGGCTTGAGCCGCACGTTGCCCGCAGCGCGCCCCGTCCATGCGGGAGTACTCTGCTGCTTCCATGAAAACTGGCTTCCGGCCAACGGCCCGTAGATACAGATGATCCTCGCCGTTCCATCATTTTCGGCGCTTGCGACGATCTACCCGCCGCAGATGCGCGAATTCCACGTTGCGCCGGTCCAAACGCCAAGAAAGGGCCGGTACGGTTCGGCGACGCCGGTCGCGTCGATCACATAGTCTACCGATCGGCCGCAGACGACGATGGAATCAGCGTGCCATTTTGGTCGGGCAGCTTCTAAGCTGGCAATCTCGGTGCGCGACGCTGGCGAAGGCGCACGCCGTGCAGGGCAGACTGAGTGCAAAAGTGGCATTTTACACTCAGTCGACCTCGCCGGCGCGTAGGTCGCCTATGCGCCGATTCCGGATGTTCGCGGGCAGAATTGGAACCGATGAGGCCAGGCAATATCGGTTCCCCTGACGTATGCGGATCATGGCGACAGACAATAACGTGATGGCCGATGGCAGAAACGGTATGATCCGCGCGTAAAGTCGGTCCCGCCGAAGTCCGCAAATGAGCGGGATGCCTGAGAGCACGTTCGCCGATCCAAAAGATCATCTTATAGCCGATCTGCAGAGGCAGCTTGCCGCGAGCAATGCCGAGCGCGACGAGGCGCTGGCTCGGGAGACCGCGACAGCAGAGGTGTTGCAGGTCATCAATTCCTCGCCCGGCCATCTTGCGCCGGTGTTTGAGGCAATGCTGGAGAGGGCGGTGCGGCTTTGTGAAGCACCGCGCGGCCAACTCGCCATTTTTGACGGCAAATCCTTCCGCTTCGTGGCTGCGCACGGCGATGCGGCTTACGTCGAGGATTTGATGGTACGAGGACCGCAGTCGGCCGATGCGGGGACCAGTTGGCCGCGCATTGTCGAAGGCGAGCGCGTCGTCCACATGGCCGATGTTATGGAGTCGGAGCCGTATCGCGCCGGCCACGAAAACACTCGTAGGTTCGTGCAGGTCGGGGGCGGCCGCAGCTTGCTGACAGTTGCGCTGTGCCTGGACGACGCGCTGCTTGGCACCCTGACCATTTACCGCCACGAAGTCCGCCCCTTTACAGCCAAGCAGATCGCGCTAGTGCAGAACTTCGCGGCCCAGGCGGTCATCGCGATAGAGAACGCGCGCCTCATCACCGAGACGCGCGAAGCCCTGGAGCAGCAGACCGCGACCGCCGAGGTGCTGGGCGTTATCAACACCTCGCCCGGACTATTGGAACCGGTGTTCGCGACGATTGTCGAGAAGGCGCGAGGGCTTTGCGAGGGGGCGTTCAGCTGTCTTGGCCTGTTCGAGGGCGAAGCGCTCCGCTTTGCCGCGACGTCCGGGTCGACGTTCTCGTCGGATTTCTTCGATCCTCACCGGATGCACCCGCCCGATGGTTGCCCCTACGTCGTCCCGCTGTCGCGCGCCAAGCGCACCGCGCAGGTCGCCGATTTGACGGCCGAGAAGGGCTATAGCGAAGAAAGCGACCCCTTTTATGTGCTTGCGGCAGATGCTGGCGGTGCGCGTACCGTGCTGCGTGTGCCTCTGCTGCGGGAGAAGGATCTGCTCGGTCACCTCTGGGTGTTCCGCCGGGAAATCCGCCCGTTCTCGGACAAGCAGATCGCGCTGCTGCAGAATTTCGCGGCCCAGGCGGTCATCGCGATACAGAACGCGCGCCTCATCACCGAGACCCGCGAGGCGCTTGAACAGCATACCGCCACCGCCGAGGTGCTCGGGGTCATCAACACCTCCCCCGGCGACCTCGCCCCCGTCTTCGACGCGATCTTGGAGAAGGCACACAGCCTGTGCGAAGCCGCACACGGCGTCTTGGGAACCTACGATGGGGATAGTTTTCGGGCAGTGGCAACTCAGGGACTTCCGCGCCCTCTCGCGGATTTGATGCGCCAGCCATTTCGCCCGGCTAACCGCAGCCCTCATCAGCAATTGCTACGCGGGGAACGCGTCGTCCAGATCCCCGATCTGGCGGCGGAGGGCGTGTGGGTGGCCGAAGATCCCAAACGGCGCTCCAGCCTGGAAATGGGCATTCGTACCCTGCTGTTTGTGCCGCTCCGTAAAGAGGGCGTCCTGCTCGGCTATATCACTGCCGACCGACTGGAAGTGCGGCCGTTCACTGACAAGCAGATCGCGCTTTTGGAGAACTTTGCGGCGCAGGCGGTCATTGCAATGGAGAACGCACGCCTTATCACCGAGACGCGCGAGGCGTTGGAGCAGCAGACAGCGACCGCCGAGGTCTTGCAGGTCATCAACTCCTCGCCAGGCGACCTCGCCCCAGTATTCGACGCGATGCTGGAAAAAGCGACCACGCTCTGCGACGCGCCGCTGGGCACGCTGTGGCTTTTTGACGGCGAGCACATAAATCCTGTTGCGACGCGTGGCGCGTCGCCGGGATTGGCCGATTTCCTCCAGGGGGGACCACACCGGCCCAACCCTGTGCAGCAACGGCAGCTGCACGGCGAAGGCGCGGTCCACATGGTCGATCTCAAGGGCACGGTCCTCTATCGCAACGGCGACCCGTTGGCCCGCGCGGTGGCCGATCTCGGCGGTATCCAGACCGTTCTCTCCGTGCCGCTTCGCCGGGAAGATCGCGTCCTGGGGCTGTTTGGCTTCTATCGGCACGAGTCGCGGCCCTTCTCTGACAAACAAATCGCCCCCGTCGAAAATTTCGCGGCGCAGGCGATCATCGCGATGGAAAACG
>Ga0066709_100002619_pt1 | contig 13253 bp, 15 predicted proteins | sample GraSoiAngelo_158_FD_79665 | JGI IMG/M metagenome (GOLD analysis project Ga0066709, IMG submission 79665) | Grasslands soil microbial communities from the Angelo Coastal Reserve, California, USA - 14_1009_16_30cm | ecosystem: Environmental > Terrestrial > Soil > Grasslands | place: USA... | reverse complement strand
GAGTACGAAGCCGCCCTTGCGCGTGCCGACCAGGAGCCGTATCCCGCTCATCCTCGCGTCCTCCCTGCCACGTAGGCTTCGAGACGATCCAGTGTCTGCCCGAGTCCTTCGACGGCGCCGAGCGGAGCCTCGAAGAGGCGCATCACGACGAGCTCCTGATTGGTCATGCGGGCAGACCGTCCCGCACCGGCCGCACTTCCACGGTGCTGGTGCGGGCCAGGGGCACGCGGGCGGCGACGGCGATGGCCTCGTCGAGATCCTTGACGTCGATCACCATGTAGCCGCCGAGCTGCTCGCGGGTCTCGGCGAACGGCCCATCGGTGACGAGCCGCTTGCCGTCGCGCACGCGGACGCTGGTGGCCGAGACCGACCCGTGCAGCGGGTGACCGCCCAGGTACTGGCCGCGCGCCGTCAGCTCTTCCGCGAGCGTCACGGTGTCGAGATAGAGCTGCTGGCGCTCGCCGGCGCTCATCTTCTCCCACACCGGCTCGTCCCGGCAGATCATGAGCATGTATTTCACGTGTCCCTCCATCACCTGGTCGAACGGCCGGGGCCGAAATCGACAGCCGCCCGAACAATCGCTGCTCCAGTCCACGATACTGGAGCTGTCGATGTCGGGGCCGCCCGTTCGACCTGTCAGTAGAAAGGAGACACGACGATGCGATTCATGATCCTGCTCAAGGCCGACAAAACCACCGAGGCGGGGGCGCTCCCCGACGAAAAGATCCTGACCGCCATGAGCCGCTACAACGAGGAGCTGGTGAAGGCGGGCGTGATGCTGGCCGGCGAGGGCCTCCAGCCGAGCTCGAAGGGCGCGCGCGTCACGTTCTCGGGGACGAAGCGGACCGTGACCGACGGGCCCTTCCCCGACGCGAAGGGCCTGATCGCCGGCTTCTGGATGATCAAGGTCAAGTCCAAGGAGGAGGCGATCGAGTGGGTGAAGCGCTGCCCCAACCCGCTTCAGGGTGAGGCCGAGATCGAGATCCGCCAGGTCTTCGAGGCGGAGGACTTCGGGGCGGAGTTCACGCCCGAGCTGCGCGAGGCGGAGGAGCGGATGCGCAAGCAGATCGGCGGCAAGCCCTAGCGGGACTCAGCGGCGACCGGGGCCTTGCCCAGCGGCGCGACTCGCCAGCGGCCGTACGCCACGAAGGCGGCGAGGAGCAGGACCCCCAGCGGGATCAGCGCCATCGTGACGTCGCCGGCCATGAGGCCGAGCGCGGTGGCGCCGATCATGATGATGACGAGCCCGGCGGCGGCCAGCGGCGTCAGGCCCGGCTTGATGCGCAGGAGTCCCGGCAGGATCAGGCCGAGCCCGCCCAGCGCCTCGACCACGCCGATGAAGCGGATGAAAGGGCCGGGCATCGGAAAGGGCCCCTGCAACTGGTCGAGCGGCACGACGAGCTTCATGCCGCCCGCGAACAGAAAGACCGCGGCCAGCAATATCTGCACGATCCACAGCGCATAGGTCATGATCCCTCACCTCTCACGATCGTAGTCGTCCACCATCAGGTCGAGCGGGCGCGGCCCGGATCGACACCCGGCGTAGATTATCCCTCGTGGGGCAGGTCGCCGAAGCGCAGTCGGCCGTCGATGCCGTGTATCGCTCGGACTGGGGCCGGATCGTCGCCACCCTGATCCGGCTCGTTCGCGACTTCGACCTGGCCGAGGACGCCGCGCAGGACGCGTTTGCCGCCGCGGTGGACCAGTGGCCGGTCGCCGGCATCCCCGACGTCCCTCGCGCGTGGATCATCCAGACGGCGCGCCACAAGGCGATCGACCGCATCCGGCGGCACGCGCGCTTCGCGGAGAAGCTCGAGGCCTACACGGCGACCGAGGCAACCCTGACCGTCGAGCCGCCGGAGCTCGATCCGGGCGACATCCCCGACGATCGCCTGCGGCTGATCTTCACCTGCTGCCACCCGGCGCTGGCGCTGGAGGCCCAGGTGGCGCTCACGCTGCGCACGCTGGGCGGCCTCGACACGGACGAGATCGCGCGCGCCTTCCTGGTGCCCACCGCCACCATGGCGCAGCGCCTCGTACGGGCCAAGGCCAAGATTCGCGACGCGGGCATTCCCTACACGGTCCCCGAGACGGGCGACATGCCGCTTCGGCTCGAGGCCGTGCTGGCGGTGATCTACCTGATCTTCACCGAGGGCTACGCGCCCACGCGCGGCGAGGCCCTCGTGCGCACCGACCTGTGCGCGGAAGCCATTCGCCTGGCGCGGCTGGTGCGCGCGCTGATGGCGCCGCAGCCGCCGTCGGAGGCCACGGGGCTCCTGGCGCTCATGCTCCTTCACGACTCGCGGCGCGAGGCGCGCCTGGATCCAGCCGGGGACCTCGTCCTGCTGGAAGAGCAGGACCGCACGCGCTGGAACGGCAAGCAGATCGCCGAGGCGCTGCCGCTCGTCGAGGAGGGCTTGCGCGGGGGGCCCGGTCCGTTCGCGCTGCAGGCGGCGATCGCGGCGCTGCACTGCCAGGCGCGGCGCCCGGAGGACACGGACTGGGCGCAGATCGTTCGGCTCTACGATCTGCTCGAGCGTGTGCAGCCCACGCCCATCGTGGCGCTCAACCGCGCGGCGGCCGTCGCGATGGCGGAAGGCCCGCGACCAGCGCTCGCGCTCATCGACGCGCTGGCCGGCCGCGGCGACCTCGAGCGCTATCACCTGCTCCACGCTGCGCGGGCCGATCTGCTGCGGCGTCTCGGATCTTCGGCGGAGGCGGCGAAGAGCTACGCGCGCGCCCTCGCGCTCGTCACCAACGACGCCGAGCGCCGCTTTCTCGAGCGACGCCTGCGCGAGCTGGACCCGCCGGCCTCGTAGCGCGTCGGCTATACTCTCGGCCCATGCGACCGATCACGGTGATGGAGCCGTTCCACTCGCTCTTCTACGCGCCGCTCTACGTCGCGCTCGGTCTCGGCCACTTCCGCGCCGAGGGCCTCGACGTCACGACCGGCACGCCCGCGCAGAGCGGCGGCACGGTCACGGCGCTGCTGGAGGGGTCGGCCGAGATCTGCCTGGGCGGCATCATGCGCAGCCTCGACGTCGCCGACCGCGGCGGCGGCGTGCTCCCGCACTTCATCGAGGTGAACAGCCGCAACGGCTTCTTCCTGCTGGGCCGCGAGCCGCGCCCGGCCTTCCGGTGGTCGGAGCTGGCCGGCAAGACCGTGCTCTCGTTCGCCGAGGCGCCCACGCCCTGGCAGTGCATGCTCACGGTCCTGCGCCGCGAGGGCGTCGACCCGGCGCGTGTGCGGATCGAGCGGCACCGGCCACTGGCGGAGAAGGTGGCGGCCTGGCGCGCCGGGCACGGCGATTTTCTGGAGACGGGTCAGCCGATCGTCGAGCAGCTCGTGGAAGAGGGCGCCGCGCACCTCGTCGTCTCGATGGGCGACGCGACGGGACCGCTACCGTTCTCCTCCTACATGACCACGCCGGCGCGCCTGCGCGACGAGCGCGAGCTGCTGCTGGCGTTCGCCCGTGCGGTCTTCCGGACGCAGGCGTGGATGGCCCAGGCGCCGGGGGCCGAGATCGCGCGGGTCGTCGCGCCGTGGTTCGCCGACATCCCCGAGCGCTTCCGCGTGGCGGCGGTCGAGCGCTACGCGCGGCAAGGCACGTGGGCGCGCGATCCGCTGTGCCGGCGCGAGGGGTACGAGTACCTGCAGCAGATCCTGCTCGACGGCGGCTTCATCAAGAGCCGCCATCGTTACGAGGACCTGATCGACACCTCGATCGCGCAGCAGGTGATCACGGCTGCAGCGAGCTGACCTTCGCCTGCAGCTTCTCGATCAGATACGGGAAGCCGCCGTTCTGCATGAGGCGGGCGAACTGGGCGCGGTAATTGCCGAGCAGGCTGGCGCCGCCCACGCTGACGTCCACCACGCGCCAGCGGCCGTCTGCGGCGCGCTGCATGACGTAGTCCATCGGTGTGCGCTCGCCGTCGCGGGCCACGATCGCCGCGCGGACGATGGCGCGATTGGTGTCGACGACGTCGTCGCCGACCACGATCCGCTGTCCGTCCAGGGAGTCCAGGCGCCGCAGATAGGCGCGATCCAGCAGGTCCACGAAGAGGCGAACGAACGTCGCGCGCTCCTCGGTGGTGCGCTCGGCCCACGCGCGCCCCAGCGTCCGCCGGGCAGCCTCCTCGAAGTCGAACGTCTCGTCCACGACGGCCCGCACCTGGCGCTGGCGCTCGGCGGGCTCGCAGTCGCGATCGGTGAGGATGGTGACGACCCGATCGGCCTGGCGCTGCAGCTCGACGGCCGCATCGCCGGCCCTGGCGGGCGTGGCGAGGAACGCCGGGATGACGAGGGTGACCACGGCGAGGACATGGCTCAAACGCATGGGATCGGCCTCCGCGGTCAGTCAGGTGCAAGGAGGGTGCCCAGCCGGATTCCGCGCCTTTTCGCCTCCGGCAGGGTAAGCACTTCCCGAGAATCACCACTTCGGACTGCTTGGCGCTGGCAGTCCCGTGCACGTCGCGATATACGTAGTTCTACGCAGGCCGCCATGTCCGGTCCCATCCCTCCCGGCCCGTAGATGCATCCGGATTCCGTCCCCCTGGCCGGCCTTCGCGTGCTGGTCGTCGAGGACCACGCCGATACCCGGGAGATCGTCGAGCTGATCCTCGCCGCCGCCGGCGCCACCGTGACGACGGCGGCGTCCGCGGAAGAGGCGCTGGTCGCTCTCGGCGGCGCCGACGTGGTCGTCACCGACTACCGGCTGAGCGGCGAGAGCGGCATGTGGCTGCTCGCGCGCATCCGCGAGCGCCCCGCGCCGATTCCCGTGCTGCTCATGACGGGCCTGGCCGACATCAACGCGCGCGAGCTGGAGACGGCCGGCTTCGCTCGCATCCTCAAGAAGCCCGTCGATCCGTTTCGGCTGTGCGACGAGGTGCGCGCCGTCGTCCGCGGGCGGTAGGGGGAAGGTCAGGCGCGCTCCAGGGCCGCGAGGTCGAGCTTCTTCATGGTCAGCAGCGCCGCCATGACCCGTTTCGCTTTCGCGGCGTCCCCCTGCAGCAGCCGGTTGAGCGCGCGCGGAACGACCTGCCAGGAGACGCCGAAGCGGTCCTTGAGCCAGCCGCACTGCCCGGGCTGGCCGCCGGCGGAGAGCCGATCCCAGAAGTCGTCGATCTCGGCCTGCGTGTCACAGTTCACGACGAAGGAGACCGCCTCGGTGAAGTGGAAGACCGGCCCGCCGTTGAGCGCGACGAACTCCTGCCCGTCGAGCTCGAAGGCCACGGTCATGACGGTTCCGGCCGGCCGGCCGGCGGCCCGCGCCGTCGCCTCGTCGTAGCGGGCGGTGCTCTGGATCCTCGAGTTCGCGAAGATCGACACGTAGAACTTCACCGCCTCTTCGGCGCGGTCGTCGAACCACAGGAACGGAGTGACTCGCTGTGTCAGCGTCGGCATCGTGGGCCCTCCCCTCTCGGTCTGTGTTCATCTCCACGAGCAGGTCGAACGCGGATCCGATGGATCGACAGGCGCCTGCAAGTGGGTCGCCGCCGACTCGCGCGGCGGCTCGGACCGTGTGGTAGGCTGCGCGCAACGAAGACAGGACGCCGAGTGTCGCACCGATCGTGGGAGGAGCCCCAATGAGCGCTCACGGCCATCCATCGCCCACCCAGATCCGCTCGAGTCTCGATCACCCCGTCATCGACGGCGACGGCCACTGGGTCGAGTTCGACCCGGTCTTCGCCGAGCGCATGCGGAAAGTCGGCGGCGACCTCGCGGCCGACGGATTCCTCGCCGCCCTGAAGACGACCCAGGACGCGCTCGGCATGTCGCTCGCCGAGCGACGGCGCCGGCGCATCGCGCAGCCGGCGTTCTGGAGCCGCCAGGCGGAGAACACGCTCGACCGCGCCACCGCCATGATGCCGCGGCTGCTCTACGAGCGCCTGCCGGAGCTCGGCACCGATTTCGCGATCATCTATCCGACAGCGGGCTTGCGGCTGCCGCGCATCCACGACGACGCCACGCGGCGCGCGGTGATTCGCGCGCACAACGTGGTGACGGCGGACGCTTTCCGGAACCTGGGCGACCGCCTGACGCCCGCCGCGATCATCCCGATGCACACGCCCGAGGAGGCCATCGCCGAGCTCGAGTACGTCACGCGCGAGCTGGGGGCCAAGGTGGGGATGTTCGGCAGCGGCATGTCCCGGCGCCTCTCGACGGCGACGCAGTCGGATCCCGATGCGACGCGGATCGCCGTCTGGTACGACGTGCTCGCCCTCGACAGCGACCACGACTACGACCCGGTGTGGGCCAAGTGCGCCGAGCTCGGCATCGCGCCGACCTTCCACAGCGCCGGCAGCAACCAGGGCCTGCGCCTGTCGCCCTCGAACTTCGTGTACAACCACATCGGTCACTTCGCCGCCGCCGGCCACGCCGTCTGCAAGGCGGTCTTCCTGGGCGGCGTGACGCGCCGCTTCCCCGAGCTTCGCTTCGCGTTCCTCGAGGGCGGCGTGGGCTGGGCCTCCCAGCTCTTCGGCGACCTCCTCGAGCACTGGGAGCGCCGCAGCGCCAGGGCTCTGGAGCGCATGGACCCGCGCAAGCTCGACCGCGCGCTGCTGATGAGCCTGGCCGAGAAGTACGGGGACGCCGACACGGTGGCCGCGCTGGAGGCCCGCGACGGCTGGCCCGATCACGATGTGAGCCTGACCGGCGGCGTGGCCGACCTCGACGACTTCTCGGCGTGCAAGATCACCCGCAAGCAGGACTGGATCGACCTCTACGTCACGCCCTTCTACTTCGGCTGCGAGGCCGACGATCGGATGAACGCGACGGCCTTCAGCCCGCACAACCCGTTCGGCGCCAAGCTGAACGCGCTGTACAGCTCGGACATCGGCCACTTCGACGTGATCGACATGCGCGACCCGCTGGCCGAGGCGCACGAGCTGGTCGAGGACGGCGTGATCAGCGCCGACAACTTCCGCGACTTCACGTTCGCCAACGCCGTCCACCTGTGGGGCACGCAGAACCCGCTCTTCTTCGAGGGCACCGCGGTCGCCAAGGCCGCCGCCGAGGAGCTGACGCGACCGCCGGTCCGCCCGACGCCGCGCTGAACCCGGCTCGCGAGGCGGCCGCCGCGCCGCCTCGCGAGTCGTCGGCCGTGGGTAAGTGAATCTCCATGGGCAAGGTGGGGTCGAGCGTCCTCGAGGTCGCCGGTCGCGAAGTGGTCATCACCAACCCCGACAAGACGTTCTTTCCCCAAGCCGGCTACACCAAGCTCGACCTCGCGCGATACTACGCGGCCGTCGCCGAGGGCGCCCTGCGCGGCATCGCCGGGCGGCCGATCGTGCTGAAGCGCTACGTGGATGGCGCCGAGGGGGAGCCCTTCTTCCAGAAGCGCGCGCCGGAGGCGCGGCCGGACTGGGTCGAGACGGTGGAGCTGCGGTTCCCGTCCGGCCGCACGGCGCGCGAGATCGTCGTCCGCGATGCCGCGCAGCTGCTGTGGATCGTGAACCTGGGGTGCATCGACCTGAATCCCCACCCCGTGCGCGCCGACGACCTCGAGCATCCCGACGAGCTGCGCGTCGACCTCGACCCGGGTCCGGGCGTGAGCTGGGACGACGTACGCCGCGTGACGCTGCTGGTGCACGCCGTCCTCGGCGAGCACGGGCTCACCGGCTGGCCCAAGACTTCGGGCTCGCGCGGCATGCACGTCAACGTCCGTATCGAGCGCCGCTGGAGCTTCGAGGCGGTGCGGCGCGCAGCGCTGGCGCTCGCGCGCGAGGTGGAGCGGCGCGCGCCCGAGCACGCGAGCAGCAAGTGGTGGAAGGAGGAGCGCCGCGGCGTCTTCCTCGACTACAACCAGAACGCCAAGGACCGCACGGTGGCCTCCGCCTGGTCGGTGCGGCCCACCCCCGATGCACGCGTCTCCATGCCGCTCGACTGGGACGAGGTGGCGGGCTGCGATCCGGCGGCGTTCACGCTGGTGACCGCGCCCGCGCGATTCGCGGAGCGCGGCGACGTGTCGGCCGGCATCGACGCCGCGGCGGGCTCGCTCGACTCGCTGCTCGAACTGTCCGCGGCGCAGGAGGCCGCGGGGCTTCCCGACGCGCCGTGGCCGCCGCACTACAAGAAACAGCGGGGCGAAGGTCCGCGCGTCGCGCCGTCACGACGCCAGGCCTCCGGCGGCGACCACGAGCGCCGCCGCCGGTCCGCGCAGACGCTCGTCACGGTGGCGAAAGCGGCGTACAAGGCGGAGGCGCTCGCCGGCCTCGAACGCTGGAAGGCCCGGCATCCCGAGGCCGCCGGCCGCTTGCAGGTGGACGACGTCCTCGTCGACTCGATGCGCGGGCGCTCGAGCACCTGGACCCGCGTCCGGGTCAATCTGCGCCACGTTCCCGAGGCCCAGCGCCCTCCCGCCGAGGCTCCCGACCCCGACTACGATCCCTGGCGCGGCCGCGGCTAGCCGCCGGCCACTCGGCCTCGCCGCAAGAAAAGCGGCGACAATTTGGCCGGACCCCTGCCATTCCCGCCCAGTTTCTGGCCGGGCCTGGTCGGAAATTTGCGCCTTCGATCGCCACAGCGTCGGGATTTCCCTGATATTTGGCGGTCCTGCGTGACTGTGGCCATCGCAGTAACCTTGGCACGGTGGTCGCACTGAGCCCCCCCGAATTCTCAATCACGCTTCACTCGAAAAGGAGAGGGGCATATGGTGCAGCGAAAGATCCTGATCAAGAGCGCCGTGATGCTCGTGGCCACCGCGCTGTTGATTCCCGCCGTGAGCTGGGGCCAGCAGGCGCCGGCAACGGCGACGCCCTCCTTGTCGACGCTCAAAGCCAAGTACAAGCGGCCCTCCGACATCCCGTTCCCGAAGAACAACGCCTATACGCCGGCCCGCGAGCTGCTGGGCCGCACGCTCTTCTTCGATCCGCGTCTGTCGGGGTCCAATTTCATGTCGTGCGCGACGTGCCACAACCCCTCGCTCGGCTGGTCGGACGGACTGCAGCGTGGGCTGGGGCACGAGATGAAGCAGCTCGGACGGAGGACGCCCACGATCCTGAACCTGGCCTGGGCCGAGCTGCTCTTCTGGGACGGTCGCGCCGCCAACCTCGAAGAGCAGGCGGCGGGGCCGATGCAGAGCCCGGCCGAGATGAACGGGACGATGAACGAGATCGTGGACAAGATCCAGCGCCTGCCCGGCTACCGGAAGATGTTCGACGCCGCCTATCCGGGTGAGGGCGTCACGCCCGCCACGATCACCAAGGCCATCGCGACCTTCGAGCGCACCGTCGTCTCCAGCGTGGCGCCGTTCGACTACTGGATCGCCGGTCACGAGGACGCCATCTCGGAGAGCGCCAAGCGCGGGTTCGCCGTCTTCAACGGCAAGGGCAACTGTGCCGTCTGCCACGCCGGCTGGACGTTCACCGACGGTGGCTTCCACGACGTCGGCCTGCCCTCGACGGACATCGGCCGCGGCAAGCTCACGCCGGCCGTCGCCACCATGAAGCACGCGTTCAAGACGCCGACGCTGCGGAACATCGAGCAGCGCGCGCCCTACATGCACGACGGCTCCGTCACCACGCTCCAGCAGGTCGTGAACTTCTATGACGAGGGCGGCGCCGTTCGGCCCAGCAAGTCGAAGAACATCAAACCGCTGACCCTGAGCGCGGCGGACAAGGCCGACCTGGTGGCCTTCCTGCAGACGCTCACCAGCAGCGACCCGCTGCCCGCGATCCCGGTCTTGCCGCGCCAGTAGCCGGGTCAAGGACAAGATCACCATGAGACTCACAACAGCCATGCTCGTGACCTGCGCGCTGATCGCCGCCGCTCACGCGGCGCTGGCGGATGACGTGCGCGTCGTGCAACGGGACAAGCGCTTCTCGGCCACGAAAGTCACCGTCAAGAGCGGCGACCTCGTGACGTTCGTGAACAACGACGAAGCGATGCACAACGTCTACTCGTTCACCCAGGGTTTCAGCTTCGACCTCGGGGGACAGGAGCCGGGCGAGGAGACGACGGTGCGGTTGTCCCGGCCGGGGGTCGTCGACATCCGGTGTGCGATCCACCCCAAGATGAAGCTGCAGATCACAGTCGAGCCTCGCTAGGAGGATTCGCTCGTCTATGAACACCTGGATGGTGTGGACGATGGCGGCCGGAGCGCTGCTGGCGGTGACGAGTCCTGCGTGGGGGCAGGCCCCCGGTCCCGTCAACCTCGAGCGCGGCGCCGCGACGTACGCCAAGCATTGCGCGGTCTGCCACGGCGAGCGCGGGGATGGCCAGGGGCCAGGCTGGCTGGGCCAGATGCCCCGCCCCCAGGTGTTCACGGACCGGAACTACATGTCGCGCCTCACGGACCAATATCTGTTCGACGTCACCAAGCACGGAAAGCTCGAGGTCGTGAAGCGCGAAGGCAAGGGCATGGCCTACAAGACGGTCCCGATGCCGGCCTTCAATGAGGACCTCAGCAACGCCGAGATCAAGGAGCTGGTGTCCTTCCAGCGGACGGTGCGCGGGAGCGGGTTCAAATCCCCGAAGGCGAAGAAGACCTTCGAGGAGCACTGCATCCCCTGTCATGGATCGATGGGGCGCGGCGATGGACGGCTGCCGAATCCGCGCCAGCAGGCGCCCGGAGAGTTCGTCAGCGAGATCCAGCCGGCCCCCGGCGATTACGGGGACGCGGAGTTCATGAACCGGTTCTCCGACGAGTACATGCAGGGCCTGATCCGCAAAGGGTGGATCGCCAACATGGAGTCGAAGCAGTGGACGACGATGGCCGCCTACAGCAGCACGCTGTCGGATCAGGAGATCTGGCACGTGGTCGGCTACATCCGTCAGGTGTTCATCAATGGCAAATCTCGCTGAGACACAGCGCCTGGAGGCGTCGTCATGACGATACGCGCCAAGCTTCTGATCGTGTCGCTCTTCCTCACCGTGGCCGTGGTGGGCATGGGGGCCTACGGTGTCTACGGCGTCAACCGGATCACCGCGCTGATGACCCAGACCTACGACCGCGCGATGATGGCCAGCATCCACGCCGAGCAAGCGCACACCAACTTCATCAAGGTCGACCGCGCCCTGCGCGACGCGCTGGCGTCGAGGAGCGTCGAGGAGTTCGACCGTCACGTCGCCGCCGCGGACAGCTCCACGGCCGACGTGCTCTCCGATATCGACGTCGTCGCTGAACGCACGTGGGGCAAGGAGAGCGCCCAACTCGTCTGGGACATCAAGACCCTGGTGGGCGACAAGCAGACGCGACGAGCGGCCGTGCTCCCGACCCTGCGCCAGCAACTGGCCGGCGGCAGCGCCCTGCCCATCGTCCGGCCCGAGCCCATGACGCCCGCCGCGCCCCAGAGTTCCCGCACCGCCCCCGTTGCGGCGGCGCCAGGATCGTCGAGGGCCGCCAAGCCTCCGGCCGAGGACTCCGGCGTGCAGATCGTGAAGCGGAAGACGGCCGGCGGCACGATCACCTCGCAGCCTTTGCCCGGCTCTCCGGCGACGGCGCCCGTCGTCGCGGCCCCGCCGTCCAAGACGGAAGAGGCGAAGTCGCCGCGGGTCGCCCAGGTCGGCGGCGCTGCCTCGCCGGCCCCCAGCCCCTCTCCCGCCATGCCGCGCGTGGCCCAGGCGGGTGGGACCAGCCGCCCGGCGGCGGACGAGCAGCCGACGGCGACGGTCGCCTCCCGGCCGGTGCCCGACGGCGCCACCGTGCTGTTCCTGGGCTCCGAGGAGATCGAATCCAAGCTGCGCGCGCTCGCCGACCGCTCGGCGGAGGCCGGCTTCGTCTTCCGCGAGTCGTCGCGAAAGATCAGCCGGACCATTCTCGGCGTCACCATCGGGGCGCTGGTCGCGGCCGTCTTGATGATCACCGCCGTGGTGGTGATGTTCGGCCGCTGGGTCGCCAATCCGCTCCGGCAGGTCATTCACCGTCTCCACGACCTCGTCGTGGGCGAAGGGACGCTCGAGGACCGGCTGGCGACCATCCAGGAGCTGCCGGTGCAGTCGGCGGACGAGATCGGCCAGCTCCGGGCGAGCTTCAATGCCACGGTCGGTCTGCTACGCCATCGCGAGGCCGAGGTGAAGCGCGAGCTCCGGCACGAAGAGCTGCAGGAGAACATCACGAACTTCCTGAACGTCGCGCACGAGATCGCCCAGGGCGATCTCACGAAGCGCGGGACCGTCACCGCCGACCTCATCGGCAGCGTGGTGGACGCCATCAACGTCATGGTCGGGCAGATCGGCGACGTCATCGGCGACGTGCGCAACGCGGCCCTGCGGGTGGCCGTCAGCGCGGACGAGATGATCACCGCCACCGGCGAGACCACGGCCGGCGCCCAGTCACAGGCGCGCGAGGCGATGGGCGTCAAGAACGCCGTGGAGCGGCTCACCCTCTCGGTCCGCGAGGTCGCCGACAGCGCTGAAGGCTCGGCGCTGGCCGCCCGGCAGGCCCTGGACGCCGCCCGCAAGGGCGACCAGGCGGTGCACGAGAGCCTGGCCGGCATGGAGCGGATCCGGAACGAAGTGCAGACGATGACCAAGAAGATCAAGAGCCTCGGCGATCGCTCGCTCGAGATCTCCAACATCGTCAACACGATCGAAGGCATCGCGTCCGAGACTCACCTGCTCGCCCTCAACGCCTCCATCGAGGCGGCCGGGGCCGGCGAAGCGGGCACCCGCTTCACGATCGTCGCCGAGCAGGTCCGCAAGCTCGCCCAGCGCTGCGCCAAGGCCACCAAGGACATCGGCGCGCTCATCAAGACCGTCCAGTCCGAGACGCAGGAAGCCATCGTCGTCATGCAGCAGGGCACCAGCGAGGTGGAGGCGGGCTACGGCCTGACCGTGCAGGCCGGCGACAGCCTCAAGGAGATCGCCGCCGTGTCTCAGAAGTCGGCGGAGCTGGCGCAGAACATCTCGCTCGCCACCCAGCAGCAGGTGCAAGGCGTGGACGGTGTGGCGGTCGCGGTGCAGTCGATCTCGGGCATCGCCGTCCAGACCGAGCAAGGGATGCTCCAGACCCGAAAGACGGTCGACGAGCTGGCCCGGCTGGCCGAAGAGCTCAAGGGCAAGCTCGCCCAGTTCACCGTGGCGGGCGGCTAGAAAAGACGCGCTCCAGCTCGTAGGCGGGCGTCACTTCGAGCTGATCGTAGCGGCAGTCCCGGGGGCGCTTGTCGGGACGCCATCGCAGGAACTGCGCAGCATGTCGGAAGCGCGAGCCCTGCATGTGATCGTAGGCGACCTCGCACACGCGCGCCGGCCGTAGCGGCTCCCAGCTCAGGTCCTTGTCGCGATTCCACCGGCGCGTCGCGCCGGCCAGCCG
>Ga0066709_100002618_pt1 | contig 13254 bp, 7 predicted proteins | sample GraSoiAngelo_158_FD_79665 | JGI IMG/M metagenome (GOLD analysis project Ga0066709, IMG submission 79665) | Grasslands soil microbial communities from the Angelo Coastal Reserve, California, USA - 14_1009_16_30cm | ecosystem: Environmental > Terrestrial > Soil > Grasslands | place: USA... | reverse complement strand
GCCGGTCAAGGTGGTGGCGAGGACCCTGTCCCAGGCTTCGTCCGAGAGGCGGAGAATCAGGCTATCGTCGGAGGCCGCCGCGCTGCACACCAGCACGTCCAGCCGGTGCCACCGATCCACCGCGACCGACACCATCGCCGCAACGTTCTTCGCGTCACGGACGTCGGCCTGGTAGGCGAACGCGGAGCCCCCCGCGTCTTCGACCGCCCTGACCGTCCGGTCGGCCTCATCGGCGTTCGTCCGGTAGTTGACGACCACACGAGCGCCGATGCCGCCGAAGCCGACCGCTATGGCGCGGCCGAGCCCCCGGGAAGCCCCGGTCACCAACACGACACGACTCTCGGACGATGTCCTGGATTCCACGTAGACCTCGCGGAAGTTGGCGGATTATAGCATGTCTTGCACGTCTTGATGGCGCGGATGGGTTGTGCTAATTTACCTGAAACCGCGTCGGTCCCTTCCGTCCGGTTCTGCAGGAGGTTAATTTTCCCGTGCGTCAGAACCTCTTCATTGTAGGGCTGGTCGTCGGTGCCGTATGCGTTCTGCCCTCGGCCGGGCTCGATGCAGCCGGCAACAATCCTGTCCTCAAGGAGATTCAAAACACCGAGGAGTATTTTCCTGACGAGATCGGCAGCGTTTGGCGCTATCGTGGCCGTACCCACACGGATACGATCGAGCGGCTCGCCGAGGTCACCTTTTCGAACGAAGTGTCCGCCATCGGCACGACCAACATCAAGGGTGAAACCGTCAAGATCTTCCGGGAAACCAACCAGGCGAACAAGGGACCGACCGACGGGTTCTTCCGCCGGGACAAGACAGGGATCACCTATTACGGTAGCCAGCCCACCACGCCGTTTGAACAGCAGTTGGTCCCGTACCGGGTACTGGCGTTCCCCCTAGTGATGAACGGCATCTTCCGGCAGCTCGAGAAGCGGGCCGTGGACATGCAGGTGGATCTGGACGGCGATGGCCGACACGAGCGGGCGGACGTCGTGGCGGACGTCCGGGTCGTGGCGCACATGCCCGTGACGGTGCCGGCCGGCACCTTCGATGATGCCGTCCAGATCGATGCCGCGATGACTATCGTGATCTCCCTGACGAAGGAGCGGCGCGTCATCACGAGCCGGGACCGTATCACGAGCTGGTTCGCCCGCGGCGTCGGGCTCGTGAAGTACGTGGAGGAGATCGAAGCTCCGCCCGTGCTGGAGACCCGCGGCGAGGTGACCTACGTGAGCGAGGAACTGGAAAGCTATGCGCTCAAGGGGACGTTGGAGGGCCGCCTCTAAGTTTCTCCCGCAAACCGTCGTCCGACGCGCAGATCTTCTGCAAGACCTCCAGCAGGTGATCAATCTGGACTGGCGTGTGGCCGGCCGTCACGCTCAGGCGGATGCGACTGGTGCCGGCGGGCACCGTCGGAGGGCGGATGGCCGGTGCATAGATGCCGTGTGACAGCAAGGCCTCGGAGAGGCGGAGTGCCGCCTTGGCGTCTCCGATCAGGAGCGGAATGATCGGCGAGCGGCTGTCCAGGGTGTCGAAGCCTGCCTGCCTGACGCCGTCGTAAAGGCGACGGCGTAGGGTCCACAACCGCTCCCGCCGCTCCGGTTCGTCTTCGATCACGTCGAGCGCCGCAATGGCGGCCGCGGCCAGCGCGGGCGGGAGCGCCGTCGTATAGATGAAGGCGCGCGCCCGGTTCACTAGGTACTCAATCAGGTCTCGAGACCCCGCCACGAAGCCGCCGAGCCCGCCCAGCGCCTTGCTGAGGGTCCCCATCTGCGCGAGCGGCCGGCCCTCCAATCCGAAGTGCTCTACCGTCCCCCGACCGGTCGCGCCCATGACGCCGGTCCCGTGCGCGTCGTCCACGACCACCGTGGCGCCGGCCTGCTCCGCGGCCTTGTCGAGCTCGGGGAGCGGAGCCAGGTCCCCGTCCATGCTGAACACGCCGTCCGTGACGACCAACGCGGGGCGGGGAGCCCGCTGCCGTTGCAGGAGCCGCGTCAGCTGCGCATGGTTCCGGTGGCGATACACCCGCAGCGGGGCGTCGCAGAGGCGGCACGCGTCAATCAAGCTGGCGTGGCAGAGCCGGTCAGCATAGATGACGGAGCAGTCTTCCGCCAGGATGGTAATCAGGCCCAGGTTGGCCTGGTAGCCGGTTGGGAACACCAGAGCGGCCTCAAGATGTTTGAAGGCCGCCAGGCGCTCTTCCAGCTCCCGATGGGGGCGCAGACTCCCGGATACCAGCCGTGAGGCTCCCGCTCCGACGCCATAGCGGCGGATGGCGTTGATGGCAGCTTCGGTCACCCGCGGATGGGCTGCGAGGTCCAGGTAATTGTTGGAGGAGAAGAGAAGGATCCGTCGTCCTTCCAGTTCGACTTCGGCTCCGGGCGTGGAATCGATCGTGCGTATTCGCCGGAGGAGGGAGCGCCGGGCTAGGGCATCCAAGCGGGAGCGGTACATGGGTCCCCTCATACCGCGTGGCTGGCTGTGTGTCAACCGCGACGGCCGTTACGGTGCAACGAGGTTCGAGCGCCTTCCCCAACTGGCGTGGACGATCAGGACCAGGCAGATCAGCATGCCTGCAAGGGAAGCCGCTGCGCCCACGCGTAGGAGCGGGGTCTCATACCGGAACGTGACGGTATGGACGCCCGCTGGCACGACGACCGCCCGCACCAGTGCATTGGTCCGCATGATGGGGATTTCGACGTCACTCTCGAGCCTGGCTGTCCATCCCTTGTCAAACGAGTCGAGCAGAATCAGGACGGCTGACTGGGGCGTCTCCACCCGTACCCGCACTTCTTCGGGCGCATAGCGCTCGATCGCGGCAGAGCCATTAAGCGCGGGACCCGGCAGGGTCGAGTTGGTCGTTTCGATCACATCCACGTCTCCGTTCAGAAAATCGAGTCTTGTGAACAGCGTCATCGGATTGACCGGCGAAGCGCTGCGTTCAGGTCGACGCGACAGATAGGCGCGCGGTTTGGCGGGGACGGGATTCCTGAACACCGTAAGATCGAAGGGAGGAAGTTGAGCGACGAGTTCCTTGGCAAACCGCGGATCGTTCAGGTGATACCGGCGCCCGATGTAGTAGGTCACGTTGAGTCGCGCCGCTGCTTCAATCCCGGTTCGCGGATTCAGCGTTTCTGCAAACAAAGTGCTGAAACCGGACAGATAGGGCAAGACAGTCTCGAGATGAAACTGTGCATTGTGCTCGACGTCAAGTGCCTGACGGCGCTCTATGGATGCCGCACCATAAATGCCAAGCTGGTCCATGAGATCCTTGGGCCACGCAAGGACATCCTCCCGAATGGAGACGATCCGGAACCGTCCTGGGGCGAGGGTTCCCTCTCGCGCCTGGATGGCTTCGGCAAGCGGCGGGACAAAGGTGGCTGCTTCGGCCGGCGCCGTATGATAGACGGGAAGATTTGCGCGTGTGAGGTCGAGGATGAGGATCATAACAAGCGCGCTGAGCCGTACCGACTCGCGCAATAGTCCACTTCGCATGGAGAGGACGATGAGGCTCACCCCACAAGCAGCAGCGGCGCTCCAGAGCGAGGCTGACGCTGTTGAATCGGTCATCTGCGTCGCAATCTCAGCTGACGTCCCGAAGGTCGCGGTTACCCATGCGCGCGCAGCTTCGGAACGAACACCAATCCCGGCTCCTGTACACAAGAGGGCTGCCGTTGCCCATGGCAGCGGGCCCCCTTTTCCCGCCCGAAGCGCATCAACACCCGCGCCGGCGAGCGTTGCGACTGCAAACGATACCACGCCCATGAATTTTTCGGGGTATCGAAATGCGGACCACAACGGCACCACCTGGGAGAGCAGCTTGTACAGACCCCCGTAACGCCCCAGCGACAGAAACAGGGCGAGGACGCCCAGCCACATCAGCACGCGGATGTCACGGCGGTGCCAGGTCCCAAGGATAGCCAGTCCTGTTAACGGAACCCCGAGATAGAGACTCTCCGCCCAAAAGCCCCCGTTCGGGGTGTCGAAAAAGGAGCGTGCTATGACGACAGGATCTGCGTCCTTGCCTGCCGGTGAGGCTAGGACTGTTACCAATCGAAGTGGGTGAGTGGACCACTGCAGGGTTTGCAGAGAGAACAGGGCGGGGTCTGCACGTTCGCTGCTCACAAAAACCAGCCACGCCGGGCCGAGCTGAACACCAGCGAGGAGAGCCGCCAGCACGCCTGTGAGCCCCAACCTGAGCCACGCTTCACGATAAGACTCGGGCGCGCGCGCTGTGGCCCAAAGTAACCCGATGAAGGTGTAGTAATACCCAGTCTGGATGTCGCCATTCAAAAGGACTGTTGCCCATACGGCGGCTGGCGCGACGGTGTATTTGCGGCCGTCCCTGAGCGCCTTTTCGAGACCAGAACAAAACAGCGGTAGGACACAGATCGAATACAGGTAGAGAAGGTTGTCGGTGAGGGAGACGACATAGCCCGAGAGCGTGAAGGCGAGGCCGGCCAGCAGTGCCCCTGTGCGCGAAATGCGTAGCATCCGGCCCAGCATGAAGGTGCCAAGCCCTGCCAGCACGCAGGCGAGGAGCGTGGAGGCCCGATAGGCATCGGGGACGGGGAGGAGAAAATAGAGCGCCGTAAACGGGTGGAAGACACCAGTATGGGTTACCCCGATAAAGGAGCGTCCCAATCCCTCGTATGGAAACCAGTGCGGCAACTCACCATCGGCCAGTCTTTGGATGAGATACTGTTTGAGAGGCAGAAAAAACCTAAAGGCGTCACGTTTGATGAGCACGAGGCCCGGCAGCCAGAGGCCGTGGTAGAAGGCGAGTGTGAAACCGAGCAGGACAATGACGGCCTGGATGGTCTTCGTCTTAGCAATCAGTTTGGAAGAATGAATCTCCGTGAGCGCGGGCGGGCTCATCGACAAGGCCCTGATGGATGTCTGCGCCTCCACCGGGCGTGAGTGATCAGTCCGAGGCACAGCAGGCAGCCGGCCAGTGACACTGTGGCGCCCACCCTGAGCAACGGGGTCTCATAGGAAAACGTCACGACGTGCACGCCCGCCGGCACGACGACCGCCCGCACCAGCGCGTTCGCCCGCAGGATAGGAAGGCCAAGACCGCTTTCGAGCGTCGCCGTCCAGCCCTTGTCAAAGGCGTCGAGCAGAATCAGAACAGCCGGTTGTGGGGTCTCCACGCGGACCCGCACCTCTTCGGGCGCGTAGCGCTCAATCGTCGCAGAACCGCCTGACGTCGGGCCTGGCAGGGGCATGTGGGCCGTGTCGATCAGATCCACGGCTCCGCTCAGGAAATCGGGTCGCGTGAATAACTGTTGGAGGTCCACAGGCGACCCGGAGCTTTCCGGCCGCTGTGACAGGTACGCGCGTGGCTTCGGGGAGATAGGGTTACGGAATAATATGAGATCGAAGTCAGAAAGATCGGCTATGAGTCCCTTGGCAACCTGCGGGTCATTCAAGCGTGAGCGCGATCCGATGTAATAGGCAACATTGTAACGAGCAGCAGTCTGTAATCCGGCTTTGTGTTTTACCATGGGAATGAGCTCGGCTTTGTAGCCGGTGAGATAACGTCGTGCGCTCTCGATGTGAAACTCAGCGCCGTGCAGCGCATCAAGCGCGTGTCGCCTTGCTACTATTACTGCACCGAAGTGGCCGATCGTCCTTTCGAGCTCTTCTGGAATCCCGATTCGGCGTTCTTCCAGGGATACCAGCCGGAATCGACCCGGCTCAAGCATGCCTTCACGCATTTTGATGGCTTCGACCAGTGGTGGCATGAATGTGGCGGTTTCCCGAGGTCCAGTGTGATAGGCTCCCAAATTCGCGCGTGAGAGGTCGAGCGTTACAAGCACGATCAGGACAGCCATGAGGGACTCCAGACGGAGCGCTCCCTTTTTGACTCCAGCAATGAGAATACCGACGCCTCCAGCCGCGAGGGCGCTGAAAAGGACCGCTCTCGCTGCCGAGTTGACCAACTCACGAACGAGGACTTCTGGCTCGCCGAGGGTCCATGTTTCCCACAACACACTGGCGGTTTCGGTGCGTAAAGCGAGCCAGACGCTGACGCACAAGCATGCCGCCGCGAACCAGGGGAAAGGGCGTCCCTTTCCCGTGCGCAGCGCGTCGAACCCCGCACCCGCGAGCATCGCGACTGCGAACTCCGTCACGCCCATGAGCTTCTCGGGAATTCGAAACGCCGACCACAGCGGCACCACGTGATAGAAGGCCTGGTAAAGGACGCCATACTTTCCGAGGGAGAGGAGCAGGGCGAGCACGCAGAGCCAAGCCAGCACACGCAGGTCACGCCGGTGCCAGGTGCCGAGTATTGCCAGCCCCACCACCGGCACGCCCAGGTAGAGGCTCTCTGCCCAAAAATAACCGATATATTTCTCCTGTGAGCCACCATAAAAGAGCCCATCTGAATCAGTCGGGAGAACGTTTTGGCCGATTGGTGCAGCCAACACAGTCAATAGGCGTAGCGGATGAGTAGACCAGCCCAAGACTTCCTCTTGAAACAATGCAGGTTGTGCACGTTCGCTGCCGACAAAAACCGCCCATGAGGGTCCAAGTTGAACGCCTGCGAGGAGAACCGCGAGCCCGCCCGATAAGACCAGCCGCAGACCTGCTTCCCAGAAAGGAACTGGCGCGCGTACTGCAGTCCACAGCAGCGCGATGAATCCGTAGTAGTAGCCCGTCTGCACGTCGCCGTTTAGGAGGACCGTTGCCCAGAGGGCCGCGGGCGCGATCACCCACAGGCGTGCGCCGCTGAGGGCTTTTTCAAGCGTCATGCAGAACAACGGAAGCAGGCAGATCGAGTACAGGTACACGAGGTTGTCGGTGACCGACACGACATAGCCAGAGAGCGCAAACACAATGCCGGCGAGCAGCGACCCTGTGCGTGAGAGGTTCAATGTGCGGCCCAGGGCAAACACTCCGAGCGCGGCTAGGAGACATGAGAGGAGCGTGGACACACGATAGCCATCAGGCACAGGGAAGAGGAGATAGAGCGCCGTGAAAGGATGGAAGACGCCTGTGTGGGTTATCCCGATGAACGGGCGGCCTAAGGCCTCATAGGGGAACCACTGAGGCAGCTCACCGGTGGAAAGCCGTTCGACGAGATAATGCTTGAACGGCAGAAAAACCCGAAACGCATCGCGTTTGATCAGTACGAGCCCAGGTAGCCAGAGCCCGTGGTAGAACGCGAGGGTGACAGCGCAGAGCACCGTCAGGGCCAGTCCCGAAGGAAACCATGCCCGTCCGATGATTCCGTCCGTGGCGGCAGGCTTCTCTGATGGCCTTTGGAGTTTCATGTGAGACAGTGTGGGTGACGTCTCCGCCATCGCGCGTACGCGATGAGCCCCACACAGAGCAGCACTCCGGTGAGCGAGGCAACCGCACCCGTGCGCAGGAGCGGTGTCTCATACCGGAACGTGACCACATGGGCGCCACTTGGTACGACCACCGCGCGAACCAGTGCATTGGCGCGCGAGATGGGAAGGCTGGTGGCGTGGTCGAGCATAGCTGTCCAGCCTGTATCGAAGGCGTCGAGTAGAATCAGGACAGCCGGCTGCGGGCCCTCCACCCGGACGCGAACCTCCTCAGGCGCATACCACTCGATCGTCGCGAGTCCGGCGGACGGTGAGCGGGGCAGTCCCTCGTCGGTTGTTTCGATCACATCCACGTCCCCGCTCAAGAAATCCGGCCGCTTGAGCAGCATGGCCGGATCGATCGGCTCGGCTGCGCGTTCCGGTCTCCGGGACAGGTAGACACGAGGTTTGGCTGGGAATGGATTGCGGAACAACGCCAAGTCATAGTCCGGGAGTTCAACCAGGACTACGCGTACGAGGCGTGGGTCCTTCAAGCGAGACCGTAACCCGATGTAGTACCCCACATTGTAACGCGCGGCTGCTTGGAGTCCGATCCCCTGGCGCAACATAGCCATCAGCTCTGCTTTATAACCAGGGAGATAGGGCTTGGCCGTCTCGATGTGAAATTCGGCGTTGTGCAGCGCCACGAGCGCTTGGCGACGTGCGGCGATCACCGCCGCGTAGTGCCCGAGCGTCCGTTCGAGCTGTTCCGGAAACGCGACCAAGGTCTCGACGAGCGTGACCAGTCGGAAGCGACCGGGGCTCAAGGGACCTACGCGCGCTTCAAGTGCCCGGGCAAGCGGCGCATTGAAAGTCGCGATCTCTGCCGGACCCATGTGGTAGGCCTCCAGGTTGACGCGTGAGAGGTCGAGCGCGACGATTGCGACCAAAGACGTGAGCAGCCATTCCATACGCAGTGCGCCCCGGTTGGCCCCGGTTATGACCATGCCGACGCCCAGGGCGGCCACTGCGCTGGAGAGGGCAGCGCGCGCGGCCGTCTCGGTCAGCGCTCGCGCCAGGGCCACCGACGCACCAAAACTCGAAGCGATTTGCGCACCGGCTTCGGTGGGCAGACTCATCCATGCAATGACGCAGAGGCTTGCTGCAGCGAGCCAAGGCCATAACCGCTCTTTGCCTGTCCGTAGTGCGTCGAGCCCGGCCCCTGCGAGCATTGCGATCGCGAACGAAACCACGCCCATGAACTTCTCAGGATAGCGAAACGCAGACCAGAGCGGCACGATATGGGAGAAGAGTTCATAGAGACCGCCCCAACGTCCGAGCGAAAGTAGGAGCGCCAAGCCGCCCAGCCAGGCCAGCACGCGCAGATCCCGACGCCTCCAAGCTCCTAGAAGAGCCAGCCCGGTCACGGGGATGCCCAGATAGAGACTCTCTGCCCAGAAGTAGCCGATATAGATCTCCGGTACAGCGCCGGTGCTCTTTTCCGTCACGGTCGAGAACACGTCTTCACCGACCGGTGCGGCCAGGACAGTCAATAGCCGCAGGGGGTGGGTGGACCACCCCATGGCCTGCTTGTGGAACAGCGTATCATGCAGGCGGTCGCTGCCGAGAAACACCGCCCACGCCGGGCCGAGTTGAATGCCCGCAAGGAGGGCTGCGAGGCCAGCCACGAGCCCCAGCCGTAGACCTCTTTCGAAGCGAGGACCGGGCGCATGTGTCACTGCCCAGAGCAACGCGATGAAGCCATAGTAGTAGCCGGTCTGAACGTCGCCGTTGAGAAAGACGGTCGCCCAGACGATCGCCGGGGCTACCGCCCACGCGCGGGCGTCGGTGAAGGCCTTTTCAAGAGCGAGACAGAAGAAGGGCAGCAGACAGATGGGGTACAGATACGTGAGATTGTCGGTCATCGAGACGAGATAGCCGGAGAGCGCGAACGCGATGCTGGCAAGCAATGCTCCAGTGCTCGAGAGGTTCAGGCTGCGGCCGAAGGCGAAAGCGCCCAACGCGGCTAGCAGGCAGGAGAGCAGAATCGACACGCGATAAGCGTTGGGCACCGAGAAGAAGTAGTAGAGCATCGGGAAGGGATGAAACACGCCCGTATGAGTCACCCCGATGAAGGGGCGGCCGAGCCCCTCGTAAGGAAACCATTGGGGTAACTCACCGGCCGACAGTCGTTCCACGAGGTACTGCTTGAGCGGGAGAAAGAACCGAAAGGCGTCGCGTTTGAGGAGCAGGAGACCCGGCCACCAGAGCCCGTGGTAGAAGGCGAGCGTGAGACCCATCAGGACCGTCACAGCAAGCCACGTTTGCAGGCGTTCCAGTGCGTTGTTTGTGTCAGGAGCGCTGGGCGTCTTATCAAGTACGGGCATGTGAAGGTGATCCCACTGGGCTACGAGGCATCGGTAGCATTCTTTCGGGCCACGGTCAGGACATTTTTCCCCAACCACGGATTCCGGAGACCTTCAACCCACCGAGTGAACGGGACGAACCATGTATCGTACAGATGCGCGAGGTAGGGGTTGATGGACGTGCACCTTCCAATGACATTCAGGAAGTACCAGGGCAGCACCCCCATACAGTCCATGTATTGGGACTTGACCACCTCAAATCTCCCGGCGCGCAGCAGTCCCTCCAAGTTCGGCTTCTCGTAGCGCCTGTAGTGGCCGACCGCCCTGTCAAGCGCGCTATAGAGCCATGGCAGAGCCGGCACGAACACGATAAACGTGCCCCCCGGCACGAGCGCGTGGTAGGCGGCGCGGATGGAGGCCTGATCGTCCTCGATGTGTTCGAGGACATTGATCATGATGATGGTGTCAAACCGTTCCGGGGACGATCGGAAGACCCCGTTGGTTGTCGTCAAGCGGCCTTCCCGCAGCAGATCTGAGTGGGCGGTCTCCAACCGCTTGCGCAGGTGTTGGTAGAGGGTACCATCCGGCTCGAAGACCTCCAATCGCGCCATTGGGTGACCGGACACATGCGAGCGAACGAGCCGTACGGTGAAGGTGCCGATGCCGGCTCCGATTTCGGCCAACCGCTCCCCGAAGAACGGACGGACTTCCTCGAAGAGCCATCGGTAGTAGTTCTCCAGATCGTCGAGTGCCAGGAGGCTGGCTGTCAGGCACTCGCATTGGGTCATGCGTCTTGGCGTGGATGGCTCACAGAGAAGTGATTCTAGACGCAGGTCTGGAAAGAGGCAAGGACAAACTGGTATAAGGAATCGCGGTTGAGGAACGTAACTGGAACAGAATGTTCAAGATTAAGAAATATCGGAAGGAATTGTCAGATCCGGTCCAGCTTGTCGAGTCCGTCGAGCAGGCGGCCCGCCAGGCGAGGGAGAATATACGCTGGCTCGTCGCCGGGGTAGCGGCGGCCGTCCTGGTAGGCGCGGCGGTGGGGGGCTTCCTGTGGATGCGCCAGCAGGATGACTACGCCGCGGCCAACCTGTTCTACGAAGCGACCCAACACGCTTCCGAGCCGTCGCAGGCGGGAGCACCCCCTGCGCCGCGTCGTCCGGAGGACATGCAGAAGGCCATCGAGACATTCCGGAAGATCCTCGCCGACTTTCCGAACAGCTCAGTCGCGCCGCAGGCCGCGTATCTGTTGGGGAATGTCTTGAGCGAGCGCAAGGACTGGGACGGTGCCATCAAGGCCTACCAGGATTTTCTGGCCCGCTACGGCGCCAACCGGCCCCTCGTCCCGCTGGTCTATCAGCGCATGGCCTACGCGCAGCTAGCGCAGGGCAAGCTGGACGAAGCGGAAAAGACGTTCAATGCGATCGTGCAGATGCCGAGCGCCCCCAACAAGGATCACGCGCTCTATGAGCTTGGCAAGATCAACGAACTGCTGAACCGACCGGAGGGCGCGCTGGCGTCCTACCAACAGATCGTGAAGGACCATCCGTCCTCTCCCTTCGCGACCGAGGCGTCCGTCCGCATCAAGACCCTCGATGCACGAAAGGCCGTCGCGCCTGCTGCCCATTCCCCGTCGCCCACCCCTCCGCCACCACAGAAGTAAGCCTGATCCCAGCATGAGCGTCACAGGGACGGTGAGTACAGACCATCCCTATCGACACTTGTCGTGTTGCCACGCGCTGGTCCTCCTTGGTGCGACCGGTGTAGTCGCGCTTGGAACCATGTTGATAGATCCGGCTCGGCTTTGGCTGTTGATGGTTCCGATGGTTTTCTGTGGTGCGGCCTACGGAACTGGCGTGCTGATCGATCGAGCCCTCGGTGGCTTTGTGGCGGGGGCTGATCATCCGCCGATGGTCGTGCTGTCAGCTCGCATGGGTGTCGGGCTTGCATGCGTGTCGTTGGTGACGTTCTTGAGCGCGCTGGGTGGAATGGTCTGGCTGGCCGGGCTGGGCGTACTTCCGGCCATAGCGTACGGGTTTGTCTGTGCCATTCGCGCAGGCTTTCAGTTTCGCCCGATCCGTGTGACTCCGGCCGCTGGAGTCGGAGGATGCCTTCTGGGTGGTGCATGGCTCGTGGCCTGGCTCTGGGCGACGATCCCGCCCACCTTTTATGACGAACTGGTCTATCATCTGGTCATCCCTCAACGGGTCCTCGCGACCGGCACACTGCTCACCCTGCCCTGGGTCGTTTTCACGCTGATGCCACATGCCTCGGATCTGTTGTTCGCGTGGGGATTGGTCCTGGGCGGCGACCTTGGGGCTCGGGCTGTCCAGTTTGCTCTATGGGTCATGTGCTTTCTGGCTGCCTGGGCCATTGTCGAAGTCATGGTGCAGCCTAGGGTCGTGACATGGGCTCCGGCCTTCATCGCGTGTGCTTTCGCGGCCTCACCCATGGTCTGGTTTCTCGGGACGTTATCGTTTGCGGAGACCAGCCAGGCCGTCGGACTGCTTTGCAGTGCCGTCGTGATCGCGGCTGTTCCGTCGCGGCGATTGGAGCGGGAGGGGGCCCATCACCCGTTGCATTCGAAGGAGCAACGGGTACCCGCGCCCCTCCCGCACCCACACTCTTGGCTAGCCCTGGGGCTTATCCTTGGCTGGGTCGCCTCGAGCAAGCTCTCCGCATTGTATTGGGTGGCTGCGGCACTGGTCGCCGCGCGCGTGGCCGGATGGCCGCTTGTGGACCTCAGCCGGGTCGCGGTGATCGCGCTGCTCACGGTGACGCCCTGGTGGATACGGGCCTTCGTCCATACGGGCAACCCTGTCTATCCCATGTTTTACAGTCTGCTCGATGGGCAACCCTGGAGTGAGGCAAGCCAGGCCCGTTTGTTGGCGGATCTCCCGTACGGAACGCCGTGGAGTCTGGGATGGATGGGGTTGCTTCGCCTTCCGCTTGATCTGGTGCTTCATCCCGAGCGCTTTGGCTCTGCGTCAGACGTGGGTCCGCTGGCGGTCCTCTCGACCTGTGGGCTCCTGGCGTTGCCGGTCGCCACGCGCGTGGCTGGTCTTCGAGGGCACACACGGCTACTCGGGGACGCAGCATCTGTCTTTGTGATGGTGGCTGGAGCCGGGTGGGTCATGACGACGCCGACCGCTCGGTTCTTTGCGCCGGCGTTTCTGCTCGGCTTGGCAGTCCTGGCTGGGATCTGTGTACAGTACCGGAAGACCGCTCAAGGGCTCGTGCTAGTCTTGCTGCTGGCTGCCGGGGGTGGGGGGGCGTGGCAGTTTATCAATCAACACAGGGCTGTCTTCTCCTCTGTGAATGTCGCTCTGGGGGGAGAGGAAGGCGACGCCTACCTTGCTCGAGTCCTCGACCATTTTCCTGCTGCTCGGTTCGTGCGTGAGACCCTGCCATCTGACGCGCGGCTGCTGTTCATCGGTGAGACTCGACCCTATTACTTCTCTCGTGACGCGGTTGCGCCGTTCCCGATGGATGCTCACCCGCTCTCTCGCTGGGTGCAAGAATCGCATTCTGTGGAAGTGCTCATCAGGCGGCTGGCGGCTGAAGGGATTACCCATGTGGTTCTCAACGTCCACGAATTTCGGCGCGTG
>Ga0066709_100002615_pt1 | contig 13259 bp, 11 predicted proteins | sample GraSoiAngelo_158_FD_79665 | JGI IMG/M metagenome (GOLD analysis project Ga0066709, IMG submission 79665) | Grasslands soil microbial communities from the Angelo Coastal Reserve, California, USA - 14_1009_16_30cm | ecosystem: Environmental > Terrestrial > Soil > Grasslands | place: USA... | reverse complement strand
CCGGGGTGAAGGGGGTGAATGTTCGTGCCTCTCGTCCACGTCAAAGAAGACGAGTCCTTCGAGAACGCGATGCGGCGGTTCAAGCGCAAGTGCGAGAAGTCGGGGATCCTCTCGGAGCTGAAAAAGAGACAGCACTACGAGAAGCCGAGCGCAAAACGCAAGCGCAAGGCGATCCAGGCTCGCAAGAAGATGCTCCGCAAGCTCTCGGAGGAGCGTCGCGCCACGATGTAGCTCCTCTTCCCGCGGAGGACGACGTCGATCTCCGTGCCCTCGAGTTCGACGTTGTCCTCCGGCTCGTTTCCGCTCTCGCCCGAACAGGCCCCGGTCGCGAGGCCGTCCTCCGAACGAAACCTTCCTGGGACGAGGCGCTCGTCCGACGCCGCCTCGAGGAAACGTCCGAGCTCCGCGAGCTTTGCGCCCGCGAAGGACGGCTGCCGCTCGCCGGGCTCCAGAACGTGTCGGCTTCCCTCGCCGCCCTGGAGGACTCGGGCGGAGCGGCGGCCCCCGAAGACTTCCGCCCCATCCTCTCGTCGGCGCGGGCGGGACAGGCGGTGCGACGCGTGCTGGCGCGGTCGGAGTCGCCGGCTCTCGCCGAGCGGGCGACCCGGCTGCCCGACCTGCAGGGACTCGTCGATGCGGCCGCGCGGATCTTCGGCCCCGACGGCGCGGTGCGCGACGACGCTTCCCCGGAGCTCGCGGCGATCCGGCGCCGCCTCCGCCGCCGGAGGACCGAGGTTTCCCGGATGCTCGACCGGATGCTCGAGACGCGCCGCGATGCTCTCGCCGACAGCGTGATCGTGCTGCGAAACGACCGGTACTGCCTGCCGATCGCGGCCTCGGCGAGATCGCGGGTCGCCGGGATCGTCCACGACCGTTCCGGATCGGGACAGACCGTTTTCGTCGAGCCGCTCGAGGTCGTCGAGTCCAACAACGAGCTCGCGCTCGCCGGGGCGGAGGAGCGGCGGGAGGTCGAGCGACTGCTGGCCGAATTCGGCCGCGCAGTGCTCGATCGCGCGGGAGACCTCCTCACCGTCGAAGAGGAGCTCGCCGCGCTCGACGCGGGAGAAGCGTCCGTCGAGTTCGGAGAGATCTCTGCCGGGCGGGTGCCCGAGATTTCGGACGACGGCGGCTGGACAATCGCCGGCGCCCGCCATCCGCTGCTCGATGCCCGCCTCGCGCCGCTGCGCAGCCGCGTCCTCGGGGAGTCCGGACCGCCGACCGGCATTGCACGCGACGCGGTGCCGCTCGACCTCGAGCTCTCCGTGGAAAAGCGGATGCTCGTCGTCTCCGGCCCCAACGCGGGGGGCAAGACCGTGGTGTTGAAAACCGCGGGGCTCCTGACCCTGATGGCCCAGTCGGGAATTCCGGTCCCGGCCGGGTCGGGGACGCGGCTCCCGGTGTTCTCCGCGGTGCGAACCGAGATCGGCGACGCGCAGGAGATCCTGTCCGACCGTTCGACCTTCTCGTCCTCGATGGAAACCCTCGCCCAAATGCTCGAGGCGGCCGCGCCGGACCGGCTCGCGCTCGTCGACGAGATCGGCACCGCGACCGATCCGGAGGAAGGAAGCGCGATCGCCGTGGCGTTTCTGGAGGAGTTTCTCGCGCGGGGCGGGCGTGCGATCGTCACGACGCACCTTTCGGCGGTCAAGGGTTTCGCGGCGGCGCGCGACGACGCGGTCTGCGCGGCGATGGAGTTCGACGAGAAGACGGGCCGGCCGAACTATCGACTGCACCCCGGTCTCTCCGGACGGAGCCGCGCGCTTTCCGTAGCCGGGCAGCAGGGGCTGCCTCCGAACGTGATCCGCCGGGCGCGGGAGATCCTGGGAAGCGCCTGGGAGCGGCGTGACCGCGCCGAATCGGAGGCCGAGGCGGCGCTCGAGCGGCTGCGACAGGCCGAGTCGGGCCTGGCTGGCGAGCGGGAGACCGCGAGACGGGAGGTCGAGCGCCTCGCCGTCGAGCGGGAAGCGGTCTTCCGGGAACGCGAGCGGATGCTCGAGACGGGCCTCGCCGGCTTCGAGAAGGCGAAGAAGGATCTCGCGCGCCGCGTCGAGGCGGAGCTCCAGGCCATCCGAGCCGAGGCGCCGCGCCGCGCCGGCCGGTCGGCCGCGAGCGTCCTCTCCCGCGCCGAAGAGGAGAGCGCCGCCGAGGCGGTCGCGGAAGCGCGCCTGGAGCGAGACCGCCGCGCGCTCGAGGTCTCGGTGGGAGACCGCGCGCGCGTCCGGGGGACGAACGCGGACGGCGTCGTCGTCTCGATCGAAGGGGCGGATGCCTGGCTCGAAGCCGGGGGCAAACGAATGCGGGTCCCCAGGACGGAGCTCGAGAGAACCGCCTCGCTCCAGAAGGTCGCACCCCGCGCGGCGCGGAGGGCGAGTCCGGACGACGCGACCCCGGATCTCGGCGGTTCCACCCCCGAGGTCAACGTCATCGGCCGCCGGCTCGACGAGGCGATCGAGGACGTGGAGAAGGCGCTCGACGGCGCGCTTCTCGCCGGCGCCGGCCGTTTCCGTGTCGTGCACGGCCACGGCACCGGGCGGTTGCGGGCGGGACTGCGAGATCATCTGCGGAAACATCCCGCCGTTTCCCGGCTGCGTGCGGCCGACCCGCGCGAGGGAGGCAACGGCGCGACGATCGTGGAAATGAAGTGAGGAGCGGCAGCGACTCATTTCATCCCGAGGCCCCGAGGGCTGAGGGATCTATCAAGGGACGAGATTCCTCGCTACGCTCGGAATGACAGGTTAGGAACGTGACCGACCTCGACATCAACGACAACGTGCTGGCGGAAGTCCGGTCGGCCGCCGACATCGTCGAGGTCGTGAGCGAACACACGCGGTTGAAGAAGGCCGGGCGCTCGTGGAAGGGACTCTGTCCGTTTCACAACGAGCGGACTCCGTCCTTCACCGTCGACCGCGAAAAGGGGCTGTATCACTGCTTCGGATGCGGCGCCGGCGGCGACGTCATCCATTTCGTGCGCCAGATCGACCGGCTCGATTTTCCCGAAGCGATCGAGGCGCTCGCCTCGCGTTTCGGGGTGGCGGTTCCGAAACGCGTCTCGCGCGGCCCGCGCGACGAGCAGCGCGAGAAGCTCCTCGCCGCGGTCGCGGCCGCGCAGCGCTTTTACGCGGCCGAGCTCGCGAAGCCCGGAAACCGGGCGGCCGCGTACCTCGAGGAGCGCGGCGTTCCCGAGTCCGTCGCGAAGGCCCTCGGCATCGGGTTCGCGCCGCCCGGATGGGAGACGCTCGGGAAAGGCCTCGGAGGGGCGTGGCCGGAAAGCCTCCTCGTCGAGGCGGGTCTGCTCCAGCCGCGATCCGAGGGACGCGGCTCGTACGATCGCTTTCGGAACCGGCTCGTCTTCACGATTCGCGACGAGCGCGGCCGTCCCGTCGGCTTCAGTGGACGCGCGCTGTCGCCCGAAGACGAGCCGAAGTATCTGAACTCTCCGGAGTCGCCGATCTTTCTCAAAAAGAGACTCCTCTACGGGTTGACCGACGCGCGCGAAGCGATTCGGCGGACCGAGAGGACCGTTCTGGCCGAGGGCTGTTTCGACCATCTCGCGCTCTATCTTGCCGCCGTGACGGAGACGGTGGCTTCGATGGGGACCGCGCTGACTCCCGAACAGGCCGCGAAGTTGAAGCGGCTCGCGCCGAATGTCGTCGTCTGCTACGACGGGGATTCCGCGGGACGCAATGCCGCCCGGGCAGCCCTGCCGCTTCTGCTCGCGCAGGGGCTGGAAGTCCGGGTGGCACGACTTCCCGCGGGCGAAGACCCGGACGACGTGCGCCGGCGCGACGGCGCAGAGGCCCTCGCCTCGCGGATCGGAGAAGCGCCCGGGTATCTGGCGTGGCTGTTCGAGGAGGTGCGCCCGGGCGAGCCGCGCCTCTCGCCGGAGCAGAAAAAAGATAGGATTCGCTCGATCCTGGAAATCCTCTCCGCGATCCCCGACCGCATCCTGCGCTACGAGGAGTACCGCCGCGTCTCGGAAGAGGTGGGCGTCCCCGTGGAGATCCTCTGGGCGGCCGAGCCGGGCAACCGCGGCGAAACGCCGGGAGGAAAGGCGGCGGCGTCCCGGCAGGCGCCCCCGGGGGTTCGCCCTGCCGGAGGGCCGGGAACGCTCGGAAATGCATCGGTGTTATCGGGTGGGGAGATCCCCGCGGCGGAACGCCGATTGCTGCAACTGCTCGTACGGGGCGGGGAATATATCTCTCTGATTCGAGGGAACTTACAGTCTGAACACTTGACGCATCCGGGAGTCCGGGGGCTGGTCGAGACGTTGGAGAGAAGCGGGGAAGAGCCGGGAGAGATTGATTTTCACAGATTTCTGGCTCACCTTAGCGACCCAAGCGACATCTCTCTCATATCTCGCCTGGCTCTCGACGACAGCCCGGAGCCTACGGAAGAGGACGTGCGGCGGCTTCTGAGGGAGCTCGAAAAGAAGTATTTGAAGCGTGAGACAAGTGCGCTCACAAAGGCAATCCGTCAGGCCGAGGAAGTCGGACAAAACGAGGAAGTCTCACGTCTGATGCAGCGGGCGCACGAGATCGGGAAGCGCATGGTGGAGCTCGGGCGTTAAGAGCCCGGGCGAAAGGAATGAACTTGGTGATCGAGGAAAAGTACCCGGAAGTCCAGCTCCTCTTCCGTGCGGGGAAGGACAAGGGCTACCTGCTCTACGAAGAGATCCAGACGATCCTCTCCGACGAGCTCGTGGGGAGTCCGCGCGAGCTCGACTCCGTCTACGAGCGGTTCTTCGACCTGGGCATCGAGGTCGTCACGGATCCCGACCGCGCGGCGAGGAAGCGCGCGGCGCTCGACGCGGAGACCGCCGAGGAGGCCCGCGAGGCCGTCGAGAAGACGAACGACCCGGTGCGCATGTACCTGCGCGAGATGGGGACGGTCAAGCTGCTCGACCGCGAGGGAGAGGTGCGCATCGCCAAGCGCATCGAGCAGGGCGAGGCGAAGATCTACCAGGCGCTCGCGAACAATCCGGTCGTCCTCGAGGAGATCCTGAAGCTCCTCGAGAACGTCGGACGCGATTCGCGCATGGTCAACGAGCTCGTCAACCTCCCCGAAGACGCGGACGACCTGGACGACCGCGCGGCGCAGCGGATCGAGGCGGTGCTGGGAAGCTTCAAGAAGATCGGCGCGCTCGACAAAGACATCAAGCGAATGAAGTTCAAGGCGCGCACCATCAAGAAGGGCACCAAGGCCCTGGCGCGCATCGAGGCGTCGATCGACCGGCGGATCGCCGACATGGCCAAGCTGATCCGCGCCGCGGATTTCACGCCGGCCGTCCTGAACCGGGCGATCGGGATCCTGAAGGACATCGACCGGCAGATGTCGGTGCCCGAGTCGACGATCCGGCAGGACACGACGACCTTGAAGAAGGAGAAGAACGCCACCCGGATCGACTTTTACAAGCGCCGCATCGCGAAGTACCGGAAGTCGCTCCGCGAGCTCGAGCAGAAGTTCGGGGTCACGCACGAGGACGTCAAGAAGACACTCCGGATGGTCCGCGAAGGGGAAGAGGAAGCGGATCAGGCCAAGCACGAGCTGATCGTGGCGAACCTGAGGCTCGTCGTTTCGATCGCGAAGAAGTACACGAACCGCGGGCTGCAGTTCCTCGACCTGATCCAGGAGGGGAACATCGGCTTGATGAAAGCGGTCGAGAAGTTCGAGCACCGCCGCGGGTACAAGTTCTCGACCTACGCGACGTGGTGGATCCGCCAGGCCATCACGCGCGCGATCGCCGATCAGGCGCGGACGATCCGGATCCCGGTCCACATGATCGAGACGATCAACAAGCTGACGCGCACGTCCCGCTCCCTCGTCCAGGAGCTCGGCCGCGAGCCGAACGCCGAAGAGATCGCCAAGCGGATGGACATGCCGGTCTCCAAGGTCCGGAAGATCATGAAGATCGCCCAGGAGCCGATCTCGCTCGAGACGCCGATCGGGGAGGAGGAAGATTCGCATCTCGGCGACTTCATCGAGGACCGCCAGGTGCTCTCGCCGATCGACTCGGTGCTGGTCTCCAACCTGCAGGACCAGACGCGCCGGGTGTTGAAGACCCTGACCCCGCGCGAGGAGCAGGTCTTGAAGATGAGGTTCGGCGTCGGGGACGGTTCGGAGCACACGCTCGAGGAGGTCGGGCGCTCCTTCAACGTCACCCGCGAGCGGATTCGCCAGATCGAGTCGAAGGCGCTGCGGAAGCTTCGGCATCCGTCGCGGGCCAAGAAATTGAAGCCGTTCCTCGAAACGATTCGCTGACGCCGATCCGGGCTCCGTCGGCGGACCCGGGCGGCCGGCTTTGCGATATATTTGCGCGGCGAACGCGCGCCGGGGTCCATAGCTCAGCGGTCCAGAGCCACCGGCTCATAACCGGTCAGACCCCGGTTCGAATCCGGGTGGACCCACCAAGGGTCATTGAAGAAGGCTGGAGAGATTGAGGAGAAGGATTCGAGACCGAAAAGAAACGAAAACGGCGTCTTCCAGAGGGTGTTCCACGACCGGAACACCCTTTTTCATGTCTTCCGCTGAGAACGTCGGGCGAAGCGCATGAACACGCCGCTCGAGCAGCTGTATCGCCTGCAGGACCGCATCCGGTTCGTGCAATCCCGCCAGAAAGAGCGGGACACGATCCCGTCCGAGCTCGTCGAGGTGGATCGGGAGTACCAGGAGAAGGTCGAAGCGGTCGCGCGTTTGAAGAAGCGAGCCGGCGAAGCGGACGGGGAACGCCGCCGGGCGATGGCGGAGCTCTCCGAGCACCGGGAGCGGCTGCGGAAGTATCAGACGCAGCTCCGCGCCGTTCAGAACAGCCGGGAGTACGGCGCGGTCCTGAACGAGATCGACGGCGTCGAGAAGCTCGTGCGCGCCGGGGAGGAAAAGATCACCAGCCTCGACGCCGAGATCCGGAGCGCTTCGAAAGAGCTCGCGGGGAGGGAAGAGCTGCTGCCGCTCGAGACCGAGCAGCACGAGGAGCGGCTGAAGGACTGGCGCAGCGCCCAGAAGGCGATCAACGAGGAGCTCGCCGGCGCGCAGGCGGAGATCGGACGGCTCGAAGCGGAGATGAGCCCGCGGGACCGCGCCGAGTTCCTGCGGCTGCTCGAGAAGAAAGGCGGACAGGCGATCGTGCTCGTCATCGGAAACTCCTGCTCCGCCTGTCACGTCAAGATCCGGCCGGCCGCCCTTCAGGCGTTGAAGGCGGGCCGGGAGCTCACCTACTGCGACAGCTGCAAGAGGATCCTGTACTGGGACATGCAGAGGTCCTAGGGGTCAGGTCTTCACGAAGTGCGGCGCTGGTGATCCGATGAGCTGGTCTTGCCACTTTGCTCGCAAAGTGGCAAGTGGAGACCTGATCCCATTATGAGATTCCGCGCCTATATCGACGGGGCCGCGCGGGGCAATCCGGGGCCCGCGGGCGCGGGAGTCTTCGTCGAGCCGGAGCGCGACCGGCCCGCGCTCGAGTTCTACGAGCCGCTCGGCGCCACGACCAACAACGTCGCCGAATACCGCGCGCTTCTCCTCGCGCTCGAGCGGGCGGAGGAAGCCGGCGCCGACGACGTGGACATCCGCTCCGACAGCCGGCTCCTGGTCGAGCAGATGCAGGGCAACTACAAGATGCGCGCGGAGCACCTGAAGCCGCTGCTCGCCGACGCGGTGATCCGCGCGAAGAAGTTCCGGGCCTTCTCGATCAAGCACATTCCGCGGGACCAGAACACGAAGGCCGACCGGCTCGCGAACAAGGGCGCGGACGCGAGCGAAAGATCCAGCCGCTTTTGACGATCCCTTCGCAAGACGAACTCGCCATGCGCCGGGAGCGTGTCCTCTCCTGCATCGCGCACGCGGCAGAGAGGGCGGGCCGCGATCCCAAGGACGTCGCGCTGCTCGCCGTCACCAAGGGTCATCCGGTGGATCTCGTCCGGCGTGCCGCGCGAGCCGGCTTCCGTCTCTTCGGCGAGAACCGCGTCCTCGAGGGAGCCCGGAAGATCGAGGCGGTCGCGTCGGAATTCCCGGACCTCGTCTGGCGGCTCATCGGGTCTCTTCAGACCAACAAGGCGAAGGCGGCGCTACAATGGTTTTCAGCAATCGAAAGCCTGGACCGCGAACGAATCGCCGCGCGCCTGGAGAGTCTGCTCGCGGCAGAGGGCAGGACCGTCCCCGTGCTGCTCGAGATCAACGTCGGCGTCGAGGAATCGAAGTCCGGCGCCCGCCCGGACGAAGCGGAGAGCCTCGCCCGCGCCGCCCTCGCCTGCCCGCACCTGGACGTCCGGGGTCTCATGGCCGTCCCGCCATTCGATCCCGACCCAGAGGTCTCGCGCCCATTCTTTCGCGAGCTTCGCGAAATCCGGGAGCGCCTCGCCGATCGTCTGCGTCACCCCCTTCCGGAGCTCTCGATCGGGATGAGCCACGACTTCGAGGTCGCGGTCGAGGAAGGTTCCACGGAGGTCCGCGTCGGCACGGCGCTCTTCGGGCCGAGAGCCTCGGAATGAACATCGGCAGCGCGTTCGGGGCCGCGGTCCTGCAGGTCGTCTTCGCGATCCTCTCGGTCATCCAGTGGCTCGTCATCATCGCCGCGGTCATCTCGTGGGTGAGCCCCGACCCACGCAACCCGATCGTGCAGTTCCTCTACCGCACGACCGAGCCGATCCTGAGGCCTTTCCGCAAGATCCTTCCGCCGCGGCGGACCGGAGGGATCGACTTCTCGCCCATCCTCGTAATCCTGCTCATCCTTTTCGTGAAGGTCCTTCTTTCGAACCTTTTCCTGACGTCGGCCCGCGCCTTTTAACCGCCCATACCGGAGGAACCACATGCCCTCGCGCCTGACGCCCCTCGAGATTCAAAAGCACCGTTTTTCGCGTAAGTGGAAGGGGCTCGATCCCGTGGAGGTCGGCTCGTTCCTCGACATGGCCGCGGAGGACCTGGAAACGCTGGCGCGCGAGAACGCCGGCCTGCAGGATCGCATCCGCGCGCTCGAGGAGGAAAACGCGGAACACCGCCAGCGGGAGCGCATCCTCAAGGAAACCCTCGTTTCGGCGCAGCGGGCTTCGGAGGACATCCGGGGCGCCGCCCAGAGCAAGGCGGAGCTGATCGTCCGGGAAGCTGAGGACTCGTCCGAGAGGTTGACGCACAACGCGTTGCAGCGGGCGGCCGAGATCGAGAAGGCCATCCACGATCTGAAGATCCAGCGCGCGAATGTCCGGCTCGAGCTCCAGAAAATGCTCGAGCTCTTCCAGCAGGTGATCGAGATGGACCGCCAGCAGGACGAGCAAGACCGGCCGCTCTCTTACCTGAGAAGGAACCCGCCGGGCGGAGCATGACCGCTGCCTGACGACGAGCGGAGTCCTCGGCCGTGACGTCCGTCGACATCCGCGGGGCGGCGTCCCTCGCGACTCCGCTCGGTCGCAGCGCCCGGCGCGGCCGGGAACAGAACGAGATCCTCCGGCTCCGGCAGCCGGCGGTGCGCGCGGAAGACGGAATTCTCGTCTTCGTCGGGACGGAGACCGATTACAGGCGGGAGTACGCCGGCCGTCCGGCGGACGTCACCGTCGATGCCGCCGGCAAGACGCTGCTGCCCGGCTTCGTGGACGCGCACACGCACCCGGTGTGGGTCGGCGACCGCGGGGCCGAGATCGGGCGCCGGCTCGCGGGCGAGAGCTACGCATCGATCGCGGCTTCGGGCGGCGGGATTCTCGCGACCGTCCGGGCGACGCGGGCCGCGTCCGAAAAGGAGCTCTCCGAGGCCGTGCACCGGCGGCTGCGCGCGATGCTCGCGCACGGCGCGACCACCGTGGAGGCGAAGTCCGGATACGGCCTGACCGCCGAGGACGAGATCCGGGCGCTTCGACTGCTGCGCGCGTTGCAGGGTCCGGCGGTTCCCCGCATCGTTCCGACGCTCCTGGCGGCGCACGAGTTTCCTCCGGAGTACCAAGACCGGCGGGAGGAGTGGGTCCGCCTGATCTGCCACGAGATCGTGCCGCTCGTCGCCCGTGAAGGTCTCGCCCGCTACTGCGACGTCTTCTGTGAAGAGGGCGTCTTCTCGGTCGAAGAGTCCCGGACGATCCTCGAAGCGGCTCGACGGGCGGGGCTCGGCCTGCGCGTCCATGCCGACGAGCTCGGGCGGTCCGGAGGTACTCTGCTCGCGGCGGATCTCGGAGCGGCTTCCGCAGATCATCTGCTCTTCGCCGGCGACGCCGAGATCGCGGCGCTCGCACGATCCGGGACGGTCGCGGTCATCCTGCCTGGAACGGCGTGGTGGATGCGTTCCCGTCGCGCGCCGGCGCGCGCCATGATCGACGCGGGCGTCCCGGTCGCGGTCGCCTCCGACGCGAACCCCGGGACGTGCTACACCGAATCGCTCGCGGCCGTGGCGGCGCACGCCTGCCTCGACTCGGGCCTCACGGTCGAGGAAACGCTGACCGGGATGACGTTGAACGCCGCGGCTTCGCTCGGCCTCGCGGACCGGATCGGCTCGCTCGAGACGGGAAAGTCGGCGGACGTCGTCGTTCTCGACGCGCCGGACGAAAGCCACCTCGTCTATCATTGGGGAGTCGACCTCGTATCGGCCGTTGTGCGGAGCGGCGACCTGGTGGGCTCGAAGTCAAATTAACGCGATGGAATTCGAGAAGCTCTCGTTCGAGAGCCTGCTCGGCGCTTTTGCGTCCGACGCGCCGACCCCGGGCGGCGGCACCGCCGCGGCACTCGCGGCGGCGATGGGCGCGGCTCTGGCGGAAATGGTCTGCGCCCTGACGCTCTCGAAGGAGAAGTACGCGGCGTCGCACGATGCGGTCCGTCCGATCGCGGGAGCGGCGCGGCGGGCGCGACAGGAGTTTCTCTGGCTGGCCCGCGAGGACTCCGACGCGTACGAAGCGGTCGTCGCCGCTCGAGGTCTTCCGAGAGAGACCGATGCTCAAAGGGGTGCGCGCGCGCGGCGCGTGACCGAGGCCAACCGCCTGGCAGCCGAGGTCCCGATGCGCACGGCGCGAGCCGCGGTGCGGCTTCTCGCGACCCTTCCGGATCTCGCCGCAAAAGGAAATCCCAACGCGGTCACCGACGCCGGCACCGCGGCTCTGCTTCTCGAAGCGGCCGCCCAGGCGGCGCTTCTGAACGTCGCGATCAACCTGACCGGGGCGGACGACCGGGACTTCGTCGCCAGCATGCAGGCGGAGTCCGAGACCACCGCTCGGGAAGTGACGAGGCTGCGCGAACGCGTCCTCGACACGGTGCGCAAGGCTTTCTAAATCGCCGGGCGGCGTCTCCAACCTTCTCTCCCCACACGTCTTGCGCGCTCTTCGTCGCGAAGGACGTTTTCCCTTGACAGACGCGTGCCGATTTGCTACTCTTCTTTCATTCAATCGCGCGGTTCCGGAAACGGGTCGCGCGATTTTTCTTTTCTGCAAGGAACTCCTTCCGTAACTGATTCCCTCCGCTTCGATTAGCAGGCTGGGATCGAGTTGTCAGGGGTCCGGTGTCGGGTGTCAGGGTTGCTGGAAAGCGCCATTTCAGCGCATTTCCGCGCCTCCCCACATTCGGGACCGGCGCAAATCCCACAACTAGAATCGCGACCTCATGCCGGATTCGCCTCCGAAGCTCTACCTCGTGGATGCGATGTCCAACATCCATCGCGCCTATCACGCGATCCAGCGGCTCTCGACGACCGCCGGCCGCCCGACCAACGCGATCTACGGCTTCGTGACGATGCTTCGGAAAATGCTGCGCGAGCATGCGCCCGACTACCTGGCGGTCGCCTGGGATGGACCGGAGCGGACGGTCCGCCACCAGGCGTACAAGGAGTACAAGGCGAACCGGCCGATGATGGCCGATGATCTCCGGACGCAGCTTCCCGCGATCCGCTCGATCCTCCAGGCGTATCGGGTCCCGGTCCTGGAGCTGCCGGGCTACGAGGCGGACGACGTCATCGGGACGCTGGCGAAAAAAGCGTCGGCGATGGGGTTCGACGTCGTCATCGTGACCGCCGACAAGGACATGCTCCAGCTCGTCGGGCCGCGCGTTCGCGTCTTCCACACGGGCCGCGAAAAGTTCCTGGACGAAGCGGGAGTCCGTGAGTTCTTCGGGGTCGCGCCCGGCCAGGTTGCGGACGTGCTCGCGCTCATGGGCGACAGCGTGGACAACATCCCGGGCGTGCCGCGGGTCGGCGAGGTCACGGCCAAAAAGTGGATCGCGGAGTACGGCGATCTTCCGACGCTTCTCGCGCGCGCCGACGAGGTCAAAGGGAAGGTCGGCGAGAGCCTCCGCGAGCACAAGGACGACGCCCTGATCTCGCGGAGCCTCGTCGAGATCCCGACGGACCTGGAGATCCCGTTCGAGCCGGACGCGTTCCGGCGCACGGCCGCCGATGCGCCGAAGCTGAGACAGCTCTTCGTCGAGCTCGAGTTCCACTCTCTGGCCGCGGAGATCCACGACGAGGCGGCGGTGGCGCCCGAGATTTCGGCGGTCCGCCGCAAGCCGGGTGAGCCGTTCGCTCTCGATCTTGCGGCCCCGGTCGGCGTCGCGCTCCTCCGGGCGAAAGACACGGCGCTCCTCGCCGTTTCCGACGGGCGGACCGTCGAGATCGCCGAAGAGTCCCGGCCGGAAATCGCCGCCCGCTGGCGCGCGCTCGACCGTCCGGGCTCGACCGTCACGATCGCGGACGCCAAGTCCCTCGACTCCCTTCTCGCGCGCGAAGGCGGAGCCATCGCGGCCGACGTCTACGACGTCTGCCTGGCTCAGTACGTCCTCGCCCCGGGCGTGGGCAGCTCCGATTTCGAGGTGATGGCCTTTCAGCGGCTGGGGCAGAAGGTCACTCCGAACAAGGAGGCGGGGATCGTCTCCTGCGCGCTGCCGGAGGGATACGCGGTCGAGACCGCCGACCGCTGGCTGGGGGAACGCGCTTCCGGCACGCTCGAGCTCGCCCGACGCCTGCGCCTCGAGATGGAGAAGCGGCCGGCGCTCGAGAAGATCTACCGCGAGATCGAGCGCCCGCTGACTCCGGTGCTCGCGCGGATGGAGCTCGCCGGGATCGCGGTAGACCTTCCTTACCTGGCCGGAATATCGACGCGCATGGAACGGGAGCTGCGCGCGCTCGAAGAGCGGATCTGGCAGGAGGCGGGGGAGCAGTTCAACGTCACCTCGCCGGTGAAGCTGCGGCGGATCCTCTTCGAGAAGATGAAGTACCCGGTCGGGAGGAAGACCGCCAAGACGCGGGAGGCTTCGACGGGCGTCGAGGTCCTGACCGAGCTCGCCGATCAGGGATTCCCGATCGCGCGGCTCGT